>RCUP01000255.1_pt1 | contig 46037 bp, 36 predicted proteins | sample 2166341 | NCBI WGS metagenome assembly RCUP01 (sample SAMN09932325, study PRJNA488358) | compost metagenome | isolation source: compost soil in succinonitrile-enriched | place: Germany: Experimental Botanical Garden | reverse complement strand
AGTTAGTTAGTTAGTTAGTTAGTTAGTTAGTTAGTTAGTTAGTTAGTTAGTTAGTAGATTATGGGAAACATTATTTCATTTAGGGATTTGATTGTTTGGCAAAAGTCACATGAATTTGTTTTGGAGATTTATAGAATAAGTTCAACATTTCCAAAAGAGGAAACTTATGCTTTGACAAGTCAATTAAGACGAGCGGCTGTTTCAATTCCAGCTAATATTGCAGAAGGATTTACTAAGAAAACTTTACCAAATAAGCTGAATTATATTTCTCATTCTGAAGGATCATTACAAGAGGTAAAGTATTATTTAATCTTAGCAAAAGACCTTAATTATATTAATAACATAACCTTTGAAAGCGCTATTAATTCATGTGAAGAAATTGGAAAATTATTGAATGGATACATCAAAACTATAAGAAATTATCACCAAAATAAATAAAACTAAATAGCTAAATAACTGTTTAACTAAGATACTATAAGCAATGATTAACATCAGTCAACTCAACAAAGAATTCGAAAGCCGTGTAAGATTGGGCATTATGTCCGTTCTTATGGTTAACGATTGGGTTGATTTTTCTGAAATGAAAAACCTTCTTGAAATTACAGACGGAAATATGGCAAGTCACAGCAATGCATTAGAAAAAGCCAACTATATTGAGGTGAAAAAAGAATTTGTAGGCAAAAAACCTAAGACTTCATACCGTGTAACGCAATCGGGAAGAATTGCATTTACCGAACACCTTGATGCATTAGAAAAATTAATAGGCAGATAAAGTCTATATTTTTTTGAAAACATACTTTGAAACACAAAGTACTTTACGTAAATAAAATTAAAAATAGTATGATAACACAAAAACAAAAAACAACAATGATTTATTCTGTACCCGCTCTAATAATGGGTGTTGCGGTACTTGGAAATCTATTTTCTAAAGAATTCAGTTGGTCTTCCTCCGATTTTCTTATTGCAGGAATACTTTTATTTGGTACAGCTCTTATCATCGATTTGATTCGTAGGATTGTAAAAAACAGAACCTATAAAATTCTCTTATGCGTTGTGGTTTTGTTTGTGCTGATTCTTACTTGGGTAGAGCTTGCCGTGGGACTTTTCGGGACACCTTTTGCCGGAAGTTAATTTTGATTTTTTGAAATAATGACTAGGAAAAAATTTCTAAAAAGACTTTTGCAGCTTTCAGCAGTTGGAGCTTTACCTTTTCTCTATTCTTGGCAGATTGAACCGTTTTGGGTAGAATTTGTAGAACGGAAACTTCCCATTAAAAATTTACCTGAAGAATTAAAAGGAAAGATTTTGATGCAGATTTCAGATTTACACGTCGGAAACAGATTCGACTGGAATTTTCTGATTGAATCTTTCGAGAAAGCGCAAGATTTCAATCCTGATTTTGTGGTGTACACCGGAGATTATGTGAATCATGGTACGGAAGAAGATCATAAAAATTTAGAAAAAGTAATGGCAAAAGCGGTTTATGGAAAACTGGGGACTTTCGGAATTCTTGGAAATCACGATTACGGAAAAAACTGGAAAGATTTGGGTTCTTCAGAAGAGATTTATCGAATTTTAGAAAACAATGGGGTTACCATGCTTAAAAATGAGCAAACAGAATCTCATGGTTTAAATATGATCGGTTTTGATGATTTATGGTCACCCAATTTTGATCCGATGAAAGTGATGAAAGATTATAATCCTGAAAAAGCAAATCTTGTACTTTGTCATAATCCTGATGTTTGCGACAAAGATGTCTGGAACGGTTATCAAGGCTGGATTTTAAGTGGTCATACTCACGGTGGACAATGCCGAATTCCGGGAGTGATTACGCCAATTCTTCCAGTGGAAAACAGAAAATATGTTTCCGGAGAAATTGATTTGAAAGATGGAAGAATGTTGTACATCAATCGCGCTTTAGGACATTCTTATCAGGTAAGATTTATGGTGCGTCCAGAAATAACGGTTTTTAAATTAACTCAAGCTTAAAACTAAAATTATGAAACTGTTCTTAAAAATTTTCGCCGTAGTCATTCTTGGTATAATAATTTTTACAACAGACTATCCCTTAAAAGAGAAAACTTTGTATGGTATGTATGTAAATACAAATTATCAAAATCCTATTTGCTGCGTTGAAGCACCTCACGAACCAGATACTTTGATTTTGCATAGCAATGGAAATTTTGAAAGTGTTTTTTTCGGGAGAGGACAATTTGAAATTAGTAATGGAATCAATCCAAGAATTGAATTACATTATAAAAGTTTTGGTGAATCAGCATCATTCAATACTTATTTTTCAAATAAGCTTTTTGAAAAGGCAAAAATTATTTTGAACGCAGATATGAATCATGTTTACACCAAAATCAACTAAAAAAGCTGGACAAGAAAATAACATCAAAGGTTATTGTTAATTCAGTATGATACATTATTTGGGCGCCTTTTTCCGCCCTCCGTTCCCGCTTTTTTGTTCGTCGTATCTCCTCACAAAAAGAGCTCCACTCAGGTCGGGGCGTGTACAATTCGACGGTTTACATAATAAGGTCAAAAAACACGGTCTTTGCTGAGTGAAATCGAAGATTCGACGAAGTCAAACGCCGTTGCGAACTTAAAAAACAGGTAGTGTTTAAAAAAAATCTTTGCGCACTTTGCGTTAAAAAAATAGAAACTATGAAAAAAATACGTGTACAATTCCTCCTTTTCGTCTACGACAAAACACAAAAACTCTACAGAAAATATTTCAAAAAGAAAAAAAGACAATGGCAGTTTAATGAAAAACAATTGCTGGAATTTCACAAAGATTCTTTAGGCAGAAAACTCGGTGAATTTTATAAAAAGCATGGTTTTACAATGATTCCTAAAATGGAAAACCACGACGTACATCATTTATTAACAGGTTGCGGAACCAATTTCGAAGACGAAATCGCAATGCAGTTTTTGCTTCTTGGAAACGGAAAGCTCAATGCTCATCTTTTGGCAGCGGTGGTTTTAGGAAGCATTATCCTTCCGGAATATCATAAAATGTATCGTAATGCTTACCAAAAAGGAAGAAGTATGAGAGCATTTCACCACATCGATTTTGAATCTTTATTGTGGCAGAATTTTGAAAATATTCAGGATTTTTTCAAGCAAAAAGAAACTCCTGTTTTCTATTAATCTTAGACTCAACTTTAACCTTAACCTTAATCTCAAACTCATGAAAACACATCACTATATATTTCTTAGCACCATCGCATTTATCGTTCTGTTTTATAACGAAGATGTAGGTCTGAATCTTGGTATTTTAGGCGTTTTGTACTCAGTTTTAACGTTTATTAAAACCCCGGAAAGAAACCGCAGCAAAACTTTCTTTCTGCTTTTTGCGGCAGGAATTTCGTCGAGTATTGCTTTTGCATGGTTCGCCGATTTTAGCTCGTTTCTGGCATTAGTCGTTTCACTTTTGCTGCTTTCTTTCCGGTCAAGAAACAGAAGAATGAAAAGTCTTTTTCTTGTTCCTGTATTTGTGATCAATTTTTTTACATTCATTTGTCGGGTTTTTAGCTTTGGCGATTGGCTGCCCAAAAAAAATATTCCGAATCTGTTTCAGAAAATATTTGCTTTCGTCATTGTTCCTTTAATTTTTGTATTGGTATTTTTCGGTATTTATGCAGGAGTGAGCGACCATTTTGCAGGAGTTTTTAACGAATATGAGTTCGATTTTGATTTTTGGCAGATTTTTAGGCTTAGTATTTTTGGGTTTTTCATCGCTTTTAATTTCTGGAACTTTGTAGTTGAAAAGTTTTTATATAAGCAACATCATTTTCTTGATAACAATTTTCAGAAAAATGAGCAAACTCCGAAGTCTACTTTTTCTTTTCTTGATCTCGATACAGAACGAATGAGTGGAGTAATTTCTTTGATATTGCTAAATATTCTGCTTGTTTTCTTTATTGTAATTTACAACTACGAACAGTTTTATGAGGTAACAAAAACTCCGAATCAACTCTCTGAGGAAACTCATGAACGAGTAGTTTCACTCATATTTTCTATTATTATGGTGATTTTGGTAATGATGTTTTATTTTAAATCGGCATTTAATTTTGATTCTAAATCTCGTTTATTAAGGTTGCTTGCCAAAGTTTGGCTTTTCTTAAATGTAGTTTTAATTTTTTCGGCAATGCTGACAAATACAGAATACATTACAAGTTATGGCTTTACCTACAAAAGACTTGGTGTTTATGCTTTTCTGCTTTTATCATTGATTGGTTTGGTTCTTACCTTTTACAAAATTCAGTTTAAAAAGAAAAACGCATTTCTTTTCAACTCGATGAGTTGGTGTTTTTATGGAATGGTTTTAGTATGCAGTTTTATAAATTGGGGAGGGATTATTACCTCTCAAAATATGAAACGTCCCGATTTTGTGGTCGATTATCATATCAACTCGATTAATTTTAATGAAAAATATCTTTTAAAATATGCTGAGGAGAAAAAAGATGCTGACCTTAAAAAACAGGTTTTAGAAAAAACAAAGTTAGGTATTTCGCCAACGTTTTTATCTAAAATCCTTTATTATGAAACCATTCAAAAATAAATTGTTATGAAAAATTCAGTTTTATTAGCAAGTCTTTTATTGATTGTGTCATGTAAAAAAGCAGTTCCTTCACAGGAAAATAAAGCAGATTCGGTGATTGTTTCTGAGCAGTCTTCAAATGCTTTACAAGTTGATTCTACTAATGCTAAAGTAAAAAATGACACCTTACAATCAGTAAATACAAAATCTGATGAGAATGTAAGCAAGAAAAATGGTGAAACCGTAAAATTGGTTGATGGCGAGAAACTTCCTTCTACCTTAGAATGTGAATTTACAGATAAAATTCAAAAAGTAGTTGTGAGAATTGCAAACTACAAGAAAGATCAACTGAAAGCGAACATTATTCCTGAAAATAATAATATGAATATTCGTTTTAATCAAATTAAAACACCCGACGGAAAATATGACGGGCCTTTTGGGCGAGAAATATCTTATAAAATTTCGGGTAAAGGTGAAGTTTGGCTTATCATCGGAAAAAATCTAATGACTGAAGGTGATAATGTGGGTCGTTTTTCTGTAAGAATAGAATAAATTGGTATAGTTTATGCAAATGTAATTTTCAAATTTTAATATTATGAAAAATATATTTTCATTAGCAATAGTATCATCCATCGCTTTGACGAGTTGTGGTGCGGTACAGTCGATTGTACAAAATACATTTCCGTATACAACCAATGTTTTGGTTTCTACTGGAGTTCCTGCAGATAAAGAAGTTTCTTCTACTGCCACTGCATCAAATGTGCAGACTTGGGTGGGCGGAAACAATAACGCACAGATTAAAGACGTAAGAATTTCTGATGCTAAAATTTCTGTAGCTTCACCAAGTGGTGGCAATCTAAGCGCTTTGAAATCTATAAAAATCTATATCTCCTCAAACGGAACGGGGGAAAAATTAGTCGCTTCAAGATCTGCTATTGACACCAATTCATCAAGTTTAAATTTAGATTTAAATAATGATACAGGTTTTCTTGATTCTGTAGTGAAAAGTTCAGGCTTAACAGTAAGAACGGTTTACGAACTTAAAAATCAGACAAGCTCTGATATGAATCTGAAAGTTGCATTAAACTTTAGCAGCGTTCCGGTAAGGTAATAAAGTTAGTTAATATAAACATCAAAAAACATCAAAAGCTTTCTTATAATCTAAGAAAGCTTTTGTCATATAAAGAATTTGTGTTACCTGATTTTGTAAATTGAAAGTTCTGCAGATTTATCTGTAATAAGTCCCAAATTAAGTCCACCTTGTACTAAACCAAAGCGCAATCTGTCTCCTGCATTGAGTTTGTAAACATGGCTTATTTGTCCCTGTGTAAGTGTTATATTAATTACAACAAGGTTAAGTAGTGCAACTGCAGATAAATCTAGTAGATTAACACCTCCGAACCCTCTGTAATCTAACAAAGTATTTACGGCAGTTCCACCTGTTCCTACAGTTTTTACAATAGCAATTCCCGGAGGATTATTGGCCAAAAGCTGCGCTGAAATCCCTTGTCCCGTTCTGAAACTGTAATCGATATGATAAATACCTGTAGAAGGTACAACATACTCGTTGTTGATAATTTGAGTGGATGCAATTTCGGTGGTAACCGTGCCTCCTACGGTGCTCAATGGGAGATAGTTGAAAGTTGTGGTGAATAAACCAAGACTGATATTGACAAGAGAAAGATTTCCTGCAAATTTTGCTGCATATGTACTTTTAGACATCCCTAAATCATTTGCTAAAACCTTATTCCAAATCCCTTGAGTACTATTAGGGTGGGTGTAGTATGCATCATATACAAAGAAACCTGTACTTCCTACATCCTGGGTTTTGGGATCTGTAACTGGATTAGGACTAGTGACGGGACTTGTTACATAAACAATAGCTCCGTTTTGTGCCACTGTGTAAGCTGCTTCTTTCAATCTAAGCGAATCTCCTGAAATTCTTGGAGGAATTATACCGTCTGCAAAAGTAAGTTCGGTTCTCTTTTGAACATGCAAGGTCGACTTGGGATTATTTGTGTTAATACCCACTTGTGCGTTTATATTGTAGCCCATTATAAACAGGACTACGATAAGGTAGCAGTTTTTCATAGTTATGTAGTTTTGGTTACCTAAAGGTAAATAAAAAAAATACTATGAATTCAAAAAAAAATAACTTTTAATGTTAATTTTAAAACAATCCGTATTTATACGGGTGTTTTTCTGGGTTTATATACGGTTTTGTTGCGGATTTTATAGATTTATTCTATTGGATCATGTAAATTCATTAGGAAGAGACGATTTTATACCACTAAAAATCGTTATTGTTTTGTAAGACTGTCCATTACAATCGTTACAGGACCATCATTTATTAACGAAACTTTCATATCTGCTCCGAAAATTCCACTTTCAATTCTTAAATCTGATTTGGAAAGTTCTTCCTTGAAATACTCGAAAAGAGGAATGGCTTTATCAGGTTTTGCTGCTTTTATAAATGATGGGCGATTCCCTTTTTTGTAATCAGCAATTAAAGTAAATTGACTGATGCACAAAATCTCTCCATTAATATCTTTAATAGATAAATTGAGCTTATCATTTTCATCACCAAAAATTCTAAGGTTTAAAATTTTTTGTACAAGCCAGTCAGCATCTGTCTTTTCATCGTTTTCGTCAATCCCGATCAGAAGCATAAAGCCTGTGTTTATTTCACCAACTATTTTTCCGTCTACTTTTACAGAGGCTTCAGAAACTCTTTGTATAACTGCTTTCATTAATTATATAAACTTAAATTTTTTGTTGCGGCATCATAGTTCCAAAAATAAGTTTTTGGAGGAAGATTGGCTACAGCAGTTGGTTGTCCGGTTATTAAAATCCATGTTGCATTATCTTTTGGGCAAAAAATACTGGTGCCGTTTTTTATTTCTAAAGTGGTATTGGCATCTGGACAAAGATGAGGTGCATTTCTATCATAAACTTTAAACGTAGCTGGATTGTCGACGGTTCTCACAACAATTAACCCTCTTGTTCCGGATTGCTGTTCGTCGATGTAAATTGGCTGTCCCACAAAGTTAAGGTTGTTATAAGCTGCAAGGTTCAGATTTAAGTTTACATTGATTGTAGAATTTGGAAAACAACTTACAGTATCTTCACGGTTGCTGCAAGAATTTATATTTAAAAAACTGAATATCAGAAAGGTGAGAATTGTAAGGGTTGAAAAAGTTTTTTTCATTTGAATATAAATTTTTATATATTTGTAAAACAATAACGATTAATAAACAAAAACATTGTCCGGCAAATGTCGGATAATTTTTTTTATACTAAAACTAAAATAAAATATTATGGCAAGCTATGTAACCAAGGAAGGTTTAGATAAAATGAAAGCCGAGCTTGAACAATTAGAAAAAATTGAGAGACCAAAAATCACTCAACAGATTGCAGAAGCAAGAGATAAAGGCGACTTGTCTGAAAACGCAGAATATGATGCAGCCAAAGAGGCACAAGGAATGTTGGAAATGAGAATTTCTAAACTGAAAGACGTTGTGACTACTTCTAAAATAATTGATGAAACACAATTGGATACTTCTAAAGTTTCAATTCTTACAACAATAAAACTTTTGAATAACGATACGAAAAAAGAGCAGGTTTTCACTTTAGTTCCCGATAATGAAAGTGACTTGAAGTCTGGGAAAATTTCTGTAAACACACCTATTGCAAAAGGTTTACTAGGGAAAGTAGTGGGCGAAACTGCAGAGATTGTTCTTCCAAACGGTAATAAATTGTCTTTTCAGGTTTTAGACATAACTTTGTAAACTGAATTTAAATTTTAAATATGAGTTCAATTTTCACAAAAATCATCAATGGAGAAATTCCTGCTTATAAAATTGCAGAAGATGAAAACTTTGTAGCGTTTCTAGATGCAATGCCTTTGGTAAAAGGTCACACTTTGGTTATTCCTAAAAAAGAAGTCGATCTTATTTTTGATATGGAAAGCGAAGAGTACAAAAATCTTTGGGCTTTTGCACAAACAGTTGCCAAAAAAGTGAAAAATGCAATCCCTTGTATAAGAGTAGGTGTTGCAGTTGTGGGGTTAGAAGTTCCTCATGCTCATATTCATTTGATCCCATTGAATAAAATGGAGGATATGAATTTCAGAAACGAAAGACTGAAACTTTCTGCGGAAGAATATTCCGAAATTCAAAATTCAATAATTAATTCTTAACAATAATAGAAGGTCGTAAAAAAGAAATTTTTTACGATTTTCTTTAATAATATACTTTATATAGAGATGAATTCAAACCAATGTTCTTTCTGTGGTAAGAAAAGAAATGAAGTACAAATGCTGATTTCTGGGCAGAATGGTTTTATTTGTGAAAACTGCATTGAGCAGGCGCATTCAATTGTAAAAGATACGGTTTCACCAGCAGGATTTTCACCGGCTGAGTCTATTGACGAACTTAAAAAGCCAAAAGAAATTAAAGAATTTCTAAATCAATACGTGATCGGACAGGATCAGGCAAAAAAACAACTTTCAATTGCAGTATATAATCATTATAAAAGATTGCTGCATGCAAAAGACGAAAACAGAGAAGTAGAGCTTGAGAAATCAAACATCATCATGATTGGTGAAACAGGAACAGGAAAAACGCTTTTGGCAAAAACTATTGCTAAAGAGCTGAATGTTCCTTTTTGTATTGTAGATGCAACAATTTTAACGGAAGCAGGGTATGTAGGTGAAGATGTTGAAAGTATTCTTTCAAGACTTTTGATGGTTGCAGACTACGATGTAGAAAAAGCAGAAAAAGGAATTGTTTTTATTGATGAAATTGATAAAATCGCCAGAAAATCTGATAATCCAAGTATTACGAGAGACGTTTCGGGTGAAGGTGTTCAACAAGGTTTATTAAAGCTTCTTGAAGGAAGCATTGTGAATGTTCCGCCACAAGGAGGAAGAAAACATCCTGATCAAAAATATATTCAGGTAAATACTCAAAATATATTATTTATCGCAGGTGGTGCTTTTGATGGGATTAAAGAAATCATTGAAAGAAGAATGAATAAGCAGGCGATTGGTTTCAGTGCCGAAAAGATTAATAAAGTAGAAGAAGACGAGTATGTATTAACAAATATTAATGCAATCGATCTTCGTTCATTCGGATTAATTCCTGAACTTTTAGGAAGATTTCCGATTATTACTTATCTCGAAAAATTGACTAAAGAGACGATGATAAGAATCATGAAAGAACCAAAAAATTCTATTATCAACCAATTTGTGGAACTTTTTAAGATGGACGGAACGAAATTAGTATTCACGGACGAAGCTATAGAAATGATTGTTGACGAAACTATGGAGAAAGGTTTGGGAGCTAGAGGTTTACGTGGAACTACAGAAAAAGTATTAGAAGACTATATGTTTACGGTGGGAGAGCATGATGAAATTGTCCTTACAAAAGATAATATTTTGATTATTAAGTGATTTTAATTTTTTTTTAGAAAAAAATTATATCTTTGTACCAAATATAGTACTAACACAAAAACTATAGATACAATGAAAAAAAATTTATTAACACTCGGTGTTTTAGCGATTGGTTTGTCTGTTCAGGCGCAGGTACTACTTCACGTAGACAATACAGCTAAAATGTATGTGAGTAACGGAACTCTCGTTTATAACGGTGGAGGTTTGCAAACCAGAGGAACCGGCAATATTGATCTGCATGGCTATATGATGGTTGTGGGCAGTGGTTCTGACGTGGTGAAAACCATTAACCTAAATGCATCCGATAAAATGGATGGATCTAATATAATCTTAAGGATTAACGATACTGCTGCCCCAGTAAGCTCTTCTTATGGCCAATTATACATTAAAGGTATTGCCCAAGGTAATATCACAGGTGTTGTTGATAAGGAATATGCTGCTACAAAGCACGGAGCTTATCAGCAAATAGGTATTCCTTTTATTGGGAAAACATTCTCTAGTCTTAGTACTGATTTGGCTGGGAATTTTAATAATTCTAGATGGCTAGGTAGAGAAATTCTTAAATGGAGCAATGCTAATCTAAGATTTGATGGTTCTATAATTCCATCTGCACCAATTACAAGTGGCTCTACGGCAGGTATTACAATTGACGTTAATACTGCTGTTACTACTGCAGGTGACAGAACTGCTTATTACACATTGGGTGCAGCAACTATGAATCCTGCTACTTTACATACAGTAAAAGGAACTCCTTATGCAGACGGAATTAGTGGTGCAGGTAATACGATGTCTTTATCTCCATCATCAATTCCTGCAACATTTGGAGCGGGAGGTAATAACAGAAACATTTATCAAGAAAAGTATAATACTTATATTTACGACCCTTTTGATAATACTATTCCTTGGAATACTACGACAACGACTTTTGGTCAATTCATTTATCAATTTTCTAACCCTTACCTAACCAACATTGATTTATCGATGATTGGAGTTACCGAGGCCGGAACTGTTAATGATAATAATGCATTTAGTAATGTTTGGGGTATCGTTGTTGATCCGCAAAATGTTAACTATAATTCTACAACAGGAGGTACATCTACTTATGCTGGTGCTCAAATGGTAACTTTTGACCCAGATACGCATGTTCCAATTGGCAGTGTTACTGCTGCTTTAGTTGTGAAGCCTTTAGGGACATTCAAAATTAAATTAAGAAATTCTACTCCGCAACAGATGGATTTTGATAATCTTAGGAGATTTAGCTCTACTCCAAGAGCGCTAGGTACTTCATATAGTGTTACTGCAGCTAAAAATACTAATACAGGATCTATTAAACAATTGGGAGTTTTGGCTTTAGATGCCAACGGTAACCAGATTGGAGAAACGTATTATGTGGTTGCTCCACAATTTGTTACAGGCAATATTCCTGATGCGAGCATGTCTTCTGTACAAGCGATGACTAATACCTCTGCGATTATTCAAACATTTGAAGAAACTGCTAATGGTACTATTGATCAGAATTATTCATCTACTTATAGACTGTACATTAACGAAGCGAATGAGTCAGACTATCTTGGAAAAAAAATCAATTTAAGTGTTTTCGGACAAAATATAAGCTCTTTGAAATTTGAAATCAGAGAAAATGTAGATTTACTACCAAATGCTACACATTTGTTGTCTGGAGGTACAGGTTTTTATTATACCGCAGCAAACGGACAGGCAGTGCAGATTAAACAAGGTGATGTAATTCCGGTAACAAACTCTAGCTACGGCCTCTATTATGGTGCGCCTCAGACTAATGGAACGCTAAATACCAACGAAGTAAAACCTGAATCTAGAACATTAGTTGTATATAATCCAAGTATCAATCATTACATCGTTAGATTTGATCCGGCCTGGAAAGCTGCTTCAGTTGAAGTTTTCGATGCTAGTGGAAAGCTTGTTATTTCCGAAAAATCGGTAAAAGCTGATAATGACTATGTAATTAAGCTGGATTCTACATTAAAAGCAGTATATATTGTAAAAGTTGTGGGGAACGACGGAAACATTGTGAATACCAAAATATTAATCAAATAAAAACAAGAAGTATGATGAGATTTTTTGATAAAAAAATATTTTTGGTATTTTCTATATTCGCTATTAGCCTTGTAAAGGCTCAGGGGAATACTCCGGGTGCTCCATGTGGTATACCTGATTTTCCACCCTGTGAAAAACCAACTTCCCCAATCGATATGTATGTGTATGTATTAGCAATTGTTGCAATTATTGGGATTGCTTATTTTGCAAAAAAATACAAAATACAAAAAATATAAAAATTATATTAAAATATTTGAAACTCTCTGATTAGTCGGAGAGTTTTTTTATTTTTACATTATGAAAAAGATACTTGTATTATCAGGAATGCTGTTGGCATTTTCTATTAAAGCGCAGTTTTCTGTAAATATTCAGTCGCAACCGGATTTTAATGAGCAGGAAGCTGTTTTGTATACATTAAACGGTTCTAAAGATATTATTGTTACCAAAGAAAAAAGTAAAGGAAATGTCTGGACTTTCAAATACCCCAAGAATTATTCTGGAATGATGAAAGTGTATTTTCCAAATACCAATAATTCTGTGAGTTTTATTTCTGAAAACAAAAATATTAACATTCAACTTGAAACAAAAGCAAATAAAATACAAAATGTAATTTATCAGGATGAATCGAATGAGCTGATGAATGCTATTCAGGAATCTTCTCAGAAAAAAGAAATTATTCTTCCTGCATTAGTTCAGATTAAAGAATATTATAAAGACAATACAGACTTTGGAAAAGCTTTAATCAGTGAGATGGGGAAACTATCTGGAACAGGTAGTATTGACCAGTCAAAACATCCGTTTGTTTATTATTATAATACCAATTATAATAAATTCCTTTCCAATAACCCTGCAAAAAAAGTTACTCAGGAAGAGATCGTTAATTTTATAGATAAATCAAACGATATGTTAGAGAGCTCGTCTCTTTTACGTCCAATTCTAGTATCTTATCTTAATGTGGGTGGAAACACCAATGTCAATACTTCTGTAGATACTTTGATTGATAGATTGAATGTTGAAACACCGAGAGGGCAAACTGTGCTTTCTGAGCTGATTGATATCTTTGATGTGTATGATATGAATGATTTTAAAACGAAATATCTTGCATTGGCAAAAGGTTTAAAATGTACGATTAACGACCGTTTGGCTTCAACCTTAAAATCTAATGCAGCTACAGATATTGGTGCTGTTTTTCCGGCTTATAAATTTCATTCTGCGGTAAATACTAATGCTAAATCAATTGCCGACGTAAAAGCTGATAAGAAAGTGATTGTTTTTTGGTCTTCAACATGTTCGCATTGTGAAAATGAACTACCACAACTTTTAACTAAATACAAAGATTTACAGGCAAAAAATATTCAGATAATCGGAATGTCGCTGGATACTGATAAAAATGCTTATACAACTAAAATTGCTGCATTTCCTTGGATCAATGATTCAGAATTGAGAGGATGGAACAGTTCTTTTGCTGAAATTTATAATATTCATGCAACACCAACGTATTTTATTTTGGATGCTAACAATAAGATTATCAGTAAGCCCAATCATGTTGGCGATGTTTTAGAATATTTTAAGCTAAAATAATTTTGGAGGTTAGTAAATATTTTCTATATTTGCACCACCAAAACGGCGAGGTAGCTCAGTTGGTTAGAGCGCAGGATTCATAACCCTGAGGTCACGGGTTCAATTCCCGTCTTCGCTACAATTTTAAACCGCAATCATTGATTGCGGTTTTTTATTTGTGCACAATCCGTAAATAATACTCGAAGGTAGTTGATAACTTCATAGCTCAGAAGATTTCCGTACTCTGTTTTTTTGAATATAAATTCTGCTTAATAGGCCAGTAAGAGAAGAAGGTATATATGATTAAATATGAAGATTATATTCTTAATTTTTTTTAACCTACAATTTGTGACTTTGATTAAAAAATATTTTATAATTTAGATAAGAATTAGTTATTTCAGTCCCAATTGGGATTATTTTTATAATAAATGATGAAAAGAAAGTTATTTTTTGTTTTTATATTTTTAAATCTTATCAATTTTTGTGTTGCGCAAGATAGAAATCAGTATGCAGCTTTCATAGATTCTGCAAATGCAACAAAATATAAAGACGTAGAAAAGACCACCCAATTTATTCAAAAGGCAGAAAAACTTGTTTCCGAAAAAGATTTGGGGGATTTTTACCTTAAAGCTATCCAGATTTATATTGATATCAATCATTTTGATGAGGCATTAGAATATTGTACTCAAGCTCATAATGTATTTACCGAAAAAAATGATCTTGGGAAGCTGGCAAAGGTTAATAGTTTTTTTGCTTTCATTTATGCACAGCTCAATGATCCACAAAGAGCTATAAAGTACTATAAAATAACATTAGGCTTTTATCAAAAGAAAAATGATAAAGAGGGGATGATTAAAGGTTTGAATAATTTGGGAAATGCTTATTTCGCAATGTCAAAATACGATTCTTCTCAATATTATTTTCAGAAAAGCCAGGTTATTTTTAAAGATTATGATAACCCGAGCTTAAAAGCCTTTGTTATGTCAAATCTTGGCAAGCTCTTCTTTAGCAAAAAGCAATACACTCAATCTGAGAACTATTTATTGGAAGCAAAAAATATTTTAGAGCAAAATAAAATCAATAATCAGGATGTAAACTACAATGCTAATTATAATCTTGCAACTTTCTATATTAATCGCCGTAATCCTGTAAAGGCATTATTATACGCAGAAAAAACTGGTGATTATACTGAGAAGAAATCTGTAGATTTTGATAATATAAATTATTTAAATAATCTTTATAATGCTTATCTTCTAAATGATGATTACAAAAACGCGGCTCATACCTTTAAAAAATATGACTCTATACGAGATATGCTGAATATCGAGGAGAAAGCAGTAAATGTAGAACGAATAAAAGCTCAGCATGAATATGAATTAAAACAAAAATTAAACAGCTTAAAGCAAGAAAAAAGAAATCTGATTTACATTGTCATATTGGTGGTTTTTCTGTTAATCGTTGTTATCTGTATTCTCTACACGATTAACTATCGAAATAAAACAGAAGCACTAAATCTTGAGAAAAAACTAATCGAAGCGAGAGAAAAAGAATTGGAATTTGATAATCACATGAAAGAAAAGCTCCTTGTTTACCAATCAATGGAGCAGCAAAAAGTAGATTCTATCTTTAAATCTATATTGGAAAAAGTAAATGCTCTCAAAATAAAGTATCAGCATGCAGAAGAGATTTCTGAAATAATTAATGAAATAAAGATCAGTGTAAAACCAAATACCTGGGAAGATTTTGAATATCACTTCTTGCAAATTCATGAATCTTTTTATAAAAATTTAGAACAAAAACATCCGAGCCTTACCAATTACGATAAAAGGTTGGCGGCGATGTTGAAACTTAGATTATCTACTAAAGAAATTTCAAATTTATTAAATGTTACTCCTAAGACTATTGAAAATTCACGCACAAGACTTCGAAAAAAATTAGATCTTACCAATACAAAAGAAGATTTGTCTAAATATTTAGATGATTTTTAAGTTATTGTATTTTAGTTGTTTATGATTTAGTGTGTGGTGTGTGTGTGTGAAATTTTTAATCTATAGGTGGTAACTATGTAATGTTTTTTAATTGTACTTTCAAAATACTTTATTCCTTTGTTCCAGACAAGAAATAATAGAGAGATATGAAAAAATTAATTACATTATTGTTTACAGGGTTTATAGTTTCTGCAACATCTGCACAATGGAATCCTAATACTGATCAAAATTTATCGGTTGTTAATTATGAAAACGCATCACAATTTTCCGCTACTACTAATGATGGTAAGACTTATATTGGTTTTTGGAAAAAGGTTGCTGCACCTGCCAACTTCGAATTGTGGTTGCAAATATTAGATCAGAATGGAAATAAATTATTAGGCACAGATGGTGCAATGCTTAGTAACCAAATTCCTATGTCAACGTATACAGCAGTAGAAACCACTGTAGTTGATGCTTCCAATAATCTTTATATTGGAGTAACAGGAACAGGAGCAGGTACTCCTATGTTTGTTTTTAAAATAACTCCACAAGGTACGTCAGTATGGCCAAACGGAATTAATGTAGGAGCGGGGTATATTCCAAAAGTTCTTCCTTTATCAAATGGAGATATTATTGTAGGTAATCTTTCCACCACTCAAGTGCAAATGAAAGTACAAAGGTATAACAATGCCGGTCAACCGGTTTGGACAAATCCTATCAGTATTGCATCTGATGATCCTACTAAACAAACAGCTCCTGCAGATTTTTATGAGCTACCAAATAATGAAGTAGGCCTTTTGTTCCATAAAAAAATATCAGCACAAACAACTAGTTATCTGTTTGCTCAGAAAATAGATTTTAACGGAAATATTCTATGGTCAGACGGACCAGTGCAGGTTAGTACAAAAACACTGAATTATAATGGCAAATATTCTGGTGCTAAAGATGGTAGTGTGGTATATTATGGGTACAGCACCGGACAAAATAACAGATTTGATTCATATTTACAGAGAGTTAATTTTTCTGATGGTACTAAACCTTGGGGGATTGATGGTGTAGATTTTGACATTAATCAAACCAATTTTGAAAAGAACATGAGAATAGCCTTCTCTTCTGGATCTCCGTATATTTGGGCTATAGCTAATTATACAACTACTGGACAAGGAGCGGGAGGAGAATATGTTCAGAAATTTGATAAAAATACAGGAAACAGACTTTTTACAGATAATGCTAAACAAGTTTTCCCTATAACGGCTGAATTTATGACGCATAGTGGTGATTTGTTCTTGTCTGAAGGTAAGCCTTATTTTGTTGCAGAAAAAAGGATTAATACTGCATTGTTACCAACTTCTTTAAATGCTGTTTTACTGAATGATAACGGAGATTTTGCATGGTCGCAACAGTATATCCCAATGGCAACTTTTAATGCATCCAAATCTTATTTAAGTGTTTTACAACCTGTCAATAAGCAGGCAGTAATTGTATTTAATGAGCAAAAAACGGGTAATGCAACACCTTTTATTTACGCGCAAAGTCTGGTTCTTCCAGCTGAATCATTAGGAACGAGTGATATTGTAAAAACTAAATCGGTTACATTATATCCAAACCCTGCTACAGATATTATCCATTTGGATGGTGCAGGTAATTCTAGCTTTGTTATTTATAATGCTGTAGGACAAGTGGTAAAATCAGGTGAAATAAAATCAGGAGAAATTGTGGTAAACGAGCTTGTTAAAGGTCAGTACATACTGAAATTAAAAGATCAGGAAAAAGCAATAAAATTTATTAAAAAATAATTGAAAAATAGATAATATTGGTAACTGTATAATTATTAATAATTTACAAAATTTAATAATAGACTGATTTCAATCTGTTATTGAAAATTAAAATTTACGATGCCATATTCCATTAGACCTAAAGTAATTTAGGTCTTTTTATGTGAAATTTTTAGAAGATTCTTTTCCTTTTTTCTACATAATATATGTTTTGGGTGATGATTATGTTTCTTTTGGAAACATAGATTCGGGAAAATTTAACTTTAGTATCTTTTTTTAATACAATTCATTATTGAAGAACGCAGAATTATGTGAAAAATAGTTAAAATTTAAACGTTAATATTATTTACTTGTTTTTAAATTATTTTTTATTTTTTTTAAACTTTTTTTATTTAAATACTTTTGCAATCGATTGTACATGATGCATCTGTAAATCATAATTCTGAGAAAAATAAAATTTAAAAAGTCTCAAATCATAAAATTTTCATAAAAATTGAATAAAATGAGGGGTGATATTTTGAATTTTAAAAAAAAATCGTACTTTTACAGTGCCTTGAATGAGGGAACAAGTCAAGGTAATAAATTTTTTTTCATCATTTGTGTTTTTAGAATCGTATCGCCTGATACGATTCTTTTTTTATGGAGTAAAGATGCTTTTGTAGCGTACTAAAAGGTCAATGAAATAAGAATAAGTAATCGCGCCTTCCTGCTGATTGCTTTTAAGAAAAAGATTATTGGTAAACCCAAAAAAGTCATTCAGATAGCCTTGATGTTCTGCTATAAATTTCCTTTCATTCAATCGGTCTCTCTTCATTCCTTCAGAATAGTTTTCTAAAGCCGTTTTTACAAACTTTTCATCTTCATTAACGATAGAATTTAATAAGCTCTTTAAAGTAAAATATTCCGTGCTGTATCTGAGCTCAGGATTTTTTGAATGTACACCAATCAGATAACCTACAAAATTTGCTTCCTGTTCTCTTGCAAATCCCAATTGATGAGAACTTTCATGAGAAAGAGTGAATGGAAGATAAGAAGATGGCAATTCAGCGTTGAATTGAGCTTCTGCAGTGAAAGGATTGTAATACCCTAAAATACCTGTAAAACTCATTGTTTTTCCAAATAAACTGGATTTAAATGAATTGGTTGTAGTGCTTTCTTTTTGACTTATAAAATTAGGAAGCGTTTTTTGTCGATCTAATATTTCTTGTTGAATTGCATTTAAATCTTTAATGACAAAAACTCCGTTTTTATCTTCTTTAACGAGCTTTCTGGTTGCTTTCGATTTTTCAAGATATTCTAATGCCAATGCTTTTCTTACTTCCAGTGTAACTTCTGTTTTTGGAAGTTTTGCGATAATCGGTGTCTGAAAATAAAGCATTCCCCAAAATACCTGATAAGTGAAATAAGCAATATTTAAAACAATCAGTATTTTAAATAAAGCATTGCTTCTCGTTTTCTTTTTAAAGAGTTTGATGATTAAATAAATCAATAAAATTCCCAATAAAATATACAGTACATCTCCAAATGAAAAAGTAATCCATGCGAATAACAGCTGATGGATTTTTTTCTGAAATTCAAATACTTTTTCAAAAAAAGAAACCACAATTTGCAGTTTTGAAAAAGTATAGAACAAAAGAAATTGGGCAAGTAAAATACCCGCCCAAAATCTCTTTTTTTTATATGTTTTTGTAGTATTAATGTGCACCTTCAGATTCTAAAACGTCAACATCAATTCCTTGTTTGCTTAAGGTCTTCTTTGCAAGATAAGCAAATAGGGTAATATAAGCAAAGCAAAGTACCGGGATAATATAAGAGCTGTGGATTCCGATAATATCAGAAAGCTTTCCTTGTAATGGAGGGATAATTCCACCTCCCAAAATCATCATTACCAAAAACGCAGATCCTTGAGCGGTATATTTTCCTAATCCTGTAATCGCTAAAGTGAAAATTGATGGCCACATAATGCTACATGCAAGACCTCCAGATAAGAAAGCGTAAATAGCAAAATTTCCGGTGGTCATTAAACCTACGATCATTGCAATAACTCCAAAAAGACCGAAAATAATAAGCGTTAAAGCCGGTTTATTTTTACTCACCAAGAATAAAATCACCTGAATAACGATACAGATTGCATAAAAATATAGATTAGACATATCTTTTTGCGCTATAACATTAATTCCTATAATCACCAAAAAGGCAACAAATGGAACTACAATAGTGGCAATCATTTGCTGTTGCTTATTAAGGTTGAAAACAGTAATTGCACCGGTCCATCTTCCGATCATTAAACTTCCCCAATACATCGAAATATAAGGTGCTAAATCTGAAGACTGATGTCCTCCAAATTCCGGTAGGCTTAAAAGTTCACCCAAATTACTACCAATAGCAACTTCTACTCCAACATAAGCAAGAATGGCAAGCATTCCTAAAACAAGCTGTGGATATTTCATAGCTCCCCATCCTTCCGGATTTTTCTTAGAGCTTGTATTTGCATAAACAAGACATAGAACTACGGCTAATAAAGCACCACCTAAATAGTACATTCTTGTTTTTTCTAAAGGATGTTTTACTTCCAGTAATTCTGCTTTTTTAGTGTCAATATTTTGTTGAATATTTTCTATCGTAGCAACATTGGTTTCAGATTTTTTGCTGTTTTCTAAAACGGTAATTTCCTCATTAAAAGTTTCTATCTTTTTAGCAGCATCAGAATTATAACTTGCAAATACAGGGATGAAACAAAGGATTACTAAAACAGTCATTGCAATCAGATTCTTTCTTGCTTTTCCTGCTTTTTCCATTGGTTCTGTAGAAATTCCGGCAGGTAATTTTTTAGAAAAATGAAAAATTCCGGCAGCAATTAAAAACAATGCTCCAACAGCGGTATACAATAAAATTACTTTGTCTAAAGCTAAATGTTTAATCTGATCATCATCTACAGTTGCAGTAGTTCCGAAAAGAGCTAAACCTACAATGATAGGTCCGATTGATGTACCAAAAGAGTTGACTCCACCTGCAAGATTCTGTCGGCTTGTTCCTGTTTTAGGATCTCCCAACAAAACAGCGAAAGGATTGGCTGCAGTCTGCTGAATAGAAAAACCCAGTGCTACAACGAATAATCCGATTAGCATTCCGTAGTAAACATTTGCTTTCACCGCAACGATCATAATAGCTGCTCCGATTGCGGAAAGGAGGAGACCGTAAACAATACTTTTTTTGTAGCCCCATTTACCAATGATGTCTATGCCTTTGATTGTACTAAATATGAAAAGCAATAATGCTCCCAAAAAGTATGCAGTATAGAATGCAAAATCGATAAGCTGCGACTGGAACTGATCGAGTGAAAAATAATTTTTACAGAAAGGAATAAAAATGCTGTTTCCTGCTGCAATAAAACCCCAAAAGAAAAACACTAAAATCAGTGTATAAAGTGCGGGATAATTAGTAGGTTGAGTAGTTGTTTTTGACATATTTGTTAAAAATAGATTCTTAATAACAAATATATATTTTTTATGTGATTAACTGTGTTCTGTTAATGTTTTTTTTATTGTCTCAAAAGCTGACAGTTTTAAATCTCTTGGAGAATTTGTTGGTTCCAGAATATCGTTGAAAAATACTTTTACTTTTCCGGGATAGCCTTTAGAATTATCAAATGGAAACATTTCCTTCAAACCGATAAAAGTGAAAACAGCAATAGGTGAGTGGTGTTTGGATGAAAGTGTAAAAGCTCCATCTTTAAATTCATCTAAAACAATTGAGGTATCATCGGGAACACCGCCTTCAGGAAAAAGAACAATACTGTTGCCTTCTTCCATTTTTTCGGCGCATCTTCTGTAGACATCGGCACGACTTCTTGCGCTGCTTCGGTCAACCATTACACAGATTCTTTTATAAATAGTTCCGAAAATCGGAATTTTTTCCAGTTCTTTTTTCCCAACATAACAAAGCTGATGATTGGGGAACAAAATGCAGGGAAGCATAATATCCATAATCGAAGTATGGTTTGAAATGATAACGTATTGTGTGTTTTTGTCGATTTTTTTATCGGTAAGATTGATAAGTTCATATCTTAAACCCATTCCGAAAAACATTCCGTAGCACCAAATTCTTATTAAAACATGAGCGTATTTAAAGGTGTTTTTCTTTAAAGATAAAATATAAACGGGTAATCCCAGAATAATAGTCAGAACAAAAGCCAATATGATCAGCCAGAATCTCCAGAGGTAATTTAAAATTGTAGTCACAAATCAACCGTTAAATATTACTTTTTTCTTTACAGAATAATTAAGAATAGAAACCAATAAAATAGCGGCAATCTTACTAATCATTTCCGGACTCAAGGTATAAAAAATTAAATCAATATTATCTTTAAATATAAAACTATAAAAGATTTGGAAGAAACTTAAACTTAAAATGGTCGAAATAAAAGAAACTACCATAAAGTAAGCAAATTCTTTTCGTTTAGAATGCTTTCCACGCTCAAAAACAAACCAGATGCTCAGAAAATAATTAAATAAAATTCCGCAGCTTGTCGATAAGATATTACTTAACGGATAATGAATTCCGTGAAAATTTTGTTCCTGAGAAATGGCTTGTGGAAGATAGGTACTGAAGATTTTGAAACTCCCGATTTCCACAATCGCACTGAGGCCGCCTGCAATAATAAATAATAATACTTGTTTGTGGCGTAGTAGTAATGCTCTCATCTATTTTAATAATACGCAAATTTATAACTATATGTTAAACAGTGAAAAAAGTTGTTAAATTTTTTTTTCGTGTTAAAATAATTTCTAATTTTAATTTTCAGAACAAAAGAAACTGTACCTGATAAAAAATTCATTTTCAACTTTTTCTGTTGATGGTCTTTCTATCTTGTAATGCATGATGAAAAGAATTTACACAAGTTTTACGAACTACTTTAACCTAAATATTTGTATGAAATCTCAAAACAAATACAGAAAATTTCAGCTTCAACAAAAAAATATTGAAGTTTTGGAAAAAGAAAATACCCGTTTCAAAAGGGTGTACTCAGAGTACGAAAATATGTCGGATGATCTTTGGAATCTTGAAAATTCTAATGGCGATCCTGTACCCGACGATTTTATCAACGCCATGGTAATGCAGGCTACTTATCTTGAAGAAGAGATAGAAGACTGGCTAATACAGTATAACCAAAATAAAAGCGAAATCAAAAACTGAACTTAATCATAAATGGAAGTATCTGTGTCTGTTTTTGAGGGCTAATTAAAGATAAATTCATAATTTAGCCCCTTAAAATTAGAAATATGGTTGCTATTGTTGATAGTGGTTCTACTAAATCTGACTGGGTAATCTTGGATGACTTCAAAAATGTTTTCTTAAAGACCGAAACCATTGGTTTCAACCCCAATTTTATCAGCAAAGAGCTTATTGTACCCGAAATTGAAAAAAATAACAGTTTATTATCTGTAAAAAATTCAATTACCAAAATCTTTTTTTACGGTTCTGGTTGTGGCGTTAGAAAAAATTGCCAGACAATAGAAGAAGAAGTAGGAAAAGTTTTTACCAATGCAGAGATTATTGTAAAAGAAGATTTGTATGCGGCAGCTTATGCAGCTTATAACGGGAAACCAACAATTGTCTGTATTTTGGGAACGGGTTCGAACTCATGTTATTTTGACGGAGAAAATTTAAAGATAAAACTTCCTTCATTAGGTTATCTTATGGGTGACGAAGGAAGCGGAAGTGCCATTGGAAAACAGTTGGTGCGCAGATTCTTTATGCAGAAGCTTCCTCAGGATTTACATCTTGAGTTCAAAGAAATGTATGGATTAACGATTGATGAAGCATTGAAAAATATGTATCATACAACCAGACCCAATGCTTACTTAGCCAATTTCAATAAATTTGTGGTCGAAAGAAAAGATCATCCTTACTTCCAGGAAATGGTTTTGGAAGAGATGAAAAACTTTTTCGATTATCAGGTTCTTCCGTATGAAGAATCTCAGGATGCCGAGATCAATTTTATCGGCTCTATTGCTTATTATTACGAAAATATTTTACGTTCTGCAGCGTCAGAACTCAATTTGAATGTGGGGCACATTGTACAGAAGCCAATCGAAAGCTTGGTAGATTACCACATTAAATATATTTTATAGTAAATAATAAGTTTTAATAAAAAAATAATATATAAATAAATGTCAAATTAAGTAATAAAACTTTCTAAACGACTTAGGAAGTTTTTAAAATTTTAGCGGAGAAATCCAGTCTTGAATTTTTGGTTCTTTTGTTTTAAGACAAAAGAACATTTATAACTTCTAATTTGATACATATTAAATAAAAAACAGAAAATTATATGTCAAGTAAAACTCACCGCGACGAAAAAAACTTTAGTCAGGCAGCGTTAGATTATCATAAAGCAGAACCCAAAGGAAAGATTGAGGTAATTCCTTCAAAGCCACACTCATCGCAGAGAGATTTGTCTTTGGCATATTCTCCGGGAGTGGCTATTCCTTGTCTGGAAATTGAAAAAAATCCTGAAACGGTTTATGATTATACAGGAAAAGGGAATTTGGTGGCGGTTATTTCAAACGGAACAGCAGTTCTTGGTTTGGGAGATATCGGAGCTGAAGCTTCAAAACCGGTAATGGAAGGAAAAGGTCTTTTGTTTAAGATTTTTGCCGACATCAACGTTTTTGATATTGAAATTGACGAAAAAGATCCGGATAAATTTATCCAGATTGTAAAAGGAATTGCTCCGACTTTTGGGGGAATCAACCTTGAAGATATCAAAGCTCCGGAAGCTTTTTATATTGAGCAAAAACTAAAAGAAGAATTAGATATTCCGTTGATGCACGATGATCAGCACGGAACGGCGATTATTTCTGCAGCAGCATTAATTAACTCTCTTCAGATTGCCAATAAGAATATCGAAGAAGTGAAAATGGTGGTAAACGGAGCAGGAGCTGCGGCAATTGCTTGTACCAATCTTTATATTTCTCTTGGTTTAAAAAGAGAAAACGTATTGATGTGCGACAGCAAAGGTGTTATCAACCATAAAAGAGAAAATCTTACTCCTGAAAAATTAGATTTCATTGCTCAAACAGATGTTGAAACTTTAGAAGATGCTGTAAAAGGTTCAGATGTTTTCATTGGTTTGTCTAAAGGAAATGTGATGATCCCAGAAATGTTGAGCAGCATGAACGAAAATCCAATCGTTTTTGCATTGGCAAATCCGGATCCTGAAATTGCTTACGATTTGGCGCTTTCTACAAGAAAAGACGTTATCATGGCGACGGGAAGAAGTGATTATCCTAATCAGGTAAACAATGTTCTTGGTTTCCCATATATTTTCCGTGGCGCATTAGATGTTCAGGCAAAAGGAATTAATGAAGAAATGAAATTGGCAGCAGTTCATGCGATTGCTGATTTGGCTAAAGAACCAGTTCCTGAAGCCGTAATTTTAGCTTATAACGTTAAGAATTTACAGTTTGGAAGAGAATATTTTATTCCGAAACCTTTTGATAACAGATTAATTACCAAAGTATCAAGCGCAGTTGCAAAAGCTGCTATTGAAAGCGGAGTTGCAAGAAAAACTATTGCAGATTTTGACGAATACGAAACTCAGCTTCTCGACAGAATGGGAAGAGATGAGAAATTGGTAAGAATGATGCAAAATCGTGCAAAAGCCAATCCGAAAAGAATCACTTTAGGAAATGCTGAAGAATATAATGTTCTGAAAGCTGCACAGATTTTATATGAAGAAGGAATTGCTCACCCTATTCTTTTAGGAGATAAAAAATATGTGAAAGAGCAAATGGAGCGTTTCGGAATCAACATTGATGTTCCGATTATCGATCCTAGTGACGACGACCAGAAAGAAAACAGGAAAAAATACAGAGAAACTCTTTGGAAACTTCGTCAGAGAAAAGGGATGAACGAGTACAAGGCAAAAAGATATGTTCGCCAAAGAGACTATTTTGGTCCTTTGATGCTAAAACATGGTGATACAGACGGATTGATTATTGGTTTTTCTAAAAACTATGTTTCTACTTTAAGACCTGTTTTAGAAGTAATCGAAAAAGATAAAGGAGTTGATAAAGTCGCAGCAATGATGATGATTTTGTCTGAAAAGAAACCTATTTTCTTTGCAGATACCTCGATTAATCAAAATCCTACCGCTGAAGATTTAGTGAATATTGCTAAGATGGCAGAACATACTGTGAAGTCATTCGCTATTGAGCCGAGAATTGCAATGTTAGGTTTCGAAAACTTTTCTGCCATTTCTGATACTTCTAAAAAAGTGGCGAAAGCAGTAAATATTCTTCATGAGAAATTCCCGAAAATGATTGTGGATGGAGAAATTCAGCCTGATTTTGCAATGAACTCTGATCATTTAAGTGATTATCCGTTCTCAAAATTAGGAACAACTCCGGCAAATACATTCATCTTCCCGAATCTAGAATCTGCAAACTTATCTTACAAAATTATCAGAGGAATGAAGGTTGCGCAAGTAATCGGGCCAATCTTGATGGGACTGAAACAACCGGTTCACGTTTTACAGATGCGTTCAAGTGTAGATGAGATTGTAAACTTGGCAACAGTTGCAGTTTTGGATGCGCAGAGAAGAGAAGCTAAAAAATAGTTTTTGATTGAAGTCCCGAAGGGACGACTTAATAAAGGATAGGATAAAATCCTATTAATCAGAAATATAAATCAATAAAAAAGTTGGGCAGAATTCGTAGAATTCTGCCCAACTTATGTTTTTATGTAAGCTGCATCTTTGATTGAGCAATACCTTTCCTTAATATAATAAACGTCGTCACTCCCACAATTATTTCTATCAAAGCACTTCCCCAATAAATACTTTTCACTCCAAAATAATAGGGAAGAATGAGCATTAATGGAATATAAAGAATCAACTGTCGTAAAAAAACAAGGAAACTTGCTTTTTTACTGTCGTTCACTGCAGGATAATAGGAGAGTGCTAAAACAGTAATCGGTAATAAAGGAAGCACAGAGAAAAATAATCTGAAATTCTGAATTTGACTTGTGTTTACCGTATATCCTGGAAGCATTAATCCGATCAATTGTTCCGGAAAAATCATTGCCATCAAAAAGAAAGGCGAAAGTATCGCAACTCCTGCCAAAATATAGGTTTTTAAAAATTGTCTTGCTCTTTCAAATTGTCCGGCTCCGAAATTAATTCCTACAACAGGCTGTAAACCTCGCATCAATCCAAATAAAGGAGTTAGTAAAAACAGGAAAAACCGATTTAAAACAGTGAAAAAAGAAATGTCGTCTTCCGTTCCGTAAGAAGCAATCGCATTAAAAATAATAATACTTTGCACAACTCCCATTACGGATAAAATCATTTCCGGAAGTCCTAATTTTAAAATTCTTTTTCCAATTTCAGGATGATAAGAAACCGATCTCCAATTGGTCTTGAAAGAACTTTTTCCTTTAGCGTAATAATAAAATCCAAGTAACGAATAAATCAGCATTCCGCAATTGGTTGCCCAAGCTGCGCCGGAAACGCCCATTTCTAAAGTCGAAATAAAAATTGGTTTTAAAATAATATCGATGACCAATCCACCCGCAATCATAACGGCGGCGGTTTTCATTTTTCCTTCTGCCCGAATTAGCATATTTAAAGCTAAACCGTAGATCCAGAAAATGGTTCCAATTAAAGTAACACGGAAATATTCAACTGCAATAGTTTGTAACTCTCCTTTTGCACCCATCATTGCCATCAATTCATGAGCAAAAATATAAGCCGGAACTGTACAAATCAATGAGAAAAATATACATAGAAAATTGAAACTTCCGAAGAGTTTATATAATTTATCCTGTCTGTTTTCGCCAATCCAAATACTTACTGCTGCACCTGCGCCAATTCCTACCAATCTTCCAAATCCTAAAACAATTTGCGACAACGGAAAAGCCATTCCTACGGCAGCAAGAGCTTTTGTATTAATTAAATAACCGACGAAAATGGCGTCCAGAAAATTATTGATTCCGTACAAAACAATCGCGGCAACGGCAGGCCATGAAGTTTCCCACATGACCTTTTTTAAGTCACCTTTTAAGATGAATGTTTTGCGATCCATTCTTTTGAGGTATTGAATTGCTGAAAGGCAATGCGTTTTTCAACTTTATAAATTTCTTTTCCGGCAATAGAATTAATAATAATCGCATTTCTGTAAGCACACATTCCCAAATCGGGAGTGACAAAACCGTGCGTGTGAAGTTCTGCATTTTGCACAAAAATGTTTTCTTCATTATCGATGGTGTAATATCGACTTACGTCAAACAGACCGTCTTCGTTTCTTTGAATTTGATTTTCGATTCCTTTCAAGAATTTTGGCTCGTTATAGGTGTATCCTGTTGCTAAAATCACATAATCTGAAGTGTGGGTAAAAGTAACTTTATCCTGAATATGGGTAAAATTTAAGACATAAGAATTTCCTTCAGGAGAAATAGAATCCAGTTGACAACTTGGTTTTAATTCTACATTTAAGGGAACATTTCCAACACTCATTTCGTACATCGTATCAAAAATATCATTGATGAGATCAAAATTAATCCCTTTATAAAGCGGATGTTGTTTTGCTAAAATATTTTTACGCTGATTGGAAGGCATGTGATAAAAATGGTCAACATATTCCGGTGAAGTCAATTCTAATGTCAGTTTCGAATATTCCATCGGGAAAAATCGATCAGGTCTTGTAAACCAGCTCATGAATAAATTATCATCTGTTTCCGGAAGAATATCCTGGAAAATTTCGGCAGCACTTTGTCCGGAACCGATAATAGAAACCGATTTTGCATTCCGAATATCTTTTTTATAATTTAAATATTCTGAAGTGTGAATAACATTCGGATAGTTTTTATCTTTCATAAATTCAGGTAACTTGGGCTGAGTTCCTGTTCCTAAAGAGAGCTTTTTTGTATAATATTTTGTAACATCATTATTTTTTAAATCTAAAACTTCGATGATGTAAATTTTCTGAGTTTCGTTAAATGTAATGTTTTCAACTTTTTTTCCGAAAAGGCAATTTTCCAATTGATTGGCTGTCCATTGACAATACAGATTGTATTCTTTTCTTAAAATAAAGAAATCTTCTCGGATGAAAAATTTATACAAACGATCGGTTTCCTTTAAGAAATTCAGAAAGCTATATTTACTTTTCGGATCTGCCATTGTCACCAAATCAGCCATAAAAGGAACCTGCAAAGTAGCGTTGTCAAGCATCAAACCGGGATGCCAATCGAAACCTTCTGCCTGATCTAAAAAAAGAGAATCTATAGATTCTACAGGCTCTAAAAGTGCCGCCAATCCAAGATTAAAAGGACCGATTCCGATCCCGATGATATCGTATATTTTGTTGTTTTCCAATGTTTTTTATTTTTTTAATGAATTTTTTGAACCATTAAGATTTGAATTAAAGATTTGAAATTATTAAGAGATTTCTCCTTCGTCGAAATGACATTCGCACTGTCATTCTGAATGGAGCAAAGCGAAATGAAGAATCTAGCTTAAATTCCTTAGCTCCTTAATAAAATCTTAATGGTTGAAATTTTAGTTAAGTAGCATTTGTCATTCTGTAAGAATCTCAACTCGAATTTTAAATGCATTATTTAGATTCTTTCAGAATGACAACTAGCTGTTTATTTTTTAAGCATTTTTAGCTTCCAGTCTGCTTTCAGGACATTTTTCCCAATATCCTTCACGTGTACAAAAAGTAAGGTAAGCTGTTTTATGAGGCATTTCAATCACGCCTTCACGAGTATAGCCTAATTTTGTAATAATTCTGTCAGTCGGAACCGCATCAACAGAAGCTTCGCCGATACATTTTCCAACTTCAGGAAGCATGAAAATATAATCTAAAGCCACCTGAAAAGACTGGAAAGAAAACTTCTTATCTTTCTGCGTTTCGGCAACGAAAAAGTGTGTTCCGTAATCGGTCGGAAGTGCATCGTAATAAGCTCCGACAATATCTCTCATTGACCAATACGGTTCAAAACTGAATTGCGGAACATCATTCACATAACCAATAAAACTATGCTGCTCGTCACTTGGAAGAATCGTTCTGAACCAAAGTTCTAAGTCTCTTTTTGGCCCATCCATTTTCCAAAACGGTTTTGCGTGTTCCCTATTGAACCATTCGTGAATCATTTCAAAATCTTTTTCGATATCAAAAGGACGAATGCTAATATTTACATTTTCCTCTTCAAAGTATCTTGAATAAACGATTTCGTTTGTTTTAGGCTTAATTAATTTATCTGAAAAGAAATATTTATTTAAAGGATTTGGCGTGTCTAAAAAAACCGCAGGATATTCTAAATTTTCGTCTGCTTCATTGATATTTTGAAGACTTGTAATTAAATTTCCTTTGGTGTACCAACTTCTTTTGTTGATGATGTAGTCTACCAAACCTGTTTCATCTTCATTTTCAAGTTCTTTGAATGATTTGTAAACCAGATTGATCAATTTCCTTTCATCCGCTAATTGATTACAACCCAAAGCATTCACCACTCCTAAAATATTATTCGTCACCAAATAATACGTGTATTTCGGAGCTAAAGATTCTTCATCAATAATCGACTGGCTTTCATCGGCAATTCCGGGAAGTGCATTCGAAACCAATTCTTTTCGGCCTTCTCTGAAGAAAAATCCTTGATTGTCTCTGAAATAAATTTTTGCTGGGAAACCTTTTTTATCAAGCTCTATCATTACGTTTTGCTGATGGAATTCACAAGCTAAACCATATTTATTCAAAATCCCAACAATCGGTCTTACACAGATGTGAAGATATTGTTTAAACCAATCTAAAGCGACCTGTTCTACAGATAAATCAAGATTTCTTGCGGTGTTGACAATAATATTCTGCAATCTTGAAGGTTGACCAAAAATTCCGTCCTGACAAAGAGCTGCCAAAAGTGTTACATTTTTAGTTTTATCTTCACCCTGAAAAGGATTTCTTCTGATACTGATATTAAATCCGTTAATTATTTTGTCATTAAATTTCACAGCAATAAAAGCCGGGTCAACCATAAAATCGATCTCAGGATAATCTTTCTGGAGATTTTTCCCCCAATCGGTTTTTAATAATTTACTAATATCGTGACCACGATGAAGTTCCGGATATAAATTAATTCTTTCCGAATTTGTAATTTTTACATGCAGAGAAAATTTATACATCCATTTACTTTTCTCGCTGTAAACCGTTCTCACAGAAGAAGTAGGAGTGAAGTTTTCGCCATAATGACCTAAAGCAAACAAAGTTCCCTGCTCCTGCATGATCTGAACATCTTCCTGAACTAACAAATATTCGGCTTCCCAAGGATGCATCGGAACAATTTGATAATCCGGAAACTCATCCCATAATTTTTTATGTTCCGAATTTAAAAGCGGATATATTTTTTCACCTAATTCTTTAGTTACAAACTTTCCGTCTGCACTTTTTTCAATTACATTTTCCGGGTTGATTAAAAAGTAAAACAACTGAAACTGTCCTGAAGTTTCTGGAGAATATTTCAATAGATCTTCCTGATTAAAACCTTGCTTCGATTTTGGAACGGGATGTAAAATATGTCCTAAAACCAGTGACTGTTCAGCCTCGATGAAAGACATTTCCAAATCATTCACCGACTTATTATTTTCAACTAAATGATCTAAATAAGTCGTCAGATTTTCAATGCTATTATTTAATCTTTTCAAAACCGTAGAAGCATCGATATCGGAATGAATTCCTCTTGAATATTCTGCGATAAGTGTCATAAAACCATAAATGTCAACTTCTGAAACTTCGTCTGTTTCTAAAACTCTTCTCAAAACCGGAAAATCAAAAAGATGTCTTCCAGTTTCAGAAAAATAAGTAACGGGAATATAAACGTCACATCCTATCGAAGAAAAATCGATTCTGATGTGAAGATTTGTCGGCGTTTTTCTTATGTTTTGGGCAATGGCAATATCATATTTCGGGATTCCCAAATACCGGCTCCAGTTGGTAAATTCTCTCATGTAGCAATTGATGAGAGCCGTGTAATTGATTTTTTCTGCGTATTGTTGATTAGTTAACTTCAATGTATTCATTTCCGTATTTTTTTATTGTGATTAAGATTGATTTAATATCTTCAACGGTTGTTAAAGGATTGAGAATGGTAAATTTTAAGTAAAATTGTCCGTTGACTTTTGTTCCTGCAACGAGAGCATTTCCGTTTTTATACAATTGTGATTTGATGTACGTATTGATTCTGCTCAGGTCAAAAGTTTTGAAAGGATTTGCCGAATATCGGAAAACCAAAGCCGAAATATCAGAACGGTTTAGAAGCTCAAAATGAGGGTCGTTTTCAAGAAGAATAGCCGCTTCTTTTGCAGTTGAAATAATTCTTTCAATATAATTTCCGAGACCTTTTTTACCGATAATTCTTAAAGTAAACCAAAGTTTCAACGCATCGAACCTTCTTGTTGTCTGAATTGATTTATTAACCTGATTCGGAATTTCGTTTTCGTCGTGATCTTTTGGATTCAAATAATCGGCATAATGGGTAATTAATGTAAAATAGTTTCTGTCTTTCACCAAAAATCCGCTGCTGCTTACAGGCTGGAAAAATGATTTGTGATAATCGACGGTTACAGAATCTGCATCTTCAATTCCGTTAATTAAGTGACGGTATTTTTCGGTTAAAAGCAATCCGCAACCATAAGCTGCATCTACATGAAACCACATTCCGTATTTTTTTGCAATCGCTGAAATATTGATTAAAGGATCGATGTTTCCAAAATCTGTTGTTCCCGCTGTTGCAACAACTGCGATGGGAATATTTCCGTTTTCGATTTCTTTTTGAATGGCATCTTCCAACAAAATACTGTTCATTTTAAAAGACCGGTCGGTTTTAATTTTAATAACGGCTTGTTCGCCCAATCCTAAAATAGAAGCGCTTTTTTGAATGCTGAAATGGGCTGCTTCCGAAACAAAGATCCTGAAGCGATGAGCGTTTTTCGGTAATCCGTCTTTTTTGATGTTGTGATTAAAATGTTTGATCGAATAATGATCTCTCGCCAAAAGCATTCCCATCAAGTTACTTTGAGAGCCACCACTTGTAAAAATTCCGTCTGAAGATCTTCCGTAGCCGATTTCGTTGCAGGTCCATTCGATTAATTTTTGTTCCATTAAAGTTCCACCCGCACTTTGATCCCAAGTATCAAGAGAAGAGTTGATAGAACTGATTAACATTTCCGCTGCAACCGCCGGAATAACAACCGGACAATTGAGATGGGCAACGTATTTTGGATGATGAAAAGCAATGGCGTGTTGAGTATAAAGCGTTCTGACTTCTTCGAAAACCTCTTCATAACTTTGTGGATAACTGTTGAGATCAATTTTTTCAAATTGTTTTCTCAAGTCTTTTGGAGAAACTCCGCTGAAAGGCTGGCTGTTGTCTTCTAGAAATGCAATGACACTTTCCTGTGCTTTTTGCATTACATTTTGGTATTCGTGAATGTTGATATCACAAAATAAGTTCTCCAGATTTGGAAAAAGACTTTCCTTTTCCGAAACCAATTGTTCGGTAATAACTGTGTTCATAAAAATTTTGGATTGGTGTTTCTTTTTACTTTTTAATTAATATTTCTAGGATTTTTTTTAATTGAACCATTAAGATTTATTAAGGAGTTAAGAATATTAAGGCAGCTTCGCTTATGTAAAATCAGTATGATTTAATCTTAATTAAACTTAACATCTTAATAAAATCTTAATGGTTAAAAACTTTCAGATATAATTAATAATTTATTGTATATCCTACAGAAAATGTAGTTCCTCGTCCCTGATAAGCAAATGCTTTTTGAGGTGCTCCGTAGAAAAATACAGAACGTTGTCCCCAAATGGTTGTGTACTGTTTATTGAAAATATTTTGTACTCCAAAATTGATGACTCCTTTGTTTAATTTCACATCTCCAACTAAATCAAATAAGCTGTATCCATTGATTTTCATATCTGCTAAATCTGTGTAATTCATAGAATTCTGCATTTGTAGACTTAATGAAAAACTTTTTGCATTCCATCCTGTAAAAACCATAAATTTTGATGGGTTTGTGGTATAAACCGACTGGTTTTGCCAACCTTTATCAACAGTTTCTGTTTCAGACTGCATCAATAAAACGTTTCCTCCCAATTCTAAACCTTGAGCAAATCTGTAGCTTAAAGCACCTTCAAAACCATAGTTTCTTAATTTTTGATCAAGCAAAGAAATGGTGAAGGCGGCATTGTCGATTTTCAAAGTTTTGTTGGAAAGTGCGTAGAAAACCGATCCTTGAGCAGAAAGTCCTTCTTCTGAAGTTCTGTTGTGTCTGAAACCAAGCTCCATCTGATCAGTTTTAATTCCGCTTAAAGGTTGTTCGGCAATATTCATGCTGTTGAGTAGATTCCAACGGTTATTGTTCAATTGATATTTTCCGAAACCATAAGATTTTGCAGCATCAGGAACGGCAAATCCCTGAGAAAAATTTAACCAGGTTTGCCAAGAAGGATTAAATTTATACAGTAAACTGGCGTTCAATAAAGTGACATCATAGTTGTTTTTACCTCCTTTCACGGCATCTGCAGAATTTCCGTAACCGAAATGCATATAAACCTGCTCTTTAAATCCTACAAAATCATCCAGTTTTACATTAATCAATTGTTGGCGAACACCTCCTGAAAAAGTTAATTTTTCTGTAATATTCCAATCTGCCTGAATGAAACCTGAAAGAGCAGATGTTTTAGTGTCGGGATATCTTCCTACAAAAGCATCGGTCTGATTCACCAAACCTCCTGATTCTGCACTTTTTTTTGGATTAAAAATTGCCTGGTCACCTGTAAAGTTTTCGAGATCTACATCAACTCCGTAAGTGAAATTGAAAGAATTCCATTTTTTATTTAAAACCAGTTTTGCACCGTAAGCATTTGTATTTCCTCTTGCGGATGAAAGAAAAACCGGAAGTACAACTCCAGCCGGTGGTTTCGGAACTTCAGCAAACGATGCTCCGAAATCTACTTCTTCGCGTCTTCCGTAAGCTTGTAAAATTAAATCTTGTCCACCCCAAATATTTCGCACATTGTAATTGAGGTTGGCCATAAAACGTTCCGTTCTTGGAACAAGATCAGAATCTGCTCCGTCTAAAACATTAATCAAATCAGGATTTTTTGTGGTGAACCCGACAAAATTCTGCCCGAAAGAAAGCCACTTTTTGTTTCTTACTTTTGAATTGTAATATTGTAAATCTACATTTAGGTCTTGGTTTGGAGCCAGTTTAGCACTAATTCCTCCCAAAAGATCGATCGATCTGTTGTATTGAAAATCTGCCTGCTTTACATCGGTGATTATTTGGCCACCATTCGCATCAAAAGCACCTTCATTTTGTGTAAAAGCTGCTCCCAATCTGAATTTCACTTTATCGTTTCCGCCTTCTACAGACTGAGCAATTCTTTTATCTAGGTCATCTTTATGAAAACCTGATTTTAAACCTAATGAAGTTTCAAAAGCCAGTTTGTTGGATGTTGGTTTTTTTGTAATAATGTTGATGATTCCTCCTGTAGAATCGCCTCCGTAAATAGAGGATGCTCCGGAAAGAACTTCAATTCTTTCAATATTAAAAGGATCAATCGCATCAAATTGTCGGCTGGTTGCTCTTGTGCTGTTTATAGAAATTCCGTTAATCATCACCAAAACATTTCTTCCACGCATGTTTTGAGCATAGTTTGTTCGACCCTGATTTCCAAAATCAAATCCCGGAATCATATTTCCCAATACTTCTTTTAATCCGGCTCCACCTCGAATTTGAGTCTGAAGTTCTTGTTTACTAATTATCCAAACTGTTCCCGGAATATCGCTGATTTGTTTTGGTGAACGAGAAGAAACCATAATTACTTCTGAGATGTCTTTGGTCTTTAAACTGTCTTGTAGGTTTTGAGCTGAGGTATGCGCAGCTAAAGTTGCCAGCAAGAAGATTGAAAGTGCATATTGTTTTTTCATTTATTTAGAATAATTAAAAATAATGAGGTAAATATAAATTATTATTTATGGAAAAATCAACCTGACTTTTGTCACGTAAATGCTTCAATACAAATCAAACACTATGTTTATTGAAATGTGAAACCGATTAATCACCTTTCAATATTCTTTTAACTCAGTCTCAAAATGAGATTATAGAATGAGTGAATCGATAGAATTTCAAATATTTTTTTATTGTGGGGCTTTTCTTTGTCTAAAAAACCATCGATTTCTTAATAATAAAAATCCCCAAAAATGATAGAGAGATTAGATAATTTCAACTTTTCGGAAAAATAGATGCTCAGTTTTTGAACATTTTAATGAAAAAAAATAGTGATTTTAAGAAAGAAAATGGACGTCAAAATTTAAAACAAGAATTGAAATAATTTTAATTTACAATATGAAAAAACTTATTTTGGAGTTTATTCGTTTAAAAGCTCTTTTTATTGTATTTGCTATTTAAAATTAAGTTAAAAATCATTCTTGTTTGAAATGAAAACATTACTTAGTTTAAATTACTATATTTGGAAGTTATAAAATTTAATAATGATATTTTCTTTACAAGGCATCGTTCAGGAGCTTACCCCAACTTACGCTGTAATCAACGTAAATGGTGTAGGATATTATGTCGGAATCAGCCTCATGACTTCTCAAAGACTAACTTTAAATAAAGAAACATTTTTATTCATTCAACAGATCATCCGTGAAGATGCGCATCTGCTTTTTGGGTTTCATACCCGTTTGGAAAAAGAAATGTTTAATCTCTTAATAAGTGTAAACGGTGTAGGTGCAGTTTCTGCGCTCATTTTATTATCAACTTTAAGCCTTGAAGAAATTGCATCGGCAATACTTTCCGGAAACGGAGCTGTGATTCAGAAAGCCAAGGGAATCGGAGCAAAAACTGCCGAAAGAATTATTGTCGATTTGAAAGATAAGGTTCAAAAATTCGGGAATACTGAAGGTAATATTTCTTCGTTTGAGAATAATAAAGTGAAGGAAGAATCGTTATCTGCATTAGAAGTTCTAGGGATTCCTAAACGAACAAGTGAGAAAATTGCAGATCGAATTTTGAAACAAGTTCCGGAAATTACTGTAGAAGAATTGGTAAAACAAATTTTAAAAAACATTTAACATTTGGTGAAAAATAATAAGTTTCTCAGCATCTATATACTCTTGTCGTTTTTATTCTGCTCAATGAATGTTTTTGGGCAGGTGCAAAATCAGCAAGGTGTTTCTATAAAAAAGAATTACGAAGTTACTGACCCAACGTACTACGAAGCATATTACGATGTAAAAATCGGAATGTACTACGTATATCCTAAGATTGGTAATACAATTACCGGACCACCTGTTGCCATGTCGCCGGAAGATTATAAAGAGTTTATGCTTGCAGAGCAGTCTAAGGCTTTTTATAGAGATAAATCTGACAGCTACAACCTAATGTTCAGAAAGGATAAATCTGATGCGGCAAAGAAAGGTCTTATACCTTCTTTAACGATCAATAACAGACTTTTTGAATCTATTTTTGGAAGCAATAAGATTGAAATTATTCCTTCAGGATATGCTTCATTTGATTTTGGAGGTCTATATCAAAAAATCGATAACCCTTTAATTTTACCACAAAACAGAACGAGTTTTACATTTGATATTGACCAGAGAATTCAATTGGGATTAATTGGAAAAGTTGGTGAAAACTTACAGCTTAAAGCCAATTATGATACTCAAAGCGGTTTTGCTTTTGAGAATAGAATGAATTTGGTTTGGCAGTCAAAAGGTACCTGGAAAGATCTTCAGACAAAAGGCTTGAATGATGTGAATAAACCCAATGCAGGAGGTGAAGACAAGATTATCAAAAGAATAGAGTTTGGTAATGTGAATATGCCACTTTCAACAAGTTTGATTCGTGGTTCTGAATCTTTATTTGGGGTGAAATCTGAATTCCAGCTGGGTAAAACTTTCGGAACGGTAGTGCTTTCGCAACAACAAGGTGAAGCAAGAAATATCGTCGTACAAGGTGGTGGAACGATGAATAATTTTAAAATAAATGCTATAGATTATGAAGATAACCAGCATTATTTTATCGGACAATATTTCTTGAATAGTTATGATAATGCTTTGCTTAATTATCCTCAGATCAATTCCAGAATCAGTATTTCCAGAATGGAAGTTTGGGTTTTAGATCAGGGGAATTCAAATTTAGCCTATCAGAAAAGTATTATCGGGATCAGAGATTTAGGAGAAGGAGCTTCTGGAACGCCGGATAACTCTCAAAACGGATTATACAATCAGGTTAATAACGCCATTGGAAGTCCTAGGGAACAAGGGAAAAACTATCTGACAAACTTTCAGGGACAGACGTTTCCAGGAAGTGCCCAACCTTATGAAAATGGGGAACATTTTGTTTTGAGTACCAAAGCAAGAAGGATGGATGCGAATGAATATACTTTTCATCCGCAATTAGGATATATCTCGTTAAATCAAAAACTGAATGACAATCAGCTTTTAGCGGTTTCATATTCATATACCGTAAACGGAACCAATCAGGTTTATAAAGTAGGAGAGTTCTCAGAAGAAAGCCCGGTTTTGGTCACCAAATTATTAAGATCAAACAGTAATACAAGAGTTGATTCACCAATGTGGAATCTAATGATGAAGAATTTCTATTCTTTAGACGCAGCACAGGTAGACAGAGACGGTTTTATTTTAAATGTATATTATCGTGACGCTAAAACAGGAGGGAAGGTAAATTACTTACCCGGTACTTCCGTTGAAGGTACCAATTTGCTTAAACTTTTCAACTGGGATAGGCTTAACGTGAATGGCGACTTACAGTCTAATAATGGAGTTTTAGGTGATGGTGTTTTTGATTTTGTAGAAGGAATTACGATCAAAAAAGAACAAGGAAGGATTATGTTTACTAAGGTACAGCCTTTCGGAAGCTATATGACGCAGGTTTTAGGCAGCAGTAATCCTCAATATGTATTTTCAGATCTTTATACACAACAGAAACAGCAGGCAAGCCAAAGCAATCTTGCATTACGATATACGATGGAAGGTCGTTATAAAGGAGCTCAAGGCCAAGGAATTTCTTTGGGTGCTGTGAATGTACCTCAAGGTTCTGTAAAAGTTTCTGCAAATGGAGTGCAGCTTACAGAAGGTATTGATTATACGGTAGATTATATGTTGGGAACAGTTACCATCATTAATGAAACAGTAAAACAATCGGGTCAGGCTATTAATATTTCATTAGAAAATCAGCTGACTTTCAATACTCAGAGAAAAAGATTTTTAGGTTTAAATTTAGAAAGAAGAGTCAGTGAAAACTTTATTTTTGGTGGAACTGTTGTTAATTATTCTGAATCTCCGCTTACCCAAAAAGTAAATTATGGCCAGGAAGCTGTAAACAACACAATGGCGGGAGTGAATATGATGTACAACAATCAGTTGCCATTCCTGACAAGATTAACAGATAAAATTCCGGGTATCAATACTGAAGCTCCTTCTAACTTAAACTTTAAAATGGAAGGTGCCTATTTAATTCCGGGAATTAATAAAGGAACAAATGATCAATCATACATTGATGATTTTGAACAAACCACTTCAAAAATTTCATTAAAAGAACCTACCGCTTGGAGCTTGGCTTCTAAACCAGAGAAAAGCCAAGGAAATCCACTTTTTGCCGGAGCAGGCGCTAATGATAATTTGACGAATGGATATGGAAGAGGTTTACTTACATGGTATAATATTGATCCTAGATTTTGGGGAGTAGGAGGTAGAGCTCCACAAGGAATTACTCCTGCATCGGTTTCTAATCATGCTTCGAGAAGGGTGCAATTCTCAGAAATTTTTAATAACAGAGATTTTGTAGCGGGAGAGCAGACTTTTACCAATACTTTTGATATTTCTTATTTTCCTCAGGAAAAGGGACCTTACAATGCCAATCCGGCTACTGAAACGACACAGCAGAGATGGGCTGGAATTATGCGTCCGATAAGTGTTACTAACTTTGTGAATTCGAATATTGAATACGTAGAATTCTGGATGATGGATCCTTATGCAGACGGAAATACTTTAGGTACGAATCCTAAACTTTTACTACAATTAGGTAATGTCTCGGAAGACGTTTTGAAAGACGGTTTAATGCAATACGAAAATGGTTTGCCTACCGGAGGAAGCCCATCAACGACAACAACTTCCAACTGGGGAATACAGCCAAAACAACCACCGATTCTATATGCGTTTTCATCTGAAGGTGCAGATAGAACGGCACAGGATTTAGGATATGACGGATTAAGTTCAGATCAGGAAGCGATGAGGTTTGGTAATACTTTTGTAAATCCGGTAACCAATCTTTCCGACCCTGCAGTTGATGATTTTGTATTTTATTTGTCAGATAAATTTACAGGAAGTCAGGCTGCGTCTATCGTTCAGCGATACAAATATTTCAGAGGTCCGGAAGGAAATTCACGAAGTGGTTCACTGGAAGTTTCTTCGCAGACTCCGGATGCAGAAGATATCAATAAAGATTATAACTTGGATCAAACTGAAAACTATAATGAATATATTGTTAATTTAGATCAAGCAAGTTTAGGATTAGGAGCAAATAATTATATCATCGATCAGAAAACGGTAACAGCTACTTTCCAAAATGGGCAAACAGATGATGTGAAATGGTATTTATTTAGAATTCCGGTTGCTAAACCTGGTGATCCAAATAGTGCATCCATACTTAATAATGTAAGATTTGCCAGATTATTATTAACAGGATTTGATCAAACTTCAACCTTGAGATTTGGTACAATGGATTTGATTAGATCAGATTGGAGAAGATATACCAGTAAAATTGCAAGTCCAACAGTAGCTTCTAATGATGAAGGTATTGGTACTGATATAGGAACTGCTGAACTTGAGGTAGGAAGTGTAAACATCGAAGAAAATGCATTAAACCAGCCACCTTATGTACTTCCTCCCGGAATCGATAGACAAGTTCTTAGTGGAAATGCAGGAGCACAAAGACAAAATGAAGCTTCTTTATATTTAAAAGCAACAAAAATTACAAATCAGGCTAAAGGAGTATTTAAAAATACATCTTTAGATATGAGAAGATATAAGAAACTAAGATTATTTGTTCATGGTCAAAATCTAGATAATCCGATTGCTTCAGATTATGATCCTAATACAAAATTCTTCATCAGATTTGGTAGCGACGCAACTGATAACTATTACGAATATGAAGCTTCTGTAAAATATACTTCCAATACTGCAACGACTCCTTTAGAAATTTGGCCTGCAGAAAATGATGTTGATTTTAATATTCAGGATTTCGTAGATGCAAAAATCAGAAGAGACAGAGAGTCGCCTAACGATATTATTCAAAGAAAAAAAGATTCGCAATTTGGTGATAGTAATAAAGGAATTTACATAAAAGGTAGACCTTCATTAGGAAATATTACGACGATTATGATTGGTGTAAGAAATGTTGGTACTGGTCGTGAAACTCCAAATAATGTAACTCTTTGGGTAAACGAAATTCGTCTTTCTGAAATTGAAAATGATGGAGGTTATGCAGGAAACGCAAGCTTAAATTTCAACTTGGGAGATTTTGCAACAGTTAATACAAGTGCTTCTTATTCATCTGTAGGTTTCGGAAATATAGATTCTAAACCGGCAGAAAGAAGTCAGGCTACACAATCGGCTTTCAGTATCAATACGGCAATAAACGTAGATAAATTCTTACCTGAAAAAACAGGGATGAAAATTCCGGTGAACTATTCTTATTCTCAAACCATCGAAGATCCAAAGTACAATCCTTTAGATACAGATGTTGAGTTTAGTAAAGCTGCAAACAGAGAAGAACTTAAAAAAGTAGCAAGAACGTATACTCAGCAAAGAAGTATTGGTGTTGTCAACATGCATAAAGAAAGGGTAAAACCAAACAGTAAGCCTAAGTTTTATGATGTAGAAAACCTTTCATTAACTGCTGTTTATAACGACGATCATTACCGTGATATTTATACCAAGAAAAACTACAGACAGTATTTCAGAGGATATTTAGATTACAACTACACATTCAAACCTTGGGTAGTAAAGCCATTCAATAAAATGATCAGCGATACGGCAAAATCTACAAAATATCTGAGATGGATAAAAGAATTTAATTTCAACCCGGTTCCTACAAGGTTATCTTTCAGAACTGAATTAGACAGGAATTATAACGAACTAGAATTTAGAAATATTGATGCCATTCTTAGCGGAAATCTTAATGATGATTTTGCTGCTTTGAAGAACAGAAACTTCTACTTCGGTTGGCAATACGGTTTAGGATTTAATTTTACTAAATCTTTGAAGCTTGAAATCAATTCTGCAACAAGAACATTAAATGATCAGGTTGATGTAAATACGATGGATAATTCTTCGATTTTCGGAAATGTGTTCAGATCGGGAAGGCCTGTTTTGTATAATCACAGAGTTCAATTAAATTATAAATTACCGTTCCAATATCTTCCGTATCTTGATTTTATTGATGCAGAAGTGGGGTACGGATTTACATATAACTGGAATGCGAGATCTACAGCGCTTCTTGCAAGTCCTGAAGGAAGTTTAGGCTCAATAGGGCAAAACACCAATGTTATTTCGGCGAATGCTACGGCAGATCTTCCGAAGTTCTTTGGCCAGTTTAGTTATTTTAAAAGGATGTCGACAACTCTTCAAAAACGTAAGCAGGAACAAGACTCATTGAACAATGCAGTTAATCAGGCTTGGGAGAAAAACAGATATGCTTACAAAAAATATAAGTTTAAAAACAAGCTTTCTATTTTACAGAGCGCAGCATTTGTACTTACTTCTATGAAGCAGTTAAATGTAACTTATACAGAAAATAACGGAAGTGTACTTCCAGGTTTATTGTCTGCTCCGAATGGATATGGTTATGGTCAGACTTTAGGTGGTCCTTCTTTAGGTTTCCTTTTTGGTTCGCAGGCAGACATCAGACGATTGTCGATGGAAAGAGGCTGGGTAAGTGATTCACCATTTATGATTGACCCTTATATGAAGATGTCTACCCGAGAATTTAGGGCCGATTTACAGGTTGCTCCGGTGAATGATTTTAATATAAGCTTTAATGTTTTACAGACTTATAACAGAAACTTTTCGCATACAGGATTCAACTATGTAGATGATTTTGGAAATGCAAATCCGAATCTTACGTTTGCAAGTGATATGGTATCGTATTCTAATACGGTGGTTCTTTTAAATTCATCATTTAAAGAAAGTACTGTGATTTATGACGCGATCAGAGCCAATGCTCAGCTGATTTCACAACAAATGGGCGGAGTTTTAAATCCGAATGGATATACAGAAGGACACGGTATTTCGAATGCTTATGTTTTAATTCCTGCATTCCGTGCTGCAATGGAAGGTAAAAATCCTGAGCGTTTAGGAAATGCAAAAAAAGCTGGACTGCCGATTCCGAACTGGAGAATTATCTATTCAGGTCTTAGAAATATTCCGATCATTAACGGCCAGTTTACCAAATTTGACATTCTTCACAGTTATACTGCAACGTATACAGCAACTGGAGTACAATCAAATATTGATTACTTCAACAGCCGAATAGACAAAACAAGTTCTCAGAGAGATGTTAATGATAATTACATCAATCCTTATACATTCTCTCAGGTAAGTTATACAGAATCTTTCTCACCATTGATCGGAGTAGATGTTACGATGAGAAACAATATGCAGTTTGGGGTGCAGTACAACAAAACAAGAAGTATGATTCTTGGTTTGGTTAATCACTCTCTTACCGAAGATGCGTACACAGAATATGTGATAAGATTAGGATATATTGTAAGAAACTTCCGTTTGGGAACCAATAACCAAAGAGGAGCGAGAGCAAAAGGATCAGATTTAAATATACGTGGTGATATCTCCCTACGAGACAGCCAGACAAGTATTATGAATATCTTATTGAATGATTCTCAAATTACGGGCGGACAAAAATTAATGAACATCAAGCTTTCCGCAGATTACAATGTTTCTGAAAATCTGAATCTGAGATTATTCTACGAACAGATGACTTCAAAATACAAAATCTCAACAGCTTTCCCGTTGTCAACAATCAGAGCCGGGATTTCTGCGACATTCACTTTTGGTGATTCCGGAGGTTTATAAGTAAAACGAATAATGAATCCCTTTCTGTAAAAAGAAAGGGATTTTTTATATCACAGCTATTGGATGATAAGTTATCAATCATTATCTTTGGTAGGTAATAATAATTAATTTAAATAAGAATAAAAGATGCGCAGTATTGTGTGTCTTTTGTTTTTTAATGACCAACATGGAAGCTTCGAACACGAGAAAGAAAATTTATAAAGAAAATAATTTATTAAAATCTGGAATCATTATTTTTTTAGGCTCTTTAATAGGGAGTATTATTTTATCATCTTTTAATGAATCAGAATTTTCTTCACGAATAACCCGCTTCAACGATTTTACCTTAGTTCATTTTATTGCCGCTTTTACAATCGCTCCTGTTTTGGAAGAATTGATTTTTCGCGGAATTTTCACAGGGAAAAAGATCTTTAAATATGTAATTTATTTAGGATCTCTATTCTACATTATATTATTGCAGAATTATTATCTGATTCCATTACTTGCTATATTCATTATAAGTTATGAATTGAATAAAAGTAAAAATGTTCCAAACTATGTCTATTACATCAATGCAATGCTTTTTGGTTTCATGCATTATGAATTTGATGACTTGAAATTGTTAGATACTTGGATTGGAGTTATCATGACTTCCGGAATGGGCTTGGTTTTAATATGGATGGTTATGAATTTCGGATTGATATATTCAATAGCATTACATGCCCTCAATAATTTTGTTGCAATTGCCATTATCGTTTTAGCACACGAAACTTCAGATATGACTTTAAAGAAAGTAGAAACCGAAGATTTCACGATGAAATACCAACGTGTTTCCTTTTTTATTAAAGATGGAAATATGGAAGTTGAGAACAATAAATTTTTAAAAGCAGAAAATATAAGTATTTCTACAGTCAACAATGCTGTATGTTTTAATGAAAAACTTGATGATCTCTATTTTGGTAAATTTAATATTTCAATTGAAAGGAAACCAAATAGTACAAAAAAGCTAGATTGCCAATCTCTGCATCAACTTTTGAATAAAGCAGACTTTAAAGAAAACAAATAAAATTGGAAGTTTAGAATCATTAAATATTTCAACATTTTATTGGAGCATTAATGTATTTTTGAATAAATTTGTCAACATAAAAAAAATAAAATGAATACACCGTCAGAATTAAAGTACACTAAAGACCACGAGTGGGTAAAGATCGAAGGTAACGTTGCTACAATTGGTATCACAGACTTTGCACAAGGAGAGTTGGGAGATATTGTTTACGTAGATGTAGATACAGTAGATGATGATGTGAATGGAGGAGATGTTTTCGGAAGTGTAGAAGCTGTAAAAACGGTTTCAGATTTATTCTTGCCTATTTCAGGAAAAGTTACAGAATTTAATTCTGCTTTGGAAGATCAGCCAGAATTGTTAAATACAGATCCTTATGGAAACGGATGGATCATTAAGCTTGAAATTGCAGAAGGAGCAGATCATTCAGAATTGCTTTCAGCAGAAGAATATCAAGCAATCATTGGATAAAATTTCAAACATATTTATTAAGATACTGCCCATTTATTGGGCATTTCTTACTTATATGCTTTTGCGTCCCGGTGTCGAGAACCAAGAATACTTCTTTATGTTCGACGGTATCGACAAGGTTTTGCACTTAAGTATATTTGCAGCTTTGGGTTTTTGCTTTATCGCTGCCTTTCCAAAAATCAGATTTTCCTATTTCTTTCAGATTATGCTTATTTATGCATTTCTCACAGAAATTTTGCAGGAAGAAATGAAACTCGGCAGATCAATGGAAACACTCGATATCGTTGCCGACACCATTGGTTGCTTAATCGGATACTATATATATAAAGTGCTCGCCAAACGTTTCCTCTGATTCTATCATAAAAAGCTTAAAAAACATACTTTTACCTCTGAATATTTTCGGAGGTATTTTTTAGAAGCATAATCCGGCTTTCACTACTCGCTTTTTTGCGCCCTGCTTTTTCTTTGCAGCAAAAAGAGCTCAAACAGACCGTTCAATCCGGGCTATTTTAGAAATTGTTCCCTTTGGTGGATAACACCCAATATTGTTAAAAGCAAAAATATCTAAAAACGACATCGTGGTGCCCGGTTAATAGGGCATTATAAAAGTACAGGATTAAGCTCCATAGGAGCGATCTGTAAAATGATAGTAGATTATTATATAAAGAAAAGGTGTTTACCAAAATGTTCAGTTATGGTCATTAAAGGATTTTTTCAAAAAACTTCTTATTGTTTAATCATTAGAAAACCAATCCATTTATTTTGTACACAAAATCATATATAATAATAAATATAGCGCTCCTCCGGAGCGCCACCTTTGTAGCAAAACAATAATTGGTTAGAATCAAAGCTCCATCGGAGCGACACATAGATCACAAGTCCTTTGTCTTTCTTTGCTAAGTGAAGCGTCTTTGTTTATCTTATATAAGGATACAACTAAAAACTCTTAGTTTGCCTTTGCGAT
>RCUP01000254.1_pt1 | contig 46047 bp, 26 predicted proteins | sample 2166341 | NCBI WGS metagenome assembly RCUP01 (sample SAMN09932325, study PRJNA488358) | compost metagenome | isolation source: compost soil in succinonitrile-enriched | place: Germany: Experimental Botanical Garden | reverse complement strand
TCGACATCGTCGAGCGCATCGAAGTCCTGCCGGGCGGCCAGTCCTCCCTGTACGGTTCGGATGCGATCGCCGGCGTGGTCAACATCATCCTGAAGGACCACATGGAAGGCGGCAGCCTGTCCGTGCGTGGCGGCACCACCACTGAAGGCGGCGGCAGCAGCTTCCGCATCAGCGGCGCACACGGCTTCTCGGCGCTGGACGACCGTTTCAATGCACTGGTCAACGTGCAGATCGAAAGCAGCAATCCGATCTGGGGCTACCAGCGTGACCTGACCAAGCAGAACAACACCAACGGCTACACCGCGCAGCTGCCGTCGAACGACTTCGCCGTCATCGACGCCAAGACCAACGCGCTGTACATGATGGACCCGAGCAACTGCGCCAACGTTGCCGGCCAGTTCGATGGCACCACCGTGCTGGCCAACCGTCCGACCGGCCAGTCCTGCGGTTCGGTGTTCGGCGCCGGCTACAAGACCCTGAAGAACGGCAAGGACAGTGGCCAGTTCTACTCGTCGATGACCTTCGACGTGAATGACAACTTCCAGCTGTTCGCCGACGTGCTGTACAGCAAGGAAAAGACCGAATACACCTCCGGTTCGAACTACCTGTGGTGGGGCACCAAGAGCGGCATGGGCGGCTTCTACGACCAGGCGTCGGGCAAGCTGGTCAACCTGCAGCGCGCGTTCGCCCCGGAAGACATCGGCGGCGAAGGCTACAAGGGCATCCTGAACAACGACAAGAGCCGTGCCTACCAGGTCACCCTGGGCGGCAAGGGTGCGGTCGGCAACTGGGACTACAGCCTGAGCTTCACCCGCGGCGAGTACCGCCTGGATGAAAGCAAGTTCCAGCGCTTCGGCAATGCCATCAACAGCTACTTCGCCGACAAGGTACTGGGCCCGCAGCTCGGCACCAAGGATGGCTTCGGCATCTACAACACCAACTGGGGCGCGTTCTACTCGCCGATCGCGCCGGAAGATTTCGCCGGCTTCACCGGTTACACCACCAACCATGCCCGTACCTGGCAGAACATGGCTCGTGCCCAGGTCACCAATGGCTCGCTGTTCTCGCTTCCGGGCGGTGACGCCGGTCTGGCCGTGGTCGTCGAAGGCGGCAGCGAAGGTTGGGACTACAGCCCGGACCAGCGCCTGCTGGACGGCGATGTGTGGGGCTCGTCGGCTGTTGCCGGCAACGGCCATCGCAGCAACTACGCGGTGACCAGCGAGCTGCGCATGCCGCTGCTGGAGTCGCTGACGGTGACCGCTTCCGGTCGCTATGACGCCTTCAAGATCGCCGACAACACCGTCGACAAGGCCACCTACAGCGTGGGCGTCGAGTTCCGTCCGATCGAAAGCCTGCTGTTCCGCGGCAAGTACGGTACCGCCTTCCGCGCACCGACCCTGCCCGACGCGTTCCAGGGCCGCAGCGGCTACTACGCTGCCAACTCGACCGACTACTACCGTTGCGGTGAGCTGGGCTTCGTGCCGGGCAACACCGACGCCTGCCGCTACGCCGACAGCGTCTCGGTCTACTCCGAGCGTGCCGGCAACCCGGACCTGGAGCCGATCACCGCCGACGTCTGGAATGCAGGCATCGTCTGGGCGCCGATGGCGAACCTGTCGATCTCGGCCGACTACTACAACTGGAAGATCGAGAACGAAGTCGATACGGCCAGCACCGACCAGCTGCTGCTGGCCGAGTACTACTGCCGCAACGGCCTGCCGAACGGCTCCTCGGCCACCTGCCAGAACGTGGCTGACTGGGTCACCCGTGATTCGGCCGGCAACCTGAGCTCGCTGTACACCCCGAAGATGAACGTGGCCCGCCAGAACCTGCAGGCCGTGACCGTCGGCTTCAAGTACCTGCAGGACATCGGCCGCTTCGGTTCGCTGCAGTTCTCGGGCAACTACACCAACATGCTCAAGCGTGAAGTGCAGGCGCAGCCGGGCGAGGACTTCCAGGACCTGCTGGGCAACCCGAAGTCGATGTGGAACTACGACAGCTACGCCAAGGTCCGTTCCGACGCGTCGGTGGCCTGGTCGCTGGACAAGTGGACCACCACGCTGTACGCGAACTACATCGGCCACACCCCGAACTACCTGGCGGGCCTGAACGGCTACGAGTACACCCATGGTGCGTCGGGTTACAAGGCAGGCAAGTGGGCTTCGTACACCACCTACAACCTGAGCGTGAACTACCGCGTGCAGGATGACCTGACCCTGTCGCTGATGGTCAACAACGTGTTCAACAAGATGCCCGAGCAGCAGGCCCACAGCTACCAGGGCACCTCCGGCACGCCGTTCAACAACTACCTGTACAACGTCTACGGCCGCACCGTGTACGTGCAGGCCAAGTACGACTTCGGCAAGTAATCCCGTCGTTTTCCGGGTTTGATTCCGGACCAGGCCCCGCTTCGGCGGGGCCTTTTTTTTGGGCCAACGCATGTGCATCGATCAGCACATGAATATCTCGATTGTTAAATACCAAATCATTTAATGCATATTCATTAAGCCACACTCGGCAAATTCGTACCGATATCGCAATACATTGTTTTTAAAGATCTTTTTATTAACTCACAGCGAGCCATTGCAAGAGCGCGACAAGTCCGAGAAAAACAAGTTAAGCGTGTGTTACGTTCCAAAAACGCCGCCTTCCTGAGTTTGCAGGCTGCTGAACAATCCATGAGTTCCCAGGAAAGGGAAAACGCGTTTCTCACGACCACACGGAGTACCGCATGTCTCGCAATGGCTTCCCGCGTCACCCGCTCACCCGCGCCGTCCTCAGCGGCCTGATCCTGGCCAGCAGCAGCGCGATCGCGCTCGCCCAGGAGAACACTCCCACCGATCTCGGACGCGTGACCGTCACCGGATCACTGATCCCGCAGACGCAGATCGAGAACCACACGCCGGTCCTGACCGTCACCGCCGAGGACATCCAGACCCGCGGTTTCACCAGCGTGGCCGAGGTGCTGCAGCAGAACTCGCTGACCACCGGCGGCCTGCAGGGCGGCCAGACTTCCGCCTCGTTCACCCAGGGCGCTGAAGCTTCGGGCATGTTCGGCCTCAGCCCGAGCTACACCAAGTACCTGATCAACGGACGGCCGATGCTGTCCTACCCTGCCCTCTACAACGGCAGTGACACCTTCAACAACCTCAGCGGCATCCCGATCGACATCGTCGAGCGCATCGAGATCCTGCCCGGCGGCCAGTCGTCGCTGTACGGCTCGGACGCGATCGCCGGCGTGGTCAACATCATCCTCAAGGACCGCATGGACGGCGGCGTGCTGAACGTACGCGGCGGCGCCTACACCGAGGGCGGTGGCAACGATTTCCGCGTCAGCGGCGCGCATGGTTTCAACGCCTTCGATGACCGCTTCCACGCGCTGGTCAACGTGCAGTACGAGAAGAGCAGCCCGATCTGGGGCTACCAGCGTGATCTGACCAAGCAGAACAACACCAAGGGCTATACGCCGCAGGTGCCGACCAACGACTTCCTGGTCTACCTGCCGGACCAGCAGAACGCTTACGTGATGATGGACCCGACCCGCTGCGCCAACGTGGCCGGCCAGTTCGGTGGCACCACCGTACTGGGCACGCGCGCTACCGGTGAGTCCTGTGGCTCGCCCTTCAGTGCGGGCTACAAGACCCTGAAGAACGGCAAGGAGAGCAGCCAGATCTATTCGTCGATGTCCTTCGACGTCAACGACAACTTCCAGCTGTTCGCAGACGCGCTCTACAGCCTGGAAGAAGTGCAGTACAACTCGGGTTCGGGCTACGCCTTCTGGGGCAGCGATGTCGGCTTCGGTGCGTTCGTCGACCAGGCCAGTGGCGAATACATGAACCTGCAGCGCGCGTTCGCGCCAGAGGACATCAGCGCCGCCGGCTACCGCGACATCATGAGCACCGATCGCAACAAGGCCTACCAGGTCACCCTCGGCGGTCGCGGCAACGTCGGCAACTGGGACTACAGCGCCAGCTTCAGCCGCGGCGAGTACAAGCTGACCGAGCGCAGCTTCGCGCGCTGGGCCAACGAGATCGACAGCTATTTCGAAGACCGTGTGCTGGGTCCGGTGCTGGGCGTCACCGACGACGGCTACAACATCTACAACCCGAACTGGGGCGCGTTCTATTCGCCGCTGCCGGCCGGTGATTTCCAGACCTTCACCGGTTTCACCTACAACAAGAGCCGCACCTGGCAGAACCTTGGCCGCGCGCAGATCACCAACGGTTCGCTGTTCAAGCTGCCCGGTGGCGATGCGGGCCTGGCCGTGGTGGCCGAAGCCGGCAGCGAAGGCTGGTCGTATACGCCGGACCAGCGCCTGCTCGATGGCAGCGTGTGGGGCACCACCTCGGTGGCCGGTGCCGGCCATCGCAGCAACTACGCGCTGACCAGCGAGCTGCGCATGCCGCTGCTGGAGTCGCTGACGGTGACCGCCTCCGGCCGCTACGACGCGTTCAAGATCGCCGACAAGACCGTCGATAAATCGACGTACAGCATCGGCGTGGAGTTCCGTCCCATTGAAAGCCTGCTGTTCCGCGGCAAGTACGGCACCGCCTTCCGCGCGCCCAGCCTGTCCGACGCGTTCCAGGGCCGCAGCGGCTACTACGCCAACAGTTCGGTCGACTACTACCGCTGTGGCCAGCTTGGCTTCAACCCGAGCGATACCGTGGGTTGCCCGTACGCCAACGAGTCGGTGTTCGGTGAACAGTCCGGCAACCCCGATCTGGAAGCGATCACTGCTGACGTCTGGAACGCCGGCATCGTGTGGGCCCCCATCAACAACCTGTCGGTGTCGGTGGACTACTACAACTGGAAGATCAAGAACGAGGTCAACACCCTCAGCTCCGATCAGCTGCTGCTGGCCGAGTACTACTGCCGCAACGGCCAGACCAACAACACCTCGGCCAGCTGCCAGAACGTGAGCGACTGGATCACCCGTGACGGCACCGGCAAGCTGGACCAGATCTACACGCCGAAGATGAACATCGCCAGCCAGAACCTGCAGGCGGTGACGGCCAGCTTCAAGTACGTGCAGGACATCGGCCGCTTCGGTGCGCTGCAGTTCTCCAGCAACTACACCAACATGATCAAGCGCGAACTGCAGCCGCAGCCGGGCGACGAGTACCTGGACCTGCTGCGCGACCCGTACGCGATGTGGAACTACGACCAGTACGCCAAGGTGCGTGCCGACGGTGCGGTGGGCTGGGCGAAGGACAAGTGGACCACCACCGTGTACTTCAACTACATCGGCAAGACGCCCAACCGCATGGCGTACCTGGGCAAGGGCTATGACTACGTGCATCCGTCTGGGTATGAGGCCGGCAAGTGGGGCTCGTACACCACCTACAACCTGAGCGTGAATTACCAGGCGATGGACAACCTGACGCTGTCGATGATGGTCAACAACGTGTTCAACAAGATGCCCGACGGACAGGCCCACAGCTACGCCGGCAACATCGGCGCGCCGTACAACAGCAGCATCTACAACCCCTACGGCCGTGCGGTCTACGTGCAGGCCAAGTACGAGTTCGGCAAGAAGTAAGCGCCGCTCCCGCAGCGACCCAAGGGCCCCGCTTCGGCGGGGCCTTTTTCATGCCCGTCAATTGAGACGGACGAAAACAAAAAGTCCCATAAATTAACTATCCAGAACTATTCCAGGGGCGTCCACAAGTCTTTGATCCTGAAGATAAATATCACTGTCGACCAACACTGTTCTGCATCGCAACATTTTGAAACATTCCCAGACAAACCCGTTTATTCATTGATTACAAAGGAATTTTCCGGAAACAGCGGACACATCCGTATGACAGCACCATTTTGACAACGTGAACGCCGTGTTACGGTCTTGCTGAATGGATTGAAACTGAACAGATCGTGAAGATGTCAAGGACGACATAGCCAGACGACATCGCTCATACGGGGATCCATCATGTCTCGCCATCGCTCCACGCCTTCGCGTCACCCCTTGACCCTCGCCCTGATCGGCACCCTGCTCGCCTCCGGCGCAGCCCACGCACAGGACAACGCGCCGACCCAGCTCGACCGCGTCACCGTCACCGGTTCACTGATCCCGCAGACGCAGATCGAGAACCACACGCCGGTCCTGACCGTTACCGCCGAGGACATCCAGACCCGCGGTTTCACCAGTGTCGCCGACGTCCTGCAGCAGTCCTCGCTGTCGACCGGCGGCCTGCAGGGCGGACAGACCTCTGCTTCGTTCACCCAGGGTGCCGAGGCAGCCGGCATGTTCGGGCTCAGCCCCGGCTACACCAAGTACCTGATCAACGGCCGCCCGATGCTCTCGTATCCGGCGCTGTACAACGGCAGCGACAGTTTCAACAACATCAGCGGCATTCCGATCGACATCGTCGAGCGCATCGAGATCCTGCCCGGCGGCCAGTCGTCGCTGTACGGTTCGGATGCGATCGCCGGCGTGGTCAACATCATCCTCAAGGAACGCATGGACGGCGGCGTGCTGAACATCCGCGGCGGCGCCTACAGCGAAGGGGGCGGCAACAGCTTCCGCTTCAGCGGCGCCCGCGGGTTCAATTCCAAGGACGACCGCTTCAATGCGCTGGTCAACGTGCAGTACGAAAAGACCAGCCCGATCTGGGGCTACCAGCGCGACCTGACCAAGGTCAACAACCCCGACGGCTACAGCCCACAGTACGTCTCCAACGACTTCCTGGTACTGCTGCCGGCCAACAGCAACCGCTACGCGATGATGGACCCGAACCTGTGCGCCAACGTGGCGGGCCAGTTCGACGGTACCACCGTGCTCGGCACCCGGCCGACCGGCCAGGCCTGTGGTTCGGTGTATGGCACCGGCTACAAGACCATCAAGAACGGCAAGGAAAGCGGGCAGATCTACAGCTCGATGACCTTCGATGTGAACGACAACTTCCAGCTGTTCGGCGACGCGCTCTACAGTCTGGAAGAAGTGAAGTACGCCACCGGCTCCGGCTACACCTGGTGGGGTACCTCCTCCGGCTGGGGCCGCTTCTATGATCAGGACAGCGGCCAGTACATGAACCTGCAGCGCGTGTTCGCGCCGGAGGACATCGGCGGCGGCGGCTACCGCGACATCATGAACACCGATCGCAACAAGGCCTACCAGGTCACGCTCGGCGGTCGCGGTACGGTCGGCAACTGGGATTACAGCGCAAGCTTCACGCGCGGCGAGTACAAGCTGACCGAGCGCAACTTCGTGCGCTGGAACGATCCGATCAATGATTACTTCGAGCAGCGTGTGCTGGGGCCGGTGCTGGGCACCACCAGTACCGGCTACGACATCTACAGCCCGGACTGGGAAGCGTTCTACTCGCCGCTGCCGAGCGGAGATTTCCAGAGCTTCACCGGCTACACCTACAGCCAGAGCCGGACCTGGCAGAACCTGCTGCGTGCGCAGGTCACCAACGGTTCGTTGTTCAAGCTGCCCGGCGGCGATGCCGGCTTCGCAGTGGTGGTCGAAGGTGGCAGCGAAGGCTGGGACTATACGCCGGATGCACGCCTGGTCGATGGCAGCGTCTGGGGCACCACCGCGGTGTCCGGCGCAGGCCATCGCAGCAACTATGCAGTGACCACTGAACTGCGCATGCCGTTGCTGGAATCGCTGACGGTAACCGGCTCCGGTCGCTACGACGCCTTCAAGATCGGCAGCAGCACCGTCGACAAGGCAACCTACAGCGTCGGACTGGAATTCCGTCCAATCGACAGCCTGCTGTTCCGTGGCAAGTACGGCACCGCCTTCCGTGCGCCCACCCTGTCCGACGCTTTCCAGGGTGTCAGCGGCTATTACGCCAACGGCTCCACCGACTACTACCGTTGCGGCCAGCTTGGCTACGACCCGGCCAACACGACGGGCTGCCCGTATGACAGCGTGTCGGTGTTTGGAACGCAGTCCGGCAACCCCGACCTGGAACCGATCACCGCAGATGTATGGAACGCCGGCATCGTGTGGGCTCCGATCAACAACCTGTCGGTGTCGGTGGACTACTACAACTGGAAGATCAAGAACGAGGTCAACACCCTCAGCTCCGATCAGCTGCTGCTGGCCGAGTACTACTGCCGCAACGGCCAGACCAACAACACCTCGGCCAGCTGCCAGAACGTGAGCGACTGGATCACCCGTGATGGCTCCGGCGTACTCGATGAGATCTATACGCCGAAGATGAACGTGGCCAGCCAGAACCTGCAGGCGCTGACGGCCAGCTTCAAGTACGTGCAGGACATCGGCCGCTTCGGTTCGCTGCAGTTCTCCGGCAACTACACCGACATGCTCAAGCGCGAACTGCAGCCGCAGCCGGGCGATGAGTACCTGGACCTGCTGCGCGACCCGTATGCGATGTGGGTGTACGACTCGTACGCCAAGGTGCGTGCCGACGGTTCGATCGGCTGGGCCAAGGACAAGTGGACCACCACCCTGTATGCCAACTACATCGGCAAGACGCCGAACTACATGGCCTACCTGGGCAACGGCTACGACTACGTCCACACCTCCGGCTACAAGGCCGGCAAGTGGGGGTCGTACACCACCTACAACCTCAGCGTGAATTATCGGGCGATGGACAACCTGACCTTGTCACTGATGGTCAACAACGTGTTCAACAAGCTGCCCGACAACCAGCGGTACAGCTTCGCCGGCACCAGCGGCCAGCCGTACAACAACTACCTGTACAACGCCTACGGCCGTGCCATCTACGTGCAGGCCAAGTACGAGTTCGGCAACCACTGATCCGTCGACACGTCCGCGCACAACAGAAGACCCCGCTTCGGCGGGGTTTCTTCGTCTGGGCTGCCGCCGGACAATGGCCGTTTTCACGCCGAGTTGACGGAATCCCGGGCTTCGTTCATCTTCAGGTCATGTTGCCGTGCTTCGCCACAAGGAACCTCTGATGATGCAACCCCGTTACAAGATCGCCCGTCCGGGTACCGTCGCCACGCTGCTGCTGGGCCTCTGCATCGGCCACGCCATTGCCTCGCCGCTGCCCGCGGAGGATTTCGCCAAGATTCCCGCGCTGCAGTCGGTCACGATGAGTGCCGACGGCAAGCAGCTGGTCGCCATCATTGCCGCCCCTGGCAGCAACAATGCCGATACCGCGCTGGCCAACTGGAACCTGGACAACCTCGCCGCCGGTCCGGTCGCCATCACCCCGTCCGGCGATCGAATGAAGTTCATCGCTGCCAGCGCCCTCAAGGCCGGACGCAACCTGGTAATCAGCCGCCAGGAGTGGACCGGCAAGCTGGGCGGCTGCGGCGAAGGCAACAGTACCGGCGCCACCAAGACGTTCCTGACCAAGGCCTACCTGACCGACGCCAGCCAGGCGAAATTCGACGAAGCCTTTGCCAGCAACACGCGAACGCTGGGTGTCAGTGCCGATACCCTGCGCTGCCTGGAACTGGCCGGCACCGCTTCGCTGGTGCACCAGCTGCCGCTGGACCCGGACCGGGTCATCATCAACCAGCTCAATGAAGCCACCCTGCAGGCCAACTACTACCGCTTCAACCTGCGCACCGGCCAGACCGAACTGCTGTTCAAGGGCAGCTCCCGCACCACCCCCGGCCTGTTCCACCCACGCACCGGCGAAGTGGTGACCCAGACCCAGATCGAACCGAGCGGCTCGGAGGACTTCGAGCAGCGCGTGCTGATCAAGAACAGCGCTGGCCAGTTCGAGGTCCATGCGCCGCTGACCACCAAGCTGAGCGAACGCTACACAGTGGACGTGGTCGGCATCGACGATGACAGCGGCAAACTGTATGTGCTGACCGACCAGTTTTCCGATCTGGTGCAGGCCCGCCTGTACGACCCGGTCAAGAAAGAGTTCGACAAGGAGCCATTGGCTGCCCACCCGACCTTCTCCATCAGCTCGCTGATCCTCGGCACGCGCAAGAGCAACTTCAACCAGGTGCTGGGCTTCTACATCGATGGACCGCAGCGCCAGGCGATCTACGTCGATCCGCAGATGAAGGGCCTGCAGGAAGGCCTGCAGAAAGCCTATCCGGGCCTGACCGTCTACATCACCGGCTACAACGACGACCTCTCGCGGGTGCTGTTCACCACGGAAAGCAACCGCAACCCGAAGAGCTATTACATCCTGGCCGACCGCAAGGACGTGGTGCCGCTGGGCAGCGAACGTCCCTGGGTGGACAGCAAGCAGATCGGCGAGCAGCGCTGGGTGACCTACACCGCCCGCGATGGCCAGCAGATCCCGGCGATTCTCGACCTGCCGGCGGGTTGGAAGCAGGGCGACGGCCCACTGCCGACTCTGGTGCATCCGCATGGCGGACCGTGGGCTCGCGACTACACGGGCTGGGACGTGTCCGGCTGGGTGCCCTTCTTCACCTCGCGCGGTTATGCCGTGCTGCGACCGCAGTACCGTGGCAGCTCCGGCCTGGGCCGCAAGCTGTGGCTGGCCGGCGATGGCGAGTGGGGCCAGAAGATGCAGGATGACAAGGACGATGGTGCCGCCTGGCTGGTGTCGCAGGGCATCGCGGCGAAGGATCGCATCGCGATCTTCGGCTATTCCTATGGCGGCTTCGCTGCGGCAGCGGCCACCGTACGCAGTCCATCGCCCTACCAGTGCGCCATCGCCGGTGCGCCGGTCACCGATCTGGGCCGGTTGGGCACGTCCTGGAGCCAGAACCGCCTGCAGCGCATTCTGCAGGGTCGCACGGTGAAGGGCATGGACCCGATGCAGAACACGGCCAAGGCCACCATTCCCCTGCTGACTTTCGTCGGCGACCGCGATGTGCGCACGCCGGCGTTCCATGCCCGCAATTTCTACAGCGCAGTGCAGGGCAAGGTGCCGGCCAGGTTCGAACTGATCCCGGACATGCCGCACAGCATGCCGTGGTACCCGCGCCACTTCCAGACGACCCTCACCCTGATGGCCGATTACCTGGCCAAGGACTGCGGGCCGGGCGGCCTGTAACCCCCACAGAGCACCCGATCAGCAACCCCGCCGGCTTAACCGGCGGGGTTTTTTAATGCCCGATTTCCTGAATTTTCCCTTAGCAACAATAGGTTACGAGAAGTATCCATTCATGTTGCATTTACTTTACGCCACACATACACTCCATTAACCGAAGCATAACAAGTGGGGATCACGACGAAATGCGCAACGCCAACCGCCACATCAAGCCAAGCCGCGTACCACTGACTCTCGCTGTGCTGGCCTGCCTCCAGGTCGCACCGGCAATGGCCCAGGAGACCACCCAGCAGGAAGCAAAGGCGTCAAGCACTTCTTCCTCCACCCAGCGTGCCACCGACCTTGACAAGGTCACCGTCACCGGCTCGTTGATCCGCCGTGCGGACTACGAAACCACCTCGCCGGTGTTCACCATCAACGCCGAGACCAACGCCAGGCAGGGCCAGGTCAACGTCGCAGAGTTCCTGCAGAAGTCGGCCATCGGTTCGGCTGAAACGCAGATCACCCACCAGTTCGGCGGCTTCGTCGTCGACGGCGGCACCGGCGTGCAGACCGTGTCGCTTCGCGGCCTGGGCGCCAACCGCACCCTGGTGCTGCTGGACGGCCAGCGTCCGGGCCCGGCCGGTACCCGCGGTGCCGTGGGCGCCTTCGACCTGAACGTCATTCCCACCGCCATCCTGCAGCGCGCCGAGATCGTGAAGGACGGCTCGTCCTCCATCTACGGCTCCGATGCCGTGGCTGGTGTGGTCAACCTGATCACCAAGAAGAACATCGAGCGTCCGGAGCTGACCGTCACTGGCCGCGTGCCGACCGAGGGCGGCGGTGAAGTGTTCTCGGCGTCGCTGGCCAATGGCTGGAACTTCGAGAAGGGCAGCATCATCGCTGCCGTCGAGTGGTATCAGCACAACGAGCTGACCCGCGGCGACCGCGACTTCCTCAACTGCAGCAACGATCTGGTCAAGGACGCCGACGGCAACCGCATCGACCGCGAAGATCGTTCGCTCAATGCCGGTACGCCGCTGGCCAACTGCAACAACATGCTGCACAACGTGGTCGACATCGGCAGCACCCGCTATGTGCCATCGGGTGATGGCAGCACCGTCGGCCCGCTGCCGGGCTACCGCCCGCGCAAGACCCAGAACTACACGCGCGGCCAGGCCTTCTACGATGACCCGGTGAACTTCGAGCGCTGGGGCCAGGGCCACATCATCAACAAGCAGGAACGCAAGACGGCTTACCTGGCCACCGACTTCGGCTTCGATTCGGTCAACTGGAAGACCCAGTTCCTGTTCAACCGCCGCGAAACCGAGACGTTCTCCTGGCGCCAGTTCTTCCCGTATGCCTACCTCCCGGGCACCCAGATCGTCGCCAACCCGGTGATGCTGTTCAAGTCGCAGCAGGACATCACCGTCGATTACTTCTACGCCGCGACCAAGCTTGATGGCCTGTTCAAGGGCACCGACACCTGGGCGTGGGAAGTCAACGCGAACTTCAGCCACTCCAAGGGCAAGTACGGCAACCTGGCCATCCAGGCCTCCAAGAGCGGCGACCTGGACTACACCGACGCTCCGCCGGCGGTGAACTACTTCGACCCGGACTACCTGAGCGGCCGCAAGGTCGACGAGCTGGTCGACAAGCTGGGTGCGTGGGACTGGGGCAAGACCATCTACAAGCAGGCCACCATCAACGCGATCGTCAGCGGCGATCTGTTCGAGATGCCGGCCGGCGCAGTGGGCGTCGCCGCGGGCCTGGAATACCGCTACTACTCGCTCAACGACCAGCCGAGCGAACTGTCCCGCACCGGCGACATCTGGGGCTCGTCCTCGGCTGATGTGACCAAGGGCAACGACAGGGTCAAGGAAGCCTTCGTCGAAGTCGATGTGCCGTTGCTGAAGGGCCTGCCGGCGGTGGAATCGCTGAGCATCAATGCCTCGGGCCGTGTGTTCAAGTACGACAACGTGGCCGATTCGGACAACGTCTGGAAGGTCGGCGTGAACTGGCAGGTGATTCCGTCGCTGCGTCTGCGCGGTTCGATCGGCACCTCCTACCGCGCCCCGGGCCTGTATGAGCTGTACCTGGGCAACGAGACCGGTTTCTTCTCGCAGGCGAACGATCCGTGCGTGCGCTGGGGTGAAAGCTCCAACACCAACTACCAGACCAACTGCGCGGCCGCAGGCATCCCGGCCAACTATGCCGGTGGTGGCAGCAGCGGCACGGTGTACCGCCAGGGCGGTGGTGACTCGTTGGTTCCGGAAACTTCGCGCGCGAAGACCGCCGGTATCGTGTTCACGCCGACCTTCGCCAACCTGAGCGTGGCCATCGATTACTTCGACTATGAAGTGAGCGATGAAATCGCACAGCTGGGCAGCACCAACGTCCTGCGCGGCTGCTACGGCGGCTCGGTGTACCCGAACAGCTACTGCGATCTGCTGACCCGCAATTCGGGCACTGCTACCCAGCCGTATGCGGTGACCCAGATCCAGAACAAGTTCATCAACATCAACAAGCAGCGCACCCGTGGTTACGACCTGACCGCGAACTTCGACCACGATTTCTCGTTCGGCAAGTTCTCGGCTGAGACCCAGGTGACCTACACGATCGAAGACACCCAGGAAGTGTTCTCCAGCGCAGCGGCAAGCGGCCTGGAATCCTCGGAGCTGCTGGGCGACATCGGCCGTCCCAAGGTCGTGGGCAACCTGGCACTGAGCCTGACCCGTGGCGACTGGTCGTACAACTGGCTGACCACCTACATCCACAAGACCGAAGACATCGATCTGGATCCGGTGTTCACCTACCAGGGCCGTCCGAACTCCTACCGTGACATCGTGGCTGATTCGCGCATTTACCACACCGCGTCCGTCAGCTATGCGCAGGCCGATTGGGAAATCCTGGTGGGCGTCAGCAACATCTTCAACAAGACCCCGCCACTGGTTTCCACCGGCGTGGCCGATTCCCGCTACGGCAACGTACCGGCCTTCGCCACCCAGTACGACTACTACGGCCGCACCCCGTTCGTGCGTCTGAAGTACAAGTTCTGATCCGGCAGTAACAGCAGTACCCCGGAAAGGGCGGCGCAAGCCGCCCTTTCCTTTTGCGGGCCTGCCCCCTCCTCCTCCCCCTGATCACAGGCCCGACGATGGCCTGGCTTTGCAGTGGCTGCCAGAAAGATCAAGAGAGGCAGGGAGAACGGCATCAATGGAACTGTCTGGCGCCCTCGCTACGCCTCTCCTTGAGGCAAGCGCCCCACCTGCCAACCGCCAGATGGCGCAAAGACGCCCTTAACACCCAATTCATAAAGCGAAGAGAAAACAAAGTTCACTTATCACAACTGAGACTAAGACACTGTAATTGTTGCAATTTGATGGTCAAAAACCCCTTATTCCGCAAGGAAATGTGACGAACCCATGCTTTTTCCGTTAAGCGCGTGTTAGGTTCGATGAACGTCAGGACGACACATGAACATCCACATAACAGACACAGGGAGGTGGTCGATCTCTTTCCACTAGGGGGATTTACCTGATGACGCACTACCGCACGCCCGGTCGCCACCCACTGACCAACGCCCTGCTCGCCGGCCTGATGATGGCTGCCGCGGCCCCGGCTCTGGCCCAGGAGGCAAGCTCCGGCAGCAACCCAATCGACCTGGACCGCGTCAGCGTGACCGGCTCGCGCATCGCGCGTACCGGCTTCGTGACTCCCTCGCCGGTCACCGCCATCACCGCCGAAGAAATCCGCGCCACCGGCGCCAACAACATCGGCGACCTGATGGCGCGCCTGCCGGCACTGAGCCCGACCTATACGCTGGGCAATTCCACCCGTTTCATCGGCACCGCCGGCGTGGGCCTGATGGACCTGCGCGGCATGGGCACCTCGCGTACGCTGGTGCTGGTCAATGGTCGCCGCCATGTCGGCGCGACCTCCGGCTCCTCGGCGGTGGACGTCAACACGATCCCGGTCGAGTGGATCGAACGTGTTGAAGTCATCACCGGTGGTGCCTCGGCCGTGTACGGCGCCGATGCCGTGGCCGGCGTCGTCAACTTCATCATGAAGAAGTCGTTCGACGGCGCCGAAGTGCGCGCCCAGACCGGCATGGCCAGTGAAGGCGGCTTCAACCGTTCCTTCATCAGCGCCTCGGCGGGCACCGACTTCGCCAACGGCCGCGGCAGCGCGGCGATCGCACTGGAGTACAGCAAGCAGGACCGTTTCGTCCGCAGCGACCGCGCCATCGGCAACGAATTCCTGGTATCGGTGCCGAACCCCAACTACGACCCGACCAAGCCCTCCAACGAAAGCAATCCGCAGACCGTGCTCAGCGGCCCGGGTGGCAACCACTCGATCTCCTTCGGCGGCACCTTCACGCTGGGTGCGTTCTCGCCCACCAACAAGGCGACCTGGGGCAACCGCTACCAGTTCAATCCGGACGGCACCTATCGCCCGCAGCGCTATGACGGCGTGATGCCGAGCACCACCAGCTGCGTCAACTGCGACTTCGCCGACCTCAATTCGGTGGCCGACCTGCAGCCCGGCTTCGACCGCAAGAGCGTCAATACGGTCGTCAACTTCGATCTGACCGACAACCATCGCCTGTATTTCGAAGGCAAGTACACCGAGACCGTATCGGACTTCCTGGCCCAGCCGTCGTTCGACCAGACCCTGCGCATCCAGCGCGACAATGCCTATGTTTCTCCGGAGCTGCGCGCGCTGATGGTCGCCAACGGCGCCAGCCAGTTGACCCTGAGCCGCTTCAACGTCGATGCCGGCCAGCGTGGCGAGCACGTGGAGCGCAACACCCAGCGCTTCGTGCTGGGCGTGGAGGGCAACCTGACCGAGAACTGGACCTACGACGTGTATGGCAACTGGGGCCAGAGCGAAGTCAAGCGCTGGAACCTCAACAACCGTATCAATGAGCGCTGGCAGGCAGGCCTGGACACCGTGGTCGATCCGGCCACCGGCCAGATCGTCTGCCGCACCACGCTGAACCCGAACGCGACCAACCCCAACAACGGCAACCGCGTGTACTCGCAGTTCGCCCGCGAGGGTTGCGTACCGTTCTCGGTGTTCGGCAACGGTGCAGTGACCCAGGCCGCACGGGACTGGATGAACGTCAGGTCGTTCAACTATTCGCGCCTGCAGCAGTCGGTGTTCAGCGCCTCGCTGGCCAACGCCTCGCTGTTCAGCCTGCCGGCAGGCGACGTCGGCGTGGCCGGTGGCGTGGAATACCGCCGCGAGAAGAGCCGTGAAATCACCGATCCGCTGGCAGCGCAGGGCCTGACCTTCCTCAACGCGATCCCCAACCGGATGGGCAAGTACGACGTGCGCGAAGCGTTCGTCGAAGCTACCGTGCCGTTGCTGGCCGACATCCCGGGCATCTACAACCTGACCATGGACGCTGCAGGCCGCTGGTCCGATTACAGCAGCATCGGCAAGACCACCACCTGGAAGGTCGGCCTGGACTGGACGATCATTCCGTCCCTGCGTGCCCGCGGCACCCTGTCGCAGGCGGTGCGTGCGCCGAGCATCGGCGAACTGTACAACCCGCAGAGCGAGAACTTCGCCACCGTCAACGATCCCTGCAACTACCTGGCCACCAATTCCAACCGCCCCAATACGGCAGCTGATCCGGCCCTGCGCCAGGCCAACTGCTCGGCGCTGGGCGTGCCGGTGGGCTGGGTCGATACCTACACCGCAACCCGCCCCGGCGTCAGCGGCGGCAACCCGAACCTGAAGCCGGAACGCGCGCGCAGCTTCACCTATGGCCTGGTCTGGCAGCCTGATTTCCTGCAGGGCTTCGGCATGTCCGTGGACTACTGGTGGATCAGCCTGAAGGACGCCATCGGTGCCGTCTCGGCGCAGACCAACGCCACGCGTTGCGTGGACTCGCCGGGAGGCATCAACAACAGCTTCTGCGGCTTCATCGAGCGCGCACCGGTCGGTGGCAAGACCGATGCGGGCGGCCGTACCTTCCCGGAGCATTCGATCAGCCGCTGGGTTGCGCTGAACGAGAACCTGGCCCGCTCGCGCCGCGTCGGCGTCGATCTGGAAATGGACTACCGCTTCAAGCTGGCCGAGGGCGACACGGTGATCCGCCTGGTCGGTACCCGCCTGCTGCAGTCGCGTGAGTGGGCCTTCCAGGACTTCCCGAACGAGTACGACGAGAACGTCACCTGGGTGACCGACCCGCGCTGGCGCGGTTCGCTGCAGACCAAGTACTCGCTGGGTCAGTGGCGCGCGTCGTGGGACCTGAACTACGTGAGCAGCAACCTGCGCGTACAGCCCAAGAGCTACCAGGCCAACCCGGGCCAGACCAGCCCGATCCGCAACGGCTCGTACGTCTACCACAACTTCCAGTTCGGCTACCGCTTCCCGGGCGACAAGATCGATGTCTACCTGGGCGTGGACAACGCCTTCGACAAGGATCCGCCGGTGAACTACTTCGGCTCCGACGTCGGTTCGGCGATGTACGACAACATCGGCCGCTACATGTACATGGGTGCTACCTACAAGTTCTGATGCGGCAACAGATGTAGAACCTCGACAGACCCGGCTTTTGCCGGGTCTGTCTTTTTCCGGTGCCGGCGAGGCCCCCTTGCGCCCGGCCATGACCTTCGACACCCTTGCAGTGCGGGCCGGCGGCGTATCGTTCGGCCCACGGCCGTTCCCCCGGCCCTTCCCTGACTCACTCGGCCTGGAGGCCATTCAAGTGACCCGTACTCCCAAGATCGTGCTGCTGACCCTGGCCGTTTCGGCCGCGCTGGTCGGCTGCGGCAAGAACGAAACCCCGGCAAAGGATGCCACCGCCTCCACGCCGGCCGCGGCCGACGCCGCCACCACCTACAAGCTCGACGAGAGCAAGCTGCCGGCCTACAACGCCTTCCAGGCCAGCGATCTGGACAGCAATCTGGATGCCTGCAATGCCTTCGGCGACTACGTCAACGGCAAGTGGCTGGCCGCCAACGAGATTCCGGGCGACCGCACCAGCTGGGGCGCCTTCACCATCCTCGACGAGCGTTCGGTGGCCGTGCAGCACCAGCTGGCCGAGCAGGTCGCGCAGGTCAAGAACCCGGCCGGCATCGAGAAGATCGTCGGCGACCTGTGGGCCACCGGCATGGACGAAGCCAAGGTCAACGCCCAGGGCATCGAGCCGCTGAAGGCCGACCTGGCTGCGATCGATGGCCTGCAGGACAAGGCCGCCATCGCCAACTACCTGCGCACCAGCGCCGCCAAGGGTGAGAACGTGCTGTTCGGCTTCGGCGCCGAAGCCGACTTCAAGAACTCGGCCGTGAACATGGCCTACGCCAGCCAGGGCGGCCTGGGCCTGCCGGACAAGACCTTCTATACCGACGCGTCCAAGGCAGACAAGCTGAAGGCCTACCAGGCCCACGTGGCCAAGGTGCTGGAACTGTCCGGCGTGGCCGCTGCCGATGCTGCCAAGCAGGCTGAAGAAGTCGTCAAGTTCGAGACCCGCCTGGCCAAGGCATCCAAGTCCAGCGTCGAGCTGTCGCGCGATGTCTCGCTGTACTACCACCCGGTCAGCCTGGCCGAGGCCGACGCGCTGACCCCGAACTTCAGCTGGACCGAATTCTTCAAGTCGCAGAATGTGGCCGCGCCGGAGAAGTTCTCGCTGGCCATCCCGGCCTTCCACCAGGAAGTGAGCAAGGCGCTGGGCGATACCGATCCGTCGGTGTGGCGCGCCTACCTGCGCTTCCACACCGTGGACAGCGCCTCGCCGTACCTGGCTGATGCGTTCGTGCAGGAAAGCTACGAGTTCTACGGCAAGACCCTCAATGGCCAGAAGGAACAGAAGCCGCGCTGGAAGCGCGTGCTGGGCACCATCGAGAGCGATGCCGGCGAAGCCTTCGGCCAGCTGTACGTGAAGGTCGCCTTCTCGCCGGAAGCCAAGGCGAAGATGGAGGAGCTGGTGAAGAACCTGGCCGCCTCGCTGAAGGAACGCATCCAGGGCCTGTCCTGGATGAGCGAAGAGACCAAGGCCAAGGCCATCGCCAAGTGGGAAACCTTCACTCCGAAGATCGGCTACCCGGACAAGTGGCGTGACTGGTCGGGCCTGCAGACCAACCGCGACAGCTACCTGGGCAACGTGCGCGCAGCCACCGCGTTCAACTACCAGTACAACCTGGCCAAGATCGGCAAGCCGGTGGACAAGACCGAGTGGGGCATGACCCCGCAGACGGTGAACGCCTACTACAACCCGCTGCAGAACGAGATCGTGTTCCCGGCCGCCATCCTGCAGCCGCCGTTCTTCGATGCCAAGGCCGACGACGCGCTGAACTACGGCGGCATCGGTGCGGTCATCGGCCACGAAATGACCCACGGTTACGACGACCAGGGCAGCCGCTTCGGGCCGACCGGCAACTTCGAGAACTGGTGGACCGAAGCCGATTCGAAGAACTTCGCTGGCCTGACCGGCAAGCTGGTCAAGCAGTTCGACCAGTACAAGGTCGACGGCCAGGCCGTGAACGGGCATCTGACCCTGGGCGAGAACATCGCCGACCTGGGTGGCCTGGCCACCGCCTACGACGCGCTGCAGAAGGCGTCGGCCGGCAAGGAAGACGCGAAGATCGATGGCTTCACCCGCGATCAGCGCTTCTTCTTCAACTGGGCCACCGTGTGGCGCACCAAGTACACCCCGGAGAACGCCAAGGTCCGCCTGGCAACCGACCCGCACGCGCCGGCGCAGTTCCGCGCCATCGGTGCGCCGTCGAACCTGCCGACCTTCACCGCGGCCTTCCAGTGCAAGCCGGGTACGCCGATGTCGCGCACCGGCGACTCGCAGGTGGTGATCTGGTAAGCCACGGCTGAGGCCACGGTTTGCCTGCAGAGGCCCGGGATTTCCCGGGCCTTTGTGTTTCCGCGCGGTGGAGATCATCTGCGTCGCTGCAGACGTCACAGCGCATGCATCTCCCACCCTGCCCGGCTTGCTATAGTTCGCCCGCCCTCAATCCATCACGGATTCGTTCTACATGCCCAACTTCCGTCCGCTTGCCATCGCCCTGGGCATCAGCCTGGCGACCCTGGTTCCGACCCACGATGCGTTCGCCGCCAAGAAGAAGGCCGCACGCGCCCCGGCCGTCAGTGCGCAGTGCAGCGATTTCTACGATGCCACCAACGCGGGCTGGCTGAAGGCCAACCCGGTGCCGCAGACCGGTGCCGCCACCGCGTTGGGCCAGCTGGTCGACCGCAGCCGGCAGCAGCAGCGTGAACTGCTGGACGCCTCGATGAAGGCGCCGCAGGGCAACGTGCAGAAGCTGCTGGGCGACTTCTGGGCCAGCGGCCTGGACGAAGCGGCCGTGGAGGCCGATGGTTCCAACCCGATCGCGCCGCTGCTGACCCGCATCAACGCGATCAAGAAGGCCAAGGATGTCCCGGCCTCGATCGCCGCGCTGCACCAGGTCGGCATCCCGGTGGCCTTCAACTTCGGTCCGGACGTGGACCTGAAGGCGCTGGACCGCCACATCGGTTACTTCATGCAGGGCGGCATGGGCCTGCCTGATCCGGCCTTCTATACCCGCACCGACGCCGACACCGTCGCGCTGATGGGCCGCTACCGCAACTACGTCAAGCAGATCCTGGCACTGACCGGCACCCCGGCGGCCAAGCTGGACGCCGAGTCGCAGGCGGTGATCGCGCTGGAAACCGAACTGGCCCGCAACGCGCAGTCGCTGGCGGGCATCAACAACCCGTTCAACAACTACGCGCCGATCTCCACCAAGGACCTCAACAGCCGCTACCGCAACCTGCAGCTGGACGCGTTCCTGAAGGCGCAGGGCGTCAACGATGACCTGGTGTCGCTGGCCGATCCGGCGCTGTTCAAGCAGCTCGACGGCATGGTCACCAAGCTCAAGCCGGACCAGTGGAAGGCCTACCTGCGCTGGCGTGTGGGCGACTCGATGGCGCCGTACCTGTCCAAGGCGTACCGCGATGCGGAGTTCGAATTCCGTGGCCGCGTGCTGCGTGGCGAGACCCTGCCGCCGCAGCGCTGGGAAAGCGTGCTGGACGCGATCAACGTGGCCGCTGGCCCGATGGTCGGCCGCGAGTACGCAGCCCGTTACCTGTCCGCCGAGGACCGTCGCCAGGCGGCGTGGATCGTCGACAAGGTGCGTGAAGTGCAGATCGAGGCGGTCAAGAACAACAGCTGGATGAGCGCCGAGGCCAAGACCGAAGCGCAGGCCAAGCTGGCCGCGCTGAAGATCGAGATCGGCACCCCGCTGCGCGACCTGGACTACAGCGTGCAGCCGATGGGCCGTGGTTCGTTCGGCGGCAACATGCTGATCGCGTCCACCTGGCGCCACCGCGAGGAAATGAAGCGCATCGGCAAGGGCAACGCCGACCGCCGCTGGGACGTGCTGCCGCAGCAGCCGTCGCTGGCCTATGACCTGGCGCAGAACCGGCTGATCGTCACCGCCGCGATCCTGCAGGGCCCGGTGTTCAACGCCAAGGCCGATGCCGCGGACAAGTTCGGCAGCTTCGGCGGCCTGGTTGGCCACGAGCTGACCCGCGCGATCGACGCCAAGGGTGCACTGGTTGATGCCAAGGGCGAACTGCGCAGCTGGTGGACCCCGGCCGACAAGACTGCCTGGACCCTGCTCGGCAGCCGTGTCGCCACGCAGTACGGCGGCTACGAGTTCCCCGGCGTAAAGGGAGCCAAGGTCAACGGCACGTTGACCCAGGAAGAGAACCTGGCCGACATCGCTGGCCTGGAACTGGCCTGGGCCGCCTACACCGCGCAGGAGCCGAAGGCCAAGCCGGCACAGCAGCAGGGCTTCTTCCGCGCCTGGGCCGCGCTGTGGCCGCAGCAGCTGTCGCCGAACGAGGCCGCACGCCGCCTGACCGCCGACATCCGCGCACCCGGTCGCTGGCGCACCAACGGCCCGCTGTCGAACCTGCCGGCGTTCGGCGCCAGCTTCAGCTGCAAGCCGGGCCAGCCGATGCAGCGTACCGACGCCGAGCAGATCAAGATCTGGCGCTGAGGTTGATGCGATAGCCGTAACGGAAAGGGCGCCTTCGGGCGCCCTTTTTTGTTGAGTGCGTATTGGAAAAAGGCCCTGAAGGATCAGGGCCAAGCCAACCCATGCGGAGAGTGCGCCGTTATGCGCGTAGGTCAGAAGTCGTACGAGGCGGTCAAGCGAACCGTTCGCGGCGGCGTGAAGTGGGTTCCCATACCGTAGAGATTGGAAACCGTATCCGGACCTGTCTGGTACGTCGCCGTCGACTGCAGCTGACGGCGCTGGTTGAGTACGTTGAAGACGTTCAACCCCAGGCCAAGGCGGTTCTCGGCAAACGCTGGCCGGTACATCACCCCCATGTCCAGCTGCGCCGTCCACGGCTGTCGGCCGGCATCGCCGGGTCGTGACGGTTCGCCGTTGCAGTAGTGGTACGCCGAGCCATAGCCATGCGCCGGATCGCTCTGGTCGCTTCCGTAGTAGCCCAGGCAGTTCTTGGGCATGCCGGACATCAAGCGCACGGTCGCCGAGGCGGTCCACTCGTCATCGATCTGGTACGCACCGAATGCCTTCAACTGGTGCCGGCGATCATTGGCGAGGTAGCCACCGGCATACTCCATCAGCGACACCGCGTCCCAATCCTGGGTTTTGGAAACGTCATCCTGACCGATATCGGACCTCACCTGCCCTTCGGTGTTGCCGAAGCTGCGCGACCAGGTGTAGTCAAGGCGTGCATACCAGCGCTCGGACATCGGGTGTTCGATGAACAGATCGACCGCGACATACTCTCGCTTGGCCTTCTTGCCGTCGTAGCCCCAGTCGGACGCGCTCATGCTGACGGGCGTATAGCCGGACCCATCGCGATGGCGCACCTGGAACGTATTGGTCTGCCCCGGGTTGAAGATCACGCATCCGGGGAGCTCGTACGCGTCGGCATCCAGGCCCATGCCAGCGAGCCGGTCGGCGAAGCGCCCTGCATCACAGGTATCGTCGATGGCTGACTGCAGCCGGCGGAAGGTCAGCTTGGCACCGCTGTTCCAGGTACTGCCAAGGGTCTTCTCGAAGCCCAGGATCAGCTCATCCTGGTACTGGGAACGCAGGTCTGTGGGCGCCACCGAACGGGGATCCGGAGCCTGGCCGTACTCGTTGTTGGTCGATACCGGACCGTCGCCCAAAGGCGCCAGGCCCGTTGGATTTCCGTTGGCGTCGATGCCGGTATAGGTGAAGTACTCGCGGGTGTAGGTCGACGCGGAAGCGCCACGGATGGCCACGCTGTTGGGCAATGCCAGGTAGTAACGGCCAAGGTTGGCGAACACCTTCAACGACGCGTCACCGAACACATCCCAGCTGGCGCCCAACCGCGGCGCCCACTGGTCGCCACTTTCCACATACGCGCGTCCATCGCTGTTGTAATTGGTGAAACGATCATTACGCAGGCCCAGTGTCAGCAGCCAATCGGGGGTCAGCTGCCAACGGTCTTCCAGGTAGTAGGCCTTCTGCTTCACCGACATGCTGGTGGTGGTGGAGAAGATGTACTTCTGCACGAAGTAGCCCTCCCCGCCCGGCGGTGTGATGCCGAAGCCCGGGTTGGGCGACGCACCCGGATTGCCGCGTGAGTAGATCCAGGCATGACCCGGGCCGGTCATGGACTGGCCTTCGTTGTGCGCCCAGTAGGCCATGTTGTCGATGCCGGCGGTCAGTTCGTGGTTGCCGATGCGGTACTGCAGATCCATGCGCAGGCCCTGTGTCCTGTTGCCCGCGTCGGATGCCTTGGTATACAGGTCGGCCTGGTCGTTGCGGACCGGGCTGCCGCCATTGAGCGACGGATCCTGGTTGCCTGCCCCACTGATGAAGGGGTTGGCCGAATCCGAGGGATTGAACTCCAGGTTGCCGTTACGGGTGCGGCCCCACACCGCGCTGAAGGTCAGCGCATCGTTGAGATATCCGGTGTACTTGAAGATGTCGACATCGGTGCTGGCCTTGGTGGTGTTGGGGAAGGTGCCGGTGCGCCCCCCTTCGGCCAACGACGGGTATTCGAACTCCGTGTAGTACCCGCCATAGCGATCATTGTCCTGGAAACGGGTGTATTCCAGCGTGTTGCTGTCGTTGATGTTCCAGTCGATCTTGCCGTAGAACTTCGGTGCATCCACGCGGTAGTGGTTGCGGGCCTGCTGCGCGCTGGCTTCGCTGGCTGTGGAGATGCCTTCGCGCCGTTCGGACTCCGCCGCGAGATGGATGAACAATCGATCCTCGATCAACGGTCCGCTGACATAGCCGCTGTAGGTGGTTGTGGTCGCCTTGTCCCCGCGATGGTAACGGTACAACGTGCCCGGCTTGGACTCGTTCTCGTAGGCGTACCCCTCCGGCAGGGCCATGTCGGGGTAGTTGACCGATGCCGGCGACTCGGCAAGCTCCGCCGGTGCCCACGTCACCTGCGCACCGAACCGCCACCGGTTGGTGCCGCGCTTTCCCAGCTGGTTGATGACACCGCCGGTGGAGCGGCCATAGCCGGCGCCGTACCCGCCGGTGAAGGTCTCCTGCTGATCGATGGAACCATAGGGAAGGCTGATGCCGCCGAGATTGCTCAGCGGGTTGGTGACATTGAAGCCGTTGAGGTAGTAGGCGTTTTCGGTGACGCTTGCGCCGCCGAACGACAGCACGGATCGCGAACCGTTGGAGAATTCACCGCTGCCGGCGACCACGCCCGGGGCCAGCAGAGCGATGGCCTCGGCACTTCGGCCCAGCGGCAGCACATCCAGTTGTTCGGAGGTGATGACGGACTTGGAGACCGTGTGGGTCACATCGATCTTCGGCAGGTTCGCTGCGGTGACGTTGACCGCGTCCAGCGTGGTGGCCGGGCCATGTACGGCGAAACTCACTTCGGTACCACTGCCCACGCGCAACTGGACGTTGTCCTGCTGCTCGATGACACGGCCGTCGCGCTGCACGCTGACGCTGTAGCGCCCCACCGGCAACGCGCCGAAGCTGTAGCGCCCCTGTGCATCGATGGGTGCCGTCCGCCGCAGACCGCTGTCGCTCTGGGCGACAGCGGTAGCGCCCTCGGCACCGGCTGCGGTGCCGTACAACGTGCCGGTCGTGCTCTGTGCAGCAACGGCCCCAACGATGGAAAACAACACCGCCGAAAGCGCGCTGCGCTTCAACATACGATGCGTGGATGCAAATGCCATGAAGCTCTCTCCCGTGATGAAACTGACGGGGATTTATAGGCACGGGTGGCCCTCGCGAGGCAGTGCTGCAACCCGCGATGAATCAGGGCGAAAGCGTCAGCAAACGGGCATCGGCGACGCCTTTGAATCGGGCCAGACACCTGAAAACATTGGAATTTCAGCCAATCAGCGGCAACGTAGCGACAGCATCCGCAGCAGGACAACAGAGGTCACATACGTCACATGAACGCGATCAATGCGTTGTGTTAAGCGTTCGATACGACAACCCCGCGTCCTGGTTCCGACACTCATGGGGTATCCAGCGCTGCACCGATACCCATCACACCGCCTCCAACGTTCCGCGGTAATGCACGATCCGCCCCACCACCGGCGCACCAATCTCCACGTCGAACACGAATCGCCCGTCCACTTCATGCTCGAAACTGTTCTCCCCCGGCAGCAGCGCGCGCGGCAACGGCATGCCCAACAGCGACCAGCGTCGCGGCACAAGCTGCAGCCGCCCGTTCTCCACCAGCAGCGCCAACGCCACCGAGATCACACCGAAGCGCTCGACCAGCAGCGCTTCGTTGCGCCCCTGCCCCTGCGTCTGCAACGAAGAGAAACGACGGCCGGCAAAGGTCCGCGTCCAGCGCTCGCCGCCCGTCTCCGGGATGAACTCCACACTGACCGGCACACCCTCACCCGCTGCGGGAAAGCCGAACACCTTCCCCAGCAACCGCGACAGCAGTCCACGACCACGTTCGACCGATGCCGTGCCGCTCCAGCGCTTGGCTGCAGACGGTGCGTGCAACGCCTGTACGCTGGCCGGCAGTTGCGCGTATGCGCTGCCAAGCAGGCGCTGGTACAGGCTGGCACCCGGCATGTCCCTGCGGAAACCGGTATGGATGGTGCGCCCTTCGAACAGCCGGTCGTAGTCGGACAGTTCCAGTGCATGCGTGGCCGCACGCGCACCCGGCGCCGGCCGATCGCCAGCCAACTGTTTGCGGATCACCGCCTCGATCGCCATCGACGGAATGTACGGGCCGTCATCTGCCTCGGCCAGCAGGTGCCAGCTCTGTTCGGCGCGCGCGCCATCTCGGGTGCCCACCGCGCGTACGATCATGCCGCCGCGATGTTCGCCGAACTTCATCAGGTTCAGTACGGTGTAGAACAACCCTGAGCACGGCTCCAGCGACGGCAGCCTCAGGTGCAGACGCGCCTTGGCCAGCAGGTTCAGCACGCGATGCAGGATTTCCGGCACCGGGCCAGCCCCCATCCAGATGTCGGTCATCGTCGGATGTTCGGGCGGCAGCACCTGCAGATCGGGCACATCCACCAGAGAGAAATGCAGGTTGCGCAACGGCAGCCGCCCCGGCACCGCGACAGTGAAACGGCGACTTTCGGCGAGGCCGATGCCGTGCCCATCGCGACCGTTGCGGCGCAGCTTCACCGGTGCACCGGCATAGCCGACGACCGCACGCATCACATTCAGACCAATGCCGGCATACGGCGATGGCGCGATGCCCCCTTCCACGCTGACGATATCCATGTGCGTGGCCATCTCGCGCAGCACCGCGGCGGTCAGTACCGGGAAGCTGCTGACGCCCGACAGCACGTAGATGCCGGCCGCCCTGGCCTGCGCGTCGTACTGCGAAACGCCGAATACGAAGTCCGCCGCGTCGGCGAAGTCCAGATAGTCAATGCCGGCGGCAATACAGGCTTCGATCGCGCCGTAGCGGTGTTCGCCGTAGTCCTGGAAAGGACCGGAGGCATCCACCACCAGGTCCGGCCGCTCGGTCTGTAGAGCCGTGGCCAGCTGTTGCCGGTCGACCTGCAGTGGGCGCAGTGTCGATTGCCCCACGTAGCTTGCACAGAAGGCCCGCGCCGCCACCAGGTTGCGGCCACCGATCAGCAGTTCCAGCATCGGCAGGTCCGCCAGCAAGCGGACCAGACGCCCCCCGAACACCCCATATCCACCCAGAATCAGGATCTTCACGCATCATCCCTGTCGTGTCGTTTTGCCATGGTAGCGCGACACCGCCGGCTCCCGCAGTGCAGCACGATCCGGCATTAACACGCCCCATGCTATCGCTGCGCCTTCGTCCACTGCGGAGCCCCACCATGGCTCACAAGAACACCATCTGCGTCTGGTACGACAGCGGTGCGCTGGAGGCCGCCACGTTCTACGCAAAGACCTTTCCCGACAGTGAAGTAACCGCCGTGCATCACGCGCCGGGCGACTTCCCCGACGGCAAGCAGGGTGACGTCCTCACCGTCGAATTCACGGTCTGCGGTGTCCCCTGTGTCGGGCTCAATGGCGGCCCGACCTTCAAGCACAGCGAAGCGTTCTCGTTCCAGATTTCCACCGAGGACCAGGACGAGACCGATCGTCTGTGGAATGCCATCGTCGGCAATGGTGGCCAGGAGAGCCAATGCGGCTGGTGCAAGGACCGCTGGGGTATCTCCTGGCAGATCAGCCCACGCATGCTGATCGAAGCGGTGACCAGCAAGGACAAGGCCCTGGCCAAGCGCGCCTTCAACGCGATGATGCCGATGAAGAAGATCGACATCGCCACCATCGACGCGGCGATCCGCAACGCATGACGACGTGGGACACGATCATCGTTGGCGGCGGCCACAACGGGCTGGTGTGTGCGGCGTACCTGGCGCGCGCGGGGCAACGGGTGCTGGTGCTGGAGCGCCGCGGTGTACTCGGCGGTGCGGCGGTCACCGAAGAGTTCCATCCCGGCTTCCGCAACTCGGTGGCCTCGTACACGGTGTCGCTGCTGCAGCCGAAGGTGATCGAGGAGCTGCAGCTGCATGCGCACGGGCTGCGCATCGTCGCGCGGCCGGCCAACAACTTCCTGCCATTGCCCGATGGTCGCTACCTGCTGTCTGCACCGGGCCGCACCCAGGCGGAAGTGGCGAAATTTTCCGAGCGCGATGCGCAGGCGCTGCCCGCCTATGAAGCGCGCCTGGAAGTATTTGCCGACGTGCTGCGCGACTGGGCGCTGCGTCCGCCGCCCGACCTCGGGGTGACGGCTGGCTGGCGCGCGCTGCCCGCGCTGTGGCAGATGGGCCGGCTGGGGCGCGAGCTGGCCGTACTTGATCCGGCATTGCGGCAGGAACTGCTGGATCTGTTCACCCTGTCGGCCGCCGAATACCTGGACCGCTGGTTCGAGAGCGAGCCGATCAAGGCCCTGTTCGGTTTCGATGGCATTGTCGGCAACTACGCCAGCCCCTACACGCCAGGCAGCGCCTACGTACTGCTGCATCACGTGTTCGGCCAGTGCAACGGGGTCAAGGGTGCCTGGGGCCACGCCATCGGTGGCATGGGAGCGATCAGCCAGGCCATCGCTGCATCCGCGCGTGCGGCCGGTGCCGAGCTGCGCGTGGATGCCGGCGTGCAGCGCCTGCAGGTTGAGGACGGACGCGTGGTCGGCGTCACGTTGTCCGGCGGTGAGAGCCTGCGCGCACGTGCCGTGGTGGCCAACGTCAATCCGAAGCTGCTGTACGAACAGCTGCTGCAGCCTGCGCAGGTTCCAGCCACCACCCGCGAACGCATGGCGAACTGGCGCTGCGGCTCGGGCACGTTCCGGATGAACGTGGCGCTGTCGCGGCTACCGGATTTCCGCGCCCTGCCCGGCCCTGGCGACCACCTCAGTGCCGGCATCATCATGGCGCCCAGCCTGGATTACATGGACCGTGCCTGGCTGGATGCACGCCGCGATGGCTGGTCGCGCGAGCCGATCGTGGAGATGCTGATTCCGAGCACACTGGACGACTCGCTGGCGCCACCCGGGCAGCATGTGGCCAGCCTGTTCTGCCAGCACGTGGCGCCGGAGCTGCCCGATGGCCGTCACTGGGATGACCACCGGGATACCGTCGCCGACCTGATGATCGCTACCGTCGATCACTATGCCCCCGGCTTCGCCGACAGCGTGCTCGGTCGACAGGCGCTTTCACCGTTGGATCTGGAGCGGACGTTCGGGCTGATCGGCGGCGACATCTTCCACGGCGCGCTCAGCGCCAACCAGCTGTTCTCGGCACGACCGATGGTCGGCCAGGCCGGCTATCGCGGCGCCCTGCCCGGTTTGTACCTGTGCGGCGCGGGCACGCATCCGGGCGGCGGGGTGACCGGTGCACCCGGGCACAATGCAGCGCAGGTGGTGCTGCAGGACCAGTAGATCCACGCCATGCGTGGATGTGGGTACAACCCGCCGCCTGCATTGCCCGCTGTTGGTAGGCGCCAACCTTGGTTGGCACAACGTGGCAGAGATGATTGCCAACCAAGGTTGGCAGCTACCGGCGACAAAGCGTGCCAACCAAAGTTGGCACCTACCGCATCAAATGATCCTTTCCAAAGCGTGCCAACCAAGGTTGGCACCTACCCGCGTGAAACGAGGCGCGTAGCGCCTCACTTCACGCTGCGCAGATGGTTCGGGCGCTTCGGCGGGCCGGGGGGACGACGCTTGTTGAACGGCGATTGGCCGCGCCAGTAGCGGATCAGCAGCCAGCCGAACAGCATGCCGCCCAGGTGCGCGAAATGGGCCACGCCCGGCTGCCAGCCGGTCATGCCCAGCACCAGCTCGCCCACGCCGAACAGGATCACGAACGTACGCGCCTTCATCGGAATCGGCGGGAACAGCAGCATCACCCGCTGGTTGGGGAACAGCATGCCGTAGGCCAGCAGCAGGCCAAACACACCACCGGAAGCGCCCAGCACCGTGGCCGGGTTGTCGAGCATGGTGCCGACCAGCAACTGGCACAGGCCGGCGCCGACCACGCACACCAGGTAGTACAGCAGGAAGCGTTTCTCGCCCCAGGTCTGCTCCAGCGGCGCACCGAACATGAAAACAGCCAGCATGTTGAAGAACAGATGCCCGAAGCTGCCATGCAGGAAGCCGTAGGTCAGCAGCTGCCAGGGCTGGAAGTTGCCGCCCGGCGAGAACGCATCGAAGCCCTGCTGCAGCGGCTGCAGCATGAACGGCTCGAAGGTCTGCATGCCGAGCAGGAACGGCTGCTGCAGCAGGAACAGGATCGCGTTGGCGATCAACAGGGCCTTGGTGACGGTTGGCAGTCGCGGGAACATGGGGGCACCGGCATGGAACGGCCTCCATCATAGCCGCAGCACCGGCCCTTTTTGACCAGAGCGGACGCTCGCCCGTTCAGTCGCAGGCAGCGATCAGCCCGGACCCCATACGGCCGCATCCAGCGCCGCCGGGTCGGCCTCCGGCATCCGCACCCGGCCGTTTTCCACGACGACACCCTCGGCCCGCAGCCGCTGCGATTGTTCGCGCCAGCCGGCCGAACCTTCAGCCATGGCGATGCGCCCATCCGAGCGCAGCACGCGGTGCCAGGGCAGCGAGGGATCCTCGTTCTGGCCGAGGATGCGCGCGGTCAGCCGGGCGCGTCCGGGCAGGCCCGCGCGCATCGCGACCTGGCCGTAGCCCATCACCTGTCCCGATGGAATCGCATGGATCACCGCCAGGATGCGCGCACGCGCCTGCTCCGGCGTCAGCGGCGCAGCCGCGTCACCAGCAGTACGCCGAGCAGGACCAGCACGGTGCCGGCGATCTGCGCCGGCCCCATCGGTTCGTCGAGCAGCCATAGGCTCATCACGATGGTGGAAACCGGTCCCAGCATACCCACCTGCGCGGCCAGCGACGAGCCGACGCGCTGCACCGCCAGCATGATCGCCAGCACCGGCAGCACGGTGCAGACCGTCGCATTGATCAGCGACAGCCACTGCACGGCGGCGGGGGCCTGCCACAGCAATGGCAGTGGATGGGTGATGGTGAAATGCAGCAGCACCAGCACGCTGGCCACGCAGCTGGCGTAGGCGGTCAGACGCACCGCACCGATTCGGGCGACCACCTGGCCGCTGCCGAACAGGTAGAGCGCATAGCTGAGCGCACTGCCCAGCACCAGCAGGCTGCCGAGAATGATCTGCCCACCTTCGCGCTGCAGGTCATGGCCGAACGCGATCAGCACGCCGAGATAGCTGAGCACCAGCGCGCCGATCTGCCAGCGACCCGGCCGCTGCCGCGCCAGCAGCACGTTGATCAGCAGCACCAGGGTCGGGTTCAAGTACAGGATCAACCGTTCCAGGGTCACGCTGATGTACTGCAGGCCCTGGAAATCCAGCAGGCTGGACAGGTAGTAACCGGTGAAGCCGAGCCACAGCACGCGTGCGCGGTCAGCCCAGGAAAGTCGCTCCGCACGGCGCGATGCCCACACCGCCATCAGCGCGAACAGGGGCAGCGCCATCAGCATGCGCAGGGCCAGCAGCGTGGTGGCATCCACGCCATGGCGCAGCCCCAGCTTGACGATGATGGCCTTGCCCGAGGCGGCAATGGCGCCGATTGCAGCCAGGCCGATGCCGCCCAGAGCGATGCGCGGGGACGTGGTGGCGATGCGGGGGGAAGAAGTGGACATCAGGAAGAAAACGGGCCGCATGGGCGGCTGGAAGCAGCCGGATTGCTTCCAATTGTCTCATGGCACTTCCGGGCGAACGATCCGATGTTCGTTCATGCCCACTACAACTCCGGATCCACGCATGGCGTGGATCTACCGTGTCGACCAAGGTCGACACCTACCAACAGAGGTTGCCGGCCAGCGGCCGGCACTACCGTGAGTGTCGGCTCAGCGCATCAACACCACTTCTTCAGCAGACGTCGGGTGAATCGCCACCGTATCGTCGAACTGCGCCTTGGTCGCGCCCATCTTCACCGCCACCGCGAAACCCTGCAGGATCTCGTCGGCCGCTTCGCCGAGCAGGTGTACGCCGACCACACGCTCTTCCGGCCCGGCACACACCATCTTGAACAGGCTGCGCTGGGTGCCGTTGGCCAGTGCCTGCAGCATCGGCCGGAAACGGCTGTGGTACACCGTCACCTGCTCGAAACGCGCACGTGCGTCTTCCTCGCTCATGCCCACTGCGCCCAGCGGCGGGTGCGAGAACACCACGCTGGCCACGTTGTCATAGTCCATCTTCGCGTCCGGGCGGCCACCAAACAGACGATCCATCAGACGACGCGATGCAGCCACGGCAACCGGCGTCAGCCCGACCTTGCCGGCGATGTCACCGACCGCATGCACGCTCGGCACCGCCGTGGTCTGCCACTCGTCCACCTCCACCTGCTGGTGCTCGCCGATGCCGATACCCAGCGCCTCCAGGCCCAGATCCCTGCTGTTGCCGCGCCGGCCCGTAGCAAAGAACACGGCATCGAACACGCTGTCGATCGGGCCGTCATGGCCGAAAGCGCGCACGCGTTCGCCGTCGCGCTTCAACTCACGCAGGCGGTAATCGAAGTGGATGCGGACACCCTGCTGGCGCAGGTTCTCGGCCAGCTGCGCGGTCAACTCGTAGTCGAAGCGCTCCAGCAGGCGACTACCACGCACCAGCAGGCTCACCTTGCTGCCCAGCGCCTGCAACAGCCCGGCAAGTTCCACCGCGATATAGCCGCCGCCGATGATGGCGACCTCGGCCGGTGCCGCACGCAGGTCGAAGAAATCGTCGGACACCAGGCCCAGTTCGGCGCCGGGAATGTCGGGCCGCTGCGGATGCGCCCCGGTAGCGATGAGGATCTGCGCGGCGCTGTACCGCACGCCGTCACTGCACGCCACGGTGTGCGCATCCAGCAGATGGCCACGGGCCGGGATGCGCACAACGCCGGTTTCATCCAGGCGCTTGTGATAACTGGTGTGGATGTTGCTGATGTAGGCCTGGCGATGGATCACCAGTTCTTTCCACGACAGCGCCGGGCGCGCCTCCACGTCGAAGCCCATCGCGCTGGCCAGGCCGATGCGCTCGGCCAGATCGGCCGCCAGCCACATCGCCTTCTTCGGCACGCAACCTACATTCACGCAGGTGCCGCCCAGTTCACCCGGCTCAAGCAGGGCAACACGCTTGCCATGCTGCGCAGCGCGGATGGCGCCGGCCAGGCCAGCGGAACCGCCGCCAAGGACGATCAGATCGTAGTCATAAGAGGGAGTGTTCATCGGAATCGCTCGGGTCGACAGGGAACAGGATCGATGGCGGGCGTGCGCCCGCAGAGAAGATCGACGGGCAGCTGGCTGGCGCAGGCGCTCATGCTGCAGCGAGCATGCCATGGCCCGCTGCAGGCCAGACGTGAGGGTGTACAGCGACACGCGTGGCGATGCACGCAGCCACGCAGGAAGAGATGTGCGTGGCCTGCATCGATCACCCCTGCGCGGCCCCACGGCGCATCGCTGGCCACTGCCGGTACGTCATCGCACGCCACAACCATTCCATCGGACCGAAGCGGAAACGGCGCAGCCACAGATGGCTGAGGATTACCTGCGCAGCGAACAGCAGCAAGGCAAACAGCAGCTGCCAGGCACGCGGTACTGCGTCGAACCACCCCAGCCCGTAGTGATAGAACAGCAACGTACAGACCAGCGATTGACCAAGATAGTGGGTCAGCGCCATCCGGCCGACCGGCGCCAACCAGCCCAGGCGCGCACGCCAGTGCACGATCCAGGCCAGGTAGCCCAGGCACATCGGCACGCCGCCCGCGGCCACCAGTGCCATTGCCGTGGTGGTCGGCAGATCATAGACACCCGGCACCAGATAGGGCTTCCACACCACGCCCAGCAGGGTGACCAGCAGACCCAGGGGCAGCGCGACCCAGCGCAGGCCGGCGTACAGCCGCGGGAAACGCTCCGGCGCGGTCAATGCGCCGCTGCCAGCGAACCAGGCGCCCAGCAGGAACATGCCCAGCACTTCGGGTCCGGCAATGAACATGCCACCCAGCGACGCGCCGAACTCCTGCAGGCGCTGCACGTTGGCCTGCATCCAGTCGCCCTGGCCGTACACCAGACGTTGCTGGTCGATGCCCTGCTGCGCGTCGACCAGCATCTTCTGCAGGTCCTGCGGGGTGGCCATCGATACCATCATGCCGACCAGCAGCATCAGCGCGATACCCAGTGCATACACCAGCAGACCCATCCACGGCAGCCAGCTGCGCGGTGCTTCGCGGCAGGCCAGCAACGGCAGCGAGGCCAGTGCATACAGCACCAGGATGTCGCCCGACCAGACCAGCAGCGCGTGGCACAGGCCGATCAGCAGCAGCCCGGCGCTGCGGCGCAGGTAGAAGGGCGTGAACTGGCGACCCGCCGCTTCAGCACGCTGGGCCATCACCGCAAAGCCCGCACCGAACAGCAGCGAGAACAGGGTGAAGAATTTTCCCTGCACGAACACATAGACGAAGGCATCGGCCCAGTAGTCGATGCCCTGCCAATGGGCGTCGATGCCGGTGAAGGCCAGGTCCAGCGGTCCGCTGAGGGCCTCGATGTTCATCAGCAGGATGCCCAGCAGGGCAAATCCACGCAGTATGTCCAGCAGGGCGATGCGTTCGCCGGAAGCCACCGGTTGCAGGGAAGGGGAAGCGGTGTTCACGGGGCATCCGGCGTGCAGGTCCGTCATTATGCCGCCGGCCTGCGGACCATGGATGGCCTTGTCCTGTTCCACATACGCAACGGCCCGCCGAAGCGGGCCGTTGCTGCCATCACGATCGCAACGCGATCAGTGCTGGTGACCACCGTCGCCGTGGACGTGGCCGTGCTCGAGCTCTTCCTTGCCGGCTTCGCGCACGTCGACGATCTCGACGTCGAAATGCAGGTCCTTGCCGGCCATCGGATGGTTCAGGTCGACGTCGACCACGCTCATGCCGACCTTCTGCACGGTCACGGCACGCGGGCCGAAGTTGGTCTGCAGCACGACCTGCTGGCCCGGGACCAGCTTGGCGGTACCGAAGTGCTTCTTCGGCACGCGCTGGGACAGGCCATCACGGCGCTCGCCGTAAGCATCGGCCGCCTTGACGTCGACGTCGAAGGTCGCGCCGGCTTCCTTGTCCATCATGGCGTTTTCCAGGCCCGGGATGATGTTGCCGTGGCCGATCAGGATCGCCAGCGGCTCGCCGCGGTCCTTGGACGATTCGATCGGCTCCTGGCCGGCCTCGGAGACGGTGTAGTGGAAGCGGACAACGCGGTCTTTTTCGATCTTCATGCGCAACTCTGTCTGGATCTGCCGGAGGCAGGCGGGTTGGGGCGGGTTGTCGCCCGGCGGGGACGCCGCCATCATGACGGCCAATCCAAGGTCGCGCATTATCCGGAGAACATGCACATCACGCCAGTTTCGTCCGGCACGCGCCGGCGCCTCGCGCCCGCCCTGCTGCTCGCCCTGCCCCTTGTGCTGACCGCCTGTGGCGGCGGCAAGGCCGTCCGTTCCACACCGCCACCGCCTGCGGCAGGCTGGCCCAGCACCACACCGGACAACCCCGAGGCCGCCAATTCGGTGCTGATGCGCGCCATCAGCCTGGTCGGCACGCCCTACCGCTACGGCGGCAACACGCCTGAATCCGGCTTCGACTGCAGCGGGCTGGTTGCTTACGTCTACCGTGAAATGCTGGACCTGAAGCTGCCGCGGACCTCACGCGACCTGGCCGCAGTCCAGGGGCCGAAGATCGACCCGAAGCGCCTGGCGACCGGCGACCTGGTCTTTTTTGGCAGCCGCGGCAATGTCAGTCACGTGGGGATCTACGTCGGCGAGGGCCGTTTCGTGCACGCCCCGAGCACCGGCGGAACGGTCCGCCTGGATTCGCTCAGCGGCCCCTACTGGAAGGACCACTACACAGGGGCAAAACGCGTCCTTCGCTAAAATGAACAGGCGATATGTTCAAAACTGTGACAGCCATCACCATGCAACTAACGATTTACTAACGGAATTTTTAACTTATTACTGCTTTTACAGGGCATGATGCCCCATCGTTTTTTTCCTTGTGACCGACGCGTGACGACAAACGACCCGACGTGCCAAGGCCAGACCGCCGCTTCTTCGCGTAGTGTCCGCCCGCTTCTGCTGGGCTTGGCATTGTGTCTGACCAGCCTTCCCGCCTGGTCGCAGTCCGCTCCCACCCGTACCGATGCGACCCCGGCTGGCACCGCCGAGACCGCCCCCCGCGCAGCCGCCAAGGCCGACGCCACCGCTCCGCAGCGCAGCCGCGCCGATGCCGCCGCCAGCGCCACTCTGGCCGCCCTGCTGCCGCACCTGGCCGCCAATGACACCATTCCCCTGATGGACCGCTCGGCCATGGTGGCCGGTGACCTCAGTCGCCTCCTCGCCAATTACGACACCAGCAGCGCCGCCAATGGCAGCGTCGTGGTCGGTACCGCTGCCGACAACGGCAAGGTGCAGTCGCTGCTGCGCCGGGCCATGACCCTGCTCGGCACCCCGTATCGTTGGGGTGGCAGCAATCCGGACAGCGGCTTCGACTGCAGCGGCCTGGTGGGTTATGTGTTCCGCTCGGCCCTGGGCATCGAGCTGCCGCGCGTCTCGCGTGAAATGGCGCATGACGCCAATGCCGAACTGATCAACGACCGCGCCGCCCTGGCCGCAGGCGATCTGGTGTTCTTCGGCCGCAAGGGCCGGGTCGACCACGTCGGCATCTATGTGGGCGATGGCCGCTTCCTGCATGCCCCGAGCACCGGCAAGGACGTCCGCGTCGACACCCTGCTCAGTGGCTACTGGGGCAACAAGTTCATGCAGGCCCGCCGGGTCGACCTCTGATTCGAGGCCGTCCGCGCGTGACCTGACAAGCCGCTGCCCTGCAGCGGCTTTTTTGTTGGTTCATTGGGCCGGCGATGGCCGCTGCTCGACGCATGCTGCGTTGGTCATTGATGTCACGGTCCGTTTGGGCCGCAACCGGCCACCCACGCGTGGCCGCAGCATCCCGGCGTGGGGCGGCACACCGATGATGACCTGTCAGCCGCCCGCGTTGCCCGGATGCTGGGGGAAGGCATGGCGGCAAGCCAGGAGATTCCATCGCGCTGCGTGATCTGGTTCGGCCAGCCACCGGCCGCCGAACGCGGCGCGCTGGCGGCCGCCGGATGGCAACTGCGCTGTGTCAGCCCTGCGCCCGCCATGGCCATTGGCCTGCGCGGCCGCGATCATCTGGTCGCCGTCGTCGATCTTCGCCATCTGGATGCAGAGGCGGCGCAGTTGTTGCTGCCGTGGGTCGAGCAGCACCATCACCTGCCGTGGTTGGCCGTGCTGCCCGCGGGCTTGGGCAGCCCTCCTCCCGCCTGGGGGGCACTGCTGCGGGCCTGCCAGGATCAGTTCTCGCTGCCGCTGGAGCTGCCCGACCTGCTGTCGGCAATGCAGCGCCAGTGCGACGGCGATGACCTGCCACTTGCCGCGGTCCACAAGGGTGGCGGTCTTCCAGCACTGATCGGCAACAGCGCCCCCCTGCTGGCCGTCCGCACTGCCCTGCACAAATTCGCCCCGGTCGAACTGCCGGTGTTGGTGACGGGCGAAACCGGCACCGGCAAGGAGCTGGCCGCGCAGGCGCTGCATGCGCTGTCCGGGCGTGCGGGGAAGCCCTTCCTGGCGGTGAACTGCGGCGCCATTCCCGCCAATCTGGTGCAGTCCGAACTGTTCGGTCACGAGCGTGGTGCCTTCACTGGCGCCTCCCAGCGTCGCATCGGCCTGTTCGAAACAGCCCATGGTGGCACCGTATTCCTCGATGAGGTCGGCGACCTGCCTGCGGATGCACAGACCAGTCTGCTGCGGGTGCTGCAGGAGGGCACGCTGGAACGGGTGGGCAGCAACCAGCCACTGCGGGTGGATGTGCGCGTGCTGGCGGCCACCCATGTCGAACTGGAACAGGCGGTCGCCCAGGGCCGCTTCCGGCGCGATCTCTACTACCGCCTCAATGTGCTGCGCCTGCCGATGCCATCACTGCGCGAACGCGGCGCCGATGTCCTGCTGCTGGCCGAACACTTCCTGCGCGCGTTCCGCCAACGTCATGCCGGCCGCGCACGTGGGTTCGATTCCGGCGCGCACCAGGCGATGCGTGGGTTCGACTGGCCGGGCAACGTGCGCGAACTGTTGAACCGCGTACAGCGGGCGGCAATCGTGGCGGAGGGAGAACTGATCAGCGCGGCCGACCTGGATCTGGCCGAACCCGATGCGCCCGCACGGCGTGCGCTGCTGCAGGATGCGCGTGGCCAGGTGGAGCGCGATGTACTGCTGCAGGCCCTGCGCCAGCATGGCTACAACGTGTCGGCGTGTGCGCGGCACATGCAGATCTCGCGGGTGACGGTCTATCGGTTGTGCCGCAAACATCATCTTGAGCTGCCGGCGCAGCGCTGACCGCTGGCAGCATGAAGCAGCCGGGCATGGCCCGGCCCCTCGCTTACAACATGTACGGCACCTTGAACGCCAGCGTGAAGTCCGGCGCATCCGGGGTCAGGCCGATGCCCAGCATCGTCACCAACGTGGTGTGCTGGTTCAACGCGTAGGTCACGCCGAGATTGAGCGACGCCGCATTGGCATCGCTGCCGATCACCTTCACCCATTCACCGCCCTTGAACCGCGTCGAGGCACGCGTGCTGATCTTGTCGCTGAAGGAAATGCTCAGGCTGGTGCGCTCGTTGAACGCGAATGCCACGCCGGCACCGAAGTACACCGAACCGCCCAGCTTCACGTCACCGGGGTTGACCGTATCCGGGTTGCTGTCGATATCGCTGAAGCCGCGCGGGAACGAATGGATGTAGCCGGCGTTGGCGAACAGGATGGCCGGATCGGCGGTCTTCACCATCGACACGCCCAGGTTGGCCTGCCACACACCGTTGCCGGTCGGCTGTTCTTGTGGCACCGCGAAGCGGATGTAGTCATCGTCGTCGCGTTCGATCACTTTCCAGTCCAGGCCGTAGGGTGCGCGTCCGGTCGGCGCGGTAACACCACCGGTCAGCACCGTCTCCGGGCGCCAGCCGCGTTCGGCGAACAGCCGGTAATTGGCACTCAGGCTGACATCGCCGATGCCGCTGCCGTTGGTTTCTTCCTGCGCGATCGCCGCCGCCGCACCACCGGCACCGCCCTTCTGGTAGACCGTGCGCCGGGCCAGGTATGGCACGTCCATGTTCAAGGTGAGGTTGGGGCTGACGCCCCAGCGCGCGGCCAGGTTGTACGTCAACGAATCGGATTCGACGTTCTCGATCGCGATGTTGCCGAGGAAGATCGCATCCAGGGCGAGGAAGCCGTTGAGGGTGAGTTGCTTGCGGTCGTAGCGCGCATAGGTGAGGCCGTTTTCGATGGTGAACCGGCGCGAGAACAACGCCGCCTGCTGCTGCTTGACGTCGTCCACGCTGCGCCGTGCCTCCTGCTTGGCCTGCTGTGCCTCGGCCGCGCTGCTGGCATAGCCTTCGCTGCTGGGCGGAACGGCGGATGCTGCAGCGGGCGCCAACGGCGCTGCGGGCGTCGTACCGGGGCCTGCGCGACCGCTCAGCCGCGCCTGCATCGCCTGCACCTGCATGTCCAGTTCGCGCAGGCGGCGTACCTCCTGTGCGTAATTGGCCTTGAGCTGTTCCAGTTGCGCGATCAATGCCTGCATGTCGGCACCGTCACTGGGTGCAGGCTGCTGGGCGAAGGCAGTGGCCGCCAGCGCCGCCAGCGCCAGCGGAGTAAGCCGGAAGAGAGTGTGCATGTCGGTGACCTGCGTTGTACGTCGATTCCCCCTGACCAGGCCGTGTTACTGGCCTGGGCCCATGCCGCGGTTCATCCCGATCGCCTGGGCCACGTTCTGGCTCAAGGGCAGGTTATTGGCCGCGGTGTTGCGTACCAGCTCCAGCTGCAGCCGGTTGCTGGCCGTCTGTCCATCGCCGGCGAGGGCAATGCCCTGCCCCACGCTGCCATTGCGGATCCACTGCTGTACCAGGCTCTGCCCGTCGACCTGCAGCAGCAGGCGCGCCTGGTTGCCATCAAGCATGGCCGTGGCGGTAGCGCCGCCCTGCTGTGCCTGCGCCATGTGGCGGCCGTCGTCGCTCATTGCTGTCGGCACCGCGCCATCACGCACGGTCAGCGTGGTCACGTTGCGTGCGGTGTTGCCATCGCCGGCCACCTGCACGCTCTGCACCAGTCCACTGGCATTGGCCAGGCCGGCACTGTCGATGCTGCGCCCTGCCGTGGTCGGCAACGGTGCGTCAGCGGCGGTGACGTGGACGCTCGGCTGGAAACTCAACTTCGGTGTTCCGCCATTGCGGAAATCCATGCCCAGGGTCAGCGCGCCCTGCACCACCGCACCGTTGGGGCCCTGCCACTGCGAAATCATCGTCACCCCGAACCAGGCCACGTTGTTGCCGCCGACGGTGTAGCGGCCACGCATCAGGTTCAGTTCGGGATCGGGTATTTCCTTCAGGCCACGCCCCGGTGCGCCGTCCGCCGCCATCAACGGCGACACCGACAGCATCAGCAGCAGGGCGAGTACTACACGTTGGCATTGCATGATCGTGCCTCCTTCAGAACAGGTCGGCGTGGCTGAAGCCGAAGTCGACCAGTTCGGCATCGGTGATCGGTCCCTGCCGCGCATACAACGCGCGGGCACTGGGCCGTTCGCTGGGTTGCAGCAGCGCCGTATTGCGATCGAAGTCGCTGCCGATCACGACGAAAACAGCACGTGACGGCCAGGCGGCGCTGAACTCGGCCAGCGACAGGCTGCGGTTGCCCAGGATCGGATCGGCCACTTCCACCACGCCGTCGCGCACCTGCTTGAGCACCACGAAATGCCGGAAGCCGCGTACATCCATCAGCACCAGTCCAGGAACCCGCAACGTGCGCAGCCGCGATTCATCGATGCGATAGCCGCGTCCACGCATGCCCAGCGATTCGACATAGCGTTTGATGTCCAACAACGAGAAACCGCGTTCCTTGACCAGCTGTGGATCGGATACCCCCATCATTCCCTCGATCACCGTCGCCTCGGTGGTGTCCAGGTGGTAGGCATAACGCAGGATGGTGGCCAGAGCGGCCGCCCCGCAGCTGTAGTCGGTGTGCTGCCGCACCAGGTTGCGATAACGCCGCTCCTGCATGCTTTCCACCTTCTGCTGCAGCAGCGCGCCATTGGGCAGCACCCCGCTGAACACCACCTCGCCTGCCCAGCCAGATGCGCTGGTCAACAGCAGCAGGCAGGGCAGCAAACGCAACCACCAGCGATGACCGGCCATGCTGTTCTCCACGAGAAGGAAGGAGCCCCTGCCCCAAGGGGGAGGAGGGACAGGGGCTCCCGGGGGAACCCGGCCATTGGCGGATGGCCGGGCTTGTTGCGCTCAACGCAGGTTCGCTGCGAAAGCGGTCACACCGTGGATCATTCGCCGCCGCCGGTCCCACCGCCGGTGCTCGGCTGTGCCACGGCCAATGCCAGGCTGTTGGCCTGCAGGTTGCCGGTACCCGATGCCACGTTCACGCCGATGTTGCCGGACGCGCCGGAGAACGCGCTGCCGGACAGTGCCGAGGTGTTGGTCGCATTGACGTTCACCCAGCGGGTGGTGCTGACCGTGCCACTGAGGCTGGCATACAGGTCGGCCACGCCCAGCTCGACGAACTGGCTGGTGCCGCTTTCACGCGTATCGAAGCCCAGGCCACCCACTCCCGGCCGGTTCGGGTTCATCGTTGCGTTCTGGATCTCGCTGTCCAGATCGATGTGCCCGGTCGCGTTGCCACCCGGATGCGGCAGATCGCCACTCCACGTATCGAGGTAGTAGTTGGCCATCTGGTAGGCATTGCCGGTGCCGCGATAGGTACCGGCACCCACGGCCAGGGTACCGCCAGCGACGCGACCGCTGAGGCCGACCTGCACCGTATCGGTGTAGGACTGCACGAAGCCGGCGTTGGACACGGTGTTGCCGGTGGACACTTGGTTGGAGCTGATGCTCGACTGCGCCATCGCACTGGTGGCTACCGATGCAGCAAGTGCGTTCTTCTGCTCGTTGTTGTTGCCCGAAGCGATGTTCACACCGATGTTGCCCGATGCACCGCCGAAGGCATTGCCACCGAGGCCAGCGGCGTTGGTGACGCCGGAGTTCATGGTGGTGTTGCCGAAGCCGGCCTGGTTGACGAACACCTCGGCGTCGGCCATGCCGAAGCTGAAGGAGGCATCCGCAGCCGACAGCGACGCAGCGTTGTCCTGCGCGTTGTTGTCGCCAGCCACCACGTTGAAGCCGAGGTTGCCGGAGGCACCGGCGCCGACATCATCGGCGATCGAAGCGCTGTTGGTGACCAGGCTGTTGCCGGTGAGGTTGTTGCTGATCGACTGGCGGTTGTCGATCACGGCGATGGCTGCCGAATCCAGATCGATGTCACCGGTGATGGTCGGATCGCCGGAGAAGTTGATGTCCGAACTCAGCCGCAGGTCCTTCTCCAGGTTCACGTCGACGCCGTGGTTGTTCTTTTCCTTGCGCTCGTCGGCCTGGATGTTGCTGTTCTTCTGCACCTGCTCGTTGACGTTCACCGTGCGATTGCGGGTCACGTTCGAGGTGTCGGTATTGTTGCGTACCGTGGTGTTGCTGCGGGTCCAGTTGCGGACTTCGTTGTCGGTGTGGTTGTGCGTGTCGTTGCGGGTTTCGGTCACGACGTGGTTGTGGTTGATGTTCGCATTGGCATTCTGGTTGTCCCAGCCATTGGCCGCAGCAGCGGTCGAGGCAGTGGCAATTGCCATGGCGAGTACGGTCTTTTTGACAGTCGCTTTCATGGTGCCCTCTCTCTCATCAGGTGATTGGTTCGGGTGGGTGGTACTCACGGGTTGCCCTGCACGACCAGGCCCAGAACATTGGCCGTATCGTTTCGCGCTCCCGCGATCTGATTGAGTTGCAGGACACCGTCGAAGCCCCGCAGTGCCGTCGATGAAACGCCGACACTGCGGATACCCGCCGCAACACCGTCACCGGTATCGCCCTGCCCCCCTGCTGACGCGATGTCCGAGGCGGCCAACGCCGTGTCATCGGACTCGCGTATTCCTTGCCGGGCCAGCGTCGCGCTGACGACATTGAGCGTCGTGTTGGCGATGCCGCTGGCCTGGTTGATCGATGCAATGCCGCTGGCCCCTGCCAGCGCCTGTCCGGCGATGTGCGCGCTGGCTTCCAGTGGTGCCGACAGCACGACATCGTTGCTGTGCTGCTGCCGTGCGGCGATGGCCACGTCGGCGCGGTCGCCGCTGGCCATGCCATGCAGGTTGGCCTGGATGTTGAGATCGCCCGCCGCCTGGTTGATGGCGATGGCACCACTGGCACCGGCCAGCGCGCGGCCGTCGATGCGGGTCACATCGAGGTAGGCCAACATGCCGCTGTAGTCGTCGGCCAGGGCTGCGGCCGGCACTGCCAGCCAGGCCGCCAGCAGCACTGCGCGCTTCACTTGCCACCCGCCTGCGCCGGTGCGCCCAGCGGGAACTGCGACAGTGCGCCGCGCACGGTATCGCCGATGCCGCGTGTGGTATTGCCGACCGCACCCAGCGGGCCGCTCATCGCACCGCTGAGGCTGCTGCCACTGATCATCCCCTCGCCCGAGCGGCCGAGGGTTCCGCCCAATGCCTGCTGGGTCACCCGCTCGACGGTGGTGACACCGTGCGCGTGCACGTTGCCGGACTGACCGGCACCGAGACCGGCGTAGTCGTCCTCGCTGAGTTCATCCATGCCGCTGGCGGCGCCACCGCTGCCGAGTGCAGCGGCGATCTCATGTTGCGGTTTCGGATCGGCGATCAATGCCACGCCGGGCGGCGCCATGCGGTAGGCCGGGCGCGTGGCGACATCGCGCAGCAGGACGATTTCACCTGGCTGCGCCTTCACCCCTTGGCGGGCGCCCGAAGCAGCGGCCGCCAGCGGAACGGCCAGCACCAGCAGCAGCGCAAGCTGCCGGCCAGAAACAGTGATAAGGGTGGTGCTGCCGTCCATGCCGCTCTCCCGTTGCATATGCGAGGGGAATGAGCAGCTTTCGTGCCAACACCGGGAGGCCGTCGCAGCGGGGGTTTGACGGGTAACACCGCGGCGGCATGACGCCGCAGTGTTACAACTTCGTTCGGATTCCGTTGGCCTTAACGCGCAGGAAACACCACTGCGCAAGGCGCCATCGGGGCTGTATCAGCAGTGTTACAGGTACTGATACAGCCCGTTGCAGTGCCGCTTCAGGCGCGCGGCGGGCTCGGGTCGGGATCATCGATGCCGACGTTGGTGGACGGGTTGTCGTACACCGTCTGGTCGAGCAGGCCGGTTTCCTTGGCCACCAGCACCGGCACCAGCATCTGACCGGTCACATTGGTCATCGTGCGCATCATGTCCAGGATGCGGTCGATCGCGTACAGATAGCCGATGGTTTCCAGCGGCAGGTTGGCCGCGCTCAGCACCACCGTCGCCATGATCACCGCCGTACCCGGCACGCCGGCGGTACCGAAGCTGCCCAGCACCGAAGCGATCAGCACCACCACGTACTGCTCGGGCGTCAGCGGCACGCCGCTGTACTGGGCGATGAACACCGCGCACAGCGCCGGATAGATCGCGCCGCAGCCGTCCATCTTGATGCTCGCGCCCAGCGGCACCGCGAACGAACCGTAGTCCTTGTTCACGCCCAGGTTGTGGGTGATCGAACGCAGCGCGACCGGCATCGCCGCGAAGCTGGAGGAGCTGACGAAGGCGACCTGCATGCCCGGCGCCGCGCCGCGGAAGAACTTCAGCGGGTTCAGGCCATGCGCCAGCAGCAGCGCGCTGTACACCACCACGATGTGCAGCGCGCAGGCCACGTACAACGCCAGCACGAAGTGGCCCAGCGGCAACAGCTTCTCGAAGCCATAGCTGCCGACCAGGCCGGCGATCAGGCCGAAGGTGCCGATCGGGGTGACTTCCAGCACGAAGCGGGTCACCTGGATCATGATGTCGCTCATCTGCCCGACCAGCTTGCGCGCTTCGGTCACCTTCTCGCCGAGCTTGACGATGGCAAAGCCGACCAGGCCAGCGAAGAAGATCACCGGCAGGATCGAACCACGGCCTGCGGCCAACACGGTTTCACCGGCGGCGTTGACCTTGGTGCCGATGCCCGACAGCGCGTAGAACACGTTGGACGGCACCACATCCAGCAGCACCTGCACCACGCTGGGCACTTCGCGCGGCACATAGTTGCTGGCCATCGACAGCTGCAGGCCACCGGCGCCGGGCTGCAGCACCGTACCCACGCCCAGGCCCACGCATACCGCCAGCGCGGCAGTGATCACGAACCACAGGAAGGTGCGCCCGCTGAGCGCGGCGACCGATTTCTGGCCGTGCAGCGAAGAGATCGCGTTGATGACCGCGAAGAACACCAGCGGCACCGCGATCATCTTGATCAGGGTCACGTACAGCTCGCCGAGCGGGCCGAACCAGGTTTCAGCAGCCGGGCCAAGCGCCCAGCCGGCCAGCGCACCAAGCACGAAGCCACCGACCACGCGCTGCCAGAATGGAATCCGCAGCCAGGCAGAGACCAGCTTCATAGGCAATCCAAGGGGGTAGGAAGGGATGCTGGCACGATAGCCCAAGGCGGGCCGCAGAACGACCGCCCGCGTGGCAAATCAGTGTGTCATCGGCGTGCCTTGCGGGGCCGGGCATAATGAACGTCCCGTTACACTTTGTGAGATCCCAGCGTCCATGCGTCGTTCCGTCTCCCTGTTGGCCGCCTGCGCCACGACCCTGCTGCTCGGCGCCTGCGCCAGCACCGCCCCCGCGTCCGCCCCGGCGGGCCTGAAGGTCAGCGTCGCCCCCGTCGCCCACCCTGCCGGTGAAACCCCGCAGTGGTGGTACCGCAGCGGTGCCGCCCAGGCGGCCGCCAATGGCGCGATGGCCGGCAAGGCCAAAAACGTCATCCTGTTCCTGGGTGACGGCATGAGCCTGACCACCGTGGCCGCCTCGCGCATCTACGAAGGCCAGCAGAAGGGCGGCTCGGGCGAAGAGAACCTGTTGTCGTGGGAGCGCTTCCCGGCCACCGCGTTCAGCAAGACCTACAACACCGATTCGCAGACGCCGGATTCGGCCGGCACCATGACCGCCATCACCACCGGCGTGAAGACCCACATGGGTGCGATCGGCGTCAGCGCAGGTACCCGCACCGACTGCGCCGACAGCCTGTCCAAGGGCCTGCTGACCTGGCTGCAGCTGGCCGACAGCGCCGGCCTGGCCACCGGC
>RCUP01000252.1_pt1 | contig 46089 bp, 41 predicted proteins | sample 2166341 | NCBI WGS metagenome assembly RCUP01 (sample SAMN09932325, study PRJNA488358) | compost metagenome | isolation source: compost soil in succinonitrile-enriched | place: Germany: Experimental Botanical Garden | reverse complement strand
GGCATGAAAAAGGGTAAAACCCTATAACCGTGTCCAGTATCGTTTGACCAGATCACACCCCAGCCCTCTCCCAGAGGGAGAGGGAGCCGATCTCATTGATTTCAAAATTTGAGTGCGACTCGATAGTTCAGATTGGCGGATATCGAAAGCGATACTCGGTCAGCTCCCTCTCCCCCCGGGAGAGGGCTGGGGTGAGGGCGGCGTCCTTCAGCCTTGCACATCAGCTATAGTGCCGCGCGGGTTTTGTTATGGAGACATCCCTTTTGCGCATTGTTCTTTTATTCACCGCGTGGCTGTTGAGCTTCGGTGCCGTCGCGGCGCCGGGCGATGTGGCGACGATGGATCGCAGCACCTGGCCGGAGCAGCTTAGCAACCCGACCCTGTTTGACGTGGCGTCACGGGCGGAAATCCTGATGTTCGCCCGTGTCCTGCTGGGCACCGAGTCGATGGACGAGGCCGCTCTGGCGCAGCGTCTAGGCTTGCGCACGGTCAATATCGATGCGGTCAACATTCTGCGCCAACGCCTCTGGCAGCGCCTGCTCGCCAACTACAACTTCGCCCAGCAAAGCTGCGATCAGGACGCCTCGTTCTGCTTCCTTGTAGAAGACTTGCCAACGCTGCGCGAGCAAGCCGCCAAGTTCGTCGTCAGTGACGACAGTTATTACACCAAGTGGGCCGAGCCGAGCCGGATCTTCCATGTGCAGTACCTCGACGAGTTGTTGCGCAAGGCCGCTTTGTCGCCGCAGAGCAGCAACGAATTCGATCGTTTCGGTGACTACGAGCGCAACGGCGACGCGATGCACGACCGGCTGTTCCTGCTGACCTTCGACAGCGCCGCCAATCTGCAACCGGACAACTCCGGCTGGCTCACCGAATACCTGCGCAAATCGAACCTGAGCGGCACGTTCTTCGTGCTGGGCAAGGATATTCAGGCGCGGCTGGCCGATCGTTCGGTGAGCAGCCTGCAAGCGGGGTTCTCGAAACAGTGCGTTGGCGTTCAAGGTTGGGAGTTCCGCTCCCACAGCCACTGGCAGGACTGGCAGGATTCGGTGCGGCGTAGCGCTGATCTGGTGAAGAACAAGTTGCCGGAAAACTACGTGCCGCTGTTTCGTCCGCCGGAAGGGCAGCGCCGCAGCGATGCGCAAGGTTTCTTCAACACACAAGGCCTGCAAGTGGCGCTGTGGGACATCGATGCCCAGGACGGTGCCGGCAAACTCAAGGGCACAGCGAGCGCGCAGAGGGTACTGACCCTGATGCTGCTGTGGCGACACGGGGTGATCAATTTCAACATGAAACAGGACGCGGTGAAGACCTCGTTACCGTGGCTGATCACGCAAACCGCGCAGAGCGGTATCGGTTGGGAAGACTGTCAGGACGCTTTTCGCTGAGAAACGAAAAAAGCCCGGAAACATTGGGCTTGGGGCGATTTTTTTGAAGAAATCGATGCAGGCGGACTTCCGACTTTAGCGGGGTCTGGGCAGTCCGCCAAGGGCTTTTCGTCACTCTGCAAAATAAACTTAAAAAAACCGTCAAAGTACTTTTTTATGTCATCGGTTTTGGAGTATTACGAAGACAGACCGCCGAAACCTGCAACACAGGTGGCGTCTTCCAAGACCCCGCATGTATGCAGAACACTTGAGTCCCCGCAGGTGTATTCGGCAGTCACTTCGAGGCGCAGCACCGCCAAGGTATTGCGTCGAATGGCTCCCACAAAGGTGACCGAGTATGGATGATCACGGACGTAGCTCTTCTTCCAACCAGCCAATCCTTTATGTACTCGATACCAACGTATTGATTCACGATCCAAATGCCCTGCTGAATTTCGAAGAACACCACGTCGCGATCCCGATGACCGTGCTGGAAGAGCTGGACAAGCTCAAGAGCGGGCATCACAGCGTTGCCGCCGAATGCCGTCAGGCCATCCGGCTGATCGACAAGACCCTGGGCGACGCTTCCCCTGAAGACGTCGAGCTGGGTGTGCCGATCCAGCGCGGTAAAGGCGGGCCGAAGGGCTTGCTCTCAATTCTGATGAGCAAACAGGCCGAATCGAATCTGATTCTGCCCGAGCATCTGAACGACAATAAAATCATCAACCAACTGATCGATTTGCACACCCGCGATCCGAAAAAGCCTGTGGTGCTGGTCACCAAAGACATCAACATGCGCCTCAAGGCGCGCGCCTGTGGCATCGATGCCGAGGATTACAGCACCGACCAACTGGTCGATGACGTGTCTCTGCTGCCCAACGGCTATCACAACATGACCGGCTCTTTCTGGGACCGCGTGAGCAAGGTCGACACCCGCCAGGATCACGGCCGCACCTGGCACCAAGTGCAACTGATCGACAACCTGCCGGCGGTGCACATCAACGAGTTCATCATCGACGAACAGGGCTTTGTCGGCTGGATCAAGGAGATCGACGAGGCCAAGCTGCTGATCCTCGACCTGCATCAGGAACCGCTGCTGCATCAAGAGGCCTGGGGGCTGAAGCCACGCGACATCTATCAAAGTCTGGCGCTGTACGCGTTGCTGGATCCGGACATTCATCTGGTCAACCTGTCGGGTGCGGCAGGCTCCGGTAAAACCATTCTGGCGCTGGCCGCGGCGATCGAGCAGACCATGGTCAGCAAGCGTTATCGCCGCATCATTGCGACCCGCAGTGTGCAGGGCCTGGACCAGGAAATCGGCTTCCTGCCCGGCACCGAAGCGGAAAAAATGGAGCCGTGGCTGGGCGCCATCACCGACAACCTCGAAGCCTTGCACATGGATGACGAAAACACCCATGGCAGCGTCGATTACATCCTCAGCAAAGTGCCGTTGCAGTTCAAATCGCTCAACTACATTCGCGGTCGCAGCTTCCAGCAGAGCCTGATCCTGATCGACGAATGCCAGAACCTCACGCCGCACCAGATGAAAACCATCATCACCCGTGCCGGTGCCGGTTCCAAAGTGGTGTGCCTGGGCAACCTGGCACAGATCGACACCCCTTACCTGTCCGCGACCAGCTCCGGGCTGACCTACCTGACCGAACGCTTCAAGGATTTCCCCAACGGTGTGCACATCACCCTGCAAGGGGTGCCTCGCTCGATTCTGGCCGAATACGCCGAAACCCATCTGTAACCTTTCAACCAAAACCGGGCGGCCTAAAAGCCGCCCGGTTTTTTATGGCCCTGCACAAATCCAGATGTAGGAGCTGCCGAAGGCTGCGATCTTTTGATCTTGATCTTCAAAAGCCAGATCAAAAGATCGCAGCCTTCGGCAGCTCCTACACAGGTTGCGTGATAATCCGACTCGCAGAAATTTGACCCGCAGGTTTACAATCGTCGCTCCTGATCAGGAGTAATCCCGTGCTGACTCATCTCGATTCCCAAGGTCGCGCCAACATGGTCGACGTCACCGAAAAAGCCGTGACGTTCCGTGAAGCGACGGCCCAAGCGCTGGTGCGCATGCTCCCCGAAACGCTGCAGATGATCGTCAGCGGTGGCCATCCCAAGGGCGACGTGTTCGCCGTGGCGCGCATTGCCGGCATTCAAGCGGCGAAGAAAACCAGCGATCTGATTCCCCTCTGCCATCCGCTGATGCTCACCGGCGTCAAAGTCGAACTCAGTGCTGATGGCGACGACACCGTGCGCATCGTTGCCCGCTGCAAGCTGTCCGGGCAGACCGGCGTTGAGATGGAAGCGTTGACCGCTGCCAGTGTTGCCGCCCTGACCATTTACGACATGTGTAAAGCCGTCGATCGCGGCATGACCATTGAAAGCGTGCGTCTGCTGGAGAAGGTCGGTGGCAAGAGCGGGCACTTTCAGGCGGAGCAGCCATGAACCTGACCGTGAAGTTTTTTGCCCGTTACCGCGAAGCGCTGGGCGTGGATTCGGTAAAGATTGAAGGTGATTTCGCCACCGTCGAGGACGTTCGCGCACTGCTCGCGCAACGTGACGGCGCCGAGGTACTGAGCGAGCAGAACCTGATGTGCGCACGCAACGAAGACCTCTGCCAACTCGATGAGCCGGTGGTCGATGGCGACGAAGTGGCGTTTTTCCCTACCGTGACCGGGGGCTGATCCATGGCGATTCGCGTGCAGGCCACGCCGTTCGATCCGGGCGCTGAAGTCAACGCGATGCATGCGGCCAATGTCGGCGTCGGCGCGGTGGTGAGTTTTGTCGGCTACGTGCGCGACTTTAACGACGGCCTCGATGTAGCGGGGATGTTCCTCGAACACTATCCGGGCATGACCGAAAAAGCCCTCGGTAAAATCGCCATCGAAGCCGAACAGCGCTGGCCGTTGCTGAAACTGGAAGTGCTGCACCGCATCGGCGCATTGGAGCCGGGCGAACCCATCGTGTTTGTCGGCGCCGCCAGCGCCCATCGCCAGGCCGCCTTCGATGCCTGCGCCTTCGTCATGGACTACCTGAAAACCCGCGCGCCGTTCTGGAAGAAAGAAAACACCAGTGACGGCCCGCGTTGGGTTGAGGGGCGGGACAGTGATCATGCAGCGGCGGATCGCTGGAAGAAATAACTCCTGTAGCGCCTTCAAATCAGCTATCGCGAGCAGGCTCACTCCTACAATTGGAATGCGTTCCCCTGTAGGAGTGAGCCTGCTCGCGATGACGTCATCTGCATCACCAAATCCTCCATCTTTGCCCGATTGACGCATTGTACATATAAGTCCAATATGGATTTACAAGTACAAAAAAGCTTCAGTCTTGCCGCTCGAAGCTCCCCGCTTCCAGTTGCTCTTCTTCATCTTGCCAAACCAACAACAACCCGCGAGAGAACGAACATGAAGAAACTCCCCCTCATCACCGGTCTGGCCCTCAGCCTGTTGGCCTCCGCCAGCGTGTTCGCCGCCGAGCAAACCCTGCGCATCGGTATCGAAGCCGCTTACCCGCCATTTGCGTCGAAAACCGACAAAGGCGAAATCGTCGGTTTCGACTACGACATCGGCAATGCCCTGTGTGCGCAGATGAAGGTCAAGTGTGTGTGGGTCGAAGGTGAGTTCGACGGTCTGATTCCTTCGCTGAAAGTGAAAAAGATCGACATGGCGCTGTCCTCGATGACCATCAACGAAGACCGCAAGAAGTCGGTGGATTTCACCCACAAGTACTACTTCACTTCGTCACGACTGGTGATGAAGGAAGGCGCCACGGTCGACGATCAATACGCGAGCCTCAAGGGCAAGAATGTCGGCGTGCAGCGCGCGACCACCACTGATCGTTATGCCACCGAGGTGTTCGAGCCGAAGGGCATTAACGTCAAGCGCTACAGCAACAACGAAGAAATCTACATGGACCTGGCAGCGGGGCGGCTTGATGCGATTTTTGCCGACACCATTCCGCTGAATGACTTTTTGTCGATGCCGCGTGGCAAGGGTTATGCGTTTGTCGGGCCTGAGTTGAAGGATCCGAAGTACGTGGGCGAGGGCGCAGGGATTGCAGTGCGCAAGGGTAATGCAGAATTGGTCAGCCAGTTGAATGGCGCCATTGATGGCATTCGCGCGAGTGGCGAGTACCAGAAGATTTCCGAGAAGTATTTCAAGTCCGACATCTACGGCGACTGATAGTCCGTCATCGCTGGCAAGCCAGCTCCCACAGGTTTTGTGTACACCGTAAATCCTTGTGGGAGCTGGCTTGCCAGCGATGGGGCCGGATCAATCACCGCAAATCTCTAGGCCTTCATTTCTTTCAGATGTTTGTACACCGTCGCCCGCCCCATGTTCAGCACATTGGCCACATAGTTCGAGGCGCTCTTGCCCTTGAACGCGCCCTCGGCGTGCAGCGCCAGCACCAGTTCGCGTTTGTGATCGCGGGTCAGCAGGTTCAGGCTCAGCTGCCGTTCGCGCAGCCAGGCGTGGAGGAAAGTGTTGATGCGCTCCTGCCAGTCATCGCGAAACAGTGAGTCCGGTTGCGGGATCAGTTTGCTCGGCGAGAGGAACAGGTCCAGCGCGGCCTTGGCATTCTCGAACAGCGAAATATTCAGGTTGATGCACAACACCGCCAGTGGCCGGCCTTCGCTGTCGCGCAGCACGGTGCTCAGGCTGCGAATCTTCTGGCCATCCCAATTGAGCTTTTCGTACGGGCCGATATTGCGGTCGCTGACATCCTCGCTGAGCATGTCCTCCAGTGACGAGTCGTCGCCGATCTCGCGCTTGGACAGGTTGTTGGCGATGTAGTCGACCTTTTGCGTGCGCAGGTCGTGCAGCACCACTTCGGCGTGGGGAAAGAACAGCGTGGCGATGGCGTCGGCAACAGCGCGGAAGTTATCCAGCGCCGGGTCGAATTCAGGGGCAGTCATGACAGTGGAGCTCCAGGCAGCGTCAACGCCCCCGTGATCAGGAGGCGCTGCGAGTGTGCCGCAATCCGTTGGGCGCGTCATCCGTGGACAATCAGGCGAGGCGAGCGGGGGCGAGCATGGCGCTGTCCAGCCCGAACTGCTGCAAGTGCTCGGGCAACGGCTCGCCGCGTACCAACGCCGCGCTGGCCTGGCCCATCGCCGGGGAAGTCTGAATGCCGTAACCACCCTGCGCCGCCACCCAGAACAGCCCCGGCACCTGCTGATCGAAGCCACTGAGCAAATCACCGTCGGCGACGAAGCTGCGCAGGCCGGCCCACGTACGCGTCGGACGGCGGATGGTCAGCGTGGTGGCTTCTTCGATCTGGTAGATGCCCATGGCAATGTCCAGTTCTTCCGGCTGCACATCGTGAGGCTCGACCGGGTCGGCGTTGGCGGGCGAGCCGAGAAACATGCCGGCGTCGGGCTTCATATAGAAGGATTCGTCGAGGCTGACCAGCATCGGCCAGTGATGAATGTCGACGCCTTCCGGCCCGGCGAAAATGAACGCGGCGCGGCGCTTCGGTTGCAGGCCCAGCGGTTGGGCGCCGGCCAGTGTGCCGATCTTGTCGGCCCAGGCGCCGGCGGCGTTGATGATCACTGGCGCGCTGAACGTCTGGCCGTTGGTCTGAACACTCCAGAGGCCCTCGGTATCGCGACTGAGGCCTAGCACTTCGCAATCGGTGTGCACTTCGCCGTTGTTGCGGCGGATCCCGCGCAGGTAGCCCTGATGCAAGGCGTCAGTGTCGATGTCGCTGGCGCTCGGGTCATAGATCGCGCCGTGGACTTTTTCCCGACGCAGGATCGGCAGTCGCGCGCAGGCTTCGTCGGCGCTGAGCAGTTGCATCTCCGGCACGGTGGCTTTGGCGCTGAGATATTGGTTGTTAAGTTCGGCGGCATCACCGGTGAAATCCACGGTCATTTCACCGCGTGGGGTGAGCAGTGGGTGTTCGCAGAAACCGGCTGGCGGGTGGTCAAAAAACGCCCGGCTGGCCTGGGTCAGCGCGCGAACTTGTGGCGTGCCGTACGCGGCGGTAAACAGCGCGGCGGAGCGCCCGGTGGAGTGATAGGCCGGGTGGGATTCACGTTCGAGCACGATCACTTTGCCGTGCGGCGACAGCCAGAAACCGGTGGATGCGCCGGCAATCCCGCCGCCGATGATGATGAAATCTGCCTGGCTCATGTAGGTCTCCAGTGGATACGCAATATCGAGGCGTTCGCTAGTCCCTTGTGGGAGCGAGCCTGCTCGCGAAAGCGGTATATCAGTCGACATCTTCGGTGAATGTCAGACCGCTATCGCGAGCAGGCTCACTCCTACAGGGGATTTGTGGTGTTAGTGAGTCAAGTGATAAATCGCATTGGCGAGGGCGATGTCTTCCAGTCCCAGGCCGATTGAACGGAAGAACACGTGACGATCGTAATCGGGGCGCTGCACTTTCTCGCTGAGCAAGTCGGCGAGGTCGCCGACAATCGAATCCTTGCTCCAGCCATGCTGTTCACTGGCAATCAGCATCTCACCTGCCGAACCCGGCGTGGTCAGACGATAGTCGCAGAACACCTGCATGTCGTTGAGGCTCTGCGGCGGCACTTCATGGGCACGCGGGGCGTTGGTGCTGATCGAGGTGATCAGGGCTGGTTTGCTCAGCGCGGCCGGATCGATCACCGGGCCGGCGGACGAGGTGCACAGCATGATCACGTCGGCCTCGACGAGAGCGGCTTCACGGCTGTCAACGATCCTCAGGTTGGGAGTGATGGCTTTCAACAGTGCCTTGGTTTGAGCGTCGGCGGACAGGCTTGGCGAATACAGGCTGATGCTCTGCCAGTCGCGCAGACCTTTCACATAGTGCAGATGCGCCTGCGCAACCTTGCCGCTCCCGATGATTGCCAGTCGCGTGGCGTTTGTCGGAGCGAGGGTGTCGACCGCCACAGCCGTGGTCGCGGCGGTGCGCGCGGTGGTCAGTTCGGCGGCATCGCAGAGCAGCAGCGGTTGACCGGTTTTCATCGACATCAACAAGGTCCATGCCGTCACCAGCGCACCTTGCTCGCGAACGATATACGGCGAGGTCTTCACGCCGTACACGCCGTCTTCGGCCAGCACGCCCAGATAATTGATGAAGTCGCCGGCACCTTGCGGAAATTCCACCAGTTGCTGCGCCGGTTGCACGGCGTTACCCGCCGCAAGATCACGGAACAGCTTGCGCAGGATTTGCGGCACATCAATGCGCGCCAGCAGCTCACGGGCCTGATGCTGGTCGATCACGTAGGGCGTATTGGACATATCAGGCTCCGAAGATGAAAGATAAACTTATTAGTCCATTATGGACTTTTAGTTTTCTCTCGCAAGCACCTGATGAAACACCGGGCGAAAAAAAAGCGCAGTCCGTTGCCGGCTGCGCTTTTCCTTTAAACGTCGTTTACTGCGGACGCTTGCGCTCAACCGCGCGCAACAGATGCGTCGGCGGCGTTTCACAGCTGATCTTGCGACCGAGCTTCTCTTCGATGGACGGCAACTGGTAGGAGTCGTCCTCACCGGCGAAGCTGATCGACACGCCATCGGCGCCAGCACGACCGGTCCGGCCGATGCGGTGCACGTAGTCGTCCGGGACTTCCGGCAGGGTGAAGTTGATCACGTGGCTGATGCCGTCGATGTGGATGCCGCGACCGGCCACATCGGTGGCGACCAGCACGCGAATCTTGCCTTCGCGGAAACCTTCCAGGGTCTTGATGCGTTTGTGCTGAGGCACATCGCCGGACAGTTGCGCGGCGTTGATGCCATCGCGCACCAGGCGTTCTTCGATGCGGCGCACTTCGTCCTTGCGGTTGGCAAACACGATCACTCGTTCCCAGCCGTTATCGTTGACCAGGTTGTAGAGCAGTTTGTACTTGTCGGCACCGGCCACCGCATAGATGTGCTGCTCGACGTTTTCGTTGGCAACGTTGGTGATTTCGATTTCGACGATCGCAGGGTCGGTGGTCCACTGCTTGGCGAGGTTCATCACGTCTTCGGTGAAGGTCGCGGAAAACAGCAAGGTCTGGCGCTCGGATTTCGGCGGCGTCTGGCGAATGATCTGACGTACCTGCGGGATGAAACCCATGTCGAGCATGCGATCGGCTTCGTCCAGCACCATCACTTCGACCATGTCCAGGTGCACGTCGCCACGCTGGTTAAAGTCGAGCAGACGGCCCGGTGTGGCGACGAGGATGTCGCAGTGACGCGCTTCGAGGTGCTTGAGCTGCTTGTCGAAGTCCATGCCGCCAACAAACGTCATGACGTTGAGGCCGGTGTACTTGGTCAGGTCAGCGGCGTCCTTGGCGATTTGTACCACCAGCTCACGGGTCGGCGCGATGATCAGCGCACGGGGTTCGCCCATGTAGCGTTCTTTCGGCGGCGGGGTCTGCAGCAGCTGGGTGATGATCGAGATCAGGAACGCGGCGGTTTTACCGGTGCCGGTCTGCGCACGGCCAATGGCGTCTTTGCCGGCGAGGGTGTAACCCAGGACCTGCGCCTGAATCGGCGTGCAGTACGGAAAACCCAGATCCTGGATGGCGTGCATCAGTTCTGGAGACAGCTTGAAATCGTGGAAGCGGGTTTTGCCTTCCTGTGGCTCGACGACGAAATCCTCGAGTTTCCAAGGAATAACCGGTGCCTTGGGCTTCGGTTCGCGGCGCGGTCTGGCCGGTTTCGGCGCTTCGCTGCGGGCAGGTTCGGCAGCGATTGGCGCGGCCGGTGCAGGTTGTGGTTCTGCCTTCGGTGCCGCTACGTGAGCGGGGCGGTCGGCCTGTGGCGCATCGTTGCGATGACCGGGGGCGTGCGACGGCGCACTGGGAACTGGCGCGAGCTGCTCAGCCTCGCTTTTACCGAACATCTTCTTGAGTGCTTTGAGCACGGTCATCTCATCAATTGGTTAAGGAATGTACGCCGGCCAGTGTAATGCAAGAAACGGGCGCGGCGTAGTGGGAGGGATCAAAGGGCGGCTTTAATCTCGACGCTTAGCGCAAACGTTCGGTCAACCAGGCACCGATGTCGCGAATTTCCTCGGGTAACACTTCGTGCTCCATTGGGTATTCCTGCCATGTCACGGTGACACCATGCTTCACCAAATGCTCATAAGCACTGCGCCCCATCGAGTTTTGCACCACGCCATCGAACTGGCCGTGCAGGCATATCGCGGGAATCCGCTGCTGACTGGCTGACAGCTCCATATCATCACTGAAGGTCGGCGCATATGTCGACAACGCCAGCACGCCGCCCAATGGCCCCTGCCATTTCATAAATGCAGTGTGCAACACCACCGCGCCACCCTGGGAAAACCCGGCGAGAAAAATTCGCGAGGCGTCTATTCCGCTGGCGCGCTCGTTTTCGATCAATTCAATGATGCGATCCGCCGACGCTTCCAGCTCATCACGATCGATCGCGCGCGCCGGGCTCATGGCTTTGATGTCGTACCAGCTTGGCATGGCATATCCGCCATTTATCGTCACTGGACGAGTTGGCGCCTGTGGCAACACGAAGCGAGTGCTCAGCAGGCTTTCCTGCAATGCCTCGGCCACCGGCAGGAAGTCGTAACGGTCGGCGCCGAGGCCGTGCAGCCAGATCACGCAGGCGTCTGCGGGCTTAACAGGCTGAAGAATCAAGGGCTCGGTCATGTCTGCTCCAAAAATGTGCGGGCGCTCTCATTAAGTGCGTGGTTCGAGTGCGCGTCCGGTTGATCCGTTAAGAAGATGTCGCAAGGTTACAAGTTTTGCTATTGACCTGTCGCCGAATCGATTCGGTGAGCGGTGTGGTACGGGCTTTGCTATGGCTTGAACCGTGCAACCGATCTTGCGTGGGCGGTAACACTATCAGTGTACGACCCGCGACGGGATTGCAAAGAATCCGGTGATGGATGTTCGCCAATGGCCGCTACGGGCTTAGCGAATGTGAAAGGGCTACAGCCCGTTCGGCCGATTGGTGAGAAGTGAGTTGTCCATGATGTGGATTTTCTCCTACTAGACTCATAGCGAAGGTCTTACGTCGGTTGACCCCAAAAAAAGCCAACACGGGTCAACAACGCCTCAAAAGGGTGCGACTGGACTCAAGCTCCGACACAACAAGAGCAAAACTGGAGGTTTGAATGAAGATGTTGAAATCCACTCTGGCGATCGTGACTGCAGCAACAGTTCTCGGCGTCAGCGGGTTCGCTCAGGCGGGTGCAACCCTGGATGCCGTGCAGAAGAAAGGTTTCGTGCAGTGTGGCGTGAGCGACGGTCTGCCGGGCTTCTCGGTACCGGACGCAACCGGCAAGATCCTCGGGATCGACGCTGACGTCTGCCGCGCTGTGGCCGCTGCCGTATTCGGCGACGCGACCAAGGTCAAATTCAGTCAGTTGAACGCCAAAGAGCGCTTCACCGCGCTGCAATCGGGCGAGATCGACATCCTGTCGCGCAACACCACCATGACCAGTTCCCGTGACGCGGGCATGGGCCTGAAATTCCCAGGCTTCATTACCTACTACGACGGCATCGGTTTCCTGGTTAACAACAAGCTGGGCGTGAAAAGTGCCAAAGAGCTGGACGGTGCAACCATCTGCATCCAGGCCGGTACCACCACCGAGCTGAACGTTTCCGACTACTTCCGCGCCAATGGCCTGAAGTACACCCCGATCACCTTCGACACCTCCGATGAAAGCGCCAAGTCGCTGGAATCCGGTCGTTGCGACGTGCTGACCTCCGACAAGTCCCAACTGTTCGCCCAGCGCTCCAAGCTGGCCTCGCCGAAGGACTACGTGGTTCTGCCGGAAACCATTTCCAAAGAACCGCTGGGCCCGGTCGTACGTAACGGTGATGATGAGTGGCTGGCCATCGTGCGCTGGGTTGGCTACGCGCTGCTCAATGCTGAAGAAGCCGGTATCACTTCGAAGAACGTCGAAGCCGAAGCCAAGTCGACCAAGAACCCGGACGTTGCCCGTATGCTCGGCGCTGACGGCGAGTACGGCAAAGACCTGAAACTGCCGAAAGACTGGGTTGTGCAGATCGTCAAACAAGTCGGCAACTACGGCGAAATCTTCGAGAAAAACCTCGGCAAGAGCACTCCGCTGGAAATTGACCGCGGCTTGAACGCCCTGTGGAACAACGGCGGCATTCAGTACGCACCACCAGTGCGCTAATGGTTCTATCACCCGGCGGGCCAACCGCCGGGTGATGTTCTTGTTCCATTTCTTCCGGGGCACTTCATGCAAAATTCAATCGGCGCACCAAAGCAGAGGCTCAGCCTCAGCGATCCACGAGTGCGTGCGTGGCTATTCCAGATCATCACCGTTGTGGCGGTGGTCTCGCTGGGCTGGTACTTGTTCGACAACACGCAAACCAACCTTCAGCACCGGGGCATTACTTCCGGTTTCGGCTTTCTGGAGCGCAGTGCCGGGTTCGGCATCGCTCAACACCTGATCGACTACACGGAAGCGGACAGCTATGCCCGCGTCTTTGTCATCGGTCTGCTCAACACCCTGTTGGTGACCGTGATCGGCGTGATTCTGGCGACGATCCTCGGTTTCATCATCGGCGTGGCGCGGCTGTCGCAGAACTGGATCATCAGCAAACTGGCGACTGTATATGTGGAAGTGTTCCGCAACATTCCGCCGCTGCTGCAAATCCTGTTCTGGTACTTCGCGGTATTCCTGACCATGCCGGGACCGCGCAACAGTCATAACTTCGGTGACACCTTCTTCGTCAGCAGCCGAGGCCTGAACATGCCGGCCGCGTTGGCCGCTGATGGTTTCTGGGCGTTCGTGATCAGCATCGTGGTGGCCATCGTCGGCATCGTGCTGATGTGCCGCTGGGCCAACAAGCGCTTTGAAGAAACCGGCGTGCCGTTCCACAAGTTCTGGGTGGGCCTGGCGATTCTGCTGGTGATCCCGACCTTGTGCGCACTGATCTTCGGCGCTCCGCTGCACTGGGAAATGCCTGAACTCAAAGGCTTTAACTTTGTTGGCGGCTGGGTGCTGATCCCGGAACTGCTCGCCTTGACCCTGGCCCTGACCGTGTACACCGCGGCGTTTATCGCCGAGATCGTGCGTTCGGGCATCAAATCGGTCAGCCATGGCCAGACAGAAGCGGCGCGCTCGCTCGGCCTGCGCAACGGCCCGACGCTGCGCAAGGTGATCATTCCGCAAGCCCTGCGCGTGATCATTCCGCCCCTGACCAGCCAATACCTCAATCTGGCGAAGAACTCCTCGCTGGCGGCCGGTATCGGTTACCCGGAAATGGTGTCGCTGTTCGCCGGCACCGTGCTCAACCAGACCGGTCAAGCCATCGAAGTGATTGCCATCACGATGAGCGTGTACCTGGCGATCAGTATCAGCATCTCTCTGCTGATGAACTGGTACAACAAGCGCATTGCGCTGATCGAGCGGTAAGGAAAAGCGCATGAGTACTCATACTTTCAAACCTGACATGCCCCCACCGAGCAGCAGCATCGGCGTGGTGGCGTGGATGCGCGCGAACATGTTCTCCAGCTGGCTCAACACCTTGCTGACGCTGTTTGCGTTCTACCTGATTTATCTCGTGGTGCCTCCGATCCTCAGCTGGGCGATTGTCGATGCCAACTGGGTCGGCACCACCCGCGCCGACTGCACCAAGGAGGGCGCCTGCTGGGTGTTCATTCAGCAGCGTTTCGGCCAGTTCATGTACGGCTACTACCCGACGGAACTGCGCTGGCGTGTCGACCTGACCGTGTGGCTGGCGGTGATCGGCGCGGCACCATTGTTCATCTCGCGTGTGCCGCGTAAAGCGATCTACGGGCTGAGCTTTCTGGTGCTGTATCCGATCATTGCTTTCACCTTGCTGCACGGCGGTTTCGGTCTGACCACCGTGGCAACCAGCCAGTGGGGCGGTCTGATGCTGACCCTGGTGATCGCCACTGTCGGTATCGCCGGTGCGTTGCCGCTGGGGATTGTGCTGGCGCTGGGCCGTCGTTCGAACATGCCGGCGATTCGTGTTGTCTGCGTGACCTTCATTGAGTTCTGGCGCGGCGTGCCGTTGATTACGGTGTTGTTCATGTCCTCGGTGATGCTGCCGTTGTTCCTGCCTGAAGGCATGAATTTCGACAAGCTGCTGCGGGCGCTGATCGGCGTGATCCTGTTCCAGTCGGCCTACGTGGCCGAAGTGGTGCGCGGTGGCCTGCAAGCGATCCCTAAAGGTCAGTACGAAGCGGCTGCGGCGATGGGCCTCGGTTACTGGCGCAGCATGGGCCTGGTGATTCTGCCGCAAGCCCTGAAGCTGGTGATCCCCGGCATCGTCAACACCTTCATTGCGCTGTTCAAGGACACGAGCCTGGTGATCATCATCGGCCTGTTCGACCTGCTCAACAGCGTCAAGCAAGCCGCCGCCGACCCGAAATGGCTGGGCATGGCCACCGAAGGCTATGTGTTCGCCGCCCTGGTGTTCTGGATTTTCTGTTTTGGTATGTCGCGCTATTCCATGCATCTGGAACGCAAGCTCGACACTGGCCACAAGCGTTAGGAGTACTCTGATGAGTGAAGCAATCAAAAAGTCGACGAGCCCTGAAGGCATTATTCAGATGCAGGGCGTCAACAAGTGGTACGGCCAGTTCCACGTGCTCAAAGACATCAACCTCAACGTCAAACAGGGCGAGCGTATCGTCCTGTGCGGGCCGTCGGGTTCCGGTAAGTCGACGACGATTCGTTGCCTCAATCGTCTGGAAGAACACCAGCAGGGCCGCATCGTCGTCGATGGCGTGGAGCTGACCAACGACCTCAAGCAGATCGAAGCGATCCGCCGTGAAGTCGGCATGGTGTTCCAGCACTTCAACCTGTTCCCGCACCTGACCATTTTGCAGAACTGCACCCTGGCGCCGATGTGGGTGCGCAAGATGCCCAAGCGCAAGGCCGAGGAAATTGCCATGCATTACCTGGAACGCGTGCGCATTCCGGAGCAGGCGCATAAGTACCCGGGGCAACTGTCCGGTGGTCAGCAACAGCGTGTGGCGATCGCCCGCGCGCTGTGCATGAAACCGAAAATCATGCTGTTCGATGAACCGACTTCAGCGCTCGATCCGGAGATGGTGAAAGAGGTTCTGGACACCATGATCGGCCTGGCTGAAGACGGCATGACCATGCTTTGCGTGACTCACGAGATGGGCTTTGCCCGTACTGTGGCCAACCGCGTGATCTTCATGGACAAAGGTGAAATCGTTGAACAGGCGGCGCCGAATGACTTCTTCGATAATCCGCAGAACGAGCGGACGAAGTTGTTCTTGAGTCAGATTTTGCATTGATGGTTTGTGTGTAAATCAAACCCGGCCTTGTGCCGGGTTTGTTTTTTTGTGGGTCAGGATACGGTGAGGGTTTCGTGTTCTTTGTGGACTGTGTGCTTGAAACCTCGCAGGTCTGCGCCTTCTGCCAAGGTTTGAATATCGACAAGCATGTAGGGATGTCGGTCCAGCAGGCGCATGAGCAGCACCAATGCTCTGGGTGGAAGTAATTCACCCCGCTCGTAACGAGAGAACGCGTTATGCCCGCCGCCGGAGAGCAGTTGCACCGTCTCTTTTTGCGTCAGGTGCAATTTGCGTCGAATACGTTTCATCTCGGCACCGATCATTTGTCTGGCGGCGATAACCAGCTCATCGCCTGCTTTCGTATAACGTTCCGCGCTATCGGTATCGTCATCCCACTCGACTTCGCCGCACTGCTGGCATTCCCAGCCAGAAAGATCGGTTACACGGCGCTCCATGCCTTTGACACTCAGGGTCTCGCCTCGCCCCTCGAAATGCCTCATTCCCTCACGGGCACCACAGCTGAAACATTGCCGGGTTTTCATGGGTTTTTCTCCTTGAAGGAGATTACCGGTGCGCCGCCGGCAGGGCGGTATGTCGCCTTGATGTAAATCTCCAGATCTTGTGAATGGGTGTGATACACGTCCTGCCAGACTCGATGATCGTCATAGCTGGTCATCGACTTGTACAACATCCTGTTCTGCAGCTCGTAAACGATTTCTTGCATCTCTCTTATGCTAAAGCCGAGAAGATCACCGGATTCTGCAGAGCTTCTGGTAAAGGCCCTTCTTCCAAGCCGCCTGACCTCAGCCTTGATCACCGCCAGCTCATAATGGGGTGTGTTCTTTTCCATAAGAAACCAAAACCCTGTCCCTGAAATTACCCTTAAAGGGTAATTTTCACCAATCGAAAATATCGCTCCATGTGTCTCCGATTGACCCTAGGTGGTTGCCGTCCTACACGGGTCTGACTAACATGTCAGAAAATTCATCCTATGATTGGATGAAAGGGAAAATCCTATGTCCGATATCTCTCCACTCGTTAAGCGATCCCTGGTCGATCAGGCTCTGGATCAGCTTCGTCAGCGCATCAACAGCGGTGCCTGGCAGGTTGGCGAGCGTTTGCCGACCGAACCCGAGCTGTGCGCCGAGCTGGGCATCAGCCGCAACACCGTGCGCGAAGCCATGCGCGTGCTGGCGTTTTCCGGACTGATCGAGATTCGCCAGGGCGATGGCAGTTACTTGCGCGCCGTGGTCGATCCGCTCGATACGCTGAAAGCGTTGTCACGCTGCTCGCTGGATCAGGCGCGGGAAACCCGGCACATCCTCGAAGTCGAGGCCATCGGCCTGGCGGCGTTGCGCCGTACCGACGAGGACCTCGTCGCATTGCGTGAAGCGCTCGGCACCAGCGGCAGCCACTACCACGGCGATCTCGACACCTATATCGCCTGCGATCTGGTGTTCCACCGTCGTCTGGTCGATGCCGCGCACAACCCGACCCTCAGCGAGCTTTATCGCTATTTCTCCAGCATCGTCGGTGCGCAATTGCGCCAGACCCTGAATATCGTCCCGCGCCGTCAGGAAGTGTTCGACTTGCATATCGAGTTACTCGATGCGGTCGAGCAACGCGACCCGGAACGGGCCAAAGCTTTGTCGAGGCAGTTGATCAATGAACCTTGAAACCGAGAAATCCATGTCCCGCAGTGAGCTATCCACAACCCCAAAGCGCACGGCAGAGCTTGAAGAGCTGCTGATCGACGCCGAGGCCGACGACGAGCAAGTGCAACAAAGCCATCCGCTGGTGCGCCGGCCGTGGTTGTTGCTGCTCGGCTTGATTCTCGTCGCGCTGAATTTGCGTCCGGCGCTGTCGAGCATGGCGCCGCTGCTTAGTGATGTGTCGAAAAGCCTCGGTTTGTCGGCAGCTCAGGCCGGTTTGCTGACCACACTGCCAGTGCTGTGCCTGGGATTGTTCGCCCCACTGGCACCGATTCTGGCGCGGCGTTTTGGCGCTGAACGGGTGGTGTTGGGAATTCTACTGACACTGGCCGGAGGGATTATCTTGCGCAGCAACTTCGGCGAGATCGGCCTGTTCGCTGGCAGCGTATTGGGCGGCGCGAGTATCGGCATCATCGGAGTTTTGCTGCCGGGCATCGTCAAGCGCGACTTCGCCAAACACGCCGGCACCATGACCGGCGTGTACACCATGGCGCTGTGTCTGGGCGCGGCGATGGCGGCGGGTTCCAGCGTGCCGCTGAGTGAACATTTCGGTCACAGTTGGGCGATGGGCCTGGGTTTCTGGGTGATTCCGGCGCTGGTTGCAGCGGTGTTCTGGCTGCCGCAAGTCGGGCAGAAACATGGCGCGCACAACGTCGCCTACCGTGTGCGCGGGCTGCTGCGTGATCCGTTGGCCTGGCAGGTGACCTTGTACATGGGCCTGCAATCGTCGCTGGCCTACATTGTGTTCGGCTGGTTGCCGTCGATCCTGATTGGTCGCGGCCTGACGCCGACCCAGGCCGGTCTGGTGTTGTCCGGTTCGGTGATCATCCAGCTCGCCAGTTCGTTGGCTGCGCCGTGGCTGGCGACGCGCGGCAAGGATCAGCGTCTGGCGATCGTCGTGGTCATGGCGCTGACTCTTGGCGGGCTGTTCGGTTGCCTGTACGCGCCGATCGAAGGCCTGTGGGGCTGGGCGATTCTGTTGGGGCTGGGGCAGGGCGGTACGTTCAGTCTGGCGCTGACGTTGATTGTGCTGCGTTCGCGTGATTCGCATGTTGCGGCGAATCTGTCGAGCATGTCTCAGGGTTTCGGTTACACGTTGGCGTCGATGGGGCCGTTTGCGGTCGGCGTGGTGCATGACTGGACCGGCGGCTGGAATGCCGTGGGCTGGATCTTCGGCATCATTGGCACCGGCGCGATCATCGCCGGCCTCGGCGCCGGGCGTGCGCTGTACGTGCAAGTGCAAAGCGAAAAAATCTGACGCGGTTCAAACTGTAGGAGTGAGCCTGCTCGCGATAGCTTTATACCAGTCAACGTTGCGCTGACTGACACACCGCTATCGCGAGCAGGCTCACTCCTGCATGGGTTTTGTGTACAGCGGGTATTCGGTTTACGAATGCCGATAGTGTTTCTGCGCATTGCAGATTATGGTGCTGGCACTCTGTACCTATTTTGGAGTTTGCCCATGAGCGAAGCCCACGCCGCGTTGATCACCCGCTTCTACCAGGCCTTCCAGCGCCTCGATGCCGAAGCCATGGCCGCCTGCTACACCGACGACGTCGTGTTCAGTGATCCGGCCTTCGGCGAACTGCGCGGGCGCGATGCCGGCGACATGTGGCGCATGCTCACCACCCGCGCCAAAGACTTCTCGCTGACCTTCGACAACGTCCGCGCCGATGAGCGCAGCGGTGGCGCACATTGGGTCGCGACCTACCTGTTCAGCCAGACCGGCAACATTGTCATCAACGATATCCAGGCCCGTTTCGTCTTCCGTGACGGCAAGATCTGCGAGCACCACGATCACTTCGATCTGTGGCGCTGGTCGCGTCAGGCCCTCGGTTTCAAAGGCCTGCTGCTGGGCTGGACACCGCTGGTGCGCAACGCCGTGCGCGCCCAGGCATTGAAGGGACTGAAGGCATTTCAGGCCGGTCGCTGATAAGATCGCCGCCTGTTTTCCTACACGTTCAGATCCCGAAGTGACCAGCCTTAGCGAAAAACCTGTCGACGTCGCCGAACCCGTGAGCAAGTCCTGGTTCGTCTACCTCGTTCGCGCCGCCAATGGCTCGTTGTACTGCGGGATCAGCGACGATCCGGTGCGTCGTTTCGCCAAGCATCAAAGTGGCAAAGGCGCACGGTTCTTCCTCTCCAGCCCGGCGATGGCGCTGGTTTATACCGAACTGTGCCGCGACAAGAGCGATGCGCTGCGCCAGGAACGCTTGATCAAAAAACTCAGAAAGAGCGCCAAGGAATGCCTGGTCGCGTCTTATCAATCTGACTGATCAGTTCCCATCAGGCAGATCTGTAGGCTGCTAAGCAAATGCGCGCTAAGCTGCCAGCTCACTATCTGAGCGGCGGAGCCGAGCATGTCCGAGTTGATTCTGCATCATTACCCGACCTCCCCATTTGCCGAGAAGGCCCGTCTGCTGCTGGGCTTCAAAGGCTTGTCGTGGCGCTCGGTGCATATCTCGCCGGTGATGCCGAAACCGGATCTGACCGCCCTGACCGGCGGCTATCGCAAGACCCCGGTGCTGCAGATTGGCGCTGATATCTATTGCGACACTTCTCTGATCGCGCGGCGTCTGGAGCAGGAAAAGGCGTTGCCGGCGTTCTTCCCCGAAGGCCAGGAATTCACCGCTGCCAGTTTTGCCACGTGGGCTGACTCGGTGGTGTTTCAACATGCGGTGAGTCTGGTGTTTCAGCCAGAATCGGTGGCGGTTCGTTTTGCCAAGCTGCCGCCGGAAGCGATCAAAGCGTTTATTGCCGACCGCGCCGGTTTGTTCTCGGGCGGCAGTGCCACACGTCTGTCCGCCGAACAAGCCAAGCATCAATGGCCGACGATCATGGCGCGGCTGGAGCAGCAGTTGCAGCGCGAGCAAGGCGACTTTCTGTTCGGCGAACCGTCGATTGCCGACTTTGCGTTGGCGCATCCCATGTGGTTCCTCAAGGCGACGCATGTGACGGCGCCGCTGGTGGATGAGTATCCGGCGGTTTCGGCGTGGCTGAGTCGAGTGCTGGGCTTTGGTCATGGCGCGGCGAGTGCGATGACCTCCGAGGAGGCGCTTGAGATTGCACGCAACGCGACACCGGCGGCATTGCCGGATGAGCAGTTTGTTGATCCGAACGGCTACAAGGCTGGCGAGCAAGTGGCGATTGCCGCGACGGATTACGGAGTTGATCCGGTGGTGGGTGAGTTGCTGTTTGCCGGTAGCGAGGAGTTGATCATTCGTCGTGAAGACGAGCGTGGCGGTGTGGTGCATGTGCACTTCCCGCGCTTTGGTTTCCGCATCGAAGCCCGCTGATCTCTCAAGTCTGATGCAAAACTTTGTAGGAGTGAGCCTGCTCGCGATAGCGTTGTGTCAATCGGCGGATTTATCGACTGACACACCGCTATCGCGAGCAGGCTCACTCCTACAGGTTATTTCAGGGCGGCGAGAATTTCGTCCGGGTCGAACCCGCGAATCAACGTACCGTTAACGTCGATCAACGGAATCCCGCGTCCACCCAATGCCTCATACGCCTTGCGCGCCTCGGCATCCTTCTCGATATCGAACTCCTTGAAGGGAATGCCCTTACTGTCGAGAAAGCGTTTGGTCTGCTTGCAGTAGCCGCACCAGTCGGTGGCGTAGAGCACGACGCTGGCCTGTGCGCGCGTCTGCTCTGCAACCATTTGCGACGGGTTGAACACCCGCTCGATCTTGCCCCAGTTCTGATAGACGACCACCACCAGCAGAACCAGTGCAACCTTCTTCAGCACATTGCCGAGCATCAGTTACGCCGCTTCAACTGATCGGTCAGCGACGTCGGCAGGCCTTTGATCACCAGCGTGCCAGCCTCTTCGTCGTATTCGATCTTCGAACCCAGCAGGTGTGCTTCAAAGCTGATCGACAGGCCTTCGGCGCGGCCGGTGAAACGGCGGAATTGATTCAGGGTGCGTTTGTCCGCCGGAATCTCTGGCGACAGGCCGTAGTCCTTGTTGCGAATGTGATCATAGAAGGCTTTCGGGCGCTCTTCGTCGATCAGCTCCGACAGCTCTTCCAGACCCATCGGTTCGCCGAGTTTGGCCTGACTGCTGGCGTAATCGACCAGGGTCTTGGTCTTCTCGCGGGCGGAGTCTTCCGGCAGGTCTTCGCTTTCGACGAAGTCACTGAAAGCCTTGAGCAGCGTGCGGGTCTCGCCCGGGCCATCGACGCCTTCCTGGCATCCGATGAAGTCGCGGAAGTACTCGGAGACCTTTTTGCCGTTCTTGCCTTTAATGAACGAGATGTATTGCTTGGACTGCTTGTTGTTCTGCCACTCGGAAACGTTGATCCGCGCCGCCAGGTGTAACTGGCCGAGGTCGAGGTGGCGCGAAGGGGTCACGTCCAGCTCATCGGTCACCGCCACGCCTTCGCTGTGGTGGAGCAGGGCGATGGCCAGGTAATCGGTCATGCCTTGCTGATAGTGGGCGAACAACACGTGACCGCCGACCGACAGGTTCGACTCTTCCATCAGCTTCTGCAGGTGCTCGACCGCGACTTTGCTGAATGCGGTGAAGTCCTTGCTGCCTTCCATGTATTCCTTCAGCCAGCCGCTGAACGGGAACGCGCCGGACTCCGGATGGAACAGGCCCCAGGCTTTGCCCTGTTTGGCGTTATAGCTCTCGTTGAGGTCGGCGAGCATGTTCTCGATGGCTGCAGACTCGGCCAGTTCCGTGTCACGGGCGTGCAGAACTGCGGGCGTGCCGTCGGGTTTTTTGTCGATCAGGTGGACGATGCAATGACGGATCGGCATGGGCTTCTCGGCTGTAGGAAGAGAGGAGGGCAGGCTCCCCCGAAAAAGCGCTAAGTGTACCGCAACCACTGGTTTTGGCGCGGGTTGTAGGGCAAAACCGGGGCGCGCACTGACGCATATGCAGTTTTTTACCGATTTAGCGCAATAAAGCTGACCAAATGGGTAGCTAGAGGCGGATATTTCCCCGTCTCTGTGCTAGTTTTGCCCGGTCTTACGCGAAGTCACTGCGTTAAGCGTGCAATCAGCATTTGTCAGGTCGAACCAAACCCTGATTTCGGTATCTATAACCCCGATCCCGAGGTTATTTGGCCGAGGGTGCCAGATCCAGAAGATCGGGCTCGATGGCTGACATTGCACTCTGCAATCCATATGAATTTGATAGGGAAGGAACACTACATGGCTCTTACTAAAGACCAACTGATCGCCGACATCGCTGAAGCTATCGACGCGCCGAAAACCACCGCGCGTAACGCTCTGGACCAACTGGGCCAAATCGTTGCCGATCAGCTGGAAAACGGCGGCGAAATCACTCTGCCAGGTATCGGCAAACTGAAAGTGACTGAGCGTCCTGCCCGTACCGGCCGTAACCCTTCGACTGGCGCTGCCATCGAAATCCCTGCAAAGAAAGTGATCAAGCTGGTTGTGGCCAAAGGCCTGACCGACGCTGTGAACAAGTAAGACGCAGCAATAAAAAACCGTGCACCGGAGTGATCCGGGCACGGTTTTTTTGTGCCTGCGATTTAGCAAGGCGTTACTCCGCCTGTAGGAGCTGTCGAGTGAAACGAGGCTGCGATCTTTTGATCTTGTTCTTCAGGATCAAGATCAAAAGATCGCAGCGTGCCGCAGCTCCTACAAGGGCATCTGCGCAGCTATCAGCGAACCCAGCGCTCGCGACGCCAGATCTGCTGTTCGGACTTGGTCTGGAACGTCCAGGCGACGAAACGGCTCTGTTTCTGGCCTTGAGACATTTCCACGACCTGGCTTTCCAGCACCCCGGCTTTTTTCAGTGCGGTTTCGATGGCCGGCAAGTTCGAAGCTTTCGAGACCAGCGTGCTGAACCACAACACTTTATGCTGGAAGTTGGCGCTCTCGGCGATCAGTTGCGTCACGAAACGCGCTTCACCGCCTTCACACCACAACTCCGCCGACTGACCGCCGAAGTTCAGCACCGGCAGTTTGCGTTTCGGATCGGCCTTGCCCAGTGCGCGCCATTTACGCTCGCTGCCCTTGGTCGCTTCGTCCATCGAGGCGTGGAACGGCGGGTTGCACATGGTCAGGTCAAAGCGCTCGCCCGGCTCCAGCAAGCCAATCAGGATGTGCTTGCGGTTTTCCTGCTGGCGCAACTGGATGACTTTGTTCAGATCGTTGGACTGAACGATGGCTCTGGCGGCAGCCACTGCGGTCGGATCAATCTCCGAGCCAAGGAAGTGCCAGCGGTATTCGCTGTTGCCGATCAGCGGATATACGCAGTTGGCGCCCATGCCGATGTCCAGCACGTTGACGATCGCGCCGCGCGGGACCTTGCCGTCGTTCATGCTCGCCAGCAAATCGGCGAGGAAGTGCACGTAATCGGCACGGCCCGGAACTGGCGGGCAGAGGTAGTCTGCCGGGATGTCCCAATGCTGGATGCCATAGAACGACTTGAGCAGCGCCCGGTTGAAAACGCGCACCGCATCGGGGCTGGCGAAGTCGATGCTTTCCTTGCCGTACGGGTTGGTGATCACGAACTTCGCCAGTTCCGGCGTGGTCTTGATCAGCGCCGGGAAGTCGTAACGACCCTGATGGCGATTGCGCGGGTGCAGGCTGGCCTTTTCACGCGGCTCAACGGTCTTGGCCGGGGTCGCGGTGTCAGGCTTCTTGCGCGCAGGTTTGGGTGTGCGGGGGGCGTTCATGGGCGTGGTCGATTCGGGTATGGCTGAAAGTGGCGGGTATTGTCCCACATATAAACCGCACGCGACCAAACGGGTGTATTTGCAGGGTAAATGAAATTCTTTATTCCAAATTTGTCTTGATAACCTGTCAGATTTGACAGTTGGCAGCGGCTGCATTTTTGATTTTACTTGGTTAGACGCCTTGTAAAGGTTCAGGGCTCTTTCTGAGAGTGATGATAATGATTGAATTGACTGCTGCCACCTTTCCCAGTGCTAACCATGGATTCATCGCATGTTCCAGTAATCCCAGTCCTGTCAACGGTGTTCCTGTTCGTATAATGATTCAACCGGGCATGATGGCTGGGGATCGGATTGAGTTAAAAACGCAAGGCTATTCGACGGCCAACGGAATGGATCCTGTTCCCGGCACAGAAACCACGGTTGTTTACACCTTGGGTTCTATTGGTGGAGAGTCGTTCGTGGAACTGAATGTAGGCCCCTACGCAACGGCGATCAAACCCATTCGGAGCGGATCGCTAGGCGCTCAGTATTCAGTCGAGCGTAATGGAGTGGATATTGGGGAGTCGAAAAGAGCGCTAGTGAAAATCGACTTGAATCTTCCAGGTGGCGGGACATGTCCTGAGTAACTGGCGGGCACAAAAAAGGGAGGCCAATGCGGCCTCCCTTTTTTCATTGCGATTTGCCGTTACAGGCTGGCAATTCGCGCGTGTTGCTCGGCCAGTTTGCCCAGGGCTTGTTCTGCCTCGGCCAGTTTGGCGCGTTCCTTCTCGATGACTTCGGCCGGGGCCTTGTCGACGAAACCGGCGTTGGACAGTTTGCCGCCAACGCGCTGGACTTCGCCCTGCAGACGCAGGATTTCCTTGTCCAGGCGTGCCAGTTCGGCACCCTTGTCGATCAGGCCGGCCATCGGCACCAGCACTTCCATCTCGCCAACCAGTGCGGTGGCGGACAGCGGTGCTTCTTCGCCAGCCTTCAGAACAGTGATCGATTCCAGTCGCGCCAGTTTCTTCAGCAGCGCTTCGTTCTCGGTCAGACGGCGCTGGTCTTCAGCGCTGACGTTCTTCAAGTAGATCGGCAACGGCTTGCCCGGGCCGATGTTCATTTCGCCACGGATGTTACGCGTGCCGAGCATCAGTTCCTTGAGCCATTCGATGTCATCTTCGGCAGCCGGATCAATGCGCTCTTCGTTGGCCACTGGCCACGCTTGCAGCATGATCGTCTTGCCCTGAATGCCGGCCAGCGGCGCGATGCGCTGCCAGATTTCTTCAGTGATGAAAGGCATGAACGGATGCGCCAAGCGCAGCGCCACTTCCAGCACGCGAACCAGCGTACGACGGGTGCCGCGCTGACGTTCAACCGGTGCGTTCTCGTCCCACAGCACAGGCTTGGACAGCTCCAGGTACCAGTCGCAGTACTGGTTCCAGATGAACTCGTACAGCGCTTGTGCTGCCAGGTCGAAACGGAATTGATCCAGCTGACGGGTCACTTCGGCTTCAGTGCGTTGCAGTTGCGAGATGATCCAGCGATCCGCCAGCGACAGCTCGTAGGCTTCGCCGTTCTGGCCGCAGTCTTCGCCCTTGTCCAGAACATAACGCGCGGCGTTCCAGATCTTGTTGCAGAAGTTGCGATAGCCTTCGACGCGGCCCATGTCGAACTTGATGTCGCGACCGGTGGACGCCAGCGAGCAGAAGGTGAAGCGCAGGGCGTCGGTGCCGTAGCTGGCGATGCCTTCGGCGAACTCGTCGCGGGTCTGCTTCTCGATCTTCTTCGCCAGTTTCGGCTGCATCAGGCCGGAGGTGCGTTTCTGCACCAGCTGTTCCAGCTCGATACCGTCGATGATGTCCAGCGGGTCCAGGACGTTGCCCTTGGACTTGGACATCTTCTGGCCCTGGCCGTCACGCACCAGGCCGTGAACGTACACGGTCTTGAACGGAACCTGCGGCGTGCCGTCTTCGTTTTTCACCAAATGCATGGTGAGCATGATCATCCGGGCAACCCAGAAGAAAATGATGTCGAAGCCGGTGACCAGCACGTCGGTGGAGTGGAATTTCTTCAGGAATTCGGTCTGTTCCGGCCAGCCGAGGGTGGAGAACGTCCACAGGCCCGAGCTGAACCAGGTGTCGAGAACGTCGTTGTCCTGTTGCAGCGCAACGTCCGGGCCGAGATTGTGCTTGGCCCGCACTTCGGCTTCGTCGCGACCGACATAGACCTTGCCCGACTCGTCGTACCAGGCCGGAATCCGGTGGCCCCACCACAGCTGACGGCTGATGCACCAGTCCTGGATGTCGCGCATCCACGAGAAGTACATGTTTTCGTATTGTTTCGGCACGAACTGGATACGGCCGTCTTCAACAGCGGCAATCGCAGGCTCGGCCAAAGGCTTGGTCGACACGTACCACTGGTCGGTCAGCCACGGCTCGATGATGGTGCCGGAGCGATCGCCTTTCGGTACTTTCAGGCCGTGGTCGTTGACGCTGACCAGCAGGCCGGCGGCGTCGAACGCAGCAACGATTTGCTTACGCGCTTCAAAACGCTCAAGACCGGCGTACTCAGCTGGAATCGCGCCGTCGATGCTGTCGTTCAGCGTGCCGTCGAGGTTGAACACCTGGGCTGCCGGCAGCACGTTGGCATTCTTGTCGAAGATGTTCAGCAGCGGCAGGTTGTGGCGCTTGCCGACTTCGTAGTCGTTGAAATCGTGGGCCGGGGTGATTTTCACGCAGCCGGTGCCGAATTCAGGGTCGCAGTAATCGTCGGCGATGATCGGGATGCGGCGGCCAACCAGTGGCAGCTCGACAAATTTGCCGATCAGGGCTTTGTAGCGTTCATCGTTCGGGTTAACCGCGACGGCGGAGTCGCCGAGCATGGTTTCCGGGCGAGTGGTCGCGACGATCAGGTAGTCATTGCCTTCAGCAGTCTTGGCGCCATCGGCCAGCGGGTACTTCAGGTTCCACAGGAAGCCTTTCTCATCGTGGTTTTCCACTTCGAGGTCGGAAATCGCCGTGTGCAGCTTGGTGTCCCAGTTGACCAGACGCTTGCCGCGGTAGATCAGGCCGTCTTCGTGCAGGCGCACGAAGGCTTCTTTGACCGCTTCCGAGAGACCGTCGTCCATGGTGAAGCGCTCGCGGCTCCAGTCGACGGACGAGCCGAGGCGGCGGATCTGACGGCTGATGTTGCCGCCGGACTGATCCTTCCATTCCCAGACCTTCTCGAGGAATTTCTCGCGGCCCAGATCGTGACGATTCTGGCCGGTGGCTTCCAGTTGACGCTCCACCAGCATTTGCGTAGCGATGCCGGCGTGGTCGGTGCCCGGCTGCCACAGGGTATTGCGACCCTGCATGCGGCGGAAACGGATCAGGGCGTCCATGATCGCGTTGTTGAAACCGTGACCCATGTGCAGGCTGCCGGTGACGTTCGGCGGCGGGATCATGATGGTGTAGGACTCGCCCGCGCCTTGCGGGGCGAAGTAATTCTCTGACTCCCAGGTGTTGTACCAGGAAGTTTCAATGGCGTGCGGCTGGTAGGTCTTATCCATGCGCGGCGGGACCCTATTGGCATTAATTCAGGAAAAGCCGACGAGTATAGCGGGGCATGGGGCCGAGGGCGAGCGGGGAGGACTGGGTGGAGATCTAAATGTAGGAGCTGCCGCAGGCTGCGATCTTTTGATCTTGTCTTTAAAAAACAAAGGTCAAAAGATCGCAGCCTGCGGCAGCTCCTACACGGGGCGCGTTATTCGTACTGGCTGAGCAGCCGTTCCATGCGCGCGTCGAGGCGGCGTTTGATTTCGGTTTCGATGTGCGGCGCGAAGTCGTCGATCACGTCTTGCATGATCAATTGCGCGGCGGCGCGCAGTTCGCTGTCGAGGTGGAGCAGGGCGTCCGGGCCTTTAGCGGCGGTCGCAGCCGGTGGTGCGGCGGGTGTCGGAGCTGGCGCGGGTGGTGGTTCGACAGCGGCGGGTTCGGCGCCGACCGAATCAAACAACATCGGAATCTGTTCCTGTTCACCGTCATCGACGGTGTCGGTCAACAGCGGTGGTTGCAGGTTGTCATCGCCGAGTAACTGGCGGATCGATTCAAGATCATCCAACAGGTGCGCGGACTTTTGTTGCGGTTTCGGAGTGTCCATTGGAATGCTCAGAGTCGCTGTAAACGGTGGTCTTGCAGAGGATAGCCCTGTTCGCGGTAGAAACGGAAACTCTCCCGCGCAGCCGCCCGAATTGTCGGATCTTCAACCACCACTTCCGCCACCCGGGCGAATTTGTTGGCAAAGGCCGGGACTTTCAGGTCGAGGTTGACCAGCAAATCCTGGTGCTGACCGCAGTCATCACCCAATCCCAACACAATCAAACCGTCCGGTTCGCTGTCGGCCGGACCGTGCGGCACGAAGGTCTCGCCCTTGAATGCCCACAGGCGCGCATCGAGATCATCGCGCTGAGCTGCATCGCTGCAATGCAGGTAGATGCGGTGCCCCATGCGCCAGGCTTTTTCGGTGAGCTTGCAGGCAAAGTCCAGGCGAGCCGAAGGATCGGCGCTGGGCAGGATATAGAAGTCGACTTTGGTCATTGCGGTTCCAGAGCAGCAGGCGGCGTCACCCGAAAGTGACGCCGCCGGTCAGCGGGTTCAGGCTTTGGCGCGATCCAGCAGGTACTGGGTCAGCAGAGGCACCGGACGGCCAGTGGCGCCCTTGTCCTTGCCGCCGCTGGTCCACGCGGTGCCGGCGATGTCCAGGTGCGCCCAGTTGAGGTTCTTGGTGAAACGCGACAGGAAGCACGCAGCAGTGATGGTGCCGGCTTTCGGCCCGCCAATGTTGGCGATGTCGGCGAACGGACTGTCCAGTTGCTCCTGGTATTCGTCGAACAGCGGCAATTGCCAGGCGCGGTCGTCGGCAGTCTGGCCAGCGCTCAACAGTTGGCCGATCAGTTCGTCGTTGTTGCCCAGCAGGCCCGAGGTGTGCGCGCCCAGTGCCACGACGCAAGCGCCGGTCAGGGTGGCGATGTCGATCACCGCTTGCGGCTTGAAACGCTCGGAGTAGGTCAGCGCATCGCACAGCACCAGACGGCCTTCGGCGTCGGTGTTGAGGATTTCCACGGTCTGGCCGCTCATGGTGGTGACGATGTCGCCCGGGCGCGAAGCGTTGCCGCTCGGCATGTTTTCGGCGCAGGCCAGGATGCACACCAGGTTGATCGGCAGCTTCAGCTCGAGCACGGCACGCAGGGTACCGAACACGCTGGCGGCGCCGCCCATGTCGTACTTCATTTCATCCATGCCGGCGCCCGGTTTCAGGCTGATGCCACCGGTGTCGAAGGTGATGCCCTTGCCGACCAGCGCGTACGGCTTCTCGGATTTCTTGCCGCCGTTGTATTGCATGACGATCAGGCGCGGCGGCTGGGCGCTGCCCTGGCCGACGGCATAGAACGAACCCATGCCCAGGGATTTGATCTTCTTCTCGTCGAGGACTTCGACTTTCAGGTCCTTGAACTCTTTGCCCAGATTCTTCGCTTGTTCACCAAGGAAGGTCGGGTGGCAGATGTTCGGCGGCAGGTTGCCCAGGTCGCGGGTGAATGCCATGCCGTTGGCGATCGCGGTAGCGTGATTCACCGCGCGCTGCACTTCGGCCTGAGCAGCCTTGATGGTCAGCAGGGTGATTTTCTTCAGGGCGCGCGGTTCGGCTTTCTGGCTCTTGAACTGGTCGAAGGTGTATTCGCCATCCACCAGGGTTTCTGCCAGCAGACGGGTTTTGCCGTAGCTGTCGCGGTTTTTGACAATGATTTCATCCAGTGCCAACACGGCGTCGCTGCCGCCCAGACCTTTCAGGGTGTTAAGGATGCCGGCAACGATTTTACGGAATGGACGGTCGCCCAGTTCCTCATCCTTGCCCACGCCGACCAGCAACACGCGCTCGGCTTTCAGGTTCGGCAGGCTGTGCAGCAGCAGGCTTTGACCGACTTTACCAGCCAGATCGCCACGCTTGAGGACGGCGCTGATCGCGCCACCGCTCAGTTCGTCGACCTGTTTGGCGGCGACACCGAGTTTGCGGCCTTCGCCGACGGCAACCACCAGGGTGGCGGTTTTCAACGTTTCTGGGCTAACGCTTTTTACAACCAGTTCCATGTCCGGATCCCTGAATGAATGGTCAACACGCAGGCGTTCGACGGTGTCCGCAGTCGCCTGCTTATAGAGAGAAGAGGCGCAGGCCAAAGCCTGCGACAAGGGCCGCAGTTTGAACCCCGCTCCCCGCACCTGACAACCCTAGGGGGCGTTCTCAATTAGTTTTCACACCGCGTTGTCCTTAAAGCCAGCCAGGCAAGGCGCAGGCCGCTGGGAATGGTTGTTCCCTTTCCAAGGCCTGCAACGCAGACTGGCCGGCTTTAAGGCACAACCCGAAGGGCCGGGCCTGCTGTTGTGCAGGGCTGCGTTGCTCGAAGCTTATTTGGAATGACCAAACCACGCTTCTCGCGCCTTGCCCAGCACAACAGCAGACCCGGCGCGGTGTGAAAACTAATTGAGAAAGCCCCCTAGGTTGTACGATCTGCAAAGGATTACAGACATGGATGAGTGTGCGCAGTGACAGGCGCCCTCAATCACAGGATAATGCCGCATCTTTTTTCGACGGCTCTGCGTTGCGGGCCGGTCGATGTGTTTGCTTGTTTGGCCGCCTTAGCCTGACAACCCTGGAGTGTCTGGTTTGATCGTCTTCCGTTATCTGTCCCGCGAAGTCCTGTTGACCCTCAGCGCCGTGAGTGCCGTGCTGCTGGTCATCATCATGAGCGGTCGCTTCATCAAATACCTCGCTCAGGCCGCTGCTGGCCAGCTCGATCCGGGCTCGCTGTTCCTGATCATGGGCTTTCGTCTGCCGGGGTTCCTGCAACTGATTCTGCCGCTGGGCCTGTTCCTCGGGATCCTGCTGGCGTACGGTCGCCTGTACCTGGAAAGCGAGATGACTGTGCTTTCGGCCACCGGCATGAGCCAGCAGAAGCTGTTTCGCATGACCTTGTTCCCGGCGACCCTGGTCGCGCTGGTCGTCGCGTGGCTGAGTCTGGGCCTGGCCCCGCAAGGCGCTAACCAGTTCCAGTTGCTGCTGAACAAGCAGGACGCCCTGACCGAATTCGACACCCTCGAGCCGGGTCGCTTTCAGGCCCTGCGTGATGGCACTCGGGTCACCTATACCGAGACCTTGAGCGACGATCGCGTCAATCTGGGCAGCGTATTCATTTCGCAAAAGAACCTCGGTGCCGATCAAAAGGATCGCGGGATTTCCGTGCTGGTGGCCGAAAGCGGTCGCCAGGAAGTGCGTCCCGACGGCAACCGCTACCTGATCCTCGATAACGGCTACCGCTACGACGGCAGTCCGGGTCAGGCCGATTACCGCGCTATTCATTACGAAACCTACGGTGTGCTGCTGCCCAAGCCGGATGTCAGCGAAGAAGTCACCGACCGTGACGCCATGCCGACCTCGTCTCTGCTGGGCAGCGATGACATCCGCTCCAAAACCGAACTGCAATGGCGTTTGTCCCTGCCGCTGCTGGTGTTTATCGTGACCCTGATGGCGGTGCCGCTGTCGCGAGTCAATCCGCGCCAAGGGCGTTTCCTCAAGCTGCTGCCGGCGATTCTTCTTTATATGGCTTACCTGACCATTCTGATTGCCGCCCGCGGCGCCCTTGAAAAAGGCAAGATCCCGCCAGCCCTGGGCCTGTGGTGGGTGCATGCGATCTTCCTGTTCATCGGTCTCGGTTTGCTCTATTGGGAGCCGCTGCGTCTGAAGATGGCCAGCCGTCGCGCTGCAGCGCTGGAGGTGGCCCGTGGTTAAACTCGACCGTTACATCGGCAGCAGCGTGTTCATGGCGATCATCGCCGTGCTGGCAATCATTCTTGGTCTGGCGACCTTGTTTGCCTTCATCGATGAGATGGGCGACGTCAGCGACACCTACACCCTCGTCGATGTCCTCAGCTTCGTATTGCTGACCGCGCCACGCCGTCTCTACGAAATGTTGCCAATGGCCGCACTGATCGGCTGCCTGATCGGCCTCGGCAGTCTGGCCAGCAGCAGTGAGCTGACCGTCATGCGCGCCGCTGGCGTGTCCATCGGCCGGATCGTCTGGGCTGTAATGAAACCAATGCTGGTGCTGATGCTGGCCGGCGTACTGATCGGCGAGTACGTTGCTCCTGCGACCGAAAGCATGGCCCAGGCCAATCGCTCGCTGGCGCAAGGCAGCGGCGACGCGCAAAGCGCCAAGCACGGTATGTGGCACCGTCAGGGTGAAGAGTTCATCCACATCAACGCCGTGCAACCCAACGGCCTGCTGTATGGCGTGACCCGTTATCACTTCGACAAAGAGCGTCACCTGCTGAGTTCGAGTTTCGCCAAGAAAGCCGAGTTCGACGGCAATAAGTGGCAACTCACCGACGTTGCCACCACGCTGTTCCATGAACGCAGCACCGAAGTCGTCAATACCCCGAGCGAGCAATGGGACGTGGCGTTGAGCCCGCAATTGCTCAGCACCGTGGTCATGGCACCGGAATCGCTGTCGATCAGTGGTTTGTGGGGCTACATCCACTATCTGTCCGAGCAGGGCCTGAGCAACGGCCGCTACTGGCTGGCATTTTGGGTCAAGGTGTTGCAGCCGCTGGTGACCGCAGCACTGGTGCTTATGGCGATCTCCTTCATTTTCGGTCCGCTGCGCTCGGTAACCCTCGGTCAGCGGGTGTTTACCGGCGTGCTGGTGGGCTTCACTTTCCGTATCGTCCAGGATTTGCTCGGCCCGTCGAGCCTGGTGTTCGGTTTCTCGCCGCTGTTTGCGGTGCTGGTGCCGGCCGGGGTCTGTGCGCTGGCGGGTGTCTGGCTGCTGCGAAGAGCCGGTTGATGACAGGCGATTGACCTGTGCTTTAAACCTCGAAAACGCCTCGGTCGACAGATCGGGGCGTTTTTGCATGCAATCCGGGTGACAGGCGAACGTGACGCTTGCGCCGTGTATCAGGTACAATTCCCGGCTATTTTTCGGCGGGCTATGCCTGCAGCCTTTTTGAGTGTTGATCCGTGAGTGATTTGAGTCATATCCGCAATTTCTCCATCATCGCCCACATTGACCATGGCAAGTCGACGCTGGCCGATCGCTTCATCCAGATGTGCGGCGGCCTGGCCGAGCGTGAAATGGAAGCCCAGGTACTGGATTCCATGGATCTGGAGCGTGAACGCGGGATCACCATCAAGGCCCACAGCGTTACCCTCTATTACACCGCCAAAGACGGCATCAAGTACCAGCTGAACTTCATCGACACTCCGGGCCACGTCGACTTCACCTACGAAGTCAGCCGTTCCCTGGCTGCGTGTGAGGGTGCCTTGCTGGTGGTCGATGCCGGTCAGGGCGTTGAAGCTCAGTCCGTAGCCAACTGCTACACCGCGATCGAGCAGGGCCTTGAGGTCATGCCGGTGCTGAACAAGATCGACCTGCCGCAGGCCGATCCTGATCGCGTAAAAGACGAAATCGAGAAGATCATCGGCATCGATGCCACCGACGCCGTCACCTGCAGCGCCAAGACCGGCCTGGGTGTCGACGAAGTCCTCGAGCGTCTGGTGCACACCATTCCTGCGCCGACCGGCAACATTGAAGATCCGCTGCAAGCGTTGATCATCGACTCCTGGTTCGACAACTACCTGGGCGTTGTTTCCCTGGTGCGTGTACGTCATGGCCGCGTGAAGAAGGGCGACAAGATCCTCGTCAAGTCCACCGGCAAGATCCATCTGGTCGACAGCGTGGGCGTGTTCAACCCGAAACACACCGCCACCACTGATTTGAAAGCCGGCGAAGTGGGCTTCATCATCGCTAGCATCAAGGACATTCACGGTGCACCGGTCGGTGACACCCTGACCCTGGCCTCGACCCCGGATGTTGAAGTGCTGCCCGGCTTCAAACGCATCCAGCCACAGGTTTACGCCGGTCTGTTCCCGGTCAGTTCCGACGACTTCGAGGACTTCCGCGAAGCGCTGCAGAAGCTGACCCTCAACGACTCGTCGTTGCAGTACACCCCGGAAAGCTCCGACGCACTGGGCTTCGGCTTCCGTTGCGGCTTCCTTGGCATGTTGCACATGGAAATCATCCAGGAGCGCCTCGAGCGCGAGTACGACCTGGACCTGATTACCACTGCGCCAACGGTAATTTTCGAGCTGGTGCTGAAAACCGGTGAAACGATTTACGTCGACAACCCATCCAAGCTACCGGATGTGTCGTCGATCGAAGACATGCGCGAGCCGATCGTGCGGGCCAACATTCTGGTGCCGCAGGAACACTTGGGCAACGTCATCACCCTGTGCATCGAGAAGCGTGGCGTTCAAGTCGACATGCTGTTCCTCGGCAATCAGGTGCAGGTCACCTACGACCTGCCGATGAACGAAGTGGTCCTGGACTTCTTCGACCGTCTCAAATCCACCAGCCGCGGCTATGCTTCGCTGGATTACCATTTCGATCGTTACCAATCGGCTAATCTGGTGAAACTGGACGTGCTGATCAACGGCGACAAGGTCGATGCCCTGGCGTTGATCGTGCACCGTGACAACTCGCACTACAAAGGTCGCCAGTTGACCGAGAAGATGAAAGAACTGATTCCTCGTCAGATGTTCGACGTAGCCATTCAGGCCGCCATCGGTGGTCAGATCGTTGCCCGGACAACCGTCAAGGCGCTCAGAAAGAACGTATTGGCCAAATGCTACGGCGGTGACGTCAGCCGTAAGAAGAAACTGCTCGAGAAGCAAAAGGCCGGTAAGAAACGCATGAAGCAGGTCGGCAACGTGGAAATTCCACAGGAAGCCTTCCTTGCAGTGCTCAGGTTGGATAGTTAGGTCCTATGTCACTAAATTTCCCGCTGTTGCTGGTCATCGCCGTGTTCGTCTGCGGCCTGTTGGCGTTGCTCGATCTGTTGATCCTGGCCCCGCGTCGGCGTGCCGCCATCGCGTCCTATCAGGGCAGCGTCAGCCAGCCTGACATGGTCGTGGTCGAGCAGCTGAACAAAGAGCCGCTGCTGGTCGAATACGGCAAGTCGTTCTTCCCGGTGTTGTTCATCGTGCTGGTGCTGCGCTCGTTCCTCGTGGAACCGTTTCAGATCCCTTCGGGCTCGATGAAACCCACCCTGGACGTCGGCGACTTCATTCTGGTGAACAAATTTTCTTACGGGATCCGTCTGCCGGTGATCGACAAGAAGATCATCGAAGTGGGTGATCCGCAGCGCGGTGATGTGATGGTGTTCCGCTATCCAAGTGATCCGAGCGTCAATTACATCAAGCGTGTAGTCGGCCTGCCGGGCGATACGGTGCGTTACACCGCCGACAAACGTCTGTTCATCAATGGCGAGTCGGTGGCCGAACAGTTGGTCGGCCCGGAGCCGGGCATGCTCGGCAGCGCCGAGTTCTACAAAGAAAAGCTCGGCGCTGCCGAACACCTGATCCGCAAGGAAATGAGCCGTTACCGCGCCACGCCGGACCATACTTGGACCGTGCCGGCCGGGCACTACTTCATGATGGGCGACAACCGCGACAACTCGAACGACAGTCGCTACTGGGATGATCCGAACATTCCCAAGGATCTGCTGGGCATGGTTCCAGACCAGAATATCGTCGGCAAGGCCTTCGCGGTCTGGATGAGCTGGCCGGAATCAAAACTCAGTCACCTGCCGAATTTTTCGCGGGTTGGCCTGATCAAGTAATTACACACGGCGCTGTTGACCACAGCGCCGAATGCATTTCTGGAGCCGGCACAATCGGCTTCGCAATCGCCAGGATTTAATTTTTGAACACAGCGTTAATTGTCCCAGGCCTGCGCCGCATCCCGGCGATGGCAGTGGAATCCAGCCACGAACTCAGCGTGGGTAAACCGTGAGCGTTTCTCTAAGCCGTCTCGAGCGCCAGCTCGGTTACACCTTCAAGGATCAGGAGCTTATGCTGCTGGCCCTGACGCACCGAAGTTTTGCCGGGCGCAACAACGAACGCCTGGAATTCCTCGGCGATGCCATCCTCAATTTTGTCGCCGGCGAGGCACTGTTCGATCGCTTCCCGCTGGCACGCGAAGGCCAGTTATCGCGTTTGCGCGCACGCCTGGTAAAAGGTGAGACGCTGGCCGTACTGGCTCGCGGTTTCGACCTTGGCGATTACCTGCGACTGGGTTCCGGTGAGTTGAAAAGCGGCGGTTTCCGTCGCGAATCGATTCTGGCCGATGCCCTCGAAGCCTTGATCGGCGCGATCTACCTTGACGCCGGCATGGATATGGCGCGCGAGCGCGTGCTGGCCTGGCTGGCTGGCGAGTTCGAAGGCCTGACGCTGGTCGATACCAACAAGGATCCGAAGACCCGCCTGCAGGAACACCTGCAATCGCGCGGTTGTGAACTGCCACGCTACGAAGTGGTGGATATCCAGGGCGAGCCGCACTGCCGAACCTTCTTCGTCGAGTGCGAAGTTGTCTTACTGAATGAAAAAAGCCGAGGTCAGGGTGTAAGCCGTCGTATTGCCGAACAGGTAGCGGCCGCCGCAGCACTGATTGCCCTGGGCGTGGAGAATGGCAATGACTGATACAAACGCAACTCGCTGTGGCTATGTTGCCATCGTCGGCCGTCCCAACGTCGGTAAGTCGACGCTGCTGAACCACATCCTTGGCCAAAAGCTCGCCATTACCTCGCGCAAGCCGCAGACCACTCGCCACAACATGCTCGGGATCAAAACCGAAGGTGACGTGCAGGCGATCTACGTCGATACCCCTGGTATGCACAAGGGTGGCGAAAAGGCCCTAAACCGTTACATGAACAAAACCGCTTCGGCAGCGTTGAAAGACGTCGACGTGGTGATCTTCGTAGTCGATCGGACCAAGTGGACCGACGAAGACCAGATGGTTCTCGAGCGTGTGCAGTACGTTACCGGCCCATTGATCGTTGCGCTGAACAAGACCGACCGCATCGAAGACAAAGCCGAGCTGATGCCGCACTTGAGCTGGTTGCAGGAGCAGTTGCCGAACGCGCAGATCATCCCGATCTCCGCGCAGCACGGGCACAACCTCGACGCGCTGGAAAAGGTTATCGCTGATCATCTGCCGGAGAACGATCACTTCTTCCCGGAAGACCAGATCACCGACCGCAGCAGCCGGTTCCTTGCCGCCGAACTGGTACGCGAGAAAATCATGCGCCAGATGGGCGCTGAGCTGCCTTACCAGATCACCGTCGAAATCGAAGAGTTCAAGCAGCAGGGCAAGACCCTGCACATTCATGCTTTGATCCTCGTTGAGCGCGACGGCCAGAAGAAGATCATCATTGGCGACAAGGGCGAGCGTATCAAACGCATCGGCACCGAAGCGCGCAAGGACATGGAGCTGCTGTTCGACTCCAAGATCATGCTCAACCTGTGGGTCAAGGTTAAGGGCGGCTGGTCCGATGACGAGCGTGCGCTGCGTTCGCTGGGTTACGGCGACCTGTAATCACCGATCCAGAGAACACCGATACCCACTGTGGGAGCGAGCCTGCTCGCGAAGAGGATGTAACATTCAGCCTTGATGTTGACTGTCACTCCGCTTTCGCGAGCAGGCTCGCTCCCACAGTGGTTTTGGGTTGTGTGTAAAACTGCGTTTCTTCATCGAGAACCCAATGTCGCAAAACCCGCCTCCGGCCCAACCCGCCTATGTCCTGCATTCTCGCGCCTACCGCGAAACCAGTGCGTTGGTGGACTTCCTCACGCCGCAAGGTCGGCTGCGGGCGGTGTTGCGCAGTGCGCGGGGCAAGGCCGGGACATTGGCGCGGCCGTTCGTGGCGCTGGAAGTCGAGTTTCGTGGCAAGGGCGAGCTGAAGAACGTCGGGCGCATGGAGAGCTCTGGCACCTCGGCGTGGCTCAACGGTGAAGCGCTGTTCAGCGGTCTCTATCTGAATGAATTGCTGATTCGCCTGCTGCCTGCCGAAGACCCGCACCCGGGTGTCTTCGATCACTACGCCGCGACCTTGCTGGCATTGGCCGAAGGTCGTCCGCTGGAGCCGTTGCTGCGCTCCTTTGAATGGCGGCTGCTGGACGATCTCGGTTACGGCTTTTCGTTGAATACCGATGTCCATGGCGAACCTGTTGCGCCGGATGGTCTTTATCGTCTGCAAGTGGATGCCGGTCTTGAGCGGGTCTTCCTGCTGCAACCCGGCCTGTTCAACGGCGTCGAATTACTGGCCATGGCCGAAGCCGACTGGACCGCCCACGGCGCGCTCTCCGCCGCCAAGCGCTTGATGCGTCAGGCACTGGCTGTTCACCTGGGCGGTCGCCCTCTCGTCAGTCGCGAGCTGTTTCGCAAGCCCTAAGGGTCTGTTTACGTCTGGACGCGGCGCAACGGGCGCTGGCTGCGCGCAGGGCCGCGTTGCTCGGAACTCATTTGGCGCAACCAAACTTCGTTCCTCGCGCCTTGCCCTGCACTCAGCCAGCATCCCGTTGCCGCCGCGCCCAGACGTAAACAGACCCTTCACCGTGTATGCTGTGCGCCGAATCTTTTTCTTCAGGAGCGCGCATCCGTGACCACCAGCAATCGCATTCTTCTTGGCGTGAACATCGACCACGTCGCCACCCTGCGTCAGGCTCGTGGCACGCGCTACCCGGATCCGGTCAAGGCGGCGCTGGACGCGGAAGAGGCGGGGGCCGATGGCATCACCGTGCACCTGCGTGAAGACCGTCGGCACATTCAGGAGCGCGATGTCTTGCTGCTCAAGGATGTGCTGCAAACCCGCATGAACTTCGAAATGGGCGTCACCGAAGAAATGATGGCGTTTGCCGAACGCATTCGTCCGGCGCACATCTGCCTCGTCCCGGAAACCCGTCAGGAGCTGACCACCGAAGGCGGTCTGGATGTGGCAGGACAGGAGGAGCGCATCAAGGCAGCGGTTGAACGTCTGTCGAAGATCGGCAGCGAAGTGTCGCTGTTCATCGATGCCGACGAGCGCCAGATCGCAGCGTCGAAGCGTGTCGGTGCGCCGGCCATCGAACTGCACACCGGCCGTTACGCCGATGCCGAAACCCCGACCGAAGTGGCTGAAGAGCTCAAGCGTGTCGCCGATGGCGTGGCGTTTGGTCTGGCCCAAGGCCTGATCGTTAACGCGGGTCACGGTTTGCATTACCACAACGTTGAAGCCGTAGCGGCCATCAAAGGTATCAACGAACTGAACATCGGCCATGCGCTGGTGGCGCATGCGTTGTTCGTCGGGTTCAAGTCTGCTGTGTCTGAAATGAAAGCGCTGATTCTGGCGGCTGCCAAGCAATAAGATCACCGCGTAACAACTGTGGGAGCGAGCCTGCTCGCGAAAGCGGTGTATCAGTCAAGCATGATGTCGACTGACACGACGCCTTCGCGAGCAGGCTCACTCCTACATTTGATTTGGGGTGTTGATTAGAGCGGGGCAGGTTCTTGTGCGGGTTTTGACTTATCGATGCCCGGCACATGCAGATTGCCCTCGGCCACTTGATCGCCTTCAAGTTGCGGTTGGGTCACCCAGGTCAAAATGTCGTAGTAGCGACGAATGTTCGCCACAAAATGCACCGGCTCGCCGCCTCGGGCGTAGCCATAACGCGTCTTGCTGTACCACTGCTTCTGCGACAGGCGCGGCAGGATTTTCTTCACGTCCAGCCATTTGTCCGGGTTCAGCCCTTCCTTGGCCGTTAGCTTACGCGCGTCATCCAGGTGGCCACTGCCGACGTTGTAGGCCGCGAGGGCGAACCAGGTGCGGTCCGGCTCCTTGATCGAATCGTCGAGTTGGTCCTTCATATAAGCCAGGTACTTGGCGCCGCCCATGATGCTCTGCTTCGGATCGAGGCGGTTGGACACGCCCATTGCCTGTGCCGTGTTCTGGGTCAGCATCATCAGCCCGCGCACGCCGGTCTTCGAGGTAACCGTCGGCTGCCACAGCGATTCCTGATAACCAATGGCCGCCAGCAGACGCCAGTCGACTTTCTCTTTCTTCGCGTAGTTCTTGAAGTGCTGTTCGTATTTCGGCAGACGCTGCTGCAAGTGCTGGGCGAAGGTCGTGGCGCCCATATAGCCGAGAACATCGACGTGGCCGTAATAGCGATCCTTCAAGCGTTGCAGGGTGCCGTTCTTCTGCACTTTGTCCAGATACGCGTTGATTTCGTTGAGCAGGCTGTTGTCTTCGCCCGGGCCCACGGCCCAGCTCTGGCTGCGTGCATCGCCGAGGTCGAAGGCCACGCGAATATTGGTGAAATACACCTGATTCATCGCCACTTCGTTGGAATCGACCAGGGTCAGGTCGATCTGGCCTTCATCGACCATGCGCAGCAGATCGACCACTTCAACCGCGTCGGACTCTTCGTATTCGATGCCGGGGAATTTCTTTTTCAGCTCCGCCAGTTGCTCGGCGTGGGTGCTGCCCTTGAGCACCATGATCTTCTTGCCGACCAGATCGCCAGGATCGGTCGGCCGTGACTGGCCGTTGCGATAGATGATCTGCGGGGTGACTTCAAGGTAGGAGTGCGAGAACCGCACCTGCTGCTTGCGCTGTTCGCTGCTGACCAGACCGGCGGCGGCCAGCACCGGGCCGTTCGGCTTGCCGATCTGATCGAACAAGTCATCGAGGTTGTCGGCGGTCTCGATCTTCAGCTCTACGCCCAAATCGTCGGCGAAGCGCTTCACCAGCTCGTATTCGAAGCCGGTTTCACCGCTGCGATCCTGAAAGTAGGTGGCGGGGCTGTTACGGGTAATCACCCGCAGCACACCATCCTCCTTTACGCGCTCGAGTGTGTTGGGTTTATCAACACAGCCACCGAGCATCAGGAAGAGTCCGGTTGCGATCAGCCATTTGGCGTACCGCGGACGCAAAGCCGTTGGGAAAAACATCTGCGCAGTATACGCAAAGGACCACGGGCGCCATATCTCGACAGCGAGGGGGTTGTCTGCTAGAGATCACAAAACCGACCGAAACCCCGCAGGAATGGGCTTTGTCTGCATTTTGTTACAGTAAAAATAAGCTGTCGTCACACGCCCGGTTAACCTGACTTTCGAGGCAGAAACACAGATCGACACCCGAGTGCAACCGTGCGTAGCGTTTCGGGTGCTGTCGCGGGCTGTTTAGGCTAGAATGCACGGCCTCAAAGCACACCCCTTCCCGAGGCTGTCCCGAAGATGTTGATCCTGCGCGGCGCTCCTGCCCTTTCTGCCTTTCGCCACAGCAAGCTCCTTGAGCAACTGAGCCAGAAGGTCCCGGCTGTCAGTGGCCTGTATGCTGAATTCGCTCACTTCGCCGAAGTTACCGGCGTCCTGACCGGCGACGAACAGCAGGTGCTTGCGCGCCTTCTGAAGTACGGTCCAAGCGTTCCGGTACAAGAGCCGACCGGCCGTCTGTTTCTGGTGTTGCCGCGTTTCGGCACCATCTCGCCATGGTCGAGCAAGGCCAGCGATATCGCCCGCAACTGCGGCCTGAGCAAGATCCAGCGTCTGGAACGCGGTATCGCCTTCTACGTTGCCGGTCAGTTCAGCGAAGCCGAAGCGCAGCAGATTGCCGACGTGCTGCATGACCGCATGACCCAGATCGTGCTGGCCAACCTCGAGCAGGCCGCCGGTCTGTTCAGCCACGCCGAGCCGAAGCCGCTGACTGCAATCGACATCCTCGGTGGTGGTCGCGCTGCGCTGGAAAAAGCCAACACCGAGCTGGGCCTGGCTCTGGCTGAAGACGAGATCGATTACCTGGTCAATGCCTTCAACGGTCTCAAGCGCAACCCGCACGACATCGAACTGATGATGTTCGCCCAGGCCAACTCCGAGCACTGCCGCCACAAAATCTTCAACGCCAGTTGGGATATTGATGGTGAGAACCAGGAAAAAAGCCTGTTCGGCATGATCAAGAACACCTACGTGATGCACAGCGAAGGCGTTCTGTCGGCTTATAAGGACAACGCCTCGGTGATCGTCGGCAACGTTGCCGGCCGTTTCTTCCCGAATCCTGAAACCCGCCAGTACGGCGCGGTGCAGGAGCCGGTGCACATCCTGATGAAGGTTGAAACCCACAACCACCCGACCGCAATTGCCCCGTTCCCGGGTGCATCGACCGGTTCCGGTGGCGAGATCCGCGACGAAGGTGCAACCGGCCGTGGCGCCAAGCCAAAAGCTGGCCTGACCGGTTTCACCGTGTCGAACCTGCAGATCCCCGGCTTCGAACAGCCGTGGGAAGTGCCGTACGGCAAGCCTGAGCGCATTGTTACCGCGCTGGACATCATGATCGAAGGCCCGCTCGGCGGCGCTGCGTTCAACAACGAATTCGGTCGTCCGGCCCTGACCGGCTACTTCCGTACCTTCGAACAATCGATCACCACCCCGCACGGTGACGAAGTTCGCGGTTACCACAAGCCGATCATGTTGGCCGGCGGCATGGGCAACATCCGTGAAGAACACGTCAAGAAAGGCGAGATCGTCGTTGGCTCCAAGCTCATCGTCCTCGGCGGCCCGGCGATGTTGATCGGTCTGGGCGGCGGCGCTGCTTCCTCGATGGCCACCGGCACCAGCTCGGCGGATCTCGACTTCGCTTCCGTGCAGCGTGAAAACCCTGAAATGGAGCGTCGCTGCCAGGAAGTCATCGACCGTTGCTGGCAACTGGGCGACAAAAACCCGATCAGCTTCATCCACGACGTCGGCGCGGGCGGTCTGTCCAACGCCTTCCCGGAACTGGTCAACGACGGCGACCGCGGTGGCCGTTTCGAACTGCGCAACATTCCAAACGACGAGCCGGGCATGGCCCCGCACGAAATCTGGTCCAACGAATCCCAGGAACGTTACGTTCTGGCGGTAGGCCCTGAGGACTTCGAGCGCTTCCAGGCGATCTGTGAACGTGAGCGTTGCCCGTTTGCTGTAGTCGGCGAAGCCACTGCCGAGCCGCAACTGACCGTGACCGACAGCCACTTCGGTAACAACCCGGTGGACATGCCACTGGAAGTGTTGCTGGGCAAAGCCCCGCGCATGCACCGTTCGGTAGTTCGTGAAGCCGAATTGGGCGATGACTTCGATCCGTCGAACCTCGACATCACCGAGTCCATCGAGCGCGTTCTGCATCACCCGGCCGTGGCGAGCAAAAGCTTCCTGATCACCATCGGCGACCGCACCATCACCGGCCTCGTGGCCCGTGACCAAATGGTTGGTCCATGGCAGGTTCCGGTGGCCGACGTTGCTGTCACCGCCACCAGTTTTGACGTCTACACCGGTGAAGCGATGGCAATGGGCGAGCGGACTCCGCTGGCACTGCTGGACGCTCCGGCGTCGGGCCGCATGGCCATTGGCGAAACCCTGACCAACATCGCTGCTTCGCGCATCAACAAGCTCTCCGACATCAAACTGTCGGCGAACTGGATGTCGGCTGCCGGCCACCCGGGCGAAGACGCGCGTCTGTACGACACTGTGAAAGCGGTCGGTATGGAACTGTGCCCTGAGCTGGGCATCACCATTCCGGTGGGCAAGGACTCGATGTCCATGGCCACCCGCTGGAACGATAACGGCGAAGAAAAAACCGTGACCTCGCCGATGTCGCTGATCGTGACCGGTTTCGCGCCAGTGGCTGACATCCGTCAGACCCTGACTCCGGAACTGCGCATGGACAAGGGCACCACCGACCTGATCCTGATCGACCTCGGTCGCGGTCAGAACCGTATGGGTGCTTCGATCCTTGCTCAGGTTCACGGCAAGCTCGGCAAACATGCGCCGGATGTCGATGACGCCGAAGACCTGAAAGCCTTCTTCGCAGTGATCCAGGGCCTCAACGCCGACGGTCACCTGCTGGCTTACCACGACCGTTCCGACGGTGGTCTGCTGACCTCCGTGGTGGAAATGGCCTTCGCCGGCCACTGCGGTCTGAGCCTGAACCTGGACAGCGTTGCCGAGTCTTCGGCGGAAATCGCTGCGATCCTGTTCAACGAAGAGCTGGGTGCCGTGATCCAGGTTCGTCAGGACGCCACGCCAGATATCCTCGCGCAATTCAGCGCGGCCGGTCTGGGCGACTGCGTGTCGGTGATCGGTCAACCGATCAACAATGGCCAGATCAACATCACCTTCAACGGTGACACCGTGTTCGAAGGTCAGCGTCGTCTGCTGCAACGTCAGTGGGCCGAGACCAGCTACCAGATCCAGCGTCTGCGTGATAACGCCGACTGCGCTGAGCAAGAGTTCGACGTGCTGCTGGAAGAAGACAACCCGGGCCTGAGCGTCAAGCTCAGCTACGACGTCAACCAGGACATCGCCGCGCCTTACATCAAGAAAGGCATCCGCCCTCAGGTTGCCGTGCTGCGTGAGCAGGGCGTCAACGGTCAGGTGGAAATGGCCGCCGCGTTCGACCGCGCCGGTTTCAACGCGATCGACGTGCACATGAGCGATATTCTGGCCGGCCGTGTCGACCTGAACGAGTTCAAAGGTCTGGTGGCCTGCGGTGGTTTCTCCTACGGCGACGTTCTCGGCGCCGGTGAAGGCTGGGCCAAGTCGGCACTGTTCAACAGCCGCGCCCGCGATGCATTCCAGGGCTTCTTCGAGCGTAACGACAGCTTCACCCTCGGCGTGTGCAACGGTTGCCAGATGATGTCCAACCTGCACGAGCTGATCCCGGGCAGCGAGTTCTGGCCGCACTTCGTGCGCAACCGCTCCGAGCAGTTCGAAGCCCGTGTTGCCATGGTGCAGATCCAGGAGTCGAACTCGATCTTCCTGCAAGGCATGGCCGGTTCGCGTATGCCGATCGCCATTGCTCACGGTGAAGGTCACGCCGAGTTCTCCAGCGAAGAAGCCCTGCTGGAAGCCGATCTGTCCGGTTGCGTGGCGATGCGTTTCGTCGACAACCATGGCAAGGTCACTGAGCGTTATCCGGCCAACCCGAACGGTTCGCCGCGCGGGATTACCGGTCTCACCAGCCGTGATGGCCGTGTGACGATCATGATGCCGCACCCGGAGCGTGTGTTCCGCGCGGTGCAGAACTCGTGGCGTTCGGAAGACTGGAACGAGGATGCACCTTGGATGCGTATGTTCCGTAACGCGCGCGTCTGGGTTAACTAAGGCCTGTGTACAAGCTCGCCTTTTTTGTTCCTGACAGTCATGTCGAGGTGGTCAAAGGGGCTGTGTTCGCTGCCGGTGGTGGGCGGATCGGTGACTATGACCACTGTGCTTGGCAGGTGCTCGGTCTGGGCCAGTTTCGACCGTTGGACGGCAGTCAGCCGTTCATTGGTGAGGCGGGGCAGGTTGAGCGGGTTGAGGAGTGGAAGGTTGAGCTTGTGGTGGCGGATGAGTTGATCGTTGCTGTGGTGGCGGCTCTCAAGTTGAGCCATCCCTACGAGACGCCGGCTTATGAGGTGTGGCGGCTGGAAGATTTCTGACTTTTCTTGCTGCTGAAACGGGAAACCCGCAGATGAGTGATTGTCTGCGGGTTTTTTGTTGCCCCCCGATTTTCCAGGCAATGGGAATCCAATGTGGGAGCGAGCTTGCTCGCGAAGGCGTCGGATCAGGTAATGATGTTCTGGCTGACCGGGTACATATCCGTTGCTGCGGTAACGGCTTCTTAGGGTTCCGCCCTTACGGCGGGTCACTTTTTACAAACGCCTAAAAAGTAACCAAAAACGCTTGCTCCTACGTGCGGCCCGCTCGCTGGGGCTCGGGGTTCCTTCGCTCCGGGATCCATCCGGGCGCATCGCCTACGGTTTGCTTCGCTGCACCTCCTCTCGATGCATTTGGCTGCGCCAAACGGTCGCTGCGCTCCCACCCCCGGATAAATCCCTCCACTCAGCCTGCCGACGGGGCCTGTGGATCAAGATCAAGAGCAGCAGCCGAGCTAACGCTCATCCTGTTGAGTGGTGAAGAGCACGGGGTGTTCGGCTTTTGATTTGTGTTGGAGCTGCCCCTCACCCCAGCCCTCTCCCGAGGGAGAGGGAGCCGATTTGTGGGCTTTTCAGGATCTGAATTCGACTCGGTATTTCACGTCAGCGTAGATCCACCAAACACCCCGGTCAGTCCCCTCTCCTTCTGGGAGAGGGCAGGGTGAGGGGCTTTGATCTGTTTCAGAATCTGAATTCGACTCGGTATTTCACGTCGGCGAACATCCACCAAACACCCCGGTCAGTCCCCTCTCCCTCTGGGAGAGGGCTAGGGTGAGGGGCTTTT
>RCUP01000251.1_pt1 | contig 46098 bp, 44 predicted proteins | sample 2166341 | NCBI WGS metagenome assembly RCUP01 (sample SAMN09932325, study PRJNA488358) | compost metagenome | isolation source: compost soil in succinonitrile-enriched | place: Germany: Experimental Botanical Garden | reverse complement strand
CCAAAATGGGCTAATCGCCCTTGAATGATGAATGTACCATACGGGTCTGTAGGACCGCCGTATGCATTGAAGAACGCCCCATTAATCGCGGCTTCCGCATGGTAATTCTTCACGATGGAGGTGAACGACTCTACTTGTCCCACTTGACGCTTCGCAATCCCCAGCGTAACAGGGGTTCCTTTTGGAATGGAGACAGTTTGGACCGTGAAGGTCCTGCTTCCGACTTTAACCTTGCTTGAAGAGGCTTTGATCCCCGGCTTCGCTTCAGCGGTAAGAGGTTCAAGCCCTCCAGTCGTCAGCAGCAGTACAGCGGCAATAGCCAGAATAATTCTTTTTAACAGATAAGTCCGGTTTTTTGTATAATTGTTCATCTAAACAACTGCAACTCCCATCCATGCGCATATACTTTTCATTTCAAGTTCTTCAAATTTAGAAGCAATTAATGCATGATTCAGTTCCAGCCGGCATTCGTCGATCTGGCATGCTAACTCGACATCACACTTAATGGTAGCAAGCTGACGGGACAGGTGAAGCATGTCCAAATCGGTTTCGATTTTGGTTCGCACCCCTTTAGTCAGTTCCTCCAAATTGGCAAGAATTCCATCAACATCATGGTACTCCTGAACAAGCTTAACCGCTGTCTTCTCGCCAATTCCGCGTACACCCGGATAGTTATCACTCGGGTCACCCATAAGAGCCTTAACATCAATAATCTGCCGCGGCAGCAGCTGCTTCTCTTCCATCAGGCTGTCCGGGGTATAGACCATGTAATTCCCATGGCCTTTCTTCATAATAATAACGCTGGTGCAGTCATTGACGAGCTGAAGCATATCGTGATCTCCGGTCAATACAAGGACATCCATGTCCTGGCAGTATATAGAGGCAAGGGTACCGATGCAATCATCAGCCTCGTAACCTTCTGCGCTAATGTTAGGAATGCCCAGACTGTCCATGACTTCAAGAATAACCGCGAACTGGGGGATCAGATCATCAGGTGCTTCCGAGCGGTTACCTTTGTAGGCTGCAAATTGCTCGGTACGGAAGGTCTTGCTTCCCAAATCCCAGCAGCAGGCTACATGGGAAGGGGAGAATTTCTCTACAGCATCCCAGAAATACCGCATGAAACCATATATCGCATTGGTGGGGAGACCCGCCTTGGTGCGCCGGATATAGCCGCTGGCTGCGGACGCATAAAAGGCTCGGAACATGAGCGCCATTCCGTCTACCAACAATAGTGTTTCTCTTTTACTAGTCGTCAACGTTCTCTCTCCTTCGTTCATTCCTGGACCCTTTCATCCAGATTGTATATACATCAGTATATCACAAGAGCTGCACGGCTTCGATTACTAATGATTTCCCCATTCCTGTTCAAACGTCTCTTCCTTAAAGCCTACGGTCACTTTCTTCCCGTCTGTAACGATCGGCCTCTTAATGAGACGACCGTTTGAAGCAAGCAGCTCGATCTGCTCTTCCCGGGAAAGACTCGCAAGCTTGTCCTTCAGCCCCATCTCTTTATAGACTTCACCGCTTGTATTAAAGAACTTTTTGAGCTCGAGTCCGCTAAGATTAATCAAATCTGCAAGCTCGGTCTTACTTGGCGGAGCCTCAAAAATATTTCTTAACTCAAGCTGATGCCCCGCCGAATTAAGCGATTTGACTGCATTCCGGCAGGTTCCGCATTTCGGGTATTGATATACGATTAGTTCACTCATGATGAGCCTCCAATTATCGATAATCTGTTAATAAATATTCTCTTAGCCTATCCATATCCTCAGGAAGAGGGGCCTCGAAGAGCATATCCTGGCCTGTGAGCGGATGGCGCAGCCCCAGCTCTGCCGCATGAAGCGCCTGACGCCCAATCAAGAGATTTAGCTGATCCGCATTCTCCCGCTTTTCTACCGACATATCATCTCCGGCCGGGTGGGTATACATCTTGTCTCCAATGAGCGGACACCCCACCGAGGTCATATGTACACGAATCTGATGGGTTCGACCTGTCCCCAGTCTAATGTCCACTAAGGATGCAGCACCAAATCTCTCTACGATTCTGTAAAAGGTTAAGGCGGGATATCCAGTAGGCGTTACGATTCGGCGATGCGGTTCGTGCGGGTCCCGATCGATTGGCCCGTCTATGGTTCCTTCTTCAGGGGAAGGAGCTCCATGAACCAGAGCTTTGTACCGCTTGGTTACCTGCCCAGCAATCAGCTGTTCGGATATATGCTGGTGAACATAGGCATTTTTGGCAATGGCGAGTACACCGCTCGTCTCCTGATCGAGCCTATGTATAGGGCGAAAGCGGAACCTCTCTCCGCGTTCCTTCCAATAGTGAACCACCCCATTCGCAAGCGTCCCGGTATAATGACCATGGGTGGGATGTACGATAATTCCGGGTTCTTTATTCACAACCAGCAAGGCTTCATCTTCATACAAAACCTCAAATGAAATAGGCTGTGGCAAAATATCATCCGACTCTTCCTGCTCCATCCGGATGGCAATCTGATCCCCCTGCTTCACCTTGACGCTAATGTAGACCCTTTCCCCATTTAACATAATGCCTTGTTCCGTCAGCTTGATCTTGGACAAAAGCTTGCGGGACACGCCGAGCCTCCGCTGCAGTACCGTCTTCAGCAGCATACCGCTGTCTTCTTCCTTCACTTCATATTCAATGGGATCATAATAAGCTGTCATTGGTTACGGAACACCTTTGCGCTGCGCTCATATTCTATATCGGCCATCTTCTCTCTGGCGTTAGCAGTTCTGGCGACAGCAAAGAAGAAATCAGACAGGCGGTTCAAGTATCTAAGAACATCCGGGTTAACTTCCAGCTTCGCTCCAAGTGAGACCGTCCGGCGCTCAGCACGGCGGCAGACCGTACGGCAAATGTGCAGAGTAGAAGATAGCGCCGTACCTCCAGGCAGGATGAATTTCTCCAGCTTCGGGTTCTCTTGTTCATAGGCGTCTATCCACTGTTCCAACTGGTCAACCATAGATGAACTGACCTTAAAGCGGGACTCATTTAACTTTACAAAAGCCAGATCCGACCCGCAGTCGAACAGCTCGTGCTGAATCTGGAGTAAATGCTGAATTAAATCTGCAAATTTCTCCGGGTCTGCCTGACTTATCGCCTGGCCTACAAAACAATTGAGTTCATCGATGGTTCCATATGCTTCAATACGCTCGTCATCCTTCATGACTCTGGCTCCAATGACAGACGTCTTTCCTTCATCTCCCGTACGTGTATAAATAGACATATTCTTTATGCCTCCTCTTTGGAATTCGGTCCTACTCCGAAAAAAGGAGACCCCTTTGGAGGATCTCCTTTAATTAAGTATATATTAGTATTTCTTGTTACTTTTCATAAATTCATTAATCTTCAGATCCAGAAGACTGCTGATCTCAATTACAATATCGGAGGTAAATGATTGCTCTTGCAGGAAGAGTCTCTCCATTCGGTTACGGAGAACTAAAATTTCGTCTTCCAAGGATTCGGAAATTGATGATGAAGCGAGAGGGTTCTCTTTCGATGTCCACTGTTCTGATTTATGAGTAGTAACCATATTGATTAGACAGGCTGTATTCTCCGCTTCGCATTCGCAATCCCTCCTTGAATGTTAGAAATCTCTTAAGCTTCCTCTTAACATGGGATTTAACCTTAAAAACAGCTCTCACAAAATGAAATTATACCACGATCATCATCCAGTAATCAATTAGAAAATGAAAATTCTGCTAAATCAGCCTTGTTTCAGCTTATTCACAAACTCCCCTATACGGTGGATAGCTTCAGTTAGATTGGCAACAGAAGTTGCATAAGAGCATCTAAGGAATCCTTCCCCACCGAGGCCGAAAACATTACCGGGAACCGCAGCCACCTTAGCTTCAACCAGCAGCCTCTGCGCGAATTCGTCCGAAGAAAGACCGGTGGATTCCACACTTGGGAAAGCGTAAAAAGCACCTTGAGGCTCATGACACTCGAGCCCTATGTCACGCAGTCCCTGAACGACCAATCTCCGTCGCTGATTATAAGAATCGATCATCCGATCCTTTTCCTCAATTCCGTTAGTGAGCGCTTCAAGAGCAGCCACTTGACCCATGATTGGTGCACACATCACTGTATATTGATGGATCTTAAGCATGGCATAGATCAGATCAGGATGACCACATACATATCCCATCCGCCAGCCTGTCATAGCAAAAGCTTTAGAGAATCCACTCACTAGAATCGTGCGATCCTTCATACCAGGAATAGCTGCAAAGCTTACATGCTTCTGGCTGTAGGTTAGTTCTGCATAAATCTCATCGGAAATAACGATAAGGTCATGGTCTTCCACAACCTTTGCAATCGGCAGCCAATCCTCATAAGTCATAATACCGCCAGTTGGATTGCTCGGATAGTTCAATATCAGCACTTTAGATTTAGGTGTGATCTTGGCTAATAAGTTCTCTGCTGTTAACTTGAAATTATCCTTCGCGTAGGTCCCAATTTCTATCGGAACCCCTCCACCAATTGAGGTAAGCGGAGCATAAGGGAGGTAACATGGAGCAGGAACCAGGATTTCATCTCCGGGAGAAATCAATGCCCTAAGCGCTAAATCAATGGCTTCACTAGCCCCAACTGTAACCAATATTTGATTCGAAGGCTCGTAAGACACTTGAAAGTTATCATACAAGTACTGTCCGATAGCCTCACGGAGTTCAGGTGTGCCTGAATTCGAAGTGTAGCTGGTATATCCTCTCTCAAGAGAGTGTACCGTTGCTTCCCGGACATGCCACGGCGTGATAAAGTCCGGTTCACCGACACCCAGCGTAATAATATCTTTGTTGCCACTTGCTAAATCGAAAAATCTTCTAATTCCCGATGGCTGGATCTCCCGCACCAGGGGCGCCAAGTACGAGTTCATCGATTTGCTAACTTCCTGCTCTGATCTCTGACCTGGATTTACTATCATGACATGACTTCCTTTACGGAGAAATCACAAGACGGTGATCTTCTTCATGATCTTCGAAGATGATGCCGTCCTGTTTGTATTTTTTAAGAATAAAATGAGTTTTGGTAGATAGGACCGATTCCAGCGGGGACAGCTTATCCGATACAAAGCTTGCTACCTCTTTTAGATTTCGTCCTTCCACTTCTACGAGCAAATCATACGCACCCGACATTAAATAAACAGACTTAACTTGAGAGAACAAATAAATACGTTCAGCAATAGCTTCAAATCCACGCCCGCGCTCAGGTGTAATTTGGACTTCTATCAACGCAGTAACTTTCTCATCATCAAGCTTGCTGGAATTAACCACAGTCGCGTATTTCACAATGATGTGATCTTCTTCAAGCTCACGAATGGCTGTCTTTACTTCTTCCAATGAGGCGCCAAGAAGGGTAGCCAGCAGCTCAGGGTTACGTCTGGCATCCTCACGGAGCAGATCCAGCACTTTAAGTTTCAATTCACTTAGCTCTTTCATATATACCTCCAGTGCCTGTTCCCCAGACCTTGATCCAAGGCCTTTCTTGCTTGGGAAATCAGAAGTTCGTTGTATCTATCTTACATGATTTTAGGGCATCTGCAAACAAAAACCGTCCCCCCGTGTCAGGTTTCACGGTAAGGACGGATTCTCCAAGATGAGTCGTTCGAAGGGTTAGAGCGGTTTAGCTCACATGAGTAGGTTCGTTTTGGGAAGTATTCCCTTGCGATGATATCATCTGAGCATATTGCTGGCTCTTCTGCTGAGTCTGGGACGCATGCTGATACAGCTTATCCACTTCCTGCCGCGGAGCCTCAGGAGGGGATTGATAAGAGCCGTTTTGCTTCATCAACTGATACAGCTCACCTTGCAGGCGAAGCGTGCCGTCAGTAAGCTGGTTAAACATCTGACGTACCGTCTGGCACGAAGATTCAGTTGTAGCGGTGGTGTACTCCCGAGCGGTTCTTTTAAGATCAGCTAGAATAGTATTAAGAATATCCTGTTCAGCCAAATTAACCTGGTTATTCACAGATGCTTCCTCCCTTTGTTATTGTGTCTGTGCTGGTGCAACCGATTGGTGTTCTTTGAGCGCGTCAGTAAGAAGCTGCAAATGCTGCTGGTGGGCATGAATATACTGGGAAAGTGCCTGCTGAATATTGGTATCCTGGGACACGGCCGCAGCCGCAGCACTTTGCTTAATCAGCAAATCTTCGTTCATAATCGAATCTGCAATGTAATTCAGCTCTTTGGTGGTCAGCGGCTGAATAGTACTTTGGTTCATAGGTAATCATACCTCCTCGGTAGTTTTTGCACCCCCATATTATGGCCGCTTCAGTACTTTATGATGCAGAAAAAGCCTGCCTCAGAGAAATCTGAGCAGGCCCTGTTCATATAAAAGACGTATTATGCTTGGTTCTTGCTATTCGTTATACTACGTATGAATTGGTGCCTGTCTGCTTCTGACAGGACCCGGCTAACTGAGAAGCAGGAAGAGCATACATACACGTTCAGTGTATATGGTGCCTTAAGAAGAGGGGCATTCTGCTGCTGCATGCCGCTGTTCGCGTTCACCTGCTCCTGACCGGCAAGGAGCATATACTCCCGGCAGTGCGGGCATTCAGGCACCTCATCCTGCATATCCAGGATTCTTTCGACCGCAGATTCATATTCAAGCAAGTCCGCCCCTGCAGTTGCAAAAGAATTCACCCGGCGAACCACACCGGAGCTCTCTTCTTCATCAGCATCCCAAAAACCCAGGGTATCCTGGCTTTCTTCTACATCTGTGTCAGCTTCTTCCTCATACTCCTCTTCGTCTCCCAAGTTAACTTGGAGAGTACGGTAGCCTTTCAGTTCATTATGGCAATGAGGGCATTCCTCTTCGGGGCCGATCTCTTCATCCCATACAATTTCTGTCAGACACCAAGGACACACAGTCGTTTCCATATTAGATGTTCCTTCCTCTTGTTAAATTTAAGCCCGCACTAAAAATATGACGCCTGCGATAATAAAAAGCACTGCAGCCACAAACAATACCCGGACCAGATTTTTTATCATATATCCTCCTAATGCGTTGTACATTATATCCGTGTAACCAGGCTAACCAAGACTTGCTCCGATTACAAAAGATAACGAGACCGATATCCCCAGAGCAATGACGCCCACAGCCCGGTTATCCTCAGCAATCTCACGGTCGATCCGAAATACAGGAGTTACAAATTCAAATAGAAGGTACGAGATGAACAGCAGTACGGTACCTATGAAGGACCAGGTCATGAAATCGTAAATAGTTCCATGTAGCACTGCGGAATAACGAAAGATGTTGCAAATTCCAAATATTTTACCTGCCGTAGCCAGTGCAGCTGCCATATTTCCACGCTTGATTTCGTCCCAGCACCGGTAACGGGCCGCGAACTCAAAGCAGGATAGAAATACGATTAATTCCAGTATAGCTACCGAGAACAACCCTAAAGTCATGCCAATTGGATACTCAAGCAGCCGATCAATGGATTCCTTCAACAGGCATTCTCCTCCATCGTTATTTCAATTCCGCAACGGTTACCCCTGTGCCGCCTTCACCGTAATTGCCGATTCGGTAGCTCTTCACGTTTTTATGTTTACGAAGGTATTCCTGAATTCCGGTACGTAGAATTCCCGTTCCTTTACCATGGATGATATACACTTGACCCAAATTGCTCAGAAAAGCCTCATCAATGAACCGGTCTACCTCCATTATCGCCTCTTCCAAATTCGCTCCCCTGAGATCCAGCTCGGTCCGGGTCTGATCATCCCGGGTTCTCTTCAGATTCGTTACTGTACGCTGCTGCACCGCTGCTCCAGTTGAAGCCTGCTGTATCAGCTCCAGATCATCAAGCGCTACCTTCATCTTCATGATCCCTAACTGAACAACCGCTTCCTTGCCAGACAGCTCCACGACATGGCCTTTCTGATTCAGGCTGTACACCTTAACCTCATCGCCAGGTTCGATAGACCTCACTTGCTTGGCCGCTTTGCGCACAGCAACCGCTTTCTTCCGTTTAGCCGGCTCTGCTTCGTCCAGCTGCTTGCGTGCCGCAATCAGCTTATGCTCCTTAACGGAAGCTCCTTCTTCCAGGGCAAGCTTCCTTAAGTCATCAATAATCTTCTCAGCTTCATTTCTGGCTTTATCAATAATATTCCGGGCATCGGCTTCGGCCTTCTCCAGACGTTTGTCACGCTGCTGCTCGAGCTTTTCCAGTTCAGCTTCATGTAAGCTGCGAAGGCTTTCCAACTCCTGGCGAAGCTTCTCCGCCTTCTCGCGCTCTTGCTCTGCCCCAAGCCTGTTCTCCTCGAGGGAAGCGATCATGTGCTCGACCCTTAAGTCCTCTTCCTTAACCTCGCCACGGGCAAAATCAAGTATACTTCCAGGCAGCCCAAGGCGCTCCGCAATCGCGAACGCGTTGCTTCGTCCAGGCACGCCGATGAGCAGCCGATACGTTGGACTTAGTGTATTCACATCAAACTCCATGCTTGCATTAATGACGCCTTTCCGTTCATAGGCATAGGCCTTCAGCTCACTGTAATGGGTGGTGGCAACCATCCGGCAACCCAGTGAATGAATATGCTCCAAGATCGCCACAGCAAGGGCGGAACCTTCTGCCGGATCTGTTCCTGCTCCCACCTCATCAAGAAGGACAAGGCTCTTCGGAGACATTTTACTAAGAATCGAGATGATATTGGTCATGTGACTGGAGAATGTACTTAAGTTCTGCTCAATACTCTGCTCATCTCCGATATCCGCATAAATGGCATCAAAGACGCAGAGCTGACTCCCATCCTCCGCCGGCACGAACAAACCGGACATCGCCATCAAGCTTAATAGACCAATCGTCTTAAGCGTAACCGTCTTCCCCCCCGTATTCGGACCAGTTACAATAATCGAAGTGTACTGGTTACCGAGCTCCGCTTCGATCGGAACGACCTTATCCATGGGAATAAGCGGATGACGCCCTTTCTTTAGCTTCATGAAACCGCGGTCATTCATCATAGGAAGCGTTCCCTTAACTTCACGGGCAAGACGGGCCTTCGCAAAAATGAAATCAAGCTGGCTAAGCACATCGCAATCGTATTGAAGCAGCTCTGTTTGTTCACCCACAAGAGCTGTCAGCTTTTGCAAAATAACCTCGATTTCTCTTTCTTCCCGCAGCCGGGTCTCCTTCAGCTTGTTATTCATGGCCACAATCGACTCAGGTTCAATGAACAAGGTTGCACCAGAGCCGGACTGATCGTGCACGATCCCGCCGAAATGCGCACGGTATTCCGCCTTCACTGGAATAACGAACCGGTCCCCGCGGATGGTAATCAGTTGGTCCTGAAGCATTTTGGACACAGAGGAAGACCGGATCATAGCATCAAGCTTCTCCCTGATTCTCACTTCGCCTCCGCGTAGTTCCCGGCGGATTTGGGCCAGGGTCTGACTTGCAGAATCAACTACTTCAGCATTCTCATTAATGCAAAGCTTGATGGCATTCTCCAGAGGCTTCTGCTCACTAAGCTCACTGCAAAGATTATACAAGAGGGGCACTTCTTCCTCTTCATGAATGTTCAAGATATAACGCTTCAGACGACGTGCACCTGATAGGGTAGTCGATATTCCCATTAGCTCATGGGGATTCAATGTTCCCCCAATTCTGGCCCGCTTAACGGGCATCGTGATATCCACAATTCCGCCAAAAGGAGGAGCCCCTTTAAGCCGATCTACTTTAAAAGCCTCATCGGTGGCCTGAAGAAGCTGCTTAACGTCATCCAGATTGGTGACAGGTTGTAGTCTTTCAGCACGCTCTTTCCCCAGCGAAGTTTGGGTGAAGCCTGCTAATTTATTTATGATTTTTCGATATTCTAAAGTTTGTAAAATTTTCTCGTCCAAGGACGTTCACAACTCCTCTCGGGTATGCATATATTATAAACGATCTGGTTTGCTTTTCGCTATTTTGAGCCGGCAGGATATGTAAAAGCACCCTCATCACACATAAAGTTAATCCTGAGGGTATATCCTAATGCCGGAGATTTGAAGTAGGTTGATCAATTAGAAAGGAGGCTCTATTCCCGTGCAATTTTTTGGACATATTATCCGCTTCATTGTTTCCGCGTTAGTTCTGATGTTTGTGGGTTGGCTGGTTCCACATTTCACCGTTGGCGGATTTGGCAGTGCTCTTCTGCTGGCCATCGTAATCGCCCTTTTAGGATGGATTGTTGAAGGGGTAATAGGTACACGAGTGACCCCATTTGGCCGGGGAATCGTAGGCTTCCTTACGAGCGCATTAGTTATCTGGTTTGCACAGTTCATTATTCCGAGTGTATCCGTGACGATTATCGGGGCTCTGCTTGCCGCCCTGGTCATCGGAATTATTGATCTGTTCGCTCCACAGGCGACTCCGTTCAACCATTCACGGTAGATCACAGCAGTCCTCTATGAATTAGACAAAGCCCCAGTTCCTGGAACTGGGGCCTCTTTTATCTGATCAGATTCCATTATTCCACAGGCTGATGAAAAACAACCCGGTTCTTCCCGGCTCGTTTGGCTGTATAAAGGGCATTATCCGTATTGCGGAATAATATTTCTTTGCCATTCCCGGGCTGATAGGTACATACACCAATACTAACGGTAACCGGCTGTTCCCTCGAATGGGACAAAGGCAGGCTCTCAATCCTCTGGCGAATTTGCTCCGCCTGCTCAGCCGCTTCTTCAGCCGTTGTATCCGTAAATATTACCGCGAATTCTTCTCCTCCATAACGTGCAGCGAAGTTGTTCGGATTTAATAGCTCCGTAATACAGCCTGCGGCATCTTTCAGGACGATATCTCCTACCCAATGGCCGTAGGTATCATTAACTTTCTTGAAATTATCAATATCGATTAAAGCCAAATGCAAAGAGACCCCATTGGTTTCACAATGTATAATCAGGTTCTCCAGGTATTCATGAAAGGTCTTATGATTATATAGTCCTGTCAACGCATCAATCTTGATGAGCTTATCAGAAATTGCCTTCTCCACAATAAGCTTCTGCTCTGACTTCACTAGGGATTCCATGCTATTTCTGAGCTCCTGAGAGCGTTCGAGTATGGCTCGCCCAATCAGAATTCCCAGCATAATATAAATGATAGTCATTAGAAATCCGAGCCAATCTACTTTCGGATTATGCGGGTCTGCCAATACATAGTTGAGACTCAAGAACAGGATGCTGAATAGGCCTGAAGTATATAGGGCCCCCCGGCTAAAAAACACAAGAGAAAGCAGTACCGGTAAGAACAGTATAATTTCAGCTCCGTTGAGAATAGGAAAAAGAATATAAAATGCCGGATAACTTACACCTAGCCCGCAAGCAAGTACAATATTATCGATATGCTTCTGCCGGGTTCTTAGAAATACTTCACTTCCCGCAAGAAACAAGAGAATTAGGAAATCCGATACTAGATATCTCAGCTCGAATGTTGACTCGTAGTTTTCAGGGGACAAGAGTGTATGATTTTCATATAATATCCATTGAGCAGCAAATAAGATTATGGCTGATGCCCAATACCCATTCATCAATCTTCGGTTCCATGTCAATCTGATTCCTGGATGTTTACGACCGCTACTGATGAGTATCCCCTACTTTTAGTATGTTTTGAAAGAATTATATCTCGTATTCTGCTTTAATGTCCAGCGTACACTTTACTTGAACTGCAACTTTACCATATGGGATTCTCGGATTCCATTCTTTGAAGTTCACGAATCATTCATAGCCTGTGTCGCCTATCATACCTCTTTTGAGTTATTATAGTGTTGATGCTTTAATTGAATTTAACGAAAAAGGGGATACCGATGAAAAAGACAATCGCGCTTCTGCTCTCAGCTATGCTCCTATTGATTCTATCCGCCTGCGGCGGCACCCAAGCTAACAATAACTCAGCCGGAGAGTCTAATGTGACCCCCAAAGCTGAGCTCGTTATCAAAGCTACTAATTATCAATTCGATCAACAAGTTTATCACCTAAAAAAAGATGTTCCGGTCAAGATTGTATTCAAGAACGAATCCGGAAATCATGGTGTAATAATCCCCAAGCTAAATCTACAGCTCGATAGCGAGCATGAGTCTGCTGTGGTTACTCCAACTGAAGCTGGAGAGTTCGATATTTCCTGCTCGGTTATGTGTGGTACAGGACATAGTCAGATGATCGCTAAAATCGTTGTTGAATAAGAACTCCTATTCAATTCTACTTGTAAGCTAAATTTGAAAGGACAGCATCCCTGATGCTGTCCTTTTCTGTATTATTTATCCGATCAGGTCTGGTCCTGTTCTATTAACTCGATCCACTCGTTGTACTCCATTTGTAACTTAGCATACTCTTCTTTTAGCTTGGCGTGCTCTTCCTGAATCTTCTGGATACGCTCCCGCTCCATCTCACGTTCTGTCTGCATCAGTCGGTATTCATGCGAGATCAGTTCGAATTGCCCACCTATCTCTTCCAGCTGGCCAGCCAGTTCATCTCTTTCCAAGGCTAGGCTGGACTTCTCCTCAGCGAGTGAATTTGCGGTGTCTCCTGCAGCGGCACACTGCTGCTGCCAATCGTCTAACTGCTGACGCAGAACCGTCTCTGCTTCACGAAGTGCGTTATACTGCTCTTCTGCAGTCTCACAGCGAATCTGCCATTCCAGTTCCCGATTCTCGGCCTCTTCCAAAGTCTTCGTTCTCTCCTGTACGAGAGCTGTATTTTGCTTAAGCTGCTCCTCTAGATCAAGAAGCTGCCGTTTCAGCTCATCGCCTTCGACCTTCAGTTCTTGTATCGCCTCTTCCGACTTCTGTTCGCGGCGCAGCATATTCTCATAGGAATTTTTAAGAGAGCTGTACTGCCCCTGTATCAGGGCTAACTCTTCCTCTACTTCCTTGCTGGCAATCTTGTCTTTGTTCAGCTGCTCCTTCAAAGACTCCACTTCATCCTGTGAGGTTCGCAGTCCTTGCTCTAAGGCCTCATTATGTTCCGCAGCTTCCAGCAGCTCATCTTCAAGACGATTGATCTGTTCATGCCGTTTCTCGGCAAGCTTCTGTCTGGACTCAGCTTCCTGAGCAGTCTTGGCAGCCTCTGCACGTAATTGTTCTTCAAGCGACTTAGCTTCCTGAAGAGCATGCTGCAGGCTTGTAACTTTCTGCTGAACAGCCTTTGAGGCTTCAAGTGATTGATTAAGCTGACTTTCAAGCAAAGCCGCGTTTTCTTTGAGCTTCTTGACTTCTACAGCTGAAGTCTCTTCCCTGCGAAGAGACTGTTTGTACTGTTCATCCAATTTGGCTCGGTCTTCTTTTTCTTTTTTCAAGAACTGCTCTGTTGTTCTAAGCTTCTCCTGAAGACTGCTCCGGCTTTCACGCCCATCACTTAACTGTTTCTCCAGCTCCTGAATCCGTGCAGTCTGATTGTGTGCTTCTTTTTCCTTTTCTTTCAAAATTTCATTAGCTTTCTTCAATGATTCTTCAAGCCCAGACTTTTCGCTTTGAAGGCGGTTAAAGGATTCTTGAAGGGTTCCAAGCTTAATCTGCTGCTCACTATATAGATTACCTTGAGCATTAAGCTTCTCTTCAAGTACCCTCTTCTGATCAGATACGGAAGCAAGCTCCAGCTCCAAGGCATCCATCTTGACAACTTCCTCCGCCATATGAACCGCGGCAAGAACCGCAATACGCGGAATATCCAAGTGCGTATGAGCTTTCGCTATGGTATGCATACGGTCATTAACTTGACGGGCAACCTGTTTCATATAATCAGCACTGCTGCCGACAATTTTATAAGAAGTGCCGTAAATTTCTACGGTTACACTGGTTCGATCGGATTTAGTCAAAGCAAGTACCTCCTTCAATTCTTCTGTCTGGTCCAAGATGTGTTATTGTACAAAAGCCACATCGAATCTGGTTTGCTATAGGATTCGATGTGACTTCTGTAATTTCCTGCTATTTTCTAAGTTCTGCGGCAAAAGTTTGTTCCAGCACTTCAAGTACACGATCGTGTACTGTGGTAATGTCCTCTTCGGTCAATGTGCGATCCTTATGGCGGTATACCATTGAGATGGCCACACTCTTTTTGTTATCTCCTAATTTGCTTCCTGTGAACACGTCGAAGACTTGAATGGCGGTAAGCAGTTCACCTGCGGTTGCTTGAATCGCCTGAATCAGTGCTCCGGCTTCCACCTCACTGTCCACAACCACTGCAATATCTCTCTCGACTGAAGGGAATCTTGGCAGCTCGCTGTATTCAATATTGCTTACTGCATGCTGGTACAGAGGTTCCAGCAGAAGTTCCGCAACATAAGTATCCTCCAGGTCTTTATCCCGCTGCAGGTTTGGATGCATCTGTCCAAGTACCCCAATCCGAATCTTCTCTTCCCCAGCCTTCAGGTAAATGGAGGCTGAGCGTCCCGGATGGAAGCCTTCCGGACGATCGGCAACATAAGTAACCTTGTCACGAAGACCCAGATATTCGGTCACACTTTCAATGGCGCCCTTCAGATCGAAGAAGTCCACCTTCTCAGCCGCAATATTCCACTGCTTCTCCTGGCGAAGACCAGTCAGCAGAAAACCTAGCACAGGTAGTTCCTGTGGTTGTCTGGTCAGCTTATCTTCGTCCGTCCAAAATACACTGCCAATTTCAAATAAGGACAAATTATCCTGCTTACGATTCCGGTTATAGGTTGCAATATCAATTAGCTGCGGAAGGGTACTTGTACGAAGCACGCTTCTGTCCTCACTCATTGGCATAGCCAGCTTTACAGCGCGGCTTCCCCCTGACAAAGCTTTGAACAAGCTAACGGAAGATTCATGCGTGAACGAGTAACTGATCACTTCCTGCCAGCCACCATGTGTTAACAACGTGCGAAGGCTCCGGCGGAGAAATTGCTCCCTTGTGTAAGAACCAGCTGTGGTTGGCCCCTCAATTGCGGTTGTTGGGATATTGTCATATCCATACAGACGGGCAACTTCCTCAATCAAATCCACATCGCGGGTAATATCTCCACGGCGTGATGGGACAAGTACTTCAATTTCCCCTTGACGTTCAGCACTTTCGAAATTCAGCCTTGTGAAGATCGTCTTGACTTCGAGCATGGAGATATCTGTTCCCAGATAACCATTAAGCTTGCTGAGCGACAGCGTAATTTTCTTTTCTTCCGGTGCCTTAATTACGGATTCTACAATCCCTTGATATACTGTACCCCCGGCATACTGCGCGATCAGACTTGCGGCCCGGTTCAGTGCAGGGATGACCCGATTCGGATCAACTTCTTTCTCGAAACGAAGGGAAGCCTCGGACCGAAGGCCGAGCTGACGGGAGGTCTTGCGGACACTGCCACCATCGAAATGAGCCGATTCCAAAATAATATTGACGGTATCTCCGGTAACCTCTGAGTTTAGACCACCCATTACACCGGCAAGGCCGACGGGCTTATTCTCACCATCTATGATTAGTAAAGCACCTGCCTCAAGCTTACGCTCTTGACCATCCAGAGTCACCAGGGTCTCACCTTCTCCAGCCTGACGCACACCAATGGATCCACCTGAGATTTGGTCCGCATCGAAAGCATGCAGGGGTTGACCATACTCCATCATGACATAGTTCGTGATATCGACAATGTTGTTGATGGGACGAACACCGGCTGCCGCAAGACGATTCTGCATCCACTGCGGTGAAGGAGCAATCTTCACATTGGAGAAATACCGTACCGCGTAATGGTTGCAAAGTTCCGGAGCTTTAATATGCACAGAGATGTGATTGCTGGCGGCTTCAGAGATTTCGATCAGCTTCTTCTCCGGCTCAGGAATCTTCACTTCCCGTCCGAGGATAGCACCAACTTCATAAGCTGCTCCAAGCATACTGAGGCAGTCCGAACGGTTCGGCGTCAGATCAAAGTCAAGAACTTCATCATCCAGACCGAGCACGGCGTTAATTGGAACCCCAATTTCAGTATTTTCCGGAAGAACGAGAATACCTTCCTGCTGCTCTTTCGGTACGAACTTCTCATTCAGGCCGAGTTCCTTGGCAGAGCAGATCATCCCTTGGGAGGCAACACCGCGCAGCTTCGCTTTCTTGATCTCAAGTCCACCAGGAAGCTTGGCGCCTACCAGAGCAACAGGTACCTTTTGACCGGCGTCCACATTCTTCGCTCCGCATACGATTTGAAGGTCCTCACCGAGTCCCGCATCAATAATACACACATTAAGTTTATCTGCATCGGGGTGCTTTTCCTTACTCTTCACATAACCCACTACGACCTGGCTTACGCCCGGGCTTCTCTTCTCCACAGAATCAATTTCTATACCGGAACGTGTAATCTGCTCAGCCAATTCCTCCGCGACTACATTGTCCAAAGATATATAATCAGACAACCATTCGGTTGATACTTTCATGAATATGTCCCTTCCCTTCGATAATTAGTTTCGAGCAAACTGCTGCAGGAACCGCAGGTCATTGCTGTAGAAATGACGGATGTCATCAATGCCGTATTTGAGGATCGCAATTCGCTCCACGCCCATTCCGAAGGCAAAGCCAGTATACTCCTCTGGATCGTAACCGCCCATTTCAAGCACACGTGGGTGAACCATACCGCAGCCCAAAATTTCAAGCCAGCCTGTATGCTTGCACATCCGGCAGCCTGAACCGCCGCATTTCACACAGGTTACATCTACCTCAGCACTTGGTTCCGTGAAAGGGAAGAAGCTTGGACGCAGACGAATCTGTGTTTGAGGTCCGAACATTTCGCGAGTGAACTGGAGCAGAGTGCCCTTCAGATCACTCATCCGGATTCCTTTACCAATGACCAGACCTTCAATCTGGTTGAACTGGAAGGAGTGGGTGGCATCATCATCATCGCGGCGGTAGACCTTACCTGGGCAAATGACTTTAACCGGCACCTCACCTTTCATGGCTTCCATTGTGCGAACCTGAACTGGAGAAGTTTGTGTCCGCATCAGGATGTCTTCTGTAATGTAAAAGGAATCCTGCATATCGCGGGCTGGGTGATTCTTCGGCAGGTTGAGGGCCTCAAAGTTGTAATAATCGGTCTCTACTTCAGGACCTTCCGCAATGCGGTATCCAAGTCCAATGAAGATATCCTCAATGTCCTGAATGACCTTATTCAGGGGATGAACACTGCCCTGGCGAAGCGGGCGTCCCGGTAGAGTAACATCCACCTTCTCCGCTGCGAGTCTCTGTTCGGTTTCTTTGTTTTGGAAGGCCAGCTGGTGACGCTCAATAACTTCTTCAATAGCAGAACGCACCTCGTTAGCGACCTGCCCGATCACCGGGCGCTCCTCTGCACTAAGTGCTCCCATACCTCTCAAAATTTCTGTAAGAGCACCTTTCTTACCTAGATACTTCACTCTCAGATCATTAAGCTGCCCGGCATCAGCAACGTCCTTCAGCTGCTCCAACGCTTCAATTTTTAACGATTCCAACCGCTCTTTCATTTATGAACCTCCTTAAAGTTTAAGACCCAAGATACCGAACCCCTAATCCTTCGTCACATGACGAGCGCAATTCCCGAGAAAAACAAAAAAAGCCTTCTCTCCCGTAAGGGACGAAAAGACCGTGGTACCACCCTTGTTAGATCCGTATCCTCGTAGATGCCATAGCAAAACAGCACAATATTAGAAAGATACATCTCTCACTCATCGAATTAACGGTTCGTTGCCGGCAGCCTCTAATGCCATAGTCTTCTGGACCATCGGTTCAAGGCGCTGCTCCGGAGTGAACTTCGGCAGCCTGATTCTGTAGAAACGCTCTCAATCTTACGGCGCTTCCTCCCTGTAAAGAGGCACTGCTTACTCTTCTCCATCTTAGCATTTCATTATCATGGTTATCCTGCATTCTTATGTTCAATATTATATGCAAAACATGCACCTATTGGCAAGTCGAATCCTGCCTAAGCTTTGGATTCCTCTTCCGTTATGATATTGTTTGTGTTATCTACCCAAAGGAGACCAGTGAACCCGTATGAATGGAACAGAACGCAAAAACATCATCCCCGGACGAACGGTGGATATCGTACTCAAGAAAGATCAGCGTACCGGTAAGCTAACCCGGGGAATTGTCAAAGATATTCTAACGAATTCTCCCAGCCATCCCCATGGGATCAAAGTCCGCTTGGAGGATGGACAAGTCGGACGAGTCAAAACCGTCCACATCTAAAATCAGCCGTACTGGACTGCACCGGACCACATTTAATTAGTATTCACCACGGCTGCCATCGATTTAAAGAGCACAAAAAAAGCAGAACTTCTTAGAAGTTCTGCTTTTTTTGATATATACACCTAAGTTATCTTTTACCCGGATCGTAAGGAATCCCGAGAGCAGCCGGAGCGGAAGACCGTCCTACCGCAGCCACCAATACGATGATAGTCAGCACATACGGAAGCATGTAGATGAATTCCATTGGAATATGGCTGGACCAGGAGAACAGCGTAACATAACTGCGAATCGCTTGCGAGAAGCCAAAGAACGCAGCTGCCCCGAACGCACCGATTGGATTCCATTTCCCGAAGATCATCGCCGCAATAGCGATAAAGCCCTGACCTGAGATGGTATTATGCGCAAAGGTGCTTGTTGTAGTCAATGTAACAGTTGCACCGCCGAGAGCAGCAAGAGCACCACTAATCATAACCCCAATATAACGCATACGACGAACGTTTATCCCTACAGTATCTGCAGCACTTGGATGCTCACCCACAGAACGCAGACGCAGACCAAATGGAGTCTTGTAGAGAACATAGTAAGCCACGAACACCAGAATTATGGCCAAATAGGTTGTAGGGTAATTATTAAACAACCCTTCCCCAATAATCGGAATCTGAGAAAGACCCGGAATTGGGTATTTACTAACCACCTGCAGAAGCGGAGTCTCACCATTACCACTGAAAATCAGCTTAACCAGATACAATGTACTGCCCGCAGCCAGGAAGTTAATAACAATCCCGCTAATAATCTGGTCCGCCTTGAACGTAATCGAGGCCAAAGCATGAATCAATGAAGCAAGTATCCCCGTAATTATTGCTGCAACCAGGCCAACCCACGGAGCTCCCCCGCCCATGCCAGCCTGTTCAGCATAGTAAGTAGCTACTGCGGCAGAGAAAGCCCCGAATGTCATCAGTCCTTCAATACCAATATTGGTTACCCCTGAACGTTCTGAGAAGATGCCGCCCAAGGCCGCAAAGATTAGAGCTGTCGAAAATACAAGCGTCGTATTTATCAACTGGCCTAAAGTAGTTACCCAATCCATTTACAACACCTTCTCTTTCTTGCGTTTGGAGTAAAAAGGTTTAAGTACCCAGCGTACGATGCCCTGTGCGGCAATGAAGAAGATGATAGAGCCAATGACAATCCGAATCAATTCTGGCGGAACACCTGCACCAAAGCTCATGCCCGCAGATCCGTAAGTCAGAATACCGAACAATGATCCCCCCAGCAAAATCCCAAACGGATGGTTCATCCCGATCAAGGCCACAGCGATACCATCAAAGCCAATCCCCGGCGATCCGGACATGATCGATTGGTAATGAAATACCCCAAGTACCTGAACAGCTCCTGCCAGTCCCGCGAACACACCACTGATAAACATGGCTTTAACTACATTACGCCCCACATTCATCCCGGCATACTCAGCAGCATTAGGATTGAAGCCTACAGCACGAAGCTCATAGCCCTGTTTGCTCTTCCATAAGAAGTAATAGAAGAACACCGATGCAAGCACAGCGAGCAGCATCCCCCAGTGCATGCGAGCATCATTAAAGAAACTAACAAGACTTTGAATTGAAATCGAAGCGGTTGGTTGAATTTCTTCCGAATGATCCATTCCTTCTGGTAGCAGGAAGGTATTTACGATATAGTTCCCCAGATATAAAGCTGTCCAGTTCAGCATAATCGTCGTAATAACCTCATTCACGCCTCTTTTAGCTTTCAGGTAACCAGCAATCGCAGCCCATAGACCGCCGCAAAGTGCACCGGCAATAAGCGCGAGAGGAGCATGGATGATGGATGGAAGTCCGGTCACTTTGATTCCGACAAAGGTAGCAGCAGTCATTCCCACGATGAATTGGCCTTCACCGCCGATGTTAAATAGACCTGCTCTAAAGGCAAACGCAACTGCAAGACCCGTCAGGATCAGCGGTGTAATCTCGCGCAGCGTCTCCCCAAAATCATATAGATTCCCAAATACCTGCTCAAAAAGGGATTGATAAGCAAGCAACGGATCATAACCGCCCACAAGCATAATAATCGCTCCGACGATCAAGCCGAATATAATGGCAACCAGAGGGACAACAATACTTCCGGTAAATATTTTGTACAATTTACTCATGCGCCTTACCTCCCGCCGTGCTGCCAGCCATCATCAGACCGAGTTCCTGATCATTGGTTGACTCAGGGTATACTTCACCAACAATACGGCCTTCATAGATAACCACAATCCGGTCAGATACATTCATAATTTCATCCAATTCAAACGAAATCAGCAGCACGGCCTTACCTTGATCCCGCTGTGCGATTAGCTGCCGCTGTACGAACTCGATCGCACCTACGTCCAGACCTCGGGTAGGCTGCGCAGCAATCAAGAGATCCGGGTTTTTATCTATTTCCCGGGCTATAATCGCTTTCTGCTGGTTACCGCCCGATAGGGATCTTGCCAAGGTATCCATGCTTGGAGTACGCACGTCGAAATGTTCAATCAGACGTTTTGCCTGCTTTCCGATGGCATCATAATTCAAGAAACCTTTTCGGTTATAAGGCTCTTTATAATACGTCTCAAGCACCATGTTCTCTTTCATCGAGAAATCAAGGACAAGACCATGCTTATGACGGTCTTCTGGAATATGGGACACACCGCTTTCAATTACTTTTCGCGGAGGCATATTGGAGATTTCCTGATTCAGAACTTTAATGGATCCGCTATCGATCTTGCGGAGTCCTGTTAAAGCTTCAATCAATTCACTTTGTCCATTGCCATCTACTCCCGCAACACCAAGAATCTCACCGGCTCTCAGAGTCAGGCTAAGTCCGTCCAGAACAGATACTCCGTCCTTATTCTTAGCCGAAATATTGTCGACTTGAAGTACAGCTTCCTTCGGCTCAGCCGCCTTCTTGTCCACTTTAAAGGATACGCTTCTTCCCACCATCTTCTCTGCCAGCTCATGAGGACTTGATTCTGAGGTCTTCACTGTGTCAATTACTTTACCGCGGCGGATGATCGTAACGATATCCGAAATCTGCATAATTTCTTTCAGCTTATGTGTAATCAAAATAATGGATTTGCCTTCAGCAACCAACCGCCGCATAATCTCCATCAATTCCGAGATCTCCTGTGGTGTCAGAACCGCTGTCGGCTCATCGAAGATGAGAATATCCGCTCCGCGGTAAAGTGTCTTCAGGATCTCTACACGCTGCTGCATACCTACAGAAATATCGTGAATTTTGGCATTTGGATTCACCTTGAGTCCATATTGTTCGGACAAAGCCTTAATCTTTGTCGACGCCGTCTTATAGTCGAGATTAATTCCTTTGCGCGGCTCCATGCCCAAAATAATATTCTCGGTTACCGTAAACGGTTCCACTAGTTTGAAATGCTGGTGGACCATGCCGATACCAAGATCAATCGCTTTATTTGGATTATCAATAAGTACAGGTTGACCGTTGATTTCAATACTTCCTTCATCAGGCTGATACAACCCGAACACAATGTTCATCAGAGTAGACTTACCGGCTCCATTCTCACCGAGTAGCGCATGAATTTCGCCCTTTTTAAGCTTCAAACTAATGGAGTCATTAGCTACAATACCAGGAAACCGTTTGGTAATTCCCTTTAGCTCCAGAACCGGAGGCGCTGCTGACATGAGATCACCCTTCTCATAAAGATTGTCTGGACAGGACATAAAAATAACCTTGTTAACAAGGGAACAAGGCTAGTTAGATAACCAGCCTTGCCCTATAAATATAGCCTATATAACGTTCATGTGAAACTAAAAGATCATGCTGACTCTGATATCTTATTTTTCTGGAACTTTGATTTCGCCGCTAACGATTTTTGCTTTGTAATCATCTACAAGCTTAAGCACGTCAGCTGGAACGTTTTTGCTGGAAGTGTCAGGAATACCTACACCATTATCCTTCAAAGTCAAAGTTTCCTGTCCGCCTTTAAATGTACCGTCAATAACTTCCTGACTGACACGCTTAACCGCTTCATCTACACGCTTAACCATGGAAGTCAGAGTTACATCAGGGAATTCCAGGGATTGGTCTTTATCCACGCCGATAACCCATACTTTCTGTCCGCTCTTCACACGGCCAAGAGCTTCGTTAAATACGCCTGTACCTGTTCCGCCAGCAGCTTGGAAGATGATATCTGCTCCGTTGTTGTACTGGGTAGCAGCTGCTGTTTTACCCAGATCAGGCTTATCAAATGCACCTGTGTAGTTGATGTTCACTTCTGCATTTGGGTTAACAGCAAGTACGCCTGCTTTAAATCCTGCTGCGAAACGCTCGATAACCGGAAGCTTAATTCCGCCTACAAAGCCGATTTTATTTGTTTTTGTCATTTTACCAGCAACGACCCCTACCAGGAAGCTGCCTTCATTTTCAGCAAAAGTTACCGATTTAACATTCGGAGCATCCACTACTGCATCGATTATCGCAAGCTTGGCATCTGGATTTTGTTTAGCAACAGTACCAACAGCATCACCAAGGCTCATGCCAATACCCCAAGTCAAAGCGTATTTGCCTTTAACAAATTTATTCAAGTTTGTATTGTAATCATCTGATTTTGTACTTTGCAAATATTCAGCTTTAACGCCTTTGTCCTTCTGTAATTGCTGCAGACCTTCCCAAGCAGACTGGTTGAACGACTTGTCGTTTACACCACCAACGTCAGTAACCATACCGATTTTGATATCGGATTTGGATGAACCTTCGGAAGTGCTTGCACTGCCGTTTGTTTCACTTTTTTTGTTGCCGCATCCTGCAAGTACTACAGTAAGTGCAAGCAGCATGACGATCGACAATTTAAAAGTCTTTTTCATTGTTTATAATCCCCCTTAGAAATTTGAAGCGTGTCTGTCGACCAAATTATACAATTAAACCAGATTAAAATCCACACATTAATGAACAAAGGTCAATAAATTTACGGATTTGAAAGAATGCAAGCGCTTCAACATAAAAAGCTTACTTGCTATGTTCGTTTAAAGCGTTTATTCCCCTTTATCAACTATGTTTATCCGATATTTTCAGCATTCCCCAAAGCGATGAATTTCATCATTTATTGACAACAAAAAAGCCCTTCGCAAGGAAGGGCCTGAATATTTGTATGGAGCGGGTGATGGGAATCGAACCCACGCTATTAGCTTGGAAGGCTAAAGTTCTACCATTGAACTACACCCGCAAAATTTATGGTCGGGACGACACGATTTGAACATGCGACCCCCTGGTCCCAAACCAGGTGCTCTACCAAGCTGAGCTACGTCCCGTTATCTTGCCTATATGTTTCGTAAAGACAAAAATAAATATATCATTTTCTTTTACACTTTGCAAGTCTTTTTTACAATTATACGGCTTCCCTACACAAAAAGCGGGCTTCAATATCTTGGGCACCAACAGGCTTACTAAATAAATAGCCTTGGCCTTCGTGACAGCGCTGAAGCTTCAAAAATTCAAGCTGCTCCTGACTCTCTACACCCTCTGCCGTTACCTTCAGCTTCAGATGGTGAGCCATCGACGTAATGGTTGATACAATTGCAGCATCGTTATTGTCCTCCATCACTTCTTTTACAAAAGAACGGTCAATCTTCAATCGATCAATAGGTAGGCTCTTCAAATAATGAAGTGAGCTGTATCCCGTACCGAAGTCATCGATACTGATATGAACCCCTAGCTCTTTCAACCGTCGCAACTGGTCAAATGCCGTTTCCTTATCAAATGTCATACTTTCCGTAATCTCAAGCTCTAGATATTTGGGATCAAGGCCGATCTCGGCGAGAAGGTCCCCGATATGTTCTGAAAGGTGCGATTGCCTAAATTGCCGCATCGACAAGTTGACGGAGATACAGATGGGCTCGTAACCCTGTATCTGCCAGTTTTTATTCTGAATACATGCCGTACGCAGAACCCAATCCCCAAGTGGGACAATTAGCCCGCTCTCTTCAGCTAAAGGGATAAATTCCGCAGGGGAAATGAGGCCTCTATGAGGATGATTCCAACGTACAAGTGCCTCCATACCAACAATTTTACCGGTATCCAGATGGATCTGCGGTTGAAATTCAAGGAAGAACTCCTGCCGCTCAATTCCTTTACGCAGGTCGTTCTCCAGTTTAAGACGGGATTGAACCTGTACCTGCATGGAAGGGGTATATCGGCTGGATTCAATTCCTTGCTCCTTCGCATTATGGACGGCCATATCTGCATTCTGAAGAAGCTGGTCTGCTGTTTGTCCGTCCTCGGGGAATAAGGCCAGGCCAAGACTAACGGAGAGATGGTATTCTGAATTCTCAATTACCATGGTTGATTCCAAGGCAGTAAGTAGCTGATCCATTCTGTCATGAATACCACTGACATTAGAAACACCAGGTACAATAACGGCAAACTCATCTTCACCCATCCGAAATACTTCTTCAGCTGGAGTGCAGCTGTGGGTTAATCGTTCTCCCATAACGCTGAGAAGACGGTCCCCCGCACTATATCCAAGAGAGTCATTAATAGCTTTAAAACGATTAATATTTACGATAATCACTGCAGTCGAAACCCTTGATATGCGTGAAATTTCAATTTGCTCCTGAAGGGTCTCCTTCAATTTTCTACGATTAGGCAGCCCGGTTAAATCATCATGGTAGGCTAAATAGGCAATCTTCTCTTCAGCCAGCTGTTGGTACCGAATTGGTTCTTCAATAGTAAGCTTGTATACACCTTCCAGGATAAAATAATAGGACAGCATCATAAATATCTCGCCTGTCAGGTGTGTAATCCCCAACTGCTGGGGCTCAGAAATAAAAGTTAAATAATGTCCCATCATCATAAAGATCAAAGCACTAATAACCGACAGAACGGGTGTAGAGCGCTCAGCACGATTCTTATATAAAATAGCGGCCAATCCAGACATATAAAGGAGCAGAATTCCTGCACCCCCAAGCAGCTTCCATGAATTCATGTCGTTACGGCTAAACAGCACTGGAAGGCTGGATTGAAATTGCCCAATTAAATACAGGCCCATGACGACAGAGAATAAGGTGATGGCAAGCACGGTAACCTTCTGGGTGCGGCCAACCTCCTTATCATTACTACTAAAAATCAAAAGCACTCCTGCAGAGCCAATTCCATGGGATATCATGACCAGCCACATGAGCGTATTCGACTGAAATTCTAATCCAAACAGGTCAACACCACTGAGCGATGTCATGTACAAGACATCAACAATTCCGACGACCGCGAAAAGAACAGCACTATATAATCGGTGTCTGGACAGCTTGTTTGTAAATAGAATCCAGCCCTGTGCAAATATTGCGAAACAAATCGCTCCTGCTATGAATCCCACTGACAAGAGCAGACCTTGCAGCACTTCCTTCAACTGAGCTCCACCAAAAGATGTAGTTGAAATCATGCTCACCCAGATCATGACGACAAGTCCACACAATCCTTTAATTATTGTCATCTTCTCTGCTGTTCTGATCTGCATTTGCCTTCTGACCCCCAGATGTAATATCAACGTATCTGAAACAATTCCACATCTTTCGCGTTTATCCTTCTTTTTTGGCAAAAAAATCCGGCAGAATTCTGCCGGATTTTAGAACAATCTATTGTTTTTTCTCGAAGCTCACTTCTGGAGTCGTTAATTTATCATAAAAGCCTACAACTTTATCTTTATCTGCTGAGGCACGAAGTGCCATAGCGGAACGGGGATGTTCATCTAATGTTCCTGTAATCATATAAGGAATCAGATATCCCCACTCTTCCTTTTCCCGCAGTGGAATCAACAAGTTCTCAAGCACCTCAAGTACTGGGCGAAGCTTGTAATGGGTATTCTTCAAATGCGTTACGAGAAGCTCAGTTGGGCAGTTTCCGGCCGCACGACCCATCCCATATACTGAAGCATCCAGGAATTCAACCCCGTTTTGAGCAGCCACAAGTGTATTGGAGAAAGCCAGCTGCATATTGTTGTGGGTATGAACACCCAGACGCTTGTTAGGAAGATGTGTCTTGAACTTCTGTACGAGGTATTCCATATCTTTATAGTCAAGACTTCCGTAGGAATCCACAATATAAACGACATCCACAACACTCTCATTGATCATTTCAAAGGCTTCAATCAATTCGTTCTCCATAACGTTGGACAACGCCATAATATTCAATGTTGTTTCGTATCCTCTATCATGGAATGTCTGAACAAGCTGAAGCGCCTTGTCCACATCCTTAATGTAACAAGCCACTCGAATCAGATCCAGCATGCTTTCTGAGCGGGGCAGGATATCATTCTCATCGACACGGCCAATGTCAACGAGTGCGGACAGTTTGGTTGTGCCTTTCTGTGGAATCACTTCACGAAGAAATTCATCGTTCAGAAAACGCCAAGGACCTGCCGAATCAGCTCCAGACAGCAGTTTCGGAGAGTTCTTATATCCAATTTCCATATAATCAACGCCTGCTTCATTTAAGCCTGCATAAAGTTGTTGAACGAATTCCACGCTGAAATCCCAGTTATTCACGAGACCGCCGTCCCGTATTGTGCAATCGACAATTTTACTATTATTCGTCTTCATCCGCAAAGGTACCTTCTCTCATCTGTTTTACTATTCATCTTACTTGAAGCTAAAAGCAAAAGTAAAGGTTATATCTGAAGTTATTTGACCGATTAAGCACAATTCCTTGTTACCCGACATATTCAATCAAAAAAGGCGCCTGTGCATTAGCGCACATCGCCTGTAATTGAACTATATTCACTTAGATCAAAGCCATTCTCACACCTGATGTGTTAATGGAAGCGATATCATAAATACAGTGCCTTCTCCCTTCATGCTATCCACCAGAATCGTTCCTCCGTGATTTTTTATTATCTTATAGCTGACAGACAGACCAAGACCGGTTCCCTTCTCTTTCGTGGTAAAGAAAGGATCAAACAAGCGTGTGAGCAAGGTCTTGTCCATTCCATTCCCATTATCTTTAATAGAGATATTCACATAGTTCCCTTCTTGCTTCGCACCTATCTCAATCATTCCTGCGTGGTCACCTTCCACCTCTTCAATAGCTTCCATCGCATTCTTGATAATATTTAAGATTACTTGTTTGATTTGTTTGACATCTATGGATACAAAAAAAGATTCATTAATCTGATGAAGTCTCATCTCGCATCCCTTCATAAGAGCCTCGCTCTCACTAAGCAGGAGAGTATCCTTCAACAAGGAAGGTACACTTACAACCGTCTTTTGGGGGGCTGAGGGCTTTGAGGAATTTAGAAATTCATGAATAATATCGTTCGCACGGTCGATTTCCATCAGTATAATTCGAGCATATTCATCTTTTCCAAGCTGAAAAAGGTGTGGACGCAGAAGTTGAATAAAGCCACGAATTGCGGTAAGAGGATTACGTATCTCATGAGCGATCGCAGCCGAAATCTTGCCCAGCATCGCCAGCTTATCGTTCTGGTAAGCTGTCTGTTCAATTTGCTTGTAATCAGATACATCCTTTACACTGAGCAGGAAATCTCCATCCATCTGATCTCCATAAGTAACGGTAATGAGCCAGTGTCTTCCATATTCATCAATTAATTCATGATATTTACGGCGGTGAAAGATAGTCTCCCTGTAGATCCTGGCAATCTTCTTCTGCTTGAAACGGCTTAAATAGGGATGACGGAGAAGCTGAAGGAGATTACAGCCAATCAGGGACTGACGAGGAAGTTCGAGAAGCTTGGCCATCTGAACATTGATGAAAGTTAGAACACCGTCACTATCAAACAGGAGAATACCGCTATCGAGATGCTGCAGCACATTCTCATACTTATTTTTGACAAGTTGGGTCGATTGAAATGCTTGAACTGACTGAAGCAGTGTTTCTTGAAATTCACTCAACAAGTTGACCCCCCCTTTTCTGATTAATGATGTACCTGCCTATCCGACAATATTCCATCATCTAACGAAAGAAGATTAAATTTCCTCCTGCTGCGAACATTTCTCTCTTTCCCTCACATTCTGCGGGGCTAGTCTAGCATTGGAAAAACCTAGAAAACTTCTGTATACATCATATTAAGTATGCCGAGAACCGTCAATCAGAGATACTGTCGAAAAAAGTGGGATATCCCCGCCTCAATCTCATTTTCAACAAAAAGAAAGATAGTCCCCCTATGCGGGAGACTATCTTGTGCTGCCCTTACTCTTATTGTGTATAAGCTTGGTACGTCTTTGACTCATTACCGCAAGCCGTTTCTTCAATTCTCTTTCCCACTTCTCATCCTCAATCTGCTTCGCTACAGTAAGTAGGTCCAGTGACATGTCAATTTGATTCTGAACAATATCCAAAGGATCCTCGCTCTCATAATTGACACAATTTCCGAAGATAGATTCCTCATCTTCCGTTACAAAATCCTGAAAGTCCACCTCTGCAGCTCCGTCATCATGAGCATATTCAGCCAATATCTCATACTCATTCTCAACTTTATAATGAACCTCTACCCGATGACAGACCGGACAGAAAAGTAGGGGAACATTATGGACTTGCGTACGATAATGCTTCAAAGTTCCTTTCGTGCCAACCATACTCGCTCCACAGCAAAAACTCATTCCCCTTCACCTTCCTTAGTTAGGTTCAAAATATGAAGCGCTTTATTCCTGAATTTCTATAACGTATTCGCTAAATGAAATGTAAATTCCTTTCAGCGTAGCATAGATTTGAATAATTAAGAAAAAAGTCCTTGGTCCATGGGATAAAAAGCCCCCTCGCTAGGTGTCATACACCGAGAGGGGGCCTTATTATAACTTGTCCAGCTGTAAATTAGACGTTCAGGTTTTTGTCGCCTGGCTTCCAGTTCATTGCACACAATCCACCGGATTGCAAAGCTTGAAGTACACGAAGAGTTTCTTCCACACTGCGTCCAACATCATTGTGGTTAACAACTTGGTATTTAAGCTCTCCTTCTGGATCGATAATGAACAAACCGCGTAGTGCAATGCCTTCTTCCTCGATCAGAATACCATATTCACGAGCTACACTCTTAGTAATGTCAGCAGCAAGCGGGAAGTTCAATTGTCCAAGACCATTGCTGTCTTTAGGCGTATTGATCCAAGCTTTATGGCTGTGTACAGAGTCTGTGCTTGCGCCCAGAATTTCAGTATCCAGAGCTTTGAATTGCTCATAAGCATCACTAAGTGCTGTAATCTCTGTTGGGCATACAAATGTAAAGTCAAGTGGATAGAAGAAGAATACTAACCATTTACCGCGATAATCTGTTAACTTCGCACGTCCAAATTCTTTTCCGTCTCCAGTCACAATTTCAAGATCGAAATCCGGAGCGGGTCTACCAACCAAACGTTCTGCCATTTCAAAATCCTCCTTTAAAAATATGTAAGAAAACAAGCCAGGGGCTGTTCCCTTTATCAACTTATGCAATTTCTGATTACATACAAATGGTATCATCGGTAAAATGCAAAGTCAAGATTAGAAGGATTTCTTTTTTATAATAATTATAAATAAAGTAATTCTGTTACATATTATTGATCCTTGATTCTTATTTCTTCATTGTTGCCACAATCAGGTCACCCATCGCAGTTGTGCTGATTGCCTTGCTCTTATCTACAGCAATATCACCTGTGCGATGACCTGCATCCAATACCTCAGCAACAGCTGCTTCAATCGCATCTGCAGCATCTGCATATCCGAAGGTCAAACGGAACATGAGCGCTACCGACAAGATCGTAGCAATCGGGTTAGCGATGTTCTGCCCAGCGATATCCGGAGCAGAGCCATGTACCGGCTCGTACAGACCAAAGCTTCCTTCACCCATAGATGCAGAGGAGAGCATTCCGATGGATCCAGTAAGCATCGCTGCTTCGTCACTCAGAATATCTCCGAACATGTTCTCAGTTACGATAACGTCAAAGCTTGATGGGCGTCTCAGGAGCTGCATTGCACAGTTGTCTACAAGCACATGCTCAAGTTCCACGTCCGGATACTCAGGAGCAACACGGATAACGACTTCACGCCATAAGCGGGAGGTTTCAAGCACATTAGCTTTGTCAACGGAAGCCAGTTTCTTACGGCGTTTCTGTGCAATCTCAAAAGCTTGGCGGACAATACGTTCCACTTCAGATACATTATAAGCACAAGTATCTACAGCTTCCTGACCATTTTCGGTATCGCGGCGGAATTTCTCCCCGAAATAAATACCGCCTGTCAATTCACGAACAACCATGAGATCTGTACCTTCCAGCACTTCAGGCTTCAGCGTGGAAGCATCCTTCAAGCAATCGAACACGACCGCAGGACGCAGATTGGAGAACAAACCCAGCGCTTTACGAATGCCTAGAAGTCCTGTCTCAGGGCGAAGCTCCTTCGGATTGGTATCCCATTTCGGTCCCCCTACAGCACCGAGCAATACAGCGTCAGCGGATTTACAAATGTCCAGAGTTTCCTGTGGAAGCGGGGTCCCTTTCTCATCGATAGCAATACCTCCGAACAAGGCATGCTCCGTTTCAAAACGGTAGCCGAAAAGTTCCTCTGTGCGTTTCAATACTTTCTCTGCTTCTGCAACTACTTCCGGCCCAATTCCATCTCCTGCGATGACCGCAATCTTCTTCACTTCTGACATATCCATTCACTCCTCTTATTAGGTTTCAGTCCAATAACATACTCATTATGTTGTAACATATCTAGATAGCTTAGACAAAGATATAGAATCTATCACGGTAATAGGTTATGACTATAAGTTATTTTATCCCTCAAAATAACAAGAGACTCTTCGAGCGGATAACGCTGCGGAAGAGTCTCTTATAGTCTGGACGCAGATAAATGTGCAGATGTGGATTCTTTTCACTCAAAAAGGCGGTTCAGCACATCCACAAATCTCTTTAATTCATTCTATATAACTGAATAAATTCAATGCGGCTCACGCTTAGGCATGGCCGCATTGAAAAATCGAGCATATAAATTATTATTACTTCTTGATCCAGTGCATCAATCCACGAAGCTCTGCACCAACAACCTCAATTGGATGGCTAGCTTCATTACGACGGGTAGCTGTCAAGAATGCACGGTTCGACTGATTCTCAAGAATGAAGTCACGTGCAAATTTACCTTGTTGGATATCAGAAAGAACAGCTTTCATGGCTTTCTTCGTCTCGTCAGTTACGACACGCGGGCCTGTTACATAGTCACCGTATTCAGCTGTGTTGGAGATGGAATCACGCATAGTAGCCAGACCACCTTCATAGATCAGGTCTACGATTAGTTTCAATTCATGGAGACACTCGAAATATGCCATTTCAGGAGCGTATCCAGCTTCTGTCAATGTTTCAAATCCTGCTTTGATCAGGGCGCTCACACCACCGCAAAGAACGGCTTGCTCACCGAACAAATCAGTTTCTGTTTCTTCACGGAATGAAGTTTCAATAACTCCCGCACGTGTACAGCCAATACCTTTTGCATAAGCAAGTCCGATTGCTTTGGCTTGTCCAGTCGCATCTTGATGTACAGCGATAAGTCCTGGAACACCAAATCCTTCAACATAAGTACGGCGAACCATGTGACCCGGAGATTTAGGTGCCACAAGCAGTACGTCGTTATCTTTAGAAGGAACGATTTGACCGAAATGAACGTTAAATCCGTGTGCGAACAGGAGAGCTGCACCTTTTTTGAGGTTAGGAGCAATTTCACTATTGTACACAGAAGCTTGTGTTTCGTCTGGCATAAGAATTTGAACTACATCCGCACGGCGAGTTGCTTCAGCAACAGACAATACTTCAAAGCCGTCTTCTTTGGCTTTATCAAAAGACTTACCTTCACGAAGACCCACTACCACATTAAGTCCGCTTTCACGCAAGTTTTGTGCATGAGCATGCCCTTGGCTTCCGTATCCAATAATTGCGATAGTTTTTCCTTTCAATAGGCTAAGCTCTGCATCTTGTTCATAGTACAATGTTACTGCCATTTTCGTTCGTCCTCCTAAAATAGTATTGGTCGATGCCTGCCGGTCCCTCTTGGCTTTCGGTTCCTTTCAGCTATCGCCGATTGTATAAACCCTCCACATAATGAACGGGTGCTTCAAAGGACCTCCTTGATCCCTTCAAGCCCCCGCTCATTATGCGCGGGTTCTTAATTTACACGTTCGTATTTAAAATTAGGCATTACCACGAATCATTGCGGTTACTCCGGTCCGGGACAACTCCCGGATTCCGTATGGAGCCAGCAGTTCAATCATAGCATCAATTTTCTCTGTGTCACCAACAACTTGAACCATCAGACTATGTGTTCCGATATCAACCACAGCAGCGCGGAAGGTTTCCACCAGCCCCATTATTTCTGGACGATCGGATGGCTCCGATTTGACTTTAATGAGCGCAAGCTCTCTTGCAACCATTGGCTTGGAGCTGAGATTGACAACTTTGATAACATCAATCAGTTTGTACAGCTGCTTCTCAATCTGCTCCAGCGTCTTGTCATCTCCGTGAGTGACAATAACCATACGCGATAAGCCTTGCTCCTCGGATTGGCCCACTGTAATACTTTCAATATTAAAGCCTCTGCGTCCGAACAATCCGGACACACGCTGCAGAACACCCGGCTGGTCATTTACTAGTACGGCAATTGCATGGCTTTTAGTCATCATTCGCTATCCCCCATTAACATTTGATCAATGGTGGAGCCCTGCGTAACCATCGGATATACATTTTCCCCTTTACGTACTACGAACTCAACCAGTACCGGTCCAGGAGTCTCCAGAGCTTCCCGCCATATGTTCTTGGCTTCTTCCTTGTTCGTTGCCCGCAGCCCTTTAACTCCATAAGCTTCAGCCAGCTTCACAAAGTCTGGGCTTCCAGCCAGGTCAATGTGGCTGTAGCGGTTGTCATAAATCAGTTCCTGCCATTGGCGTACCATACCAAGCACCTGATTGTTGATTACTACAATTTTGACAGGAATCTTGTTGATCGCACAGATCGCAAGCTCTTGCGAGCACATTTGCATTCCGCCGTCTCCATTAATGGAGATAACCAGGCGTTCAGGATGAGCCATTTGGGCACCAATTGCTGAAGGGAAGCCGAATCCCATCGTTCCAAGTCCTCCAGAAGTAATCCATGAACGAGGTTGATTGAACTTGTAGTACTGTGCTGCCCACATTTGATGCTGACCTACATCCGTAGTTACAATCGCTTGACCATGCGTGGTTTCATTCAAATGTTCAATGACCCACTGCGGTTTGAGCTCTGTATCTGAATCAATATATTTCAGCGGCTTCTCCTGTTTGCGTGCTTGGATTGTCTGTCTCCATGCATCAGCCTTCTCAGCATAGACCGGACTTTGATTCAATAGTTCGAGTACCGTCTTGGCATCGCCGACAATCGGAATGTCTGCTGGTACATTTTTTCCGATTTCAGCTGGATCAATATCGATATGAACAATTTTAGCCAGTGGAGCAAAGCCTCCCAGAGCTCCAGTTACACGGTCATCGAAGCGAGCGCCGATATTGATAAGCAGATCCGCTTCCTGAATACCATGGTTCGCTGTGAATGTACCGTGCATACCCGGCATCCCCATCCAGAGTTCATGGCCACTTGGGAAAGCGCCAAGTCCTAGCAAGGTGGTTGTAATCGGAATTCCAGTATTGTTGACAAATTCATATAATGCTTCATGACCACCGGAGTAAATCACGCCGCCCCCAGCAAGAATTACTGGACGCTCAGCTTCACTGATCGCCGCTTGAAGCTTCTCAAGCTGCAGGCGATTTGGCTGAACCGTTGGATTGTATCCACGAAGATTCAGGGACTCGCTTGGATTAAACAGCGTCTTGGCCGCCGAAACGTCTTTCGGAATATCAATCAATACCGGACCTTTACGTCCTGTATTCGCAATATGGAACGCTTCATGAATCACGCGTGGAAGATCTTTCACATCACGTACCAGGTAACTGTGCTTCGTGATCGGCATCGTGATTCCGGTGATGTCCGCTTCCTGGAAAGCATCTGTACCAATCAAAGTTGTCGCTACATTCCCTGTGATAACCACCAGAGGCACCGAGTCCATATATGCGGTCGCGATTCCGGTTACCAGGTTCGTTGCCCCTGGACCTGATGTTGCGATACAGACTCCCACTTTGCCACTGGCACGAGCATAACCGTCTGCTGCATGAATAGCTCCCTGTTCATGTCTAGTCAACAAGTGGTGGAAATCGTTAAATCCATACAGTGCATCATAAATATATAATACGGCTCCACCCGGATAGCCGAAGACGCAATCGACACCTTCCAACACCAAGCTTCTGAGCAAAATATCTGAACCTGTAATAACTTCTGGCTTCATCCATTTCTCACGCAATTCTTCTGTAGAGCGCATCTCTGGAATTCGAGCGTCCATCAGTCATCCTCCTCTCAAAATTACCATCCATATAGCCTTCGTCTATAAACATCAAAAAAACCTTCCGCCACTCAAAACAGATTTCTGCTTCGAGGGACGAAAGGTTATCGCTTCCGTGGTACCACCCATGTTCACCCGGATCTTCGCAGAACCGAGCCTTGGCGAGTAAAGGATCTCTCCCTACCCATGGTCCGTAACGTAGACCTTACGATTCTCCCTAATAGCTTCTTCTTCTCCACGCGCGTGGTTATTACCGGTAAGAAGAACTTTTCAGGAGAACAGCTCAGAGGTGAGCTCGTCATTAAGGGATAATGGTGGTGGTTTCAGCAAATCCATCCACTCTCTGATCAAAAGAGCCCCTAACACTTCGTCCTCATCATTGCCGATTTCGTATCGCGTTATCGCGTTAAAATGTTTAGAAACATTATATGATTCCTAGGTGTCATAGTCAACACTTTTTGTAAATCGATTCACCCGAAATCTTCAGGAACCCTTTTTCTCCCTCACCATATGATAGAGTACATCGCCCAGAAATATGTACGGTGAGGAGGAGAATTAGCAATGATCCGTTATCGGAGACCGAAGCAGGATGATCCTGTCATTTACCAGCTGATCGAAACCGAGCTTGTCCCCTATTCGCACCTGTCAAAGGGGGACCTGGACGCCGTGAGGAAAGACCTTCCCATGAGACTGAGCCGGGGTGTAACTTTAGTTGTCTCTCCAGACTATGAAGATGATCCGTGTGCCTTTATTCATTTTATGATCCATGGGGATTTATTATACATTGACATGATGGCCGTTGCACCCGCGCAGCAGCGTAAGCGCCATGGGAAGACACTGCTCTCGCAAGCAGAAAGCTTCGCCGCCTCTCGTGGGTGCAGCAAGGCCAAAGTAATGGTCGACGCAGGGAATGAGCGCGCCCGATTGTTCTACCGCAATCTGGGATATGACATGGTGAGGTTCATCCCAATATCTCTATGCTATGAAATGAATAAACCCCTGCGTTCAAATCCGCCGTCTCGGCTAATCTAGAATATGAATGGGCTGCCGTAGCCGCCACCATAGCCATAGTTATACCCATACCCGCCGCCATAGCCGTAGCCACCACCATAAGGGCCTGGACCACCATAACCATAACCGTATGAGTATGGCAAAGTTCCTATGGCAAGCAAATCAAACAAGGCCAGCGGCAAAATCGCTTTTGTGTGTACTTTTTTGCCCTTTTTCGGTGCCAGGATAAGACGATTCCCGCTTATCTTTACAAGCTTACCCGTAACCATACCGCCGTCTTTTTTATAAGCCACGATATTTTTACCTATCAGTTTTTGTGCTTCCTTCTTCATTGCGGATGAATTCATGCATTCCCCTCCTCCAAGTGTCTTCCCCCTAACATATTCCCCGGATATGAAGAACGCCTGTACCTTCGCCTTGTAAAAAAAGAAAACAGGCGCCCCGGGTGGGACGCCTGTTACTGTACATAAAACGCAATTTACGCGTTGATTTTTTCTTTTGCAACAGCAGCCAAAGAATTGAATGCTGTAAGATCATTAACAGCCAGATCAGCAAGGATCTTGCGGTTGATGTTCACTTCAGCCAATTTAAGGCCGTGCATCAATTTGCTGTAAGACAAGCCGTTCAAACGAGCTGCCGCGTTAATACGCACGATCCACAGTCTGCGGAAATCGCGTTTCTTTTGACGACGGTCACGGTATGCATACAGGAATGATTTCATTACTTGCTCATTAGCTGTTTTGAAAATACGGTGTTTAGAACCGAAATAACCCTTAGCAAGCTTCAATACTTTTTTATGACGACGACGAACGACGAATCCGCCTTTTACTCTTGCCATATCAAAAAACCTCCCAGAAAGTGTGTTCTACTACTTAAGATTAGACAGACCTTGTTTCAAACGTTTAACGTCACCTGCGTACATAACTGGATTGCCGGCCAAAACACGTTTTGTGCTTTTGGATTTACCGGAGAGCAAGTGGTTACGGCCTGCTTTGTAGCGTTTCACTTTACCAGTTCCAGTAATTTTGAAGCGGCCTTTAAGGCTGCTGTGAGTTTTCATTTTAGGCATGGTACTTCCCCCTTATAGGTTGTAAGCTTATCGCTTAGTTTTTCGGTGCCAAAATCATAATCATACTGCGGCCTTCCAATTTTGGCAGACGCTCAATGGTAGAAATTTCAGTAACTTCTTCCTTGACGCGGTCCAAAATCTTCTTCCCGATATCGGCATGTGTGATTTCACGGCCACGGAAACGCACAGAGCATTTCACTTTGTCGCCGTCTTTCAAGAATTTGATCACGTTACGCAGTTTCGTCTGGTAGTCATGTTCCTCGATATTAGCGCGAAACCAAACTTCCTTGATATCGACGATTTTCTGATTCTTACGGGCTTCTTTTTCTTTCTTCTGTGTCTCGTAACGGAACTTGCCGTAGTCCATAATCCGGCATACCGGCGGTTTAGCCGTCGGCGCTACATTCACCAAATCCAGATTCAGATCGATGGCCATCTGCAAAGCTTCACGAATCGGCTTAATCCCGATTTGCTCACCTTCTGCACCAACCAAACGAACTTCCTTCGCCCGTATTTCATCATTGATCAAATGTTCCTTACTGATAATTCTCCACCTCCAAATGGTCTGTTGCCATACTATCCTGACCAAAATAAGCAAAATAAAAAGGGATACAGGTTACCACCCGCATCCCATAATTGATCATCAATTCTTCATGAACATTCACATTCATAAATCATCGGATCAAAACCAGCCAACCGAAGTCAGACAGGTGAGAAGCCAGGGCCTCTGCTTGCAATCCAAAAACTTGCTAACAGCAAATACTTGATAAATATAACACAACAACTCAGCCCGGTCAAGCAGAAATAAAAAATAAAAAGCAGGGATGTTATCCCTGCTTGCTTTGGACTTCTTCCAAACGAACTACCCGTGTATGCTCAGTGTGACTCCACTGCTTGTTGTTCTGTGTGAAGAATGCATAGAACGTAATCGGCCACCACGAGAACAGATAAACCGGGAACAAAATCAGATACAGATAAACTTTCTTATACGTGATCTTCTCCAGGATCATCGCTGCCAAAAAGATAAACACATTACCGGCAATAGCCAGAAGTGATACCCAGAATGGAAGATAACTGTACATGGTTGAGATATGCGGTCCATTAAACAAAGATTGATCTGCCCAGATAAAGGCCGTAAGCAAAAACGTCAGAAGTACGATGTAGACATTTACTGCGTACAGAGCCAGGTCAAACTTGATCATGCTTCTCTCTTTGATACTCTTCCAGAGCATCGGGAAGAAGTACCGGCGTGCTACGGTAAAGTGCCCCTGCATCCAGCGCAGACGCTGGCGCGCGGAAGCCTTGAATGTCAGCGGCTTCTCATCGAACAATTTGGCGTCATAGTTGAACACAGGATAAATCCCTTTGCTCGCACAGCGCATAGTGAACTCCAGGTCTTCTACAAGACTGGTTGCGCCCCAGCCAATTTCTTTCAAAAGCTCGGTCTCAAAGCACATGCCTGTTCCGCCCAGAAAGTTAGCCATCTTCAGATTATGACGAGGCAGCTGCCATAAGCGGTTCACATACCAGTATGATACTCCATAAGCCGCAGTGACCCACGAATCTTCAGGATTCTTGGTGTCAATATAACCTTGAATCACGCGGGCACCGCTGCAGAGATCATTATTCATCTCGTTCAGGAAGTCTGGATGAGCCAAGTTATCAGCGTCAAACATAACAACCGCATCGTACTGACGCGGCATCTTCCAAAGTTCTTTAAGCATCCATTCAATGGCATACCCTTTACCTCTAAGGTTCGGATTGGTACGCACACACGCATTCATATCGTGACTGCGTACGATATCGGCAGTACCGTCCGTACAGTTATCACAAATAACGAATACATCGTAAAGTTCCTGTGGATAGTTGAGAAGCTTTAAGTTCTCCATCAAGGCCCCAACGACCTGCTCCTCATTATGCGCTGCTACTAAGACAGCGAAGGATTTGGTTGGAGGAAAATGCTGCTTCTTCTTTTTCTTGTACATGCCAAACAAAGAGAACACGAATTGATACACACCAATGACTGCAAGGATAATCTGCAGTCCAACTAGAATGGCATCCAACATGATTCCCTGGTACCCCCCTTTTAACCCTCATGAAATTAAACTACGTTTTTCTCTCTACAATTTGTAATCGCAGTTTCTAATGACCCTTGATCCATTTTTAATTTAGTGAAGCATGGTAACTCCATTTGTCCCTTATCTTTATCTGGGTACAAATAGTCAGACATTAAGATTCTCTACGAATTCGCCCGATTTGTCAAAAGGCTAATTTCTCTTCTACGTTTAAATTACGCCCAAAGAATGTCTATATCAGGGTACAGCAGCACCTCGTCCTTGCATTCATAGCGGTTAGGTCTTATTTTCATCCATTTTGCCGTTTTTTATTTCCTAAAGCTGCCCCCTTTGCCTAAAATAATCGATGAAAGTAAAGGTTATATTAAATCAAACGAGAATTATCAGGAAAAGTTTACGGAAAACCTGATATTTTTTTAAACTTTTTTGATATCATTTGAATCATTGTAGTAGGTGTATCCTTCATAAGTCAAAAATGGGCAACGACTAAAATAGAAAATAAAACAAACTGACCTTGAAATGGCCGTAGAATAAAAATATGATTATTCTATCCTGAAAATAACGGCAATCTGCTGCTAAGGGTTGTTCAGGCCAGCTTCCGCTGGTTATATGGATTACACACCACACTCCATAAATAAGGGATGATTCGGGCTAAATCAGTTTGGCCTATCCAAAGCGGAGGGATTGTATGCAGCGATTATTTGTGAAACTAACACACCTGGACCAACGATTATTTGTAGCAATAAATACCGGTCTTCACGGAAGCTTCCTCAACTTTTGGCTTTTTTACCTGACCCATATGGGAGGAGCAACCTTTACAATTGCAGCAACGATACTGCTATGGATTTTCACCCCTGATCCCTGGAGACACACTGCTCTTATAGCAGCTGCCTCTCTGGCCATCAGTCATATTCCAGTTGCAATAGCCAAAAAGACTTACCCTCGGGTGAGGCCCTATCTAACGCTTCCGGGTACAAATACATTCCGTGATCCGTTAACAGATCATTCGTTCCCATCAGGCCACACTACAGCTATTTTCTCAGTTACGATGCCATTTATGGTAATGGAGCCAGTGACTTCCTTTATACTCGCTCCCATTGCAATGCTGGTAGGCATATCCCGGATCTATCTGGGACTCCACTACCCTTCTGATGTACTCGCTGGAGCTGTTATCGGGACCGGAGTCGCACTAGGCACGGTTGCATTATGGCCTTAAAGGGGATATTGTTAGGTTATGGTAAAACCTTGCAGGAAAAGGTGAAACTAACGTGCAAAAACAAAGAGTACTGCTTTTATCCGAAGGGTTTGGTGCAGGGCACACGCAGGCGGCTTATGCGCTTTCGAGCAGTTTGCGCAAAGTATCGCCAAATGTGCAGACCAAGGTCCTTGAGCTTGGAAGTTTCTTGAATCCGAGAATGGCTCCACTAATTATTACGGCGTATAAGAAGACGCTCAGTTCCCAACCCCGGCTGGTACGAATGATGTACCGCAGCAATTATAAAAAATCATTAAACCGATTGACGACGCTCGCGCTGCATCGGATTTTTTATACTCATACCACGCAGCTGGTCAAGCAGATTCGCCCGAATGTGATTGTATGTACGCATCCGATTCCCAGTGCGGTAATTTCGCGTATGAAGCGGCTCGGGCTTAATGTTCCATTATGCACAGTCATTACGGATTATGACGCGCACGGGACCTGGGTGAGCCGGGAAGTCGATTGCTATCTGGTCTCGACCAATCAGGTCAAAGACAGGCTGCTTGAGCGTGGAGTGGAGGAAGCAAGAATCCGGGTCACCGGCATTCCTGTTCATCCCAGCTTCTGGGAACGGCATCACAGCAAAGAAGACATAAGGAACAAATTTGGTCTGGCTGATATGCCCACGGTGCTGGTGATGGGCGGCGGCTGGGGCTTTATGAAAGACGAAGCCGTCAATACCCTTCTCGCCCGCTACCGCGAAGAGATTCAGCTTATCTTCTGCTTTGGCAGCAACACTAAGTCACTTCAAAAGATGGAGGACGACCCACGGTTCAAACATCCGAATATCCATCTTATGGGCTTTACGAAAGAAATCGACAAGCTGATGGAGGTCTCCGATCTTCTGATTACCAAGCCTGGCGGAATGACCTGCTCAGAAGGTCTCGCCAAAGGAATTCCTATGCTATTCCACAAGCCCCTGCCTGGGCAGGAAGAGGAGAATTCCCAGTATTTCGCTTCACAGGGATGGGGAACGCCAATTACCGGACTTCATGTGATCACAGAATGGATTAGTCAGCTGACGGATCATTATGAAGAAGTGAAATGCAACCGGCAACGTGTGATTGAACAGATCAAACGTTATCATCCGATGCAAAGCGCTCAAGCCATCATTGATCTGCTGGAACAAAAAGAAGGGGCTGTTCATTAGTCATACCGACTAAAGAAGAGCCCCTTCTTTTATTCGAAACCCAGCATTTAGAATTGATCCATCTTATGCTCATGATACTTACGGAGCGCTTCATTTCCCACCATAACTTCACAGCGGTAAATGTTCATCCCTTGTCCGACAAATTTCGTCTCATACTCGGTCATGACATGCTCCTCATTGATCCCTTCCCGGTGCAAGCTTAATGAAATATTATTCATTTGAAGTCCGGTAGCCGCAAAGGAATTCAAAGAAAATTCAAACAAAGTTAGAGAATCCGTCTTGAAATGGATTTCCCCTTTCTCGTTCAGAACGGCGCGGTATTTGTCCAGGAAGCGCGGATGAGTCAACCGGCGACGGCCGTGTCTGGATTTTGGCCAAGGATCGCTGAAATTCAGATAGACCCGCTCAACCTCACCCGGAGCAAAGAACTCCTCCAATGACTCAATATTTCCCAGAGCGAGCTTAACATTAGCTGGTTGATCGACGCCCTGCTCCCTCCAGATTCCACGCGCTTTCTCACTTGCCCTGCGGATTAATTCATCATACATATCCATTCCGATGAAATTGCAATCCGGATATTTCACGCTCATCCCACTGATGAACTGTCCTTTACCCATTCCAAGCTCAATATAGATCGGATTATCATTGCCGAACCATTCCGACCAGCGTCCTTTATACTCCCGGGGATCCAGTGTAACGATATCCTGCTGTGACTCCAAATTCTCCCGTATCCCTTTTCTACCGCGTAAACGCATCTCATTCCTCCGCCTTTATCATGTGCAATTTGCACATTGAACATTTGATACTCCTGCATTATTGTGCCTAAGATTGCCCCAAAAGTAAAGACCAAAGGGCTGTATGAAATGGAAAAAGGAATCCAAACGACCGCTGGAAACGATCAAGGATTCCTCTTTCACTATATTTGGAATTGGGGTCCAACGATTCTTAAGATCCGCATTACGTCCGGATCCGCTTCATATAGGACGTTCATATGCTTCAGTACATTCAGAAACTGGCAAGTTATCTCAGTTACTGACTGATATTAAAATATCACAATAGGCAGATGAATTCAACAAACCACCCTCCGGTTCCCCTTTTTTTGTGTTTTTTGATACAATGTAACATAAGAAAAAAGCTTTCAAACTGAAATAATCTATTTTGCTCATTTCAAATACAAAGGAGTTACCATGAGTATACAAATACCTTCGGCCCCAACCTTATGGGGAGATAAAAGATTTCATACATGGAATACGGAAATGCGAGAGGTTTTTGACGGGAAAGTGTTCAAAGTCATGCTTGATGCCGGGTTCACCTGCCCGAACCGGGATGGGTCCATTGCCAAAGGAGGCTGTACCTTCTGCAGCGCTCGGGGCTCAGGCGACTTCGCAGGAAGCCGCCGGGACGATCTCGTCACCCAGTTTGGTACCATTCGGGACAAACAGCATTTGAAGTGGCCAAACGCGAAGTATATCGGTTACTTTCAGGCATATACCAATACGTATGCCCCGGTTGAGGAGCTTCGGGAATATTATGAGGTCATCCTTCAGCAGCCCGGTGTCGTGGGCCTATCCATTGCAACACGTCCAGACTGTCTGCCTGACGATGTTATTGATTATCTTGCAGAACTTAATGAGCGGACTTACCTATGGGTGGAAATGGGCCTACAGACTGTCCATGAATCTACTTCACAACTAATTAACCGCGCGCATGATACCCAGTGTTACCTGGAGGCAGTCCAGAAGCTTCGCAAACGAAATATCAGGGTCTGTGCGCATATTATTTACGGGCTGCCACAGGAGAGCCATGAAATGATGCTAGATACAGGTCGGGCAGTCGCTGCCATGGACGTTCAAGGAATCAAAATCCATCTGCTTCACCTAATGAAAAAGACGCCTATGGTGAAACAATATGAAGCAGGACTGCTCCGCTTCTTGGAGAAAGATGAATATGTGAAGCTCATTGTGGACACGCTCGAGTTCCTCCCTCCCGAAATGATTGTCCACCGGCTTACCGGAGATGCACCGAGAGATCTTCTAATTGGACCGATGTGGAGTCTGAAGAAGTGGGAAGTTCTGAACGCGATAGACGATGAACTTAAAGCCCGTGACACCTGGCAGGGTAAATTCTGGAGAGGGCATTAGGATGGGCTTTCAATCCGTTCTCAGTATGGCCCATAAGCTCACGGGTGCTCGTCTTCAGCCTGGAGACGCTGCCATTGATGCAACGGCCGGTACTGGCGCAGATACCCTGTTCCTGGCGCTTGCCTGCGGCCGGAAGGGCCAGATCTTCAGCTTTGATGTACAAGCAGAGGCGCTCAGGCTGACGGAGCAGCGTTTGGCCAAGGAGGACCAGGTTAAGATGGCCCAGGTAACTCTGCTGCACCGCAGTCATGCTGACATGAAAGAGGCTGTGCCTCCCAAGTTTCATGGCCGCATTGGCGCTGTAATGTTCAACCTGGGCTATCTACCGGCAGAAGGTGCCGATCCGTCGCTGATTACCGAACCTGCCAGTACCATAGCTGCTCTTGAGGCAGCTATGGAGCTGCTTCGCCCTAGAGGAATAATTACAGCAGTTCTTTATCCAGGCCATCCTGGCGGGGGAGATGAAGCCGCTGTCGTGCAGGAATGGGCGGCTGCATTGCCTCAGGCCGCAGGGCAGTCATTGATATACCGGCAGCTGCAGAAAGCTGCGGCGCCATATCTAATTGCCATCGAGAAGAAATAAAATAATTCCGGATGATCATACCTAATTAAGAAATGAGGTTAATATATGAGTATACACAAGATTGAACATATCGGAATCCGCGTATCTGTCCTTGAGGATTCCATTGAATTTTATAAACGAGTTCTTGGACTCAAACTGCTCTATACGATTGGCGAGGTTGGAGAAGACCTTCGTCTCGCCTTTCTTTCCTTTCCCGGACAAGAAAGTGTAGAGATCGAACTGGTCTACGTTAAGGATGCTCCTGAGCTCGCCAGTGAAGGACGTGTGAATCACTTGGCATTCACGGTAAGCTACATCGACCGAGAATACGCCCGTATTGCTGAACTTGGATTATCTGGACGGGACCCCGAGATTCGTACACTTCCTAACGGGAACCGGTTCTTTTTCTTTAGTGGGCCGGATGGGGAACGTATTGAATTTTTCGAACCTGCGCGCATATCTTGAACCACCAAGCTATAGCTGAAGGAGGATGACCTCTATAGAATCGAATCATTTCAATCTACTCAGCTCAGACGGTAAGGATATTTATGTCTATTACTGGCTCCCCTCCTCTATGGAGGAGACCCACCTTCGCGGGGTGATACAGATTGCGCATGGCATGGCTGAAACCGCCAAGAGATATGAGCGTATTGCCGGGGAACTTACAAAGCAAGGCTATATTGTCTATGCCAACGACCATCGTGGGCATGGCCGGACAGCAGGAAGCCTGGATGAACTGGGCAAACCCGGTAGAGACGGGTTCAATGCCATGGTGAACGATATGATTCTACTGGGAAGTGTTATTCGGGATAAACATCCGAATCTGCCAATTCTACTCCTCGGTCACAGCATGGGGTCTTTTCTTACTCAAAAGGTCATGTATACAGGTCATGATAACTACTCAGGATTTATGCTGTCAGGTACCTGTGGAAAGCGGGGAATGCTGGAAATTGGTGAGAAGCTGGCTCTGCTACAAATCATGCTGCAGGGTGAACGTCATCCCAGCCTCCTGCTTAATGCTGTTGTGTTTGGCCCCTACAACCGTTCATTCAAACCGGTTCGCACTCCATTTGACTGGTTAACCCGTGATCAGAAGGAAGTCGATAAATTCATTGAAGACCCTGAATGCGGGGCGATAAGCAGCACTGGCTTCTTCCGGGATTTCTTCCGTCTTTTGCTGGAGATTCATACCCCTGAGCGAATGGCCCTAATCCCAAAAGACAAGCCGATATATTTGTTCAGCGGAGAAGAAGATCCTGTCGGTCTTAAGGGAGACGGTGTTCGCCGTCTGTATAGACAGTATCATAACCTTGGGATTCAGGATGTGGAACTTAGACTGTACCCCGGAGCACGTCATGAACTGCTGAACGAAATCAACCGGGATGAAGTGACGAATGACCTGCTCGAGTGGATTAACCGTCATAGTTCTTGAGCAAATGCTAAGCGGGTGCTCAGTGCTACCCGCGCGAACGGAACGTTGCTCCCCTCGCTGTTGTTTCCAGATTTAATTAGAAGTTATTTGGCGGCGTAAATCTGGAAACAAAGGCGACCGCTGCCGCTTGTCCGCAATCGTTCCGTTCGATACGCTACTATCAGCGCGACCCAACCTCAGTTCTTTCGAAAATTGGGGGGAATCCGCAAAGATCGAAAACGCAAACAGCAAGCCTCCCATAGGTTGGAGACTTGCTGTTTTTCTAATTCTAGAATTGAAAGAATGAACACAGGCTGTTCTATAATCAAGAAACTACTTGGCAATCAATCCTTGTCAAGTGCAGCAGTCTCGAGCAGCGGCATGGTATAGAATACAGGAAGCTCCGCATCATTTTGCTGATATAGGACGATTAGCAGAGTGTTCTCATTCTCTGAACCCGAGATGGGTTGATCCTTCAATACTTTATGAAGCGGGAATGAAAGCTCCTCCACCACTGCAAATTTTTGCAGCTCCCGGTCCTGAACTCCTAAGTTCGTAAAATCCCCGGAGACCTGGTCCGGCCTTTCGGTCAGCGCTCTGAAGTGGGTACTTCTGCGGTCTTTATCCACACCCGTCTCCCACCAGATCTTACGCGGTTTATACTTGTGACCCAGGAAATAATCAAGCTGCATAAGCCCCATAACCACTTCAGGACGCTTTAATCCCCGGTGATCCAGAAATGCCCGAAGTCTCGTGAATAAATCCTCAAGCTGATGCCCGATCCGCTGCCAGCCCCGCTCTTCCCAATAATTACCGAAGTCTTGGAAGAAATCGAACGGGGAGTCAAATTCGTGCTTCATCAAATAGTTCAAGGTATTGTCCAT
>RCUP01000249.1_pt1 | contig 46413 bp, 40 predicted proteins | sample 2166341 | NCBI WGS metagenome assembly RCUP01 (sample SAMN09932325, study PRJNA488358) | compost metagenome | isolation source: compost soil in succinonitrile-enriched | place: Germany: Experimental Botanical Garden | reverse complement strand
TCAGCGAGGCGGCCGACAACTTGGCCCAGAACAGGCCCTCGGGGCTGGAGTACGAGGCGATGAGCGTGGCCAGCGTGCCGGCCTTGGCGGAGGTGAGGTTGAGCGCCCAGAAGGCCTCGTTCCAGCTCAGCACCAGGCACAGGAGGCCGGTCGATGCGAGCCCGCCGACCGACAGCGGCATCACGACATGGCGGAACTCGGTCCACAGGCTCGCGCCGTCCATGCGCGCGGCTTCGAGGATCTCGTTCGGAATGTCCTTGTAGGCGCTGTAGAGCATCCACACCATGATCGGCAGGTTCGACAGCGTGAACACGATGGTGAGCGCGGTGAGCGAGTCCAGCATGCCGGCGGTCTGCGCGAGCACGTAGATCGGCACCAGCGCACCGACGGCCGGCATCATCTTGGTGGAGAGCATCCACATGAGGATGTCGCGCGTCTTCTTCGTGCGAAAGAACGCCATCGAGTACGCGGCGGGCGCGGCGATCAGCAGGCCCAGGATGGTCGAGCCCAGGCTGGTGATCAGCGAGTTGCGCGCGTACAGCAGGTAGTCGCTGCGGCGCTGCACTTCGCCGAAGTTGTCGAGCGTGGGCTCGAAGATGAACAGCGGCGGCACGTGGATCGCCTGCAGCTCCGTCTTGAAGGCCGTGAGGAACAGCCAGCCGAGCGGGAAGAACAGAAGCAGCGCCACGGCCCACGCACCGACGGTGCGCAGCAGCTGGGGAAGGAAGTTGCTGGGTTGCATGGTCGTTCCTTCAGTCCAGGTTCTTGCCGATGATGCGGATCAGGAACACCGCGACGATGTTCGCCAGCACCACCGCGAACAGCGCACCGGCCGACGCCACGCCCACGTCGAAGTTCATGAGCGACTGCTTGAAGATCATGTAGGTCATGTTCGTGCTCTCGTTGCCCGGGCCGCCATTGGTGGTGATGGCGATCTCGGCGAACACGCTGAGCAGGAAGATCATCTCGATCATGATCACCACGGCCATCGGGCGGCCCAGGTGCGGAATGGTGAGATAGAAGAAGCGCTGGAACGAACTCGCGCCGTCCATGCGCGCGGCTTCCATCTGTTCGCGGTCCAGCGACTGCAGCGAGGTGATGAAGATCAGGCAGGCGAAGGGCAGCCACTGCCAGGCCACCATGATGATCACGGAGAACAGCGGCACGTCGGTGAGCCAGTCGACCGGCTGCGCGCCGAAGAAGCGCCACACGTCGGCCAGGATGCCGTAGATGGGGTTCATCATCATGTGCTTCCACAGCAGCGCGTTCACTGCGGGCATGACGAAGAAGGGCGAGATCAGCAGCACGCGCACGATGCCGCGGCCCGGGAAGGGCTCGTTCACCAGGAGCGCAAGCAGCACGCCGAACACCACCGTGATGACGATCACGCTGCCGATAAGCAGCAGCGTGTTCCACGTGGCCGGCCAGAAGTCGGGGTCGGTGACGAAGTAGTGAAAGTTCTCGATGCCCGCGAACGTGCGTTCGCCGGGCTGCATGAGGTTGTAGTTCACGAACGAGAAGTACAACGTCATCAGCAGCGGCACGATCATCCACAGGAAGAGCGTGAGCACGGCGGGCGCCATGAGGGCGCGGGGCAGGAGTCTTTTCATGGTCTGTTCCTCTCAGGCTGCGGCCCTCTCCCCGCGGGGAGAGGGGAAGAAGCGCGGCTTACTTGTAGTAGCCCGCTTTCTTCATCTCGCGCTCGGCTGCGAGCTGCGAGGTCTTCAGCGCCTGGTCGACCGTGACCTTGCCCGACAGCGCCGCGCTCATCTGCTGGCCCACCGCCACGCCGATGGCCTGGAACTCGGGAATGGCCGCGTACTGCACGCCGACGTACGGCGACTTGGGCAAGGTGCTGTCGCTGAGGTTGGCGCTGTCGATGGCCTTCTTCTCGGCGGCGGCGAACTTGGCGACCTTCTGGAACTCGGGGTTCGCGTAGGTCGACTTGCGCGTGCCGGTGGGCACCGTGCCCCAGCCGTGCTCCTTGGCCACGAGGTTGACGTACTCCTTGGAGGTCGCCCACTTCACGAAGGTCTGTGCGGCGGCGCCCTTGGTCGAGCTGGCGGGAATGGCCAGGTTCCAGGTCCACAGCCAGTTCGCGCCCTTCGGCGTGACAGCGACGGGTGCTTGTGCGAAGGCCACCTTGTCGGCCACCTTCGACTGCTTGGGGTCGCTGATGAACGAGGCGGCGATGGTCGCGTCGACCCACATGCCGCACTTGCCTTCGTTGAAGAGCGCCAGGTTCTCGTTGAAGCTGTTGGCCGAGGCGCCCGGCGGGCCGTAGGCCTTCATGAGGTCGACGTAGAAGCCGATCGCGTCCTTCCAGGGCTTGGTGTCGATCTGCGGCTTCCACTGCATGTCGAACCACTGGCCGCCGTTGGTGTTGACCAGCGTGGTCAGGAAGGCCATGTTGTCGCCCCAGCCCGGCTTGCCGCGCAGGCACATGCCGTACAGGCCGCCCTTGGGGTCATGGATCTTGCCGGCCAGCTCCTTCACCTGCGCCCAGGTGGGCTGCTCGGGCATCTTGAAGCCGACCTTGTCGGCCAGGTCCTTGCGGTACATGAGCATCGAGCTCTCGCCGTAGAAGGGCGCGGCGTACAGCTTGCCTTCGTGCGACAGGCCGGCGCGGATGGCGGGCAGCAGGTCGTCGGCGTCGTAGGCGGCATCGGTGGCGATGGGCTGCAGCCAGCCCTTCTTCGACCAGATCGGCGCTTCGTACAGGCCGATGGTCATCACGTCGAACTGGCCGCCCTTGGTGGCGATGTCGGTGGTCACGCGCTGGCGCAGCGTGCCTTCCTCGAGCGTGACCCACTTGAGCTTGATGTCGGGGTTGGCCTTTTCGAAGAAGGGCGTGAGCTTCTGCATCTCGATCATGTGGCCGTTGTTGACGGTCGCGATCACGAGTTCGGTGGCGGCGTGGGACACAAGGCCCGTGCCGATGAGTGCGAGGGCGAGGCCCGCTTTCAGAAAGCGCTTCATGGTGTCTCCTTGGGTGAGCGACGCCTCGGTATCGTGGTCGCCGTGCCCGGATTCTGGAGAAACGCGCTTGCGATTTTGGTATTTCGAGCGGCCCAACCAGTACTCTCTTGCACCAGTTGGCTAGTGAAATCCCTAGTTAACGCAATTCAGGATGGAAAACTGTCCGACTGAAGTTCTCGCCCGTCACGCGTGCCCGCCCAGCAGCTGGCGCCGGAACTGCGCCGCCGCCGGCGACAGCGCCCGGTCTTCGCGGGTGATGAGGCAGATCGGCGGCACGCGCACCGGCAGCTCGACCGGCACGGTGCGCAGCACGCCCAGCCGGCCGTAATGGTTGGCCTGCGAGGCCGGCATGACGGCGGCCATGTCGGAGTTCTCCAGCAGCGCCGTGATGGCGATGGGCGATGCCGTTTCGATGATGTCCAGCCGCGCCTGGATGCCCGCCTCGCGCATCGCCGCCTCGAAGCGCCCGCGCTGCGGCGAGCCCGGCGGCTGCAGCACCCACGACCAGTTCGCCATCTCGGCCAGCGTGACCGTGGCCGTGCGCTCGAACACCGGGTGCGCCGCGCGCACCACGACCACCTGCGACTCGCCCAGCAGCGGCACGCTCGCGTACTTGGCCTCGTCGTGGCCGTCGGTGAGGCGGCCCAGCACGAGGTCGACGTCGCCCTGCTCCAGCTGCGCCTGCATCAGGTCGCTGGTCTCGACCACCACCGACACGGCCACCTGCGGATGGCGCAGGTGGTAGGCGACCAGCGCCGGCGCCAGCAGCTCGGGCACGGCGCCCGGCACGCTGCCCACGCGCAGCGCACCGCTCAGGCCGGAACGCAGCGCGAGCATTTCCTCGCGCGCGGTGCCGAAGTCACTGAGCACGCGGTGGGCGTAGCGGATCAGGATCTCGCCGTAGGGCGTGGGCGCCATGCCGCGCGCCAGGCGCTCGAAGAGCTGTTCGCCCAGCGACTCCTCCAGCTGCTGCAGCAGCTTGGTGGCCGCGGGCTGGCTGATGTTCATGGCCTCGGCCGCGCGGCCGAGGTGGCGATGCGCATCGAGCCGGGCCAGCAAAAGCAGCTGGCGCGGCCTCACATGCAGCATCAGCGAGGCGTCGGTGAGGCCGGGTTTCATGCACAAAAGTATATGGAGCTTCGGCCTTTTTCGATTGGATCGCGCGACCGAAGCTCCGTAGGCTCGGGCCCACAACAAGCAGGAGACGACGCGATGACCCTCTTTCCCCTGGCCCGCGGTGCCGGCCTGGCGGCGCTCCTGGCGCTGGCCGCCTGCCTGAACGCGGGCGCGCAGCCGGCCTACCCCGACAAGCCGCTGCGCATCCTGGTCGGCGCCTCGCCGGGCGGCGGCACCGACATCCTCGCGCGCGTGCTGGCCGACAAGTTCGCGCCCGTGCTCAAGCAGCCCGTGACGGTGGAGAACCGCCCCGGCGCATCGAACACCATCGCCGGCGAACTCACGGCCCGCGCGCCGGCCGACGGCGCCACGCTGCTGCTGGCCACCAACACGGCGCAGGCCGTGGCGCCGCACATCCTCAAGCTCAAGTACGACCCGCTGAAAGACCTGCAACCCATCGGCCTCGTGGCCGTGATGCCCAACGTGCTGGTGGTGTCGGCCAGCTCGCCCTACAAGTCGGTGAAGGACCTGCTGGCCGCGATGGCCGCGAAGCCCGGCGGCTTCAAGTACGCGTCGTCGGGCATCGGCAGCACGCAGCACGTGGGCGGCGAAGCCTTCAACCTGGCCACGGGCATGACCTCGATCCACGTGCCCTACAAGGGCAGCTCGCAGGCGCACATCGACATCATCTCGGGCGAGGTCGAGATGATGTTCGACAGCACCTCCTCGGCCATGGGCCAGATCCGCGCCGGCAAGTTCCGCGCGCTGGCCGTGAGCGCGCCGCAGCGCTCGCCCGAGCTGCCCGACGTGCCCACGCTCGCCGAGCAGGGCGTCAAGGGCGCCGACGTGTCGACCTGGTACGGCCTGTACGTGACGGCCGGCACGCCGCGCCCGGCGGTCGAGCGGCTGAGCGCCGAACTCACGCGCACGATGGGCCTGGCGGACGTGCAGTCGCGCATCAAGGCCCTGGGCGGCGAGCCCGGCACGCTGACCGGCGAACCCTTCGCGGCGATGAACCGGCAGGAGTTCGACCACTACGGCCGGCTCGTGCGCGATGCGCGCATCAAGGCCGAGTGAGGCCGTCCCTTCTTTCTCTTTTCTCCACCTCCATTGCCGACCATGTCTACCCCCTCGACAACTCCGCGCGTGACCTCCGCCAAACCCCGCATCGCCGTGCTGCTGGGCGACCCCAGCGGCGTCGGCCCCGAGATGGCCGTGAAGCTGCTCGCGCGCCAGCGCAACCTCGACGCCGCGCGCGTGCTGCTGATCGCCGACCCCGTCGTGCTGGCCGCGGGCGAGCGCGTGGCGGGCGCGAAGCTGGCCCCGCTGCAGGTGAACGCCCTCGACAGCCTGCGCTTCGAGGACGGCCGCCCGAGCCTCCTCGTGCGCGACTGGATGGCGGGCGAGGAGCCAGTGCTCGGCGAATCGAACGAGCGCTCGGGCCGGGCCTCGTTCGAAGCGCTGGAGCTGGCCACGCAGGCCGTGCGAAACGGCCAGGCCGACGCGATCCTCTTCGCGCCGCTCAACAAGCATTCGCTGCGCCTGGGCGGCCTCGTGCACGAGGACGAACTGCGCTACATGCAGGAGCGCTTCGCGGTCACGGGCTTCGTCTGCGAGTTCAACCTCACCGGGTCGCTGTGGACCTCGCGCGTGACCTCGCACATTCCGCTGAAGGACGTGGCCCGGCACATCACGGTAGAGGGCGTGCGCGACGCCGTGAAGATCATCGCGTCGGCACTGCGCCGCGCCGGCGTGACACACCCGCGCATCGCCGTGACCGGCCTCAATCCGCACGCGGGCGACGGCGGCTCGATCGGCATGGAAGAGATCGAGATCATCGCGCCCGCCATCGAACAGCTGCGCGCCGAAGGCCACGACGCGCGCGGCCCGTTCTCGCCCGACACCGTGTTCATCGGCGCGCGGCGCGGCGACGTGGACGCGGTGGTGTCGATGTACCACGACCAGGGCCAGATCGCGATGAAGCTCATGGGCTTCGAACAGGGCGTGACCCTGCACGGCGGCCTGCCCGTGCCCGTGGCCACCTCGGCCAGCGGCAGCGCCTTCGACATCGCCGGCCAGGGCATGGCGCAGATCGAAGGGCTGCAGCAGGCTTTCGACCTGTGCGTGCGGATGGCAAGCGGTGCGCCAGCGCCTGCATCCGTGGAGGCGGCGGTGGCCTGAGCCGCTTGCTAACGCCCAAAAGAAAAGGGCCGCGTGTGCGGCCCTTGGCAGAAAGATCAGGCGCTCGGCGGTTCGCCGTAAGCATTGCTCTCCGGCTGCGACGGCTGAACGAAGAAGTAGATCAGCACCAGATTGATCAGCGGGATGATCGACAGCAGCAAGAACCAGCCGCTCTTGCCGATGTCGTGCAGGCGGCGCACGCCCACCGCGAGGGCGGGCAGGAGCAGGGCCAGCGCTGCAATGAAGTACACGTACTCATGGATCAGGCCCGTCACGACGAGCACGCCGAACTGGGCCAGAAAAAACCACCAGAACTCGGAACGCGACGCACGACCCGTGAAATCGGTGTACTTGGCGATGCACGTCTTGACCGCTGTTTGAAAGTCCATTGACTCGCTCCTCTTGATGAATCCCAGGGAAATTTCCCCGGGGCCATCATATCGGCGCACTGTGCAACGACAAACTCGGCCAAACCGGCCACCACCCTGCAAACCAATGGCCTAAAGGCCTAGTGGATAGAGCCTTTGGCCAAGGCTTGCGAGGCTTGCAGTGACGTGCGCCGTCAGGTGCTCAGCCGCTGCAGCAGGCCGGCCGTGGAGGCATCGAGCCCCGAGACATCGCCCGAGGCCAGGCGCGGCTCGATGTCGCGCGCCAGCACCTTGCCGAGCTCCACGCCCCACTGGTCGAAGCTGTTGATGCCCCACAGCGCGCCGCTGGTGAACACGCGGTGCTCGTACATCGCGAGGAAGGCGCCCAGTGCTTCGGGCGTGAGCTTCTCGAACACGAAGAAGGTGCTCGGCCGGTTGCCCGGGAAGTTCTTGTGGCCGCCTTCGTCGAGCTTGCCGACCATCAGCGCCTGCGCCTGCGCGAGCGCGTTGGCCAGCAGCTTGGGGTGGTGGCCGTCGAGGTCGTGCGAGGCGTCGCGCACCGCCATGAACTCGAGCGGGATCACGTCGGTGCCCTGGTGCAGCATCTGGAAGTAGGCGTGCTGGCCGTTGGTGCCGGGCTCGCCCCAGAGCACGGGCGAGGTGCCGAAGGCCAGCGGCGCGCCGCTCGCGTCGACCTGCTTGCCGTTGCTCTCCATCTCGAGCTGCTGCAGGTAGGCCGGCACGCGCTTCAGGGCGCTGTGGTACGGCGCGATGCTGCGGCTCGTGAAGCGGTGGAAGTTGCGGTACCAGACATCGAGCAGGCCCAGGCGCACGGGCAGGTTCTGCTCGAGCGGCGCGGTGCGGAAGTGCTCGTCCATCGCATGCGCGCCCGCCAGCAGCCGGCGAAAGCCGTCGGCGCCGATGGCCAGCGCGATCGGCAGGCCGATGGCCGACCACAGCGAGTAGCGCCCGCCCACCCAGTCCCAGAAGCCGAAGGTGGTGTCGATGCCGAACTGCTTCGCGGCCTCGACGTTGGTGGTGAGCGCGGCGAAATGGCCGGCGATGTCGGTGCCGCCCGACTGCTCGTACCAGCGCTTGGCCGAGAGCGCGTTGGTCATCGTCTCGGCCGTGGTGAAGGTCTTGGAGGCGACCAGGAACAGCGTGTGCTCGGGCGCCAGGCCCTTGAGCACGCCCGCCAGTTCGTGGCCGTCGACGTTCGAGACGAAGTGAAAGCGCTTGCCCGGCGCCACGAACTCCGCGAGCGCCAGCACGGCCATCTGCGGGCCGAGGTCGGAGCCGCCGATGCCGATGTTGACCACGTCGGTGATCGTGTGGTCGCTGCGCACCTTCTCGGCGTAGGCCAGCATGGCGTCGAGCGTGGCATGCACCTCGCGCAGCTCGTGGGCCGTCTGGCGGCCGGTGGCCGCGTCGGCCGGCGCGCGCAGCAGCGTGTGCAGCACGGCGCGGTCTTCGGTGTTGTTGATGTGCGCGCCCGCGAACATGGCGTCGCGGTGGGCTTCGAGGCCGCATTCGCGCGCCAGCGTGAACAGCAGCGCCTCGGTGCGCGCGTCGATGAGGTTCTTCGACAGGTCGGCGAAGACGTGCGGCGCCTCCTGGCTGAAGCGCGCGAAGCGCCCGGCGTCCTCCACGAAGGCATGGCGAAGATCGAACTGGCGACCGGCCGTGTCGAAGCTGGACTGCAGTTGCGCCCAGGCCGGCGCGCGGTCACAGCGCAGGGTCATGGTCATGTTTACTTGCCGCTTTCCTGCATGAGCTTTTCGAGCTTCACGGCGTCGGCCGCGAAGGCGCGGATGCCCTCGGCGAGCTTCTCGGTGGCCATGGCGTCTTCGTTGAGCGCGAAGCGGAAGCCGGCTTCGTCGTAGCTCACCTTCTCCGCGTTGCCGCTCGCGGCAGCCTTGGCGTCGAGCGCGTGCGTGAGCGGCTCGTTGCTCGCGGCCAGCTCGGCCAGCAGCTCGGGGCTGATGGTCAGCAGGTCGCAACCGGCGAGCGCCTGGATCTGCCCCACGTTGCGGAAGCTCGCGCCCATGACCTCGGTCTTGATGCCCTGCTGCTTGTAGTAGTTGAAGATTTCGCGCACCGACTTCACGCCGGGGTCGTTGGCGCCCGCGCTGGCGGCTTCGTCCCACTTCGCGCCGGCCGACTTCTTGTACCAGTCGTAGATGCGGCCCACGAAGGGCGAGATGAGCTGCACGCCGGCCGCGCCGCAGGCCACGGCCTGCGCGAACGAGAACAGCAGCGTGAGGTTGGTGCGGATGCCCTTCTGCTCGAGCAGGCGCGCGGCCTCGATGCCTTCCCAGGTGGAGGCGACCTTGATCAGCAGGCGCTTCTCGGTGTCGATGCCCTCGGCCTTGTACAGCGCCACGATGCGCTCGCCGCGGGCCACGGTGGCGGCGGTGTCGAACGACAGGCGGGCGTCGACTTCGGTGGACACGCGGCCCGGGATGATGGAGAGGATTTCGGTGCCGAAGCGCACCAGCAGGCGGTCGATGACCTCGTCGAGCGGCTTGCCGGCGTGGGCCTTCACGGTTTCATCGAGCAGCGGCCGGTACTCGGCCTTCTGCACGGCCTTGAGGATCAGCGACGGGTTGGTGGTCGCGTCCTGCGGCTTGGAAATGCTGAGCTGCTTGAAGTCGCCGGTGTCGGCAACCACGGTGGTCCACTGGCGGAGTGCATCGAGTTGGTTCATGAAATCAATTATCCGGGGAGGGGTGTGACAAGTCCTGCACGCAGTTGCGCGGCGGTCGATGTTTTCATGCGAACCGTAGCACGGGTTTTCGCGAAGCTCCATCGGCCTGCAGCGCGAAGGGTTGTCGGCCGCCCTGCCCTACAGGGGCTGTGGTCCCCGGCTGACGGCAGCCGGCCGCGGCCGGGGGCACCCTGAACGGGACGCGGCATCCACGCCGAGAACGACTTTCCCCAGGAGCCCTCATGACCCCTCGCCCCCCACGCCCCGCGACCGCCGCCGGCCGCGCCTTCGACGACCGCCGCACCAGCCACGCGATCGGCACCATGGCCACCGCCTTCGTCGTGGGCGGCGTGGCCACCTGGTACGCGCTGGGCGCCGCGCGCACGGCCCGTGCCCGGCCCGCCGGCCCGGCCGACGGCGCCCCGCTGATGCGCGCACCGCTGCAGGTGGTGGCGCCGGTCGACCTGCACCGCTACGCCGGCGTCTGGCACGAACAGGCGCGGCTGCCCAACCGCTTCCAGAAACAGTGCGCCGGCCCGGTGAGCGCCGAGTACACGCCGCAGCCCGACGGCACCGTGCAGGTGCGCAACCGCTGCGTGCGCGACGACGGCAACTTCGACGAGGCCATCGGCAGCGCGCGCGTGGTGCCCGTGGCCGGCCAGCCCGGCGCGGGACGGCTGCAGGTGCGCTTCGCCCCCGCCTGGATGGGCTGGCTGCCGCTGGTGTGGGGCGACTACTGGATTTTGAAGCTCGACCGCGACTACCAGGTGGCGCTGGTCGGCACGCCCGACCGTGAGTACCTTTGGGTGCTCTCGCGCGCGCCGCGCCTGGAGGACGACGCGCTGCAGGCCGAGCTGGACTACGCCCGCAGCCTGGGGTTCGACACCGACAAGGTGGTGCTCACCGGCAGGTAGCGCTGCAGTTGCGCCGGCAGCTTGTCGGGCGCGGTGCAATGGATGGCGTGCCAGCCGAAGGCGCGGGCCATCTCGACGTTGGCGGCCGAGTCGTCGATGAACACCGTCTGCTCGGGGTCGAGGCCGTGGCGCATGGCCAGCAGCTCGTAGATCTCGCGCTCGGGCTTGAGGAACTTCACGTCGCCCGAGAACACGCCGCCGTCGAAGCGCCGCATGAAGGCGTGCCGGCGCTCGAGGGCGCGGGCGAACGGCACGGGCATGTTCGACAGGTAGTACAGCCGCAGCGGCTCGCCGGCGTCGCGCTGCACGAGCAGCTCTTCGAGCATCGCGACCGTGACGTCGATCGGCGCCAGCCGCTCCCCGAGCCCGTCGAGCATGGCGTGCAGCGACTCGGCGGGCAGCGCCAGCCGCGCCGACATGCGGGCGATGGCATCGTCCAGCGTGCGGGTGCCGCAGTCGAAGCCGGTCCAGTCGTCGTGATGGAAAAGGGCCCGGCCCAGGGCCGCGGCGGCGGCGTCAGTGGGGGCGTGAGAGGGGAGATGGGCCTGGACCAGCCGTGCCGGCTCCCAGGCGAACAGCACGGCGCCAAGATCGAAAACCACGTTCATGGCGCCATTGTTTCATGCGCCGGGCACCACGCTCACGCCATGGGTTCCGAGCGACAGGGTGGTCTGCGTGCCGGCCGCCAGCGGGCGCGACAGGTCGGTCGAGACCACGAAGACCGGCCCCAGCGGGGTGTCGAAGCCGTATTCGTAGAAGCTGCCCAGGTACGCCGACTTGCGCAGCGTGGCGGGCAGGCCGTCGAGCGCGCCGATGTCCCAGGCCTCGGGCCGCACCGCCACCTTCACCGTGCCGGGCGCCACCGCGTAGCGCGGCTGCAGCCGCAGCGGGCCGAGCGTGACGCTGCCGTCGGCCTGTGCCACGGCCGGGAACACCATCGCCTCGCCCATGAAGCCGGCGACGAACTCGCTCTCGGGCCGGCCGTACAGCTGCTCGGGCGTGCCGCGCTGGGCGATCACGCCGTGGTCCATGACGATGATCTGGTCGCTCACGGCCAGCGCCTCGCTCTGGTCGTGCGTCACGTAGGCCACGGTGAGCTTCAGGCGCTGCTGCAGCGAGCGGATTTCCTCGCGCATCTCGCGCCGCAGGCGGGCGTCGAGGTTGGACAGCGGCTCGTCGAACAGCAGCACCGCCGGCTCGAGCACCAGCGCGCGCGCCAGGGCCACGCGCTGCTGCTGGCCACCCGACAGCTCGCTGGGCAGGCGCTCGTCGAAGCCGACCAGGCCCACGCCCCTGAGCGCCTCGCGCGCCCGCACCGTGGCCTCGTCCTTCTTCACGCCGCTCATGCGCAGGCCGTAGCCCACGTTCTCGATCACGTTCATGTGCGGGAACAGCGCGTAGCTCTGGAACATCATGCTCACGTTGCGCTCGCCCGGGCCGAGCGTGGTGACGTCGCGCCCGCCCATGAAGATCGAGCCCGAGGTGGGCGATTCGAGCCCCGCGATCATGCGCAGCGTGGTCGTCTTGCCGCAGCCCGAGGGGCCGAGGATGGTGGTGAGCGTGCCCACGGGCACCTCGAAGCTGATGCCCTTGACGGCCATCGGGCCGTTCTTGTCGGTGCCGTAGCGCTTCGTGACGTTGCGGAATTCGATACCGTTCATGCTGCCAGGCTTTCCATTTTGTGATGTCCCTCATGCGGGGGCACCGCCCCACGCCGACCCAGCTTGCGCTCCCCCACCACGAACTGCACCAGCGCAATGGCCAGCGACATCAGCACCATGAGCACCGTGCAGTAGGCGAGCGCGATGCCGTAGTCGCCGTTGCCGACGCGGCCGATGATGTAGGTGGTGGCCAGTTCGTTCTCGGCCGTGACCAGGAAGATCACGGCGCTCACCGTCGTCATGGCGCGCACGAAGCTGTAGACCAGCGCAGCCACCAGCGCCGGCTTGAGCAGCGGCAGCACCACCTTGAACAGCGTCTGCGAGGTCGATGCGCGCAGCATCAGCGAGGCCTCGTCGAGCGAGCGGTCGAGCTGCTTGAAGGCCGCCGTGCCGGCCCGCACGCCCACCGGCAGATTGCGGAACATGAAGCACAGCACGATGATGAGCCCCGTGCCCGTGAGCTCGAACGGCGGCACGTTGAAGGCCAGGATGTAGCTCACGCCCAGCACCGTGCCCGGGATCGCAAAGGCCAGCAGCGCGCCGAACTCGAAGGCGCCCTGCCCCTTGAACTCGTTGCGCGCCAGCAGCCAGGCAATGAGCAGGCCCAGCGCCGCGGTGATCGGCGCCGAGATGCCGGCCAGTTTCAGCGTGGTGATCAGCGAGTTCCACGCCGTGCCGGCCCACACCAGCCCGAACTGGCCCCACTCCAGCGCGAAGGCGCTCTTGAAGTGGTTGAGCGTGAAGCTGTAGTCGCGGCCCCAGGTCTGCACGAAGCCGCCCGCGAAGGCGAACAGGTAGACCACGGCGGTGAAGGCGATCCACGGCAGCGCGATGCACTGGATGGTGCGGCGCACGCCGTCGGGCAGCGCCATCGCGATGCCGGCGTCGCCCTTGCCGCTCACGGTCGTGTAGTTCTGCTTGCCGAGCAGGCCGCGCTGCAGCGCGAACACGCCGAGCGCGAACAGCGTGAGCACCCAGGCCAGCGACGCGGCGCGGCCCTGGTCGTACTGCGCGCCGACGATGGCAAAGAAGATGTCGGTCGACAGCACCGAGAACTGCCCGCCCACCACCACCGGGTTGCCGAAGTCGGCAATGCTCTCGATGAAGCCGACCAGGAAGGCGTTGGCCAGCCCGGGCTTGAGCAGCGGCAGCGTCACCGTGAAGAAGGCGCGGCGCCGGTCGGCGCGCAGCATCTGCGCGGCTTCTTCCAGGCTGGGCGCGATGCCCTGCACCACGCCGCGCATGATCATGAAGGCGATGGGCGTGAAGGCGAACAGCTGCGCCACCAGCACGCCCGGCATGCCGTAGAACCAGCGCGTGGGCTCGATGCCGAACACGTTTTCGAGCACCTGGTTGACGATGCCCGCGCGGCCGAACAGCAAGATGAGGCCCAGGCCGACCACGAACGGCGGCGTGATGATCGGCAGCAGCGCCAGCACCCGCAATGCGCCCTGCCCGCGCCGGCTGCCGCGCTCGGCCATCAGCGCCATCAGCGTGCCCAGGAAGGTGGTGCCGGCCGCGGTGAGCAGCGCCAGCACCAGCGTGTTCCACGCCACGCCGCAGCGCACGCCGCCCGCCAGGCAACCCAGGCCCCAGATGCGCTCGGTGAACACACGCGCCGCGAAGGCCGCGATCGACCACTGCCCGTCTTCGTTGAAGAAGGCGCCCGACAGCGCCCGGCTCACCGGGTAGGCGATGAACAGCGCCATCAGCACGCCGCAGCCGACCACCGAGGCAGAGACGAACAGGTCGCCCTTGAACAGGCCGAGCCGCGCCATGCCGAAGGCCGCCAGCAGCACCAGCGCCGTGAGCGCCACGAAGCCGCCCGCGCCGATGCCGAACTGGTTGACCGCCAGTTCGCCGAACTGGGTGTTGAGCGCCGCGACGCTCCAGCCGCGCGCGCCGATGGTGAAGCCCGCCACGGCCAGGCCGATGGCGCCGATCGCGCCGCCCGCCAGCAGCCAGCGCCCCTGCGCCTTGCCGGCCGGCAAGGCCGCACCGACGGCGCACAGCAGCAGCCCGGCCAGCCCGATGAAGAGCCAGCTGCGGCCCTGCGTCGCCGCCTGCATCAGGCCGTTGGCGCCTTCCGCCTGCCCGAAGACCTGCGGAACGGCTTCGTACCAGGTCGCATCCTGGATCGCATACCAGGGCAGCACGAGATAGGCCGCCAGGCCCAGCGCGACCCAGGCCCAGATCCATCGCCGCGCGCGCCGGGCGGCGGCCAGGGACGCCGGGTTGGCCGGCGCGCCTTCGTTGGAACGCGCCTGCACTTAGCGCGGCAGCGAGTTGACGTCTTTTTCCCAGCGCGCGATCAGGCGGCGGCGCTCGGCGCTGGCGCCGTACTTGGCGTAGTCGTAGTTGATGAACTTGATCTTCTTGAAGTCAGGAATGCGCGGGTCGAGCTTGGCGCTCGCATTGCTGGGCAGCTGGAACTGCTTGTTGGCGGCGCCCAGCTCCTGCGCGGCGGGCGTGAGCGCCCATTCGTAGAACTTCTTGGCGGCGTCGAGGTTGCGCGCGCCCTTGATGACGCTCATGGAGCCGATCTCGGCGCCGGTGCCGTCGCTGGGCGTGATGGTTTCGACGGGGAAGCCCTGCATCTTCTCGCCCGGGCCGTCGTGCACGAAGCTGATGGAGATCGCGGTTTCGCCGCGCGCCACCGCCTTGATCGGGCCGGTGCCCGAGCGGGTGTACTGGCCCACGTTCTTGTGCAGCGCCTTGAGGTAGTCGAAGGCCTTGTCCTCGCCCATGAGCTGCACCAGCGTGGCGATCATGGTGTAGGCCGTGCCGCTCGACGCGGGGTTGGCCACCTGGATGTCGCCCTTGTACTCGGGCTTGAGCAGGTCGGCCCAGGTCTTGGGCACGGGCAGCTTCTTCTTGGCGAGCAGCTCGGGGTTGTAGCCGAAGCCCAGCGGGCCCGAGTAGATGCCCACGGTCTTGTAGCCCGACTGCTTGGCCTGCTGCTGGGCCCAGGGATGCAGCTGCGTGAGCGTGGGCGACTTGTATTCGAGCGTGAGCCCCTGCTCGGCCGCCTGCAGGTGCGGGTCGCCCGTGCCGCCGAACCAGACGTCGGTCTTGGGGTTGTCCTTCTCGGCGATGAGCTGGGCCAGCGCCTCGCCCGAGCCCTTGAGCGCCATGTTGATGCGCACGCCCGTGGTGCGGGCGTAGACGGTGGAGATCACGTTGCACCACTCGGCCTGCACCGAGCAGATGACGTTGACGGTCTGCGCCGACGCGGCGGCCGACAGACCCAGCAGCGCGGCTGCCGTGAAAAGCTTCTTCATTGGTATTCCCCTGCCTCGGCAATAAAAAAAGGCCTCGCGGCCATGGGACAGCGTAGCTTTAGTACAGGTGTGCCGAATCGGTACAAGTACCATCGCGACTGGCACGTTGCCTGCTCGGCATTCAGACAAAGGAAAGTTTTCTCATGAGCTTCGATCTCGTTCTGTTCGGCGGTACTGGCGACCTTGCGTGGCGCAAGCTGATGCCCGCGCTGTTCCAGGCCTTCAGGCACGGCAGCCTGCCGCAGGACGGGCGCATCGTCGGCGTGGCACGCGACGACCTGTCGGACGACCAGTACCGCGAGCTGATCCAGTCGCGCTTCAGCGCCGTCGAAGGCGCCAAGCGCCCCTCCCCCGAGGAGTTCAAGAAGTTCGCCTCCATGCTGCACTACCTGCGCATGGACCTGTCCAAGCCCGCCGACTACGCCAGCCTGGCCGACCTGCTCAAGCAGCGCGACGCCAAGACGGTCGTGATGTACGTGGCCACGGCGCCCGCGCTCTTCACGCAGGTGGTCGAGCAGATCGCCGCCGCCGGGCTCAACGGCCCGCGCACCCGCGTCGTGCTCGAGAAGCCGCTGGGCCACGACCTGGCCTCCAACCGCGCCATCAACGCCGCGGTGGGCAAGGTGCTCGAGGAGAAGCAGGTCTTTCGCATCGACCACTACCTGGGCAAGCCCTCGGTGCAGAACCTGTTCGCGATGCGCTTCGGCAATGCGCTGTTCGAGCCCATCTGGCGCCGCGAGCACATCGCCAACATCCAGATCACCATGGCCGAGGACCTGGGCGTGGAAAAGCGCGGCGCCTTCTACGACCAGACCGGCGCGCTGCGCGACATGGTGCAGAACCACGCGCTGCAGCTGCTGTGCGCCGTGGCCATGGAGCCGCCCATCAACGCGCACGCCGACGCCATCCGCGACGAGAAGCTCAAGGTGCTGCGCGCCCTCAAGCCCTGGACGCCCGAGAGCCTGGGCCTGCACGCGGTGCGCGGCCAGTACACGGCCGGCACGGCCTACGGCGAGCGGGTGCAGGGCTACCGCGACGAGCCGGGCGTGAACCCCGACAGCCGCACCGAGACCTTCGTGGCGCTGCGCACCGAGATCGCCAACTGGCGCTGGGCCGGCGTGCCCTTCTACATCCGCACCGGCAAGCGGCTGGCCTCGCGCGACGCGCGCATCGAGGTCAACTTCCGCCCCACGCCGCACGCCATCTACCGCGCACCGGCGGGCAACGTGAACAAGCTGGTGATCAACCTGCAGCCGAAAGACGGCCTGGAACTGCACATGCTCGCGCAGGCGCAGGACAACCGCCAGCGCGGCGGCAACGGCCACGCCAGCGCCGCCCAACTGGCGCCGGTGCAGCTCGACCTGGACTTCGACAAGCGCTTCGGCGCCGAGCGCGTGGGTGCCTACGAGCGCCTGCTGCTGGACGTGATCGACGGGCGCCTCAACCTGTTCGTGCGCAGCGACGAGCAGGAAGAAGCCTGGCGCTGGGTCGAGCCGCTCATCGACTCCTGGGAATCCGACGGCGGTCCGCGCCCCTATGCGGCCGGCACCTGGGGCCCCAGCGCGTCGAGCGCCATGATCGCCCGCGACGGCTTCGCCTGGGGCGAGGAGCAGTAACGCAGCAAGGCTGCGCGGCCTTCGTTCAGCCGAACTGAAGGCAGCGCATGCTGAGCGTGCCCGACTGGAAGCCTTCGTAGACCGTCTTCGCACGCTCGCCCGGCGCCGCAGCGCCCAGGGCATACAGGAAGGGAAAGTAGTGGTCCGGCGTGGCCACGGCGGTCGACGCCCCCTCCAGTTTCTCGTAGCCGATCAGCGCGCGGTCGTCCCGGCCGGCCAGCGCGGCTTTCACCGCCTCGTCGAACGACTGCGCCCACGGGCGGCTCGCCTTGAGCCCATCGGGCGTGCCGCGGTCGGTGGCGCGCAGGTTGTGCACCACGTTGCCGCTGCCCATCACGAGCACGCCCTGGTCGCGCAAGGCCGCCAGGTCGCGCCCCACCGCATGGTGGAACGCCGCCGGCTTGTCGTAGTCGATGCTGAGCTGGAAGACCGGCACGTCGGCCTTCGGGTACAGGTGCTTCAGCACGGTCCAGGTGCCGTGGTCCAACCCCCATTGCTCGGTGGCGATCACCGGCGCCTGCTTGACGGCGCCGATCGTTTCGCGCGCGAGTGCAGGGTGGCCAGCCGCGGGGTACTCGATGTCGAACAGCGCCTGCGGAAAGCCGCCGAAGTCGTGGATCGTCTTGGGCCGCGTCTGCACCGTGACCCCGGTCGCGCCCTGGCTGAGCCAGTGCGCCGACACGCTGAGGATCGCCGTGGGGCGCGGCAGCTCGCGGCCCCAGGCGGCGAGGCGGCGCGTGAAGGCGTTGTCCGCCAGCGCGTTCATCGGCGACCCGTGGCCGATGAAGATGACGGGCATGCGGCGCGCCGGTGCTGCGCCAGCCGCGTGCGCGATCTCGGTCATCGACGCGAGCGCGGCGGTCGCGCCCAGCGCCGAGCCCATGAGAAAGCCGCGGCGGCCGAGCAGGCGGGTCATCGGGGTGGAGGTCATCGTGTCAGGGGGTGTGGATTCGGGGCCAACCCGGGACTGTGCAACAGAGTGACGGCAGGGAAAGTGCGTTTACGCACACTGCCCGGCGCAAGGGCCATGGTTCACGGCACGAATGCACGCAGGCGCTCGCCCAGCGGCGCCAGGAAATCGCGCAGCAAGGGCTCGCGCATCAGCGTGTCGAGGTAGCCCGGCGCCAGTCGCCCGTTCTCCGCATACACCGCCAGCACGCGCAGGCTTTCACCGCGCAGCACGGTGGTCGCGTGGACGTCGCCCTGCCGCTCGCAGGCGCTCGCCATGTCGCGCAGCAGCGCCGTGGCATCGTCGGCATCGGGCGCCCATTGCTGGCCGTAGAGCCGGGCCAGCCGCTGCGCCTCGGCGGACGGCACGTCGGGGAAGACCAGCGGCAGCAGGCGTTCCCGCACACGGGTCAGCGCCGTCACATCGGTTTCCACGAGTCCCGCAGCGTGGCGGGTCGTCAGTTGGCTGAGACTGATGCCGAGATTGGCCAGCCGCGCACCGCCGCGCACCAGTTCCAGCAGCAGGCCGAGCCATGCGAACCGGCCGAGCGTGGCGTCGAAGCCGAGCCCGCGTTGCTGGATGCGCGGCAGCGACAGCATCAGGCCGCCCATCAACAGCGGTTGTTCGTGCGGCAGATGCGCCAACAGCGCGGCCAGGATCTGGTCGTGCATCTCCGGCAGACGCTGCATCGGCGGCGGCTCCGCTTCGCCATCGCGGGTGTACCAGGCACCGACCGCGCCGATCTCCGGCGACGCGCGCAGGAACGCGGACTGCACCTGCAGGCGCTCGGGCGCACAGCGCACGGTCGGCGCCCACAGCGCCAGCGCGTTGCCGCGCGCCTGCATCAACCCCCATTGCGCGGCGGCGGCCCAGCCCATCGGGACGGGCGCCTGCAACAGCAGCAGCCCGGCCAGCCGCGGATCGGCGGCCATGCGCGCGCGAACCACGTCGACGGTGGCATCGGTGGAGCCGTCGTCCACCACGATGATCTGGTGCGGTGCGAGGCTTTGCTCGGCGATCGATGCGAGGGCCTCCGCGACATCGGCCTCGTCGTCTCGCGTCACCATCAGGACGGACACCTGCGAGGCAGGCTCAGCCGTATTCCGTGCCTGCTGCCCCACCCATCGCTGCCGGGCCGCCGCAAGATAACGCTGCATCGCCCCCGCCAGCACCTCATGCTGCGGCGGCAAGGACTGCAGCGCCCGCGGCCCGGCGATTTCCAGCGCACGCCGCCGCGGCGCATCGGCCACCAGCGCGCGCACGCGGTCGACCAGCTCGTCCTTCGTGCACCCTTCGACCGCGTCGCGCAGCACGGGCGGAATCTCGGAATGCGGATACAGCTCCGACACCACGGCCTTGCGATGCCGCAGCAGGATCGACAGGCGCGGCAGCTCCACCGTGCTGGAGTGGTCGGCCTTGCGCATGTTCAGCCCGACCTTGGCGCGCGGCAGCAAGGCGTCGCGCTGCGCCGGCGTCCAGGCGGTGCCGAAGGGGTAGGCCACCCGCAGTCCGGCGGCCGTCAGCGCCTCCAGCACCTGCAGCCGCCGGGGCGTCGTCTCGCCGAAGAAGATGACGTCGATGTCCTGCTGCGCGTCGTCCAGCACCGCGGACGCCGGCAGCAGCGGCGTGGCCAGCGGCTCGAAGCCCGGGCCCACGTAGTCGGATCGATGGATGCCCAGCGCCGGGTGGTGCACCATGTTCTCGAGGCTGTACTCCCACACGTGGGCGCGCTGCAGCAGCCGTTGGTAGCCGGGCATCTCCGCGAGCAACGCGGGCAGGGCCGGCTCGAAGTTGACGACGATCGCGTTCGGCGGCAGCTCGTCGTCCGAGGGCAGGCTCAGGCCCATCGCGAAGAAGAAGAGGTTGATGTCGTCGTTGTCGACACCCGGCCCCGGCGCGATGCTTGTGGTGTAGCCGAGGCGTTCGCAGGCGAGGCGAAAGCCCTCCATCACCTCCCGCACGTTCTCGTTGCCCAGCGAGCAGAAGCGCAGGTGCGGCCGGTACGGAAAGTCCGCCGGCCAGCCCTGCGGGCTGCCGCCTTCACTCACACACGGCCTTCCTCCACCGCATGACAGGCCACCTGCACGCCCTTCAGGCTCAACAGCGACGGTCGCTCCGTCGAGCAGCGCGCATTCGCATGCGGGCAGCGCGGATGAAAGGCGCAACCGGTCGGCGGGTTCAGCGGGTTCGGCACTTCGCCCTGCACCGGCGTGCGTGCGCGGCCGGTGTGCTTCATCTGCGGGATCGCGTCGAGCAGCATGCGGGTGTACGGATGCTGCGGCTCGGCGAAGAGCTTCTGCTTGTCCGCCACCTCGACCAGCCGGCCCAGGTACATCACGCCGACCTGGTCGGCCACGTGGCGCACCACCGCGAGGTTGTGCGAGATGAACAGGTACGTCAGGCCCTGCTCGCGCTGCAGGTCCTTCATGATGTTGAGCACCTGCGCCTGCACGCTCACGTCGAGCGCCGAGGTGGGCTCGTCGCACACCAGGAACTCGGGCTGCGTGGCGAGCGCGCGCGCGATGGAGATGCGCTGGCGCTGGCCGCCCGAGAACTGGTGCGGGTACTTGCTCATGTCCAGCGGCGAGAGGCCGACCGACTGCAGCAGCTCGCCCACGCGCTGGCGCAGCGCGTCCTTGTCGCTCAGGATGCCGTGCTCGCGCAGCGGCTCGCCGATGATGTCCTCGACGATCCAGCGCGGGTTGAGGCTCGCGTAGGGGTCCTGGAAGATCATCTGGATGCGGCGGCGCAGCTGACGGCCTTCGGGCGTCTTGAACGCGGCGTGCGCGTCCTGCCCGTCGAACTGCAAGCCGCCGCGCGTGGGCGCATACAGGCCCACCAGCAGGCGCGCCACGGTGCTCTTGCCGCAGCCCGATTCACCGACCAGCGCCAGCGTCTTGCCACGCTCGATGGAAAAGCTCACGCCGTCGACCGCATGCAGCAGCACGCGCGGCTTGCGTTCGAGCACGCGGTTGAGCCAGGGCGGCGACACGTCGAAGGTGCGCGCGAGGTCGTGCGCGACCACGAGCGGCTCGCCTGCTTTTGTCGCCGCAGCGTCCTTGCGGGGTTCGATCACGGCGCTCATCGGGTCACCTCCGCCAGGGGTTCGGCCGCCTCGGGCGTGGCGCGCTCGCCGGCCGCCAGGGCGTCGTGGTGCTGCGCGGCGATCTCGGCCTGGCCCGCATGCGGGTCGGCGGCATCGTGCAGCCAGCAGGCGGCGCGCGTGGCGCCCGCATGCATCAGCTCGGGCCGTTCGGTCAGGCAGCGTGCGAAGGTGCGCGGGCAGCGCGGGTTGTAGGCGCAACCGGTCGGGATGGCATTGAGCCGCGGCATGGCGCCGTCGATCTGGTTGAGCCGTTCGCGGTCGCTCGTCATGTCGGGGATCGACGCCATCAGGCCCGAGGTGTAGGGGTGCGCGGGCTGGTGGATCACCTCGTGCACCGGGCCGATCTCGGCGATGCGGCCCGCATACATCACGGCCACGCGGTCGCAGGTCTCGGCGATCACGCCCATGTCGTGCGTGATGAGCATCACCGCCGCGCCGCGTTCCTTGCAGACCTGCTTGAGCAGCTGGATGATCTGCGCCTGGATCGACACGTCGAGCGCGGTGGTCGGCTCGTCGGCCACGATGAGCTTGGGTTCGGCCGCGAGCGCCAGGGCAATCACCACGCGCTGGCGCATGCCGCCCGAGAACTGGTGCGGGAAGTGGTCGATGCGCTGTTCGGCGGCGGGAATGCCGGTGTCCTGCAGCAGGCCGATGGCGCGCTTGCGCGCTTCCGACTCGGTCACGGGCAGGTGGGTGCGGATGGTCTCGATGAGCTGGCGGCCCACGGTGTACAGCGGGTTCAGCGAGGTCAGCGGATCCTGGAAGATCGCGCCGATCTTGCGGCCGCGGATGGGGCGCATCGCATCGAAACCGAGGTTGTCGATGCGCTGGCCCTCGAGCAGGATCTCGCCGCCGGCCACGCGGCCCGGCGGTTCGAGCAGGCCGATGATGGCCGCGCCGGTGAGCGACTTGCCCGCACCCGATTCGCCCACCACGCCGAGGATTTCACCGGGCGCGATGTCGAAGGAAATGCGGTCGAGCGCGCGCAGCGTGCCGCGGCGGTTCGGAAATTCGACGACGAGGTCTTTGACCTGGAGCAGCGTCATGAGGCGTTCTCCTTTTCTGTTCAGCGCAAGCGCGGATTGAGCGCGTCGCGCAGCCAGTCGCCGAGCAGGTTCACGCTGAGTGCGATGAGCACCAGCATCAGGCCCGGGAACACCGTGATCCACCATTCACCCGAGAACAGGTACTGGTTGCCGATGCTGATGAGCGTGCCCAGCGAAGGCGAGGTCGGCGGCACGCCGACGCCCAGGAACGAGAGCGTGGCCTCGGTGATGATCGCGGTCGCGACCTGGATGGTGGCCAGCACCATCACCGGCCCCATCACGTTGGGCAGCACGTGGCGCAGCATGATGCGCAGCGGCGCCACGCCGGTGACGCGCGCGGCCTGCACGTACTCCTTGTTGCGCTCCACCAGCGTGGAGCCGCGCACGGTGCGCGCGTACTGCACCCAGCCCGTGAGCGAGATCGAGATGATCAGCACGCCGAAGGCCAGCGACTCGTGCGCGCCCGGAAAGAGCGCGCGGCCGACGCCGGCGATGAGCAGCGCCACGAGGATGGGCGGGAACGACAGCATCACGTCGCACACGCGCATGAGGAAGGAGTCGAGCCAGCCGCCGAAGAAGCCGGCCAGCAGGCCGAGCACCACGCCGACGACGACCGACAGCACCACCGACACCACGCCGACGATCAGCGAGATGCGGGCGCCGTAGATCACGGCCGAAAGAATGTCGCGGCCCTGGTCGTCGGTGCCGAGGATGTATTTGGTGGAGCCTTCGGCGCTCCACGCCGGTGGCAGGCGGGCGTCACCAAGTTCGAGGGTGGCGAGGTCGAAGGGGTTGTGCGGCGACACCCATCCGGCGAACACCGAACAGAAGACGCACACCAGCGCAATGACGGCGGCGGCGATCGCCACCGGCGAGGTGCGGAAGCTGTAGCCGACATCGCTGTCGAGCCAGCGAGCAAGGGTTTTTTTCATCGCCGGGCCGCGTGGGAGTTATTTTTCATCGTGAAGCAAAAAAGAATGGGCCCGCAAGAAGCGGGCCCATGGTCGGGCCGCTCAGGCAGCGGCCCACGGTCGACTTACTTGATGCTCATCCACTTGAAGTACATGAAGTTGTCGGCCAGTTGCACCAGCTCGACCTTCTTGCTCACGCCCCAGGCCAGCGACTGCTGATGCAGCGGCAGGTGGCCGATGTCGTCGGTGTGGACCTTGAAGGCTTCCTTGATCATCTCGTTGCGCTTGGCCTTGTCCGACTCGGACTGGATCTTCTTGGTCAGCTCGTCCAGCTTCGGGTTGCAGTAGGCGCCCAGGTTGAACTGGCCCGTGCCCTTGTCGTCGGGACACGAGGTGAGCGAGCTCAGCGCGTTGTGCGAGTCGTAGGTGGTCGGGGTCCAGCCCAGCATGTAGAAGCTGGTGTCGCGGCGCAGGATCTTCGGGAAGTAGGTGCCCTTGGTCTCGGCCACGAGGTTGATCTTGACGCCGATCTTGGCCAGGTTGGCGGCCACGCTCTGGCAGATCTGGCCGTCGTTCACGTAGCGGTCGTTCGGGCAGTTCATCGAGACTTCGAAGCCGTTGGGGTAGCCGGCTTCGGTCAGCAGCTTCTTGGCGGCATCGACGTCGAAAGGCAAGCGCTTGTCCTGGTCGGCGGTCCAGCCGTTGATGCCCGGGCCGACGAGCAGCGCGGTGGGCTTGGAGGCGCCGCGCATCACGGTGCGCTGGATGCCGGCGATGTCGATGGCCTGGTAGAAGGCCTGTCGCACGCGCTTGTCCTTGAAGGGGTTCTTGCCCTTCACGTTCGAGTACTGCAGCTCGTCGCGCTTCTGGTCCATGCCCAGGAAGATGGTGCGCATCTCGGGGCCGGTGATGACGCGGGCGTTGGGCGCGGCGTTGATGCGCGCGATGTCCTGCACGGGCACGGGCTCCATCACGTCGACTTCGCCGGAGACCAGCGCGGCCACGCGGGTCGCGGGGTTGGCGATGGGCGTGAACACGATCTCCTGCGCGTTGCCGTCGATCTTGCCCCAGTAGGTGCCGTTGCGCGTGAACACGGTGCGCACGTTGGGCTGGCGCTCGCGCACGCGGAACGGGCCGGTGCCGTTGGCCTTGAACGAGGCCGTGTTCTCGATGCCCTTGCGGCGGTCGACGGGCTTGGTGGCCTGGTTTTCCTCGCACCACTTCTTGCTCATGATCATGGTGAGCGAGATCACGTCGGGCAGGATCGGGAACGGGCCGTTGGTTTCGATTTCGACGGCGAGGTCGCCGACCTTGCGCACGGCCTTGATCTCGCTGAGCGTGGCCTTCATGTCGGAGCCGTCGCCCTGCGCACGCGCGAAGCTGAACACCACGTCGTCGGCGCTGAACGGCGTGCCGTCATGGAACACCACGCCCTTGCGCAGCTCGAAGCGCCACACGTTCGGCGAGGTCTGCTTCCAGCTCGTGGCCAGCAGCGGTGCCAGGCTCAGGTCCTTGTTGCGGCCCACGAGAGTTTCATAGACGTTGGCGGTGACGCTCAGTTGCAGCGACTCGTTGAGCGAGTGCGGGTCGAGCGACAGGGCGTCGCCCTGGTTCGCGATGCGGATGGTCTGCGCGCTGGCGACCATGCTGACGGCGCCCAGGGCGCACAGGACAGCGACCGCAGCCGCTTGCTTCTTGAAACTCATGGGAACACTCCTCGGGTTGAAATCGAACACATCACGGCGCCGCGGTGGCGGCGGCTTTCCCTGGCTGCAGGCTGCGGGTAGCAGCCAGCGGCATGCCCTGCTCGATCAGGCCCGCATGCAAAGCGGCGCCCAGCGGCAGGATCTCGTCGTTGAAGTCGTAACGGCTGTTGTGCAGGAAGGCGCCGCTGCGGGCGTCCTGGCCGATGCGCAGATAGGCACCGGCCTTCTTCTGCAGCATGAAGGAAAAATCTTCGGCGCCCATGCTGGGCTCCAGGTTGCGATCGACGTTCTTCGCACCGACCAGCGCCTGCGCCACGTCGGCCGCGAACATCGCTTCGGGCGCGGTGTTGATCGTGGCCGGGTAGATGCGTTCGTACTTGATCGTCGCGGTCGCGCCAAAGCCGGTGGCAATGGCCGTGCACAGCTCGCTCAGTCGCTGCTCGACCTGCGCCTGCACGCGCGCGCTGAAGGTGCGCACGGTGCCGACCAGCGTGGCCTCGCCCGGGATCACGCTCATCGCGCCGAGGTCGCCGGCCTGCACGGCGCAGATGCTGACGACGGCCGCGTCGATGGGACGCACGCTGCGCGACACGATGGTCTGCGCCGCGGTGATGATGTGCGCGGCCACCACGACGGGGTCGATGGTCTGGTAGGCATGCGCGCCGTGGCCGCCCTTGCCCTTGATCTCGATCGTCACGCGGTCGGCCGCGGCCATCATCGCGCCGCGGTTGATGCCGACGGTGCCGGCCGGCATCGCGGGCCAGTTGTGCATCGCATAGACGGCGTTCACCGGGAAGCGGTCGAACAGGCCGTCTTCGATCATCACGCGCGCGCCGGCCAAGCCTTCTTCGCCGGGCTGGAAGATCAGCACGGCGGTGCCGTCGAAGTCGCGCGTCTCGGCCAGGTAGCGCGCGGCGCCGACGAGCATGGCGGTGTGGCCGTCGTGGCCGCAGCCGTGCATCAGGCCGTCGTTGGCGGAGCGCCAGCCGAAGTCGTTGTCCTCGCGCATGGGCAGCGCGTCCATGTCGGCGCGCAGGCCGATCATGCGGCCGCTGGCCGTCGACTTGCCGCGGATGACGCCGACGACACCGGTCTTGCCGATGCCCTCGTGGATCTCGTCCACGCCGCAGGCGCGCAGCGCTTCGCGCACGCGGCCCGCCGTGTAGACCTCTTCGAAGCCGAGCTCGGGGTGGGCGTGCAGGTCGCGGCGAAAGGCCGTGATCTCGGGGTAGAAGCTGGCGATGTGCGCGAAGGCCCGGCCGGAGGCCTGCAGGCGCGGCGTTGCGGCAGCGGTTGCGACACTCACCTCAATGGCCTCCCGCCTTGCCCACGCGCAGCCGGGGATCGACCACGAAGTACAACAGGTCGACCACGAGGTTGATCACCACGAAGATCAGCGCGATCAGGCACAGGTAGGCGGCCATCACCGGAATGTCCGCGAAGGTCACGGCCTGGATGAAGAGCAGCCCCATGCCGGGCCACTGGAACACCGACTCCGTGATGATCGCGAAGGCGATCAGGCCGCCGAGCTGCAGGCCGGTGATGGTCATGACCGGCACCAGCGTGTTCTTGAGCGCGTGGCCGAAGTGGATCGCGCGGTTCGACAGGCCCCGTGCGCGCGCGAACTTGATGTAGTCGGTGCGCAGCACCTCGAGCATCTCGGCGCGCACCAGCCGCATGATCAGCGTGAGCTGGAAGATCGCCAGCGTCACCGCCGGCAGGATGATGTGGTGCCAGCCGTCGGCCTTGAACAGGCCGCTGGTCCACCAGCCGAACTGCACCGTGTCACCGCGCCCGAAGCTCGGGAACCAGCCCAGCGTCACGGCGAAGACGAGGATCAGCAGGATGCCGATCAGGAAGGTGGGCAGCGACACGCCGAGCAGCGACACGGTCATGAACACCTGGCTCATGAAGGTGCCACGGCGCAGGGCGGTGTACACGCCCATCGGAATGCCGACGAACAGCGCCAGGGCCGCGGCCACGAGTGCGAGTTCGAGCGTGGCCGGGAAGCGCTCGCCGATCAGGCGCGACACCTTGGCGCCCTGGCGCAGGCTCAGTCCGAATTCGCCTTGCGCGGCGTTGACGAGGAAGTGCCAGAACTGCACGAAGAAGGGTCGGTCGAGCCCCAATGCGGCGCGCATTTCACGGATCTGGTCGGGCTTGGCATCCTGCCCCAGCAGGAACACGACCGGGTCGCCGACATATTGAAAGAGGAGGAAGGCAATGAACGCAACCGCGATCATCACGATCACGGCCTGGATCAGGCGGCGCAGTACAAAGGCAGTCATTCAGCAACAAGAGTGATCGCGGCATGCTAGCAGTGCAAGCAGCGTGCCCGCACGGGGGTTCCCCGGGGGTGGAGGCGCAATTTTTACGAGTGAGAACAGGCGCGCGCCAAAAGAAAAAGCCACCCGGCTTGCGCCGGGTGGCTTTCAGTCTTTCGATTCGAAGCTGGCTTGCGCCAGCATCAAATTAGAAAGCGTGACGGATACCGAAGTCGTAGCCGGTCGAGTTCTTCGGGGTGAAGACACCGCTGTTGATGAAGGCCGGGCCGCCAACGGTCAGGGCTGCACCGTTCTTGTTGCTCACGCGAGCAACGGTAGCGTACAGAGCCGTGCGCTTCGACAGGTTGTGCACGTAGCCGATAGCCAGCTTGTTAGCCTTCGGGTCAGCGATACGCGGCTGGAACAGCACTTGCGGCTGGTTCAGGTCGTACTTGACGCTCGAGTACGAAGCGCGGATCAGGCCAGCACCGACGGGCACGGTCACGCCGAGCAGGTAGCCGGTCAGGTCGGTGTCAGGCGTAGCGCCGACGAAGGGGGTGACTTCGTAGTCGACCTTGTTCTTGACGCGCGACACTTCACCGAACAGCTTCACGGGACCGAAGTCGTACGAAGCGCCCAGGTTCAGCGTGTTGACCTTGTTGGTCACGCCAGCGTAGAACTGGTCACCCGAGGTGCTGCTGCCATAGGCCAGCGCAACGTCCAGAGGACCGTTGGCGTAGCCGAAGCGGCCACCGACGTAACGACCGGTGCGCGAGTTGTTCGCGACGTTAGGCGTAGCGGTACCAGGGCTGAACTTGTCCTTCTCATGGAAGCCGTACTGCACTTGGCCGTAGAAGCCGCCCAGGTTCGGGGGCAGGAAGTAGCCGATGGTGTTGCTGGCGCGAACGTAGTTCGGGTTGCCACCAAAGCCACCCGAACCGCCGGTGGTGTTGAAACCGCTGGCCGTCGAGATCAGGTTGGTGCCAACGCCGTTGGTGCCGAACGGATCGAACACGGTGTCGTTCCAGAACGTCGGGGTGTAATCACGGCCCAGACGAACTTCACCGAAACCACCCGACAGGCTCACGGTCGAGCGACGAGCGAACGTCGAAACGCCAGTTGCGCCGTCGTCGTTGGTGATCGGGGCTTCGAGCCAGAAGCTGGCTGCCAGGCCACCACCCAGGTCTTCCGTACCACGGAAGCCCAGACGGCTGGAGTTGTAACCCGAGTTAGCCAGAGCCGTGCGGCTGACCTTGACGCTGCCACGGTTCAGGTAGAACGGGTTCAGGAAGGTGGCGCCGTTCAGGTCACGCGAGGTGGACGAGTAGCCGCTGATCGACGCGTCGACCACACCAAACAGCGTGACGGACGACTGAGCCGAGGCAACACCGGCAACAGCCAGGGCAGCCAGAGCAACTAGAGATTTTTTCATTGCAAGTTTCTCCAAGGTTAAACATAGGGCTCCGGTGCGAAGGGCTCACCGTGACTGGCACTTTTGTGCTCCCACCGGACCCCGGGCCAACCTCCTTTTGGGAAGTTGATGCTATTGCACCAGAGCCGCTGCGGCAGGGCAAAACAAATCGCCCTAAATCTTGGAAGCCCCGCGTGTTTCGTTGCAGTCGTGCAACAAAGGACTTAGACGGGTGGTTTTGCCACGATATGAAACGAAATGTGCTGTCCTTGCATCGCCGGACAGGTGCGTTCAAATAGACCCATGACTGCCCTGCTCGACCCCGCCCTGACTGCCGCCGATGCGGCTTTGCGCACGCTTTTTGCCCGATCTCACGCCACCCGGGCGCTTCCGCCCGCGATCCAGCCGCAAGGTGAATTGAGCGAATCGGAGCGCCGCGAGGCCGGTGCGCTGATGCGCGTGAATCATGTCGGCGAAGTCTGTGCACAGGCGCTGTACACCGCCCAGGCCGCCGTGGCGCGGGACCCGGCGTTGCGCGCGCACTTCCTGGAAGCCGCGCATGAAGAAACCGATCACCTGGCCTGGACCCGGCAACGGCTGGACGACCTGGGCGCCCGCCCGTCCCTGCTGAATCCACTCTGGTATGCAGGCGCCTTCGGTCTTGGCCTGATTGCCGGACGCCTGGGCGATCCCTTGAGTCTCGGTTTTGTTGCCGAAACCGAACGGCAGGTGGAAGCGCACCTCGAAAGCCACCTGGACCGGCTGCCGCCGACCGATCACGCGTCCCGCGCCGTGGTCGAGCAGATGAAGGTTGACGAAGCCCGCCATGCCACGCAGGCCGTCGACGCGGGCGCAGCGGAACTGCCGGCCCCGGCCAAGGCCCTGATGCGCCTGGCATCGCGGGTCATGACGACCGTCGCCCACCGAATCTAGGGCCTTCGGTCGCCATCCAACGGGGTTTTCAGGTCTCGATCAGATCGAAGCTGGTCGTGATTTCCGCCGTCTTCGCCAACATGATGCTGGCGGAGCAGTAGGTTTCGTGGCTGAGAGCGATCGCCCGCTCCACGGCGATGGCCGGAATGCCCTTGCCCGCCACGGTGAAGTGCATGTGGATCTTCGTGAAGACCTTGGGGTCCTTCTCGGCGCGCTCGCTGGTCAGCTTGACGCTGCAGCGCTCGACGCGATGGCGCCCCCTCTTCAATATGAGCACCACGTCGTAGGCGGTGCAACCGCCCGTGCCCGCGAGCACGGTTTCCATCGGCCGCGCCGCCAGGTTCTGGCCGCCGTTCTCGGGCTTGGCCGCATCCGGGGCGCCGTCCATCATCAGGACATGGCCGCTGCCGGTCTCGGCCACGAAGCCCATGGCCGATCGGGTGCCTGCGTCACCGGTCCAACTTACTGTGCATTCCATGGTGTTCAGCTCCAATTGGGATGAATTCGTGCGGAAAAATGCGCACCAAACATCAACTTGTGTGTGGGAAAAGCATCGCCTGCTTGTTGCATCGCAACAAAGGGTGGGTATACTCTATTTCATTGCTGCGCACTTCATGGTGCGCACCCAGTTGTCTCCTCCACCCTTCCAATTGGTGGATTTAGCCCCGAGTCGCAAGACTCGGGGCTTTTTTCTTTGTGCGTCCCGACGGCGGCGCCACTCTAGCCGTCCGCCCCGGAAGGGCAGCTGCTCTGGCTGCCCTGGCTGTTGCCGGTGTTGCCTCGGCTCAGTCGTCCGTCACGCTGTTTGGTGTGGTCGACGCGTCGATCAGCGGCTACTCGTCCACCTCGCGTGACCTGGGCAACGGCGTCACGTACGACCGGCTCGGCTTCCCCATCTACAACCCGTTCTACCTGAACCGCGGCAGCATCAAGGCGAGCCGCCGTGAACTGGCCCACTCGGGCTACAACTCCAGCCGTCTGGGCTTCCGTGGCACGGAAGACCTCGGTGGTGGCCTGGCCGCCAGCTTCTGGCTCGAGGCCCCGATCAGCAACGACGACGGCCAGACGGGCGTCTCGACATTCACGCGCCGTTCGACCGTGAGCCTGTCGGGCGGGTTCGGTGAAGTCCGCCTCGGCCGCGACTACACCCCGACGTTCTGGAACGACACCGTGTTCGACCCGTTCGGCACCAATGGCGTCGGCTCCAACCTGGTCAACACAGCCAATGGCGCATTCGGCGGCTTCACCGGCTATGCCGACGGCAAGAAGCTCCCCGACGCCCTCAAGAACGTTCCGCAGCTCCCCGATGCTGGTGGCAGCAACTACGTTCGCGCCGGCAACAGCATCGGCTACTTCCTGCCGCCGAACCTGGGTGGTTTCTACGGCCAGGTGATGTACGGCTTCCACGAGAAGACCAAGTACAGCCCCGGCACCGCAACGCCCCTCGCGGAAAACGCATCGCGCACCGGTCGCTATGTCGGCGGTCGCTTCGGCTATGCCAACGGCCCGCTGGACGTTGCGCTGGCCTATGGCAGCAGCACCGTGGGTGACCAGTTCTACGTCGGCACGACCACCAAGGTCAACACGCTGAACCTGGGCGCTTCGTACGACTTCGGTCCCGTGAAGCTGTTCGGTGAACTGTCGCGCGCCAAGAACAAGGTTGACTACGAAGTCGAACCGTACCTCGGCGGCCGTCCGGACATCGACCTGACCGGCTACCTGCTGGGCGTGACCGTGCCGGTCGGTGCTGGCCTGATCCGCGCTTCGTACTCGAGCGTCAAGTACGACGAGAACCTGGTTGCCCGCAACCCGTGGGAAGTGCTGCCCGCCGACAAGAAGGCCAACAAGCTGGCCATCGGCTACGTGCACAACCTGTCGAAGCGCACGGCCCTGTACGCCACCGTTGCTCGCGTGAGCAACAAGAACGGCGCATCGCTGACCGTCGGCGGCCCGAGCTTCCAAGGCACCGGCAACGGTTTCACGCCGAAGACCTCGACGGGCTACGACTTCGGCATCCGTCACGCCTTCTGATCGTTCGCTGTCGATTCACATGCTGGCCCACGCCAGTTTGAATCTGCAAACGCTCAAGCCGCCCGGTTCAAGCCGGGCGGCTTTTTGTCCTTCCTCAATTCATCCGGCCACGCCTGCTCTGCAGCAGCCCCACATTCATTTCTCCGCTCAGCACCGATGCGTAGAAACGCTCGACCATGTTGACACTCGTTCGTGCATTGCGCGCCAGCGTCAGCATGTCGATCCCCTGTCCATACAAGAGCCGCAACGTGATGGCCGTATGGCGCAAGCAGTACAGCGTCCTCGACTGACCCAGCGGTCCTTTCTCGAGACCGGTCTTTTCGAGCACCCAGTGAAAGAAGAAATTGAGAACCGCCAGCGCGTGCTCGCGGTTCTTCAGGTGCGGCATGAAGATGTAGTCTTCCGCCCCGCCGAAACCATGGGTCTCGCGGTACGCGACCAGGCATTCATAGACACGAACGGCAGGTCGCAGGCTCACGATGGGCTGGCTGTGCCGCTTGGTCTCCGGCAGGTTCATCCGCAGGTAGACATGCTTGCCTCGCACCACCTCGATGTGCTTGTGCTTCATGAGCTTGATGTCGCTGGGGCGCACGAAGGTGTTGACCATCCAGCGGATCAGCCACGGCAGCTCGTCGGGCATGACGAGCAATTCGCGTGCGATCCAGAAACGTTCGCCGGCCGTCAGCCGATCCAGCACCGGGTGCGAATGGCCGCGCAAGCTGCGCGCCGCCGCGATCAGCGCACGGTACTCCGCCACGCTGAAGCTGCCGCGCGGCTGGCTGCGCACCTTGACCTTCGGGAACACGGGGGCCTCGCGCAATGCACCGACGTGCACGCCATGCATGACCACCTTGCGCAACAACACGAGGTACTGCGCGATCGTCGTGCTCGTAAAGCCTTGTTCGCCGAGGTGATCGATCAGGCGCTGCACGTCTGCGGTCGCGAACACAGCCACCGGCACATCGCCCAGCAACGGAACGATGTGCGCACGCAATCTGTTGCCCATGACCTGCCATGTGGGCCGTCCGATTTCGCCGCGTTGCACGCGCGCGGCCTCGGCCTGCATCAGTCCCTTCGAAAGGTCACTGACAGAAACTGATAACAAATTCTGCCCAACTGTTAGTGAATTAGCGGGCGTATGAATCGCGGGATAGGTGCGCGCAAAAAAACCGGAATCATTTGCAGCAGGAGCCTTGCGGAATAGGTTTATGACATTTGTGTCCATGCCATTCCCCGCATGCAATACCGATGCCTCTTATGATTGATGGTTAGCAAATGAAAACTCCCTGGAAAAGATCTTGCGCAATGCACCTGTTACTGCGGCGTTAACGCCCGCCGACTATCTCAGAAAAATCCTCAATGCGCGGGTCTACGACGTGGCCGTCGAGTCCGCTCTGGAGAAGGCGCGCGCGCTCAGCGAGCGGCTCGGCAATACCGTGTTGCTCAAGCGCGAGGACCAGCAACCCGTATTCAGTTTCAAACTGCGCGGTGCCTATAACAAGATGGCGCACCTGAGCAAAGCGCAATTGGCGAGCGGTGTGATTTGCGCATCGGCCGGCAATCACGCGCAAGGCGTTGCGCTCGGCGCGCGCAAGCTCGGCACGCGCGCCGTGATCGTGATGCCCGTGACCACACCGCAATTGAAGATCGATGCAGTGCGTGGTTTCGGCGGCGAGATCGTGCTGCACGGTGACAGCTATTCCGACGCCTACCTGCATGCGCTCGAATTGCAGACGCAGCAGAACCTGACCTTCGTCCATCCCTTCGACGATCCCGACGTCATCGCGGGCCAGGGCACCATCGCGATGGAAATCCTGCGCCAGCACCAGGGCCCGCTCGACGCGGTGTTCGTGGCGATCGGCGGCGGCGGCCTCATCTCCGGCGTGGCCAACTACATCAAGGCCGTGCGGCCCGAGATCAAGGTGATCGGCGTCCAGATGAACGACTCCGACGCGATGATGCAATCGGTCGCCGCGCACCAGCGCGTGAACCTGCCCGACGTCGGCCTGTTCTCCGACGGCACGGCCGTCAAGCTGGTCGGCGAGGAAACCTTCCGCATCGCGCAGAACCTGGTCGACGGCTACATCTCGGTCGACACCGATGCGGTGTGCGCCGCCATCAAGGACGTGTTCGTCGACACACGCAGCATCGTCGAGCCGGCCGGCGCGCTGGCCGTGGCGGCCATCAAGCAGTACGCCGCCGAGCACGGCCGCCAAGGCGAGACCTACGCGGCGATCCTGTGCGGCGCCAACATGAACTTCGACCGGCTGCGCTTCGTGGCCGAGCGGGCCGAGGTCGGCGAGGAACGCGAGGCGCTGTTCGCCGTGACCATCCCCGAAGAGCGCGGCAGCTTCCGTCGCTTTTGCGAACTCATCAGCCAGCTGCCGGCCGGCGGCGCGCCGCGCAACGTGACCGAGTTCAACTACCGCATCAGCGATGCCGCCAAGGCCCACGTGTTCGTCGGCCTCACGACCTCGGCGCGCGGCGAGTCGGCCACCATCGCGAAGGTCTTCATCGAACACGGCTTCGACGCGCTCGACCTCACGCACGACGAGCTCGCCAAGGAGCACTTGCGCCACCTGGTGGGCGGCCGCACGGGGCTGGCGCACGACGAGCGCCTGCTGCGTTTCGTGTTCCCCGAGCGTCCCGGTGCGCTGCTCAAGTTCCTGAGCCTGATGCGGCCGAACTGGAACATCAGCCTGTTCCACTACCGCAACCAGGGCGCCGACTACGGACGCATCCTCGTGGGCCTGCAGGTGCCGGCCGAAGAGTCGGCGGCCTTCGACAGCTTCCTCGAAACGCTGGGCTATCCCTGCGTCGAGGAAACGGCCAACCCGGCCTACCGCCTGTTCCTCCAGGCCTGAAGAAAAGAAAAGAAGAGAAGAGAAAGAGACCGCCGCGCTTACTGCGCGGGGGTCTGCGCCTGCGGCGGTGGCTCCATCGCGGCGCCCGCCGTGGCGGGAAGTTGCTGCTGCTGCGGCGGCGGCATCACCATCGTCGGCATCGTGGCCGGCAACGGCCCGGCTGGCGCAGCTGACTGCACCGACGACAGACCGGCAGGCGGCGTCGGAAGCCCCATGCTCAGCGGCGCACGCACCGGCAGCTGCAGCGTGAACGCCGCGGGCCCGTCGCGCTGGGCACCGAGCGTCGCCGCGCGCACGCCCACCGACTGCAGCACATAGCTCTCGCCGACCTTCGAGCCGACGCGGAACGGCCGCGGCGGCTTGCCGTCGATCGAGATCAGCGCCGCCCCCTGGTTCGACGGGTCCGCCACCACGCCCGACAGCGCGAAGCGGCTCGCGGCCTCCGGCGCCACGGGGGCGTTCGACGTCACCGTGACCACGCCCAGCAACCGGGCCACCGCCTCGGCATCGGCCGCGACCGGCGCGCGCGGCATCGTGGCCGCAGCGGCCACGGCGTCGGCCGGCGAGGCCAGCCGCAGCGCCCAGAACACCGCGGCGCCCGCGGCCAACGCCCAAAGCCCCGTCGTTGCAAGTGGGGCATGCCAGCGGGCTGCGGAGTAAGGACTTGTCATGGCCGCGGATTATCATGCAGCGCGCTTACCGCCTCATGTCCCCGCAAGCTATGAACAAACTCCTTCGTTCCGTCTCCCGCACCGCACAACGCGGCTTCACGCTGATCGAACTCATGGTGGTGCTTGTCATCATCGGCGTGCTCGCTGCGCTGATCGTGCCGAACGTGATCGAGCGCGCCGACGACGCCCGCGTCACCGCCGCCCGCACCGACATCAACAACCTGATGCAGGCGCTCAAGCTCTACCGCCTCGACAACCAGCGCTACCCGACCGCCGAGCAGGGCCTGCAGTCGCTGCTGACCCGCCCCACCGCGGGCCCGGCCGCGCCCAACTGGAAGCCCTACGTCGAGAAGCTGCCCAACGACCCCTGGGGCCATCCGTACCAGTACATGAACCCCGGCATCAAGGGCGAAATCGACGTGCTCTCCTTCGGCGCCGACGGACAGAGCGGCGGCGAGGGCAAGAATGCCGACATCGGCAGCTGGCAGTAAGCGCATCGCCCCCGGCCGCGTGGTGCTGCCACCGCCTCGCGCAGCGCGCGGCTTCACGCTGCTGGAGCTGATCGTGGTGATCGCGATCATCGCCATCGCGACCGCCAGCGTGAGCTTCGCGATGCGCGACACCAACGCCGCCGCGCTCGACCGCGAGGCCGACCGCCTCGCCGCCCTGCTCGAATCGGCCCGCGCCCAGTCGCGCGCCAGCGGCGTCATGGTGCGCTGGCGCCTCGTCGAAGGCGGCGGCTTCGTCTTCGACGGCCTGCCCGCCGACGCGCTGCCCACCGGCTGGACCCACGCAGGCATCACGGCCCAGCCCATGCTGGGCGGCGACACGCCGGTGGCGGCGCTGCAGCTCGGGCCCGACCCCATCATTCCGGCGCAGCAGGTCATGCTGCACAGCGACGGCCCGCCCGCGCGCGTGCTGCGCGTCGCGACCGACGGGCTGCGGCCCTTCACCGTGTTCGCCGTGCCATGACGCAACGGCTGCGGCGCGCCGGCTCCAGCCATGGCTTCACGCTGGTCGAGGTGCTGATCGCGCTGGGCATCGTCGCGCTCGCGCTGGCGGCCGGCTCGCAGGCCACGATGTCGCTCACGCGCAATGCGCAGCGCCAGTCCGACCTCGTGCTGGCCGGCCTGTGCGCCGAAAACGAACTCGCCAAGGCGCGCCTGTCGCGGCAGATGCCGGCCGTCGGCGACTCGGGCTCCATCTGCCTGCAGGCCGGACTCACCTTCCTGGTGACGACCACGACGGTGCCCACGCTCAACCCGAATTTCCGGCGCGTCGACGTGCAGGTGCGCGACGAAGGCAGCGCACCGCTGCTGCGCGTGTCGACCGTGGTGGGGCGCGTCTGATGACGAAGCCTTCGCGCGCACGCGGCTTCACGCTGATCGAGCTGCTGGTCGCCATCGCCGTGATGGCGCTGCTCGCGCTCGTGAGCTGGCGCGGCCTGGACAGCATGTCGCGCGCCACCACGCAGAACCAGCAGCGCGCCGACGCGGTGCTCACGCTGCAGGCCACGCTCGCGCAGTGGAGCGCCGACCTCGACGCCATCACCCTGCTCGCGCAGACCCGCCCGATCGACTGGGACGGCCGCGTGCTGCGCATGACGCGCCGCGGCAGCGACACCAGCACGCCGACCGTGCAGGTCGTCGCCTGGACGCTGCGCCCCGGCGCGGACGGCACACGCTGGCGGCGCTGGCAGTCGGCGCCCTTCGCCACGCGCGGCGAATGGGTGCAGGCCTGGAACCTCGCGGCCGCGTGGGCACAGGACGGCGCCGCGCCCACCGGCGGCGCCACCGACGTGGCGCTGATGCCGGTCAACAGCTGGCAGCTCGCGTACTTCCGCAACAACGCCTGGGTGCCGGCGGAGCCGCTGCCCGTGGCGGCGGCGAACCCGTCCAACCCGGCCGGCGCGCTCATCGCCATGCCCGACGGCGTGCGGCTGGTGCTGACCCTGCCGCCCGGCGACGGGCTCTCGGGCACGCTCACGCGCGACTGGGTGCGCCCGACGCTCGGGGGGCCGCGCTCATGACCGCGCCGCAACGCCATCGCGTGGCAAGCACACGCCGCCAGTCCGGCGCCGCGCTGCTCGCCGCCATGCTGACCGTGATGCTGGTCGCCACCTTTTCCGCCGCCGCGCTCTGGCAGCAGTGGCGCTCGGCCGAGGTCGAAGGCGCCGAGCGCGCGCGCGTGCAGGCGGCCTGGGTGCTGATCGGCGCGCTCGACTGGTCGCGCCTGATCCTCGGCGAAGACGGCCGCGCCGGCGGCCCCGACCACCTCGGCGAGCCATGGGCCGTGCCACTCGAAGAGGCCCGCCTCACCAGCTTCCTGTCGGCCGAGAAGAACGTGGCGAGCGACAACCTCGAAGGCCTGCCCGACGCCTTCCTGTCGGGCCGCATCGTCGATGCGCAGTCCAAGCTGAACGTGCTGTCGCTGGTGGACGCCGGCAAGCCGGTGCCGGCCAGCGTCGCCACCTTCACACGCCTCTTCAACCTGCTCGGCCTGCCGGCGGGCGAGCTGACCCAGATGACCGCGCGGCTCGCGAGCGCGCTGCACACCGGCAGCACCGACGCCGCCTCAGGCGGTAGCGGCGGTGGCGGCAGCAGCGGCGGTGGCGATGCCAGCGCCGACACCGGCGCCGCCCCGCTGATGCCGCAGGAGGTCGCGCAGCTGGTGTGGCTCGGCCTCTCGCCCGCCACCGCCGCCGCGCTCGAGCCCTACGTGACGATCCTGCCGGAGCGCACCACGCTCAACCTCAACACGGCCAGCGCCGAGGCCATCAGCGCGAGCGTCGAATCGCTGGGCATCGCCAGCGCGCGCCAGCTGGTGGAGCGGCGCACCCGCTCCTTCTTCAAGAACATCGAGGAAGCCAACGCCGGCCTGCCCAGCGGCGGCTCGCGCTTCAACGCGGCCCAGCACGGCGTGGGCACCCAGTATTTCGAGGTGTACGGCCGGCTGCGGCTGGACCGCACCTGGGTCGAAGAACATTCACTGCTCTTTCGCAAGGGCCTGGCCGTGACCACCGTCTGGCGCACCCGTGGCGCGGGCGCCACCATGCCCCCGGCAAAACCCTGACGCCGCTTTCCTTTTCTCTGATCAAAACACCGTCAAACGCACGTAGTCTCTGCAAGATATGCTATTCAAACAATAGCAACAACTTGTAAGCCACCCTCCTACAATCACCGGCTTTTCCGACACCCCCCGACATGACCCCGCTGCTGCTCCTTGCCCCCCTCCCTCCGGCCGATGCCGCGGGCGAGTACGACTGGGCCCAGGCCGGTGAGGACGGCATCGCCCTGCGCGACCAGGGCCGCGCGCTGCTGACGCTGCTGCCGTCGGGCCCCGAGGTCACGCTCGGCATCCCGTCCTCAGCGCTGTCGTGGCACCGCGTCACCTTGCCCAAGGGCAGCATGGGCAGCACCTCGAAGCTGCGCGCCGTGCTCGACGGCCTGCTCGAAGAGCACCTGCTCGACGACCCGGAAGCCCTGCACTTCGCGCTCGCGCCCGACGCCAAGGCCGGCGAGCCGGTGTGGGTCGCGGCCTGCAACCGCATCTGGCTGCGCAGCGTCGTGCAGGGGCTCGAAGCCGCCGGCCGGCGCGTCGTGCGCATCGTTCCCGAATTCACGCCGCAGCCGGCCGACGCGCCGCCGCTGCTGCAGGTCACGGGCGAGCCCGAGGCGCCGCAGCTCACGGTCTGCGACGGCGACGGCGTGGTCTCGCTGCCGCTGGCCGGCGCGGGCCTGGCCCTGTCGAACGGCCTGCCGCTGGACACCGCCGTCATCACCACCGAACCCGCCGTGGCCGAAGCCGCCGAGCACCTGCTGCAGCGCCGCGTGCCGATCGTGCAGGCGCCGCAGCGCTGGCTGCACGCCACGCGCACGCCCTGGGAGCTCGCGCAGTTCGACCTCGCCGTGACGGGCCGCGCGCGCGCCGGCAAGAAGTTCGCCTCGGTGCTTCAAACCCTGCGCTTCGCTCCCGAATGGCGCGCCGCGCGCTGGGGCGTCGTGGTGCTGCTGCTGACCCAGCTCATCGGCCTGAACGCCTGGGCCTGGAAGGAGCGCAACGCGCTCGAGTCCAAGCGCCAGGCCACGCGCGCCATCCTGACGCAGACCTTTCCCTCGGTGAAGATCGTGGTCGACGCGCCGCTGCAGATGGGCCGCGAGGTCGCCGCGCTGCAGCAGGCCGTGGGCGACGTGGCACCGAGCGATTTCGAACCCATGGTCGGCGCCATCGCCACCGCCCTGCCGCCCGGCCGCTCCCCGAGCGCCATCGACTTCAGCGCCGGCCAGCTGCGCCTGCGCGGCCTCGGGCTGCAGCCGCAGGAGGTCACGCAGATCACCGCCGCGCTGTCGCCGCGCGGCTACCAGGTGCGCACCGAAGGCGACCTGCTGCTGGTGCAGGCCGAGGCCAACCGATGAACTTCAGCGAACAACTCAAGGCCCGCTGGGCCGTCCTCGGGATGCGCGAGCGCCGCCTCGTCATCGGCGCCGTCGCGCTGGTGGCACTGGCCTTGCTCTGGTGGATCGCGCTCGCCCCCGCGCTGCGCACGCTGGCCGCGGCCCCGGCCGAACACGCACGGCTCGACGCCCAGCTCCAGCAGATGGCCACCTTGCAGAACCGCGCGAAGGCGCTGCAGTCGCAACCGCGCCTGGCGCGCGACGACGCCCTGCGCGCGCTCGAAAGCTCGGTGCGCGACGGCCTGGGCGTCACGAACGCCCAGCTCATGACGGCCGGTGGCGATGGCGCCGCCACCGTCACGCTGCGCGGCGCGCCCGCCCAGAACCTGGCGCAATGGCTCGCACAGGCGCGCGGCAACGCCCACGCCGTGCCGCGCGAAGTGCACCTGACGCGCGCGCCCGTCGCACCGCCGCCGCCGGGCGCCAAGCCCGCGCCCGCCACGCCCGACCAACCTCCGCAACCCCGCTGGGACGGCACGCTCGTGATGGCGCTGCCCGCCCCGCGCTGAAGCAGCCCCACGCACCGCACGGCATGGCGAGACGTCCCCCGGTCCCCGACCTCCAGCCGCGCCGCGGCAGCTGGCGCTGGGCCGTGCTCGGCGCCGCTACCGGCATGCTGGTGGCGGTCGTGCTGTTCGCACCGGCGCGCTGGCTCGCCTCGGCGCTCTCGGGCTGGACGCAAGGCCGCCTGCTGCTGGTCAACCCGCGCGGCACGGTCTGGAACGGCACCGCCGCCGTCGTGTTCGCCAGCGGCGCGGGCGGCACGCAGGCCGTCTCGCTGCCCGGCCTGCTGAACTGGCGCATGTGGCCGAACTGGCGCGGCCTCTCGGCACGCCTTGATCTTTCCTGCTGCGCGGCGCAGCCCCTTGGTCTTCAGGCCAGCCCGCGCGCCAACGGCCTGCAGCTCGCCTGGCAGGACGCCCGCTCGCGCTGGCCCGCCACGCTGCTCACCGGCCTGGGCGCGCCCTGGAACACGCTCAAGCTCGAAGGCGCGCTGGACCTCAACACCCGCGCTTTCGCCATGCAGTGGGACGGCCCCGCCTTGCGCATCGAGGGCCAGGCCACGCTCGACGCCACCGATGTGTCATCCGCCCTGTCGACCTTGCGGCCGATGGGCAGCTACCGCCTGTCGCTCGAAGGCGGCACGCGCCCCACGCTGCTGCTGAGCACGCGCGAAGGCAGCCTCGAACTGAACGGCAGCGGCGACTGGAGCGGCACCGCGTTGCGCTTCAACGGCGAAGCCAGCGCGGCACCGGGCCGCGAAGACGCACTTTCCAATTTGTTGAACATCATCGGGCGGCGCGACGGTGCGCGCTCGATCATCACCCTGGGTTGATCCGACCATGAAGAAGCCTCTGTCCTCGTCCGGCGCCCGCCCCGGCCTCGTCGCGCTCGCGGTACGCCTGCTGATCGCGGCGTCGTTCGTGCCGGTGCTGCCGCCCGCCTACGCGCAGACCGGCGACGCCCCGCGGCGCGGCGAACCGATCACGCTGAACTTTGCCGCCGCCGACATCGAGGCCGTGGCCCGCACCATGGCCGTGGTCACGGGGCGCGACGTGGTGGTCGATCCACGCGTCAAGGGCACCATGAACCTGGTCACCGACCGCCCGCTGGCGCCGGCCGCCGCCTTCAACCAGTTCGCCGCCGCGCTGCGCCTGCAGGGCTTCGCGGTGGTGGAAGCCGACGGCCTGTACAAGGTGGTGCCCGAGGCCGACGCCAAGCTGCAGACCAGCACCGTCAACACCTCCATCGGCGGCGCCAGCGCGGCCGCGGGCAACCAGATCGTCACGCAGATCTTTCGCCTGAACTACGAGTCGGCCAACAGCCTGCTGCCGGTGCTGCGCCCGCTGATCCCGCCGAACAACACCATCAACGTGAACCCGGGCAACAACTCGCTCGTGATCACCGACTACGCCGACAACATGCGCCGGCTGGCGCGCATCATCGCGTCGCTCGACGTGCCCAACGCGTCCGACATCGAAGTCATCCAGCTCAAGCATTCGGTGGCCACCGACATGGTGCCGCTGGTCACGCGGCTGGTCGAAGGCGGCGGTGCGGGTGCGCCGGGCGCGGCCGCACCGGGCGGGGCCGACGCCTCGTTCCGCACCACGCTGATGGCCGACCCGCGCAGCAACTCGCTGATTCTTCGCGCTGCCAACCCCGCGCGCGCGCAGCTCGTGCGCACGCTGGTCGAGAAGCTCGACCGTGCGCCAGCCGAAAGCAGCAACGGCGCGGCCGGCAACATCTACGTGGTCTACCTGAAGAACGCCGACGCGGTGCGCCTGGCGGCCACGCTGCGCGCCGCGATGGCCGCGAGCCAGCAGCAGTCGCAGGTGCCGGGCGCGCCCGGCGCCGCGGGCAGCGCCAGCTCGTCGGTGCCGCCGGCCAGCATGCCGATGACGCAGGCCAGCTTCGGCGGCAACAACACCCAGGGCGGCGGTTCGGCCGCCGCCAACGCGCCGCTGAACAACGCCAACCAGCCGTCCACCGGCGGCCAGATCCAGGCCGACCCGAGCACCAACTCGCTGATCATCACCGCGCCCGAGCCGCAGTACCGCCAGATGCGCGCCGTGATCGACAAGCTCGACGGCCGCCGCGCGCAGGTGATGATCGAGGCGCTCATCGTCGAGGTCAGCGCCAAGAAGGCCGCCAACTTCGGCGTGCAGTGGCAAAGCGCGCTGGGCAACAACGCCGTCATCGGCACCAACTCCAGCCTGGCCAGCGCCAACATCCTGGCGCTGACGCAGGCCCTGGCCACGCGCGACGTGGCCAACGTGCGGCCGTCCACCGGCCTGAACCTGGGCATCGCCGGCAAGATCGGCGGCCAGTACATCCTGGGCGCCATCGCCAACTTCTTCAACAGCGACGGCGACGCCAACGTGCTGTCCACGCCCAACCTGCTGACGCTGGACAACGAAGAAGCCAAGATCGTCATCGGCCAGAACGTGCCCTTCGTGACCGGCCAGTACGCCAGCACCTCGGGCTCGGTCGGCATCAACCCGTTCACCACGGTGGAGCGCAAGGACGTGGGCCTCACGCTGCGCGTGCGCCCGACCATCAACGAGAACGGCACCGTGAAGATGACCATCTTCCAGGAGACCTCCACGGTCGACCAGAACACGGCCAAGGACCCCAACGGCCCGACCACCAACAAGCGCTCCATCGAGTCCAGCGTGCTGGTGGAAGACGGCGGCCTCGTGATGCTCGGCGGCCTGCTGTCGGACAACTACGGCAACACCGTCGAGAAGGTGCCCGTGGCCGGCGACATCCCGGTGCTCGGCAACCTGTTCAAGAACGAGGTGCGCACGCGCGACAAGAGCAACCTCATGATGTTCCTGCGCCCCGCCGTGATGCGCGACGGCGCCTCCACCGAAGCCTTCGCCTACGACCGCTACGACGAGATCCGCGGCATGCAGCAGCGCACGCAGCCCAACACCGACAACATCATGCTGCGCGGTGTCGACTCGGCGCCCGTGCTGCCCGAGGCGCCGCTGGTGCGCATCAACCGCCTGAACAGCAACGACAGCGGCAAGAAGAGCAGCGAGACCCGCATGGAAGGCACGCAGCTCATCCCGCCGCCGCGCCCCGCCACCGACAACCGCCGGCTCGCGCCCAGCCCGCTGCGCGGCGCGCTGCCGCCCACCGCCGACCCGACCAGCTCGCGCGAGCTGCCCTGAGCCCCGTTTCGCACACGCCAGCCACCCATGCGCTATCCCCTGCCCTACGCGTTCGCACGCAGCCAGCAACTGCTGCTCGAAGCCACGGACGACGGCCGCCACACGCTGTGGATGTCTTCCCATCCGGCACGCAGCGCGGTCGGTGAAGTGACCCGCAAGTACGGCGTGCAGGCCTTCGAGGTGCTCGACGACGGCCCGCTCGCGCAGCGCATCAGCGCCGCCTACGCCCAGGGCGAATCGAGCGCCGCCGCGGTGGTCAGCGAAGTGCAGAACGACGCCGACCTCTCGCGCATGATGCAGGAGCTGCCGGCGGTCGAAGACCTGCTGGCCAGCGCCGGCGACGCGCCCATCATCCGCATGCTCAACGCGCTGCTCACGCAGGCCGCGCGCGACGGCGCCAGCGACATCCACATCGAGCCCTACGAGCGCACGTCGTCGGTGCGCTTTCGCATCGACGGCACGCTGCGCGAGGTGGTGCAACCCAACCGCGCACTGCACGCCGCGCTGATCTCGCGCCTGAAGATCATGGCCGACCTCGACATCTCCGAGAAGCGGCTGCCGCAGGACGGGCGCATCAGCCTGCGCATCGGCACGCGCGCGGTCGACGTGCGGGTGTCGACGCTGCCCAGCGCGCACGGCGAACGCGCCGTGCTGCGCCTGCTGGACAAGAGCGAATCGAAGCTCACGCTCGAATCGGTCGGCATGCAGGGCGACTCGCTGGCGCGCTTCGAAAAGCTCATTGCGCAGCCGCACGGCATCATCCTCGTGACCGGCCCCACCGGCTCGGGCAAGACCACCACGCTGTACGCCGCGCTGGCCCGGCTCGATGCGAGCCGCAGCAACATCATGACGGTGGAAGACCCGATCGAGTACGAGCTGCCGGGCGTGGGCCAGACGCAGATCAACGCGAAGATCGAACTCACCTTCGCCAAGGCCCTGCGCGCCATCCTGCGGCAGGACCCCGACGTGATCATGATCGGCGAAATCCGCGACTTCGAGACCGCGCAGATCGCCATCCAGGCCTCGCTCACCGGCCACCTCGTGCTGGCCACGCTGCACACCAACGATTCGGTGAGTGCGGTCACGCGCCTGACCGACATGGGCGTGGAGCCCTTCCTCTTGAGCTCGTCGCTGCTCGGCGTGCTGGCCCAGCGCCTCGTGCGCAAGGTCTGCACCGCCTGCGGCGGCGCGGGCTGCGAGGCCTGCGGCCAGACCGGCTACCAGGGCCGCACCGGCATCTTCGAGCTGCTCGTGGCCGACGACGAGGTGCAGGCACTCATCCACGGCAAGGCCGCAGAAAGCGCGCTGTTCGAAGCCGGCGCGCGCGGCGGCCTGCGCTCCATGCGCGAAGACGGCGAACGGCTGGTGCAGGCCGGCATCACCTCGCGCGCCGAACTCTTGCGCGTCACCCGCGAGTAGCGACCCGCGATGCCCGCCTATTCCTTCGAAGCCATCGATGCCAGCGGCCAGTCGCGCGAAGGCGTGCTCGAGGCCGACACCGCGCGCGCCGCACGCGGCCTGCTGCGGGCGCAGGCGCTCATCCCGCTGTCGGTCAAGCCGGTCGGCGGTGGCGATGCGGCCGGCGGCAGCACAGGCAGCACGCTCACGCGCTGGCTCGGGGGCGGCAAGCGCGTCTTCAATTCGACGAACCTCGCCGTGTGGACACGCCAGCTCGCCGGCCTCATCTCGGCCGGCCTGCCGCTGGAACGCGCGCTCACGGCGCTCACCGACGAAGCCGAATCGGAACCGCAGCGCAACCTCGTGGCCTCGCTGCGCGCCGAAGTCAACGCGGGCTCGCCCTTTGCGCGCGCGCTGTCGGCGCATCCGCGCGAGTTCTCGCCCATCTACACCGCCGTGATCGGCGCCGGCGAGCAAAGCGGCAACCTCGGGCTCGTGCTCGAACGCCTCGCCGACGACCTCGAAGAACGCCAGGTGCTGCAGCAGAAGCTGATCGGCGCCGCGCTGTACCCGGCCATCGTCACGCTGGTGGCGATCGTGATCGTGATCTTCCTCGTGAGCTACGTGGTGCCGCAGGTGGCGCAGGTGTTCGCGGGCACCAAGCGCTCGCTGCCCTTCCTCACGACCGTGATGCTGTCGCTGAGCGCGGCCGTGCGCAACTACGGCTGGTGGATGCTGGGCGCCGTGGTGATCGCGGCCATCGGTGCGCGCATCGCGCTGGCGCAGGAGGCCTTCCGCCTCAAGTTCGATGCCGCCTGGCTCAAGCTGCCGCTGGTCGGCAAGCTCGCGCGCGGCTACAACGCGGCGCGCTTCGCCAGCACGCTCGCCATGCTGGCCACGGCCGGCGTGCCGATCCTGCGCGCGCTGCAGGCCGCCTCCGAAACGCTGGGCAACCGCGCCATGCGCGCCGACGCGCTCGACGCGCTGGTGCTGGTGCGCGAAGGCGCGCCGCTGGCCTCCGCGCTGGCGCAGAAGAAACGCTTTCCGGGGCTGGTGTCGATGTTCGCGCGCCTGGGCGAGCAGACCGGCACGCTGCCCGTGATGCTGCAACGCGCCGCCAACCAGCTCGGCGCCGAAGTGCAGCGCCGCGCCATGCACCTGGCCACCATCCTGGAGCCGCTGCTCATCGTCGCCATGGGCGGCGTGGTCATGCTCATCGTGCTGGCCGTCATGCTGCCTATCATCCAGCTCAATCAGTTCGTCAAGTGACGACGGACGGGGAGCCCCTCACATGCCCGTAACGCTCGAAGACAAACTCGTGGTCGCGATCTCCTCGCGGGCCCTGTTCAACCTCGAAGAAGAAAACAAGATCTTCGAGGCCGGCGACAACGAGGGCTACATGAAGCTGCAGCTCGACCGCATCGATGAACCGGCCGCCCCCGGCATCGCGTCGTCGCTGATCCGCAAGCTGCTGCGCTTCAACGAAGACGGCGTGCAGCGCGTCGAGGTGGTCATTCTTTCGCGCAACGACCCGGTGTCGGGCATGCGCATCTTCAAGTCGAGCGCCGCGGCCGACATCAAGCTGCAGCGCGGCGTGTTCACCCAAGGCCGCCCGCCCTTCGGCTACCTGCGCCCGCTGCGCGCGCACCTGTTCCTGTCGGTCAACGCGCAAGACGTGCGCGAGGCACTCGCCGCAGGCTTCCCCGCCGCACGCGTGCTGGTCGAATCGGTGAAGGCCAGCGACGCGTGGCCCAACGAAGTGCGCATCGCCTTCGACGGCGACGCCGTGCTGTTCAGCGACGAAGCCGAGCGCGTGTTCCAGGCCGAGGGCCTCGACGCCTTCCAGGCGCACGAACTCAGCAAGGCCGACCTGCCCCTGCCCGAAGGCCCGTTCAAGCCGCTGCTGATGGCCTTGCACCGCCTGCAGATGGCGGGCAACGCGCAGATGCGCATCCGCACCGCGCTGGTCACGGCGCGCAGTGCACCGGCGCACGAGCGCGCGATCCGCACGCTCATGAAGTGGAACATCCGCGTCGACGAAGCGATGTTCCTCGGCGGCCTGCCCAAGGGCGAGTTCCTGCGCGAGTTCGAGCCCGACTTCTTCTTCGACGACCAGACCGGTCACGTCGATGCGGCCTCGCGGCATGTGCCTGCGGGGCATGTGTCGAG
>RCUP01000245.1_pt1 | contig 46702 bp, 50 predicted proteins | sample 2166341 | NCBI WGS metagenome assembly RCUP01 (sample SAMN09932325, study PRJNA488358) | compost metagenome | isolation source: compost soil in succinonitrile-enriched | place: Germany: Experimental Botanical Garden | reverse complement strand
ACACTGTCATCTAGACATATGAGCGGACGCAGTGAATGGCCGCAATGGGTCGAAAGCAGACATGACGTCTCTCCAAGCGTCACCCCGGACGGCCCGAAGGGGCGAGCCGGGGCCCAGACCTTCGACTCAATGGCAGGGACGTAGAACCCGCAGTCGCCTGGATTCCGGATGGGCTTCGCGCCCCGCAATGACGGCGACCTACCGCCGCGCCATGGTCACGGCGCCGATCGACCCGCCGATGGGCAGGAGGCGGACCCTCATGCTGGCCGCGCCGCTGAATCCGTCGCGCGTCCGGTCGGTCAGGGTGAAGGTCATCCTGAAGCCGTCCTGGGCCATGACGACGACCAGCCTGCCGTCCCGGATGCGGCATTCAGCGGGCTCGCCGTCGAGGACACAGGCGAGCCGTCCATTGGCCAGGGCCGCGACCGTCAGCGGAAAATCAAGCTTCCGCCCCCCGTCCCTGGCCTTGAAGGTGATGCTCATGTCCTGACGCTCGGCGGGCGTGACCGCCAGCCGCCAGTCGCCGACCACCTCCCGGCTGGTGATGGGCGCCGCGCCTTGGGCCCAGGCCGCCCCGCCCATGACGGACGCAGCCAGCAGAGCCGCCCCCGCCGCCTTCAGCCTCGCCATGACGCCCCCGAAGATGTCCATCCCCGGCAGCATCGGGCGCCCGCGCTGAACTGACCCGTGAATTTTCAGCAAGGTTCAGACAGCCCGCGCCTCCGCCCGATCGACCAGCCAGCTGAGCAGCAGGCCGGGCAACAGGAAGCCCGCAGTCACCAGAACCCCGTGCAGCAGATGCGCCGCCGGTTCGTCCAGACCTGCAACCAGCTTCATCGGCGAGGCCCAGGGCGACAGGTTGAGGAAGGCGACGATCAGAACCACGACCGGCCAGAGGATGGACACCCCGCGCGCCTTGAACCGGGTCCAGGCCCAGGCCAGGACGACGGCGGCGAACACCCCTTCCAGCACCCAGGCGCCGGTCTGCAACCGCCCCCACAGGCCGAAGCCCAGGTGCTGGGCGGCATAGGGATAAAGGGCCAGGTCCGCATTGTGCATGGGGACGTCCGCCAGGAAGTGCGAGAAACAAGCGGCGGCGGCGATCACCGCCACCTGCCGGTTCTTGAGGAAGAAGGCGCCCCACAACAAGGACAGGATGATCGCCATCAGCAGCGAATGGTCCCAGTCGATGAAGGTCAGGTCGAAGAAGAGATAGGGCCCGGCGTTTAGATTGGCCGTCACCTTGTCGATCCCGGCGACGATCAGCAGGCCGTCGATGATGTCGAGGAACCCGGCCCCCAGAATGATCGGCAGGGCCCGCACCTTGGGCGCGACCGCCTTGATGCCCAGGGCGATGGCGAAGTGGCCGACGTACATGATCCCGTTCCTTCCGAACCCACAGCCCGCTACAACTGGGCTGGCGCTATTAACGAGACACTTGTATCATTAACATCGTGACCCGGTCAATCATCCCCTCCGATCCGCCCCAGGCCCGCCCCGGCGGCCGAACCCAGGACGTCGGCCTGCGCGTGGCCGAGGCCGTGCTGAAACTGCTGGAAGGCGGCGGATACGCCGCCGTCACGCATCAGGCGGTGGCCGAGGCCGCCCAGGTCGGGCGCGCCACCGTCTATCGGCGCTGGCCGACCCGGCCCCTACTGACCCTGTTCGGCATCGCCCAGGGCGTGGCTGACCGGGTGATGATCGCCGATACGGGGGCGCTGCGGACGGATATGACGGCGGCCCTAAGCCAGATCGCCGCCTTCCTGGACTCGCCCCTGGGCCGCGCCGCCCTGGCGGCCTCGATGGAGATGGAGGTCGAGACGGACGCGCGGCATCTGTTCTGGACGCCGCGCGCCCAAACCTTTCAGGCCCTGTTCGAGCGGGCCATCGGCCGGGGCGAAATCGGCCCCGGCAGCGACTGGGAGGCCGCCCTGGCCATGGCGGCAGGCGCCCTCTACTTCCGTATCCTGATCCAGGACCAGCCGATCGATGCCGACTGGATCGCGCGCATCGTCACCCTGGGCCTGAACAGCCTGGACGCCTGATCGATCAGAGCGCCCAGGACTTAAGTCAGCGCAGGACCTCGTTCACGTCCGCCAGGACCACGTCGTGCATCTGGTTCAGATAGGCCTCGTAGTAGCCCTTGTGCGAGCCGCCCACGAGGGTCAGCATCTTCACGCCCGGCTTCACCCCCATGACGTCGCGCATATTGGCGACCATGCGCAGGTTCCGCGTCTCATAGGCGGCCAGATACATCCGGCCGAAGCCCTCGGGCGACGGGTCCTTCTGGGCCGCGCCGAAGTCGCTCTCATAGGCCCGGCGCATCGCCTCGGCGCTGTTGTAGTAGCGATAGAGGTTCAGCAGGCCGTCGGGCTGCGACAGCCCAGCCTCGAACGGCGCCTCCGCCGCCTTGCGCTCTGCGCTCGCCGGATTGTTCCAGACCTGGCGGATCGCCCGGACGAAGCCCTTGATGTCCGCCGGATAGCGATCGGCCGAGTGGTCATCGACGCTCCACACCCGCTCCAGTCCCAGCCGGGCGGCCAGGACGGCGGCGATGGAATCGCTCTCGTTGATGCTGTCGAGCTGGGTGTTCAGTTGCGCGACCAGCTCAGCGTCCAGCCCTTCGCCCTCGCGGCGGTCGGCCGGGGCCAGGCGCAGCCACTGGACGAAGGCCGAGGTCGGCTCGCCCGCCGCCAGGAAGACCGCCGCCAGACGGCGACGCTGCTCAGGCGTCGGCGCCGCCGGCCATTCCGCCAGCAGGCGCTCGGCCTCGGCGTTGGCCGCCGGGACGTCCAGTCCGGTCTGCTGCCCGGCGTGGCTGAAGTCCTCGCAATAGTCGCTGATCGACATGGCGTAGCGCTGCGGATAGCGGCGCATGGCGTCGCATTGCAGGCCCGAGACGTTCTCGATGGCGATCACCTCCGGCGCCCAGGCCGCCAAACGATCCAGCAAGGGCGGCAGCATGTCGGCGTGCACCGCGTCGCCCATCTGGGCCAGGTGAGGCGAGCCCACCACCAGCACCTGATTGAGCGGACCCGCAGGCGGCCCCTTCAACTGGTCGGGGTGGAAGACGGGGCGATAGGTCTGGGCGGCGGCGGTCCCCGTCAGAGCGAGGGCGACGCCGAGGGCCAGAAGACGGGCGGAAGAACGCGCAGTAATCACAGCTGACAGCCTTAAAAGGATCGAAAGCGCCGCCCACGACGGCTCAAGCGCGACCGTTAGACGAAGTCGCCGTCGCCGCCTCGTTAAATCCCGCTCATTTTCGAGACTCGCCGCTTTCCTGTGGACAGCCGCAAAACCCTGATCTTCGACCGCGATTTCCGTCCGTCCACGAATATCCACAGGCTTGCCCACAGGGGCCGGGACAGTTCCGCACAGCCGCTCCGATTCGGGTGCTTGCCGGATAGAGGATTCCGCGAGAACGTCAACAGGCCAACGGGACACGGCGGCGCGGAAATCTCAAACTCAGCAATGGGTTAGCGAGAGATCAAGCGAACCGGTCCGGCTCTCTGACCCAGGGTCCCAAAGCCTTTTCGAAGGACCCGGAGACACCGAGGCAGGGCCACAGGCTCCCGATCCTTCAGCGCCTCGGCGCAGGGATCACGGAGAACCAGGCCGGGATCGAAGACGACGCGTCCCGACGACGCGCCCGACACGACCAGGAGCCGCCAGGAGACCAGCCGACGCCGCCGGGTTCGCCCGACGTCGCCGCAGCGAAATCGGTTCGGACGCTCGCGTCCCAACGCGGATCTTCGCTTCGGAAAAGGCCAGGCCCGAACCCGAACGGCCAGGTCCAACCCGGACTTGGCGAGGGGACGTGATCAAGGTTCGCCTTCGGGTGCGCCAAGGGTCGCGTCCCCTCGCTCAATTCCGCCTCAGGCCATGCGACAAGCCTCCTCGCAAGCTTTCGCATGGCGCCGATAGACAGAACCTCGCCCGGCGCCCACCCTGACCCGAATCTGGACGGGGGCCGCCGATGCCTAGACATTTCATCGCCGCGATCTGCGGCCTGGCGGGCGCGAGCCTCAGCGTCGCGGCTGCGGCGCAGGACCGACCCTCGCCGGTCATCATCCCAGCGCCGAACGCCTCGTCCCCGCTGCTGCTCGTCCGCGACGTCTCGTTGCGCTGCGACGGTCGGCGGATCGAGCCCCTGCACGCAGAGCCCCTGCCGCCGCGCGTCGTGGCGCCCGCCACGCCGGAGCGCGAGCCCTCGACCCTGGTCCTGCGTTTCTCGGTCGATGACGAAGGCCGCGCGCGCAGCATCCGTCCGACCCCGACCAATCCGCCCCGCTTCGTCGTCACCGATGACGCCCAGGCCAGCCTGGCCGCCTATCGTTTCGCATCCGGCGAGGCCCGCTCGGACTGCGCCATGACCATCCGCCAGACCCCGCGTCCCCTGGACGAGGCTGGAACCAGGGCCCTGGCCTTCGCCTACGCCGCTGATCGCGCCCGCCCCGCCGCCGTGGCCAAGGCCCTGGCGCGCGAAGGCGACGACTGCCGCGGCCGCCCCCGTCCCGCCGTGGCCGTCTATCCGTCGCCAGAGGCAGGCCGCCTCGCGCCGGGCGGTCTGGCCTGGAGCGTGACCCGCTGGAACATCGGTCGCGACGGCCGCACCTCGGACGTGGAGACCCTCGCCTCTTCCGGCGACGCCGAGGTCGACGCCGAGGCCCGCCGCGTCGTCGTCGCCAGCACCTTCCAGCCCGACGCCCCGCGCCGGGGCTGCATCAACGCCTGGACCCGCCAGGGCGAGCCCCTGCCCGACACGCCGGAGCCCGAGCCGACCGGCGATCCGCTGAAGAACTGCCCCGCCGAGCTTCGCGCCCGTTTCACGCCGGGTCGGCTGACCTATCCCGCCGCCTTCCGCGAGCGCGGCATCGAGGGCTGGGCCATCGTCCGTTACGACATCGCCTCCTGGAGCGAGACCGGCGCCATCGAGGTGCTGGACGCCCAGCCCGCCGCCGCCTTCGGCGACGCCGCCCGCAACATCATCCGCAGCGGTCGCGCCACGCCGGGTCATGTCGCCGGCATCCGCTGCACCGACCGCGTCATCTTCCGTCTGCCCGAGGGCGACGAGCGGCCGAATGCCGACTGAAGGCCCGCGCGACCTTCCCAATTTCGGCCCCGCCCCCTACACCAAGACGAGATGACTCGCGCCCATCCCTCCCCCAACGGTCCTTCCCGCCGTCGCCTGATGCTGGGCGCCGCCGGCCTGACGCTCGGCGGCGGCCTGCTGGGCGGCCTGGCCGCCTGTGGTCGGACCGAGGCGCCGGTCGATGAATCGGGCCGCGTGCGCCTTCGCCTGGCCGCCGGCGGTCCCGTCACCGCCGCCCACGGCGGCTTCTATCAGGCCATCGCCACCGGGGCCTATGAGCGGCGCGGCCTGAACGTCGAGATCCTGACCGGCGCCGCCGGGGCCGACGTCCCGACCCTGCTGGCCGCCAGCGCGGTGGAGCTCGCCGTCGGCGTCGACAGCTTCGCCCCGCTGCGGCTGATCGCCGACCGCGCCCCGGTCAAGGCCGTCGCCGCCTTCCTGCAAAAGGACCCCGTGGTCCTGATGGCCCGCCCGGATCAGCCGCTGGAGACCCTGTCGGCCCTGCGCGACCGGCCCATCCTGATGAGCCCCGCCGACCAGGCCGGGTTCTGGAACTGGCTGCGGACCCGGTTTGAGCTGACCGCCGATCAGGCCCGGTCGGGCGCGCCGGACGACAACCTCAAGGCCTTGCGCGATGATCCGAAGGCGGTCCTGGTCGGGCGGCTGACGGCGGGCGATCCGGCCCTGATCGCGCGCGAGGCGGGCTTTACGCCGCGCGTCCTGATCCCCGCCGACGACGGCTATCCCTCCTACGGCGGCCTGGTTCTGGCCCCCAACGCCTTCGCCCGCGACAACGCCAGGGCCCTGCGCGACTTCATCGCCGCCTCGGTCGAGGGCTGGCGCGACTATGTCCACGGCGACGGGTCCAAGGGCGACGCCCTGATCCGGCGCGCCAACCCCGACCTGAACCAGCGCCTGCTGAACGCCGTGCGCGACAGCCTGAAGACCGAGGCCGTGGTCGATGGCGGCGACGCGGCCCTCTACGGCCTGGGGACCATGACCGCCGACCGCTGGCAGGCCTTCGCCGAACAGACCGAGGCCGCCTACGCCGCCGCTCCCGACTGGCGCGAGGCCTTCACCATCCAATACCTGCCCGGCCGGGGTTGAGACCGGCGTTAGCAGCGGATTAAGCCGTCACGGCCTAGTCTGGACGCTGAACGCCGTCCCGCAGCAGGAGGCCGTCCGTGCGACGCCCAGCCATCATCGCCGCCCTGACCGCCGGGGCCTGCGCCCTGGGCGCCGCCGCGCCTGCCGCGGCCCAGTCGTCTGCGCCCCAGAACGCCGCCCAGAACGCTGCGCCTCGCCCCGTCCCGTCCAGCGCCGGCGCCGCCGGTCTGCGTTACCTCAGCTGGCCCGGCCGCCCCTATCGCCCGGCCACGGCGGCGGAGGCGGCGCCTTCCGCCCTTCCGGCGCCCGCCGGGGTTTCAGCGCCGGTCATGGCCGCCAACATCCCGTCCCGTCCGCCGATCATCCCGCACGGGGGACCGGCGACAGCCCCGTCCTACGCCCCCGCGCCGGACGCGCCGCAGCGCCAGGGCCTGACGCCCGCCAGCGCCTGGGTCAGCCCCCAGGCCCCCGCCTATCAGCCGCGCCCGGTCGCCGCGCCGCAACCCTATCTCGCGCCCCAACCTCAGCCTGAGTTCCAGCCCGAGGCCCAACCTCAGCCGGCGCCCGCCCCGGTCGGCGCGCCGTGGAGCCGCGCGCGCGCAGCCGCGCCCGCCCCTGTCGCTCCCGAGCCCGCGCTCGCCCCCGCCGGCTATTTCGCCGAGGCCGCCGAAGCCCCCCAGCCGATGCCGGTCGCGCCCCCGCCGCGCCGCCTTCCGCCGCCTGCCCCAACGCCGGCGCCGACGCCGACACCCGTGGCCGCCCCGCCTCCCGCGCCCGAAGCGCCGATGGTTCGCGCGGCCGCGCCGGTCGCAGAACCGCCCGCCCCCGCGCCAATTCCAGTTCCAGCTCCGGCCCCGACCGTCCCCGCGCCGGCCGCAGAAGCCCCGCCTGTCGAGACGCCCGCCGTCGATCCCATGGCGCCGCGCCGCGACGCCCCCATCTTCCGCCTTCAGCGCCCGGCCCCCGCCGACGCCCCGGCGCCGGTGCAAGCCGAGACGCAGCCCGCGACCGCTCCAGCGGCTCAAGCGCCCGTCGCCGAAGCCCCCGCCCAGAGCAGCGCCCAGAGCGGCGCCCGCTATTATTCGGTGCATCGTCAGGCCGGTCGCCAACCCGACGCCACCCCCATGCCCGCGCCGGTCTATCTGGACGCCCTGCCGGTGGATCTGACCTCGGTTCCCGCCTCGACCGATCTGGCCGAGCCGCCCGCCGCGCCCAACCTGATCCGCAACGCCAACGGCCGGCTTCAGGCCCTGCCCGACAACCAGGCCCCCATCCTGCCATGAGCGACGGCTCCGCCCCTCTTTCGGCTGACGACGCCGCCTCGCGCCTGCCCGACCTGATCGCCCTGGCCCAGGAGCCGTCCAGCGAGAAGCGCCGCGCCCTGCTGCGCGAGCTGACCGATCACTTCTTCGGCGCGCCGGAGCGCAGCGAGGCCGAGACCGCCCTCTACGGCTCGGTGCTCAGCGACCTGACCGACGCCATGGAGGTCGCCGTCCGCGCCGAACTGGCCCAGAGATTCGCCGAGGCCGTCGACGCGCCCATCCAGTTGATCCGCCGCCTGGCCAACGACGAGGCCGAGGACGTGGCGGAACCCGTCCTGCGCGCCTCGCCCATGCTGACCGAGGCCGACCTGATCCAGGTCATCCGCTCGCGCGGCCAGGGCCATATGCGCGCCGTCAGCCAGCGCGCCGAGGTGTCAGAAGCCGTGTCCGACGCCATCGTCGAACGCGGCGACGACGAGACCCTGGGCGTCCTGCTGGGCAATGACGGCGCCCAGATGTCGCGCGCCGCCTGCGAGGCCGCCGTCGAGCGCGCCCGCGCCAACCCGGCCCTGCACGCCCCCACCGTCGAGCGCGCCAACCTGCCGCCGGACCTGCTGAACGAGATGTATTTCGAGGTCGAGGCCCGCCTGCGTCAGCGCATTCTGGAACAGAACGCCCGTATGGACCCGGCCCTGCTGGAAAGCGCCCTGGCCGCGGGGCGCACCCGCATCGCCACCGACGACGGCGCCCTGCCGCCCGACTACACGGAGAGCCTGGCCTACGTCGAGGAACTGCGCGCAGCCAACCAGTTGACGCCCCAGGTCCTGGCCCGCTTCCTGCGCTCGGGCAGCCGGACCTCCTTCCTGATCGCCCTGTCGCAGTTGGCCGACATCGACTTCCACACGGCGCGGCAGATCATCGAGCGGCGCGAGCTGGACGCCCTGGCCGTGGTCTGCAAGGCCGCCGACCTGGATCGCGCCCTGTTCCTGACCTACGCCGTGGTCCTGCTGAACACCGACGGCGACGCCATGGGCAAGGCCCGCGCCTATGCCGGCATGTACAACGACCTGACCCACGAAGCCGCCCAGCGCACCCTGCGCTTCTGGCGCATGCGCAAGGCCATGCACGCGGCTTAGCTTGTCCCTTCTCCCAATGGGAGAAGGTGGCCCGAAGGGCCGGATGAGGGTCGTCGGCCAACGTCGGCGAAAGCCGCCGCGCCACGGCTTACGCCGACTGAAAGCTAAGCCCCTCACCCTTTCGCCTAGCGGATCGCCTACGGCACTCCGAGGCTCAAGCCCTCTCCCGCCGGGAGAGGGTGATCCCCCAAACAAAACGCCCGCCCTCCTTTCGGAGGACGGGCGCTGCATCCAACCTTGAAAAGGTCGGGCTTACTTCTTGGCGCGGGGGGCGCGGGCGGGTTTGCGGCCGCCTTGGCCCAGGCCCATCTGCTTGGCCAGGTCCGAGCGGGCCTTGGCGTAGTTGGGAGCGACCATGGGATAGTCCTTGGGCAGGCCCCACTTGGCCCGGTATTCCTCGGGGCTCATATTGTATTTGGTGCGCAGATGGCGCTTCAGCGACTTGAACTTGCGGCCGTCTTCCAGGCAGATCAGGAAGTCAGGCGTAATCGACTTGCGCACAGGAACCGCCGGTTCCTTGGGCTCGGGCTCGACTTCGACCGGGGCCGAGGACACGCCCGACAGAGCAGCGTGAATCTGAGCGATCAGGCCAGGAACGGCGTCCGCCGATACGGTGTTGTTGCTGACGTAAGCCGACACGATGTCCGCCGTCATTTCGAGCAGTTCGGGTTTTTCTTCCATGGGGGGATCGCCTGTTTCAGGAGCCAAACGCGTTCGACTGATCAATCCCGACCCGTCGGAGCTTGGTTTCATACGTATGTTTGAGAACAATAGCAATGCAAGCATAGAACATCGCCCGACAGGCGAACTGTTCTAGTCACATCAACTGAATGCAGTCGTCCCGCCTCAACGACCGAAGTTATCCGCCAGGGCCAGCATGGCGGCCCTTTCAGGCGCGGAGTATTCGTCGATCAGGTCCTCGTCGCCCTCGCGGATGGCCTGAAGCAGGGCCGGGGTCAGGGCCGAGGACAGCGACCAGTTCCAGTAACGCAGCACGGTCTGCGCCCGGTCGACCGCCAACATTTCATAGGTGACCTGCACCCGCTCCCAGTCGGGATGGACCTCGCCGTCAGCGGTGACCTCGGGCCGTCGCAGCCCCTGCCACAGGCACTGCAGGTCCAGCCGCGACAGACCGGTCGCCTTGCACAGGATGGCCAGCGGCTCGCCGCCCATGTCGCCCATGATCTTGGCCGAGGTCAGCGGCTTGACGCCGGACAGATAGCCGATCTCGCCCACCAGTTCGCGCGTCATGCCCTTGGCGGCGGCGGCGACGGCGGCCTCCAGCCCGCTATAGGGGCTCTTTTCGATGGCGGCCCGGTTGCGCTGGCGCCGCTCGATGAACTGCAGGGCCTTGCGCGTCACCGGATCGGACCACCCCTCGGCGGCGACCAGGGCGAACAGGTCCTCGACGCTGTCCTGCAAGACTTCGCGCGACACGGCGAAGCGCTGCAGGATGACGCGGCGCTCCTCGGCCCCGCACCACCAGAACATGACATAGGCGCCCGACGGCCTCAGCTCGGGGCGCTTCAGCAAGGGCGCGCACAGGCCCCGGCTCTGTCGGCTGATCGCCACCACGCCTTCGATCGCGGCCTGGGCCAGACGGGCCGAGGCGTTCTTCAGCACGGCCTCGACGACGGCCTCCTCGCCAAAGCTCAGCAGGGCTTCGGTCACGACCTCCGACAGGCCCCGGCGCTCGGCGATCAGCAGCCGATGCTCGATCCCGGCGTCGCGGGCGCAGCCGATCAGGTCGACGTCGGTCAGGGATGCGCACTGCTCGATCAGCGGCGCCGCCACCGACGGCTCGTCGCGCAGCAGCAGCCGCGCCAGGCTGTCGGGCAGTTCGGCCAGGGGCGCCAGGCGCACCGCCACCCGCCGCCGCTCCTCGACCGAGGCCTGACGCAGCAGATCGACCAGCAGGTCGCCCGTCACCGCGCGTTCGAAGGCGTTGACGCGGCTGGCCGGCAGGCAGACGACATCGGCCAGCCGCCGCAGCAGCATCTGGCGGGCTTTTGACGGCCCAGGCAGGGCGTCGTCGGCAGGAATGGCGGCCGGAACAGACATGGTCACGCTACCCTAACGCGAGCCGGTTAACCGCGCGTGAGGGGCCTCGCCTGACTTTCCTCCCCATTCCATGGGGAGGTGGCGCGGCGCGTCAGCGCCGTGACGGAGGGGGCTGAGCGACGGCGAACGGTGAAGGCGCCACATCGGACGGACCGACGTCGCCCCCCTCCACCACATCGTGGCCCCCTCCCCACAGGTGGGGAGGAAAGACGGGGTCTACCCTACAGCCCCTCGAACAGGGCCGTGGACAGGTAGCGTTCGGCGAAGTCGGGCAGGACGACGACGATGGTCTTGCCGGCGTTCTCGTCCAGGGCCGCCTGGCGGAAGGCGGCCACCAGGGCTGCGCCCGAGCTGATGCCGACCGGCACGCCGTCAGTGCGGGCGACGCGGCGGGCCATGTCGAAGGCATCCTCGTTGGACACCTGTTCGACCCCGTCGATGACGCCGGTGTCGATGACCGGCGGGACGAAGCCCGCGCCTATGCCCTGGATCTTGTGCGGACCGGGCGCGCCGCCCGACAGGACCGGCGAGGCGGTCGGCTCGACCGCGATCATCTTCACCGAGGCCTTCTTGGCCTTCAGGGCATGGCCGACGCCGGTGATGGTGCCGCCGGTGCCGACGCCCGAGATGACGATGTCGACCGCCCCCGCCGTATCGGCCCAGATCTCCTCGGCCGTCGTGACCTCATGGATGGCCGGATTGGCCGGGTTCTCGAACTGCGAGGGGCTGACGGCGCCCGAGGTGCGGGCCAGCAGGTCCTGCGACATGGCGATGGCGCCCTTCATGCCCTGCTCGGCCGGGGTCAGCACCAGTTCGGCGCCCAGAAGGGCCAGCATCTTGCGGCGCTCGATCGACATGCTCTCGGGCATGACCAGCACCAGCTTATAACCCTTGGAGGCGGCGACGAAGGCCAGGGCGATGCCCGTATTGCCGCTGGTCGGTTCGATCAGGGTGGCGCCCGGCTTGATCTTGCCGGCTTGTTCCAGGGCCTCGATCATGGCCACGCCGATGCGGTCCTTGACCGAGTTGATCGGGTTGAAGAACTCCAGCTTGGCCAGCACCGTGGCCTTGGGCGCCAACTCCTTCGTCAGATTGGGCAGGCGCACCAGGGGTGTGTCGCCGATGGTGTCGACGATGCTGTCATAGACCCGGCCGCGCCCGGCCTTCTTGTGACGGCTGGCGTCGTAAGCGGTGTCGGACATGGGGAGGTCTCCGTGCGGATCGTTCAGACTAGGTGACAGCCCTTATACGCGTCAGGCAAGACGGCGCCGCACAGGAATTCTCAACGAAGACCCAGAAGGCATGCCGTGAACCCTTCGGCAAGGCTTCGCACGTTCTACAGTTGGCGGCACACAGCCTTCGCGAGTCGCCGCCATGAACAACGAGATCAGAATCCCAGGCGCAAAGGCGATGCGCTGGCTGCGTCGTGCACCTCGGGATCGCGACCTGCTGCTGGAGACAGGCTTTGAGGACGACCGCCACGAATTCCTGTGGCGCATCACCGCGCTGGCGGACGACAGCCTGGATCTGCAATGCGAGGACAGCGGCCGCCGCCGCCGCATCCCCCTGGCCCAAGTCGCACAAGGCGCGATCATAGTCAGCGCGGGACACCCGCTGATCGCCAGCGTCGAGACCGTGGTCGATCCAGCCGAGCGCCTGCTAGAGCAAGCCGTTGCAGACCTCAGGCCGCACCTGCAAGGCGAGTTGCATAGCATCATGGACGCGCCCCTGCTTCTTGAGGCCGTCCATCAGGCCGCCGAGGGACGCCTGCCCGCCGACGACGTGCGTAAACGCCAGGCCGCCGCGCTGAAGGCCAACGAACAATGGCGCCTGGGCGCGCGCATTGCGCAAGACTGGCGGTCGATGGCGTCGCTGGCCAAGATCCCTGCCGCTGATATCGACATCGATCTGGTTCTCTTTCTACGCGAGGCCGGCGAAGTGCGATCCGCCGCGAGGGTCGTCGAACAAGCCCTGGCCAACCGGCCCCCGCCCGGCGCCGAGGCCGTTCTTCGCCGACAATTCGCAGCCCTGTTGGCGGACCTTTTCGAGCGCGGCCGCCGACGTGACCCTGAACTGCTGGAGCGGGCCGAACGCGAGACTCGCCACGCCTACGCCATCACCGTGAACATGGTCCCACAGGGCCGAGCCGCGCCAACGGACCCCGAGATCGGGGCCCTGTTCAACCGACTGAGGTCGCTCGCCGAACCGCTCTAGCGAAGCAGCCCCCGTCGCGCCGGATCGAACGGCAGGACCTCGCGGATCGAGATCAGGGTCTTGAAGGCCCGCACCCGTGCGTCGTCGTTCAGCACCTCGCGCGTGAAGACCTCATAGGCCTCCATGGTCGGCACGCGCACATAGAGGATGAAGTCGGTCTCGCCGGTCACATACCAGGCGGCCTGGACCTCGGGGCGGGCCGTCAGCTTGGCCAGCAGGGCGTCCAGGACCGCCGTCCCCTCGCGCTCCATCTCGACCAGGACATGCATGGTCAGGGCGCGTTCCAGACGTCCCTCGTCGATCACCGCCACGTCGGCGACGATGACCCCCTCGTCGCGCAGACGGCGCAAACGGCGCGACACCGCCGACTCCGACAGGCCGACCTTGTCCGCCAGCACCCGCGCCGGTTGCAGGTTGTCGCGCCGGACCAGATCCAGCAGGCGTCGGTCGAAATCGTCGAGCGTGACGGTTTCTTGCATAGGTCATCTTTCTAACGCGGTTTTATTGCATTCTATCAGCAGAAATCAGCGAGAAACACAGACGGCTTTTCACTAGGTTCCCGGCCGATGTCCTCCCCGACCCTTGACCTGAATTCGCCGCGCCTTTCGACCGCCCTGCCTTACCTCGCCCTCGTGGGCGGGATGGTTTCGCTGGCGGTCGGCACCTCCTTCGCCAAGGGCCTGTTCCCGCTGGTCGGCGCAGAGGGGACCGCCGCCCTGCGCGTCGGTCTGTCGGCCCTGGTTCTGGTCGCCGTCTGGCGTCCATGGCGGTTCGGTCTGAGCCGCGCCGACGCCGGGCGAGTGCTGCTGTATGGTCTGGTCCTGGGGCTGATGAACCTCAGCTTCTACATGGCGTTACGGACCATTCCCCTGGGCCTGGCCATCGCCATCGAGTTCAGTGGCCCGTTGACCCTGGCCCTGATCCATTCACGCAAGCCGGTGCATTTCGCCCTGGTCGGACTGGCCGTCGCCGGCCTGGCCATGCTGCTGCCGATCTGGCGCGGGGTCGAGGGGCTGGACCCGGTCGGCGTCGGCTACGCCGCCTTCGCCGGCCTGTGCTGGGCTCTCTACATCGTCTTCGGCAAGCGGCTGTCGCACATGCACGCCGGTCAGTCGGTGGCCCTGGGCATGAGCACCGCCGCCCTGATCATCCTGCCCTTCGGCGTTTCCAGCGCCGGCGCCGCGCTTCTGGCCCCCGCCGTCCTGCTGATGGGTCTGGGCGTCGCCTTGGTGTCCAGCGCCCTGCCCTATTCGCTGGAGATGATCGCCCTGCGCCACATCCCTAAGCGCACCTTCGGCGTCCTGCTCAGCGTCGAGCCGGCCATCGGCGCCATGGCCGGGATGGTGCTGCTGCATGAGCAGCTCAGCCCGATGCAGTGGCTGGCCATCGGCTGCATCATCGCCGCCTCGATCGGCGCGGTGCTGACGGCGCCCAGGGGCCAGGGACAGCCCCTGACCGAGCCCGGCGCCCCGGCCTGACGATCAGACCAGCGTGAAGACCCTGATCGCCTGCCTGCGCGCGCCGGTGCTGAACATCGCCGCCGGGGGCCTGTTTGGCCTGATCCTGGCCGTGGTGATGCGGCTGGTGATCCGCCGCATCTTCTGACGGATCAGAACTCGGTCCATTCCTCCGACAGACCGCCGTTGGCCACGGCCCGCAGGCGGGTCCTCTGGGCTTCCAGCGCGGGCGGCGGCCCAGACTGAGGGCCAGACTGAGGGCCAGACTGAGGCCTTGGCGGAGCCGCCATCTGGCGCACCACGCCGCTTTCCTCGCCGGTGCGGAAGCGGCCGACCATCCGGGCCAGACCCTCCGCCTCGGTCTTTAGATTGGCCGCCGCCGCCGTGGTCTGCTCGACCATGGCCGCATTCTGCTGGGTGACCTGATCCATCTGGTTCACAGCCTGATTGACCTGGCTGAGACCCGAGGACTGTTCCTGGGCCGAGGCGGCGATCTCGGCCACCAGGGCGTCCATCTCGCCCACCTTGCCGGCGATGGCGTCCAGCGAGGCGCCCGCCTCGCCCACCAGCCTGACCCCCTGCGCCACCTCGGCGGCGGAGGCGGAGATCAGGGTCTTGATCTCCTTCGCGGCCTCGGCCGAGCGCTGGGCCAGGGCCCGGACTTCCGAGGCCACGACGGCGAAGCCGCGCCCGCTCTCGCCCGCCCGCGCCGCCTCGACCCCGGCGTTCAGGGCCAGAAGATTGGTCTGGAAGGCGATCTCGTCGATCACGCCGATGATGTCGCTGATCTTGTTCGAGCTCTGGCGGATGCCGTCCATGGCGTTGATGGCCTCGCGCACCACCTCGCCCGAGCGGTCGGTCTGGCCGCGCGCCTCGCCGGCGACGCTCGAGGCCTGCCGCGCGCCCTCGGCGCTGCGCTGCACCGTGGCGGTGATCTCGTCCAGGGCGGCGGCGGTTTCCTCCAGGCTGGCGGCCTGTTGCTCGGTGCGGCGCGACAGGTCGTCCGAGGCGCTGGAAATCTCGTCCGAGCCGCCGCGCAGACCGGACACCGAGTTCAGCACCTGGCCCAGGGTCTGGCGCAGACTGTCGACCGCGCTGTTGAAGTCGTCCTTCACCCGGCCGTGGGCGCCGCTCATGTCCTGATCGATACGGGCCGTCAGGTCCCCGTCGGACAGACGCGCCAGATTGGCCGCCAGGACCTCGACCAGGGTGTTCTGCGCCGCCTCGGCGGCCAGGCGCTCGGCCTCGCGGCGCGCGGCCTCCTGCTCGGCCTGGGTGATGTCCACCGCCAGCTTGATGACCTTGGCCGGGCGGCCGTCCGCCCCCATGACCGGATTGTAGGAGGCCTGCAGCCAGACCTCGCGCCCGCCCTTGGCCAGACGCCGGAACTTGGTGGCCACGAAGCGCCCCGCGTTCAGGTCGCGCCAGAAGTCGGCATAGGCCTGACCCGCCGCCTCGGTCGGGTCCATGAAGGTGCGGTGATGCTGCCCCCGGATCTCGTCCAGGGCATAGCCCATCGTCTTCAGCAGGTTGTCGTTGGCGTCCAGAATATGCCCGTCGAGATCGAACTCGATCACCGCCTGGGATCGGCCGATCGCGGCCATCTTGCTGTCGAGGTCATGGAGCTTCTGCTCCGCATCACGGTTTTGACGACCCTTGCCGAACATCCAGTCCGCTCCTTGGCGTTATGACTCGATTGATGACCGCACATTTTACATTCAACCATAGGTTCGAAAATTTATATTTTTCTTGAATGACGTGTAAGGGCGACCCCCTAGCCCGGCTTCACCGCTCATTAACCACGATGAGGCATTCGTTAATGGATAGAGGCGCTGTGATCGGATCACCTGACGCAGCCCGAAGGGGCTCTTTTTCTTGCGCAATCTCGTCGCCGCCGTCGAAGCGATCGACCCGCTGGTGGTCACCGGCAAGGTGGCGGGCGTCAGCGGCCTGCTGATTGAATCACGCGGCGGCCTGTCGCGCCTCGCCGTCGGCGCGCGGGCCGAGATCGAGCGGCGCGGACAAGCCCCCCTGCCCGCCGAGGTCGTCGGCTTTCGCGACGCCAAGGCTCTGCTGATGCCCTTCGGCCCGGTCGAGGGCGTGGCCCCCGGCGCCGACATCCGCATCATCGACACCGCCGCCAGCGTGCGCCCCACGACCGCCTGGCTGGGCCGCATCATCGACGCCTTCGGCCTGCCCATCGACGGGCTGGGGCCGTTGCCGCAGGGCGCCGTCCCCTACCCCTTGCGCGCCTCGCCGCCGCCGGCCCATTCGCGCGGTCGCGTGGGCGAGCGGCTGGATCTGGGCGTGCGGTCGATGGACGTCTTCACCACCACCTGCCGGGGCCAGCGCCTGGGCATCTTCGCCGGGTCGGGCGTCGGCAAGTCGGTGCTGCTGTCCATGCTGGCCAAGCAGGCCACCTGCGACGTCGTGGTCGTCGGCCTGATCGGCGAGCGGGGCCGCGAGGTCCGCGAGTTCATCGAGGAGACCCTGGGCGAAGAGGGCCTGAAGCGCGCCATCGTCGTCGTCGCCACCTCGGACGAGCCGGCGCTGAAACGGCGCCAGTCAGCCTATATGACCCTGGCCATCTCGGAATACCTGCGTGATCAGGGTCTGGAAGTCCTGTGCCTGATGGACAGCGTCACCCGCTTCGCCATGGCCCAGCGCGAGATCGGCCTGGCCGCGGGCGAGCCGCCGACGACCAAGGGCTATACCCCCACCGTCTTCACCGAACTGCCCAAGCTGCTGGAGCGCGCCGGCCCCGGCCCGATCCGCCCGGACGGCACCGAGGCCGGGCCGATCACCGCCCTGTTCACCGTCCTGGTGGACGGCGGCGACCATGACGAGCCCATCGCCGACGCCGTGCGCGGTATTCTGGACGGCCACATCGTCATGGACCGCAAGATCGCCGAGCGCGGCCGCTTCCCCGCCATCGACGTGCTGAAGTCGGTCAGCCGGACCCTGCCCGGTTGCCAGACGCCGCCCGAGCGGGAACTGAACCGCCGCGCCCGTCAGTGCCTGTCGGCCTACGCCAACATGGAAGAGCTGATCAAGATCGGCGCCTATCGCACCGGGGCCGACCCCATCGTCGACCGCGCCATCGCCCTGAACCCCGCGCTCGAGGACTTCCTCGGCCAGGACAAGGACGACCACACCAGTTTGAGCGAAAGCTTTGACCGTCTGGAAACCATTCTGAACCAAGGAATGGTGTAACCGTGATCTGGAAGACCTCCCTATGACCGCCTGGGCCCAATCCTTGATCCGCATCTCCAACTACGAGGTCGAGACGCTGCAGAAGCGTCTGGCCGAGGTCGCCGCCCGCAAGGCCGAAGCCGAGATGCGCGTCGCCGTCCTGGACGCCGAGGTCGAGATCGAGCGCCAAAACGCCCGTCTTGACCCGACCTCCGGCATGATGCTGCAGGCCTATCTCAAGGGCTGGGCCCTGAAGCGCGCCGACGCCGAGGGCGTGGTCGCCGCCGTCGCCGCCGAGGAAGAAGGCGCCCGCGACGCCCTGACCAGCGCCTTCGAGGAGCTGAAGAAGTTCGAGCACGTCGCCGAGGCCACCCGCCTCAGCAAGCTGCTGGCCGCCGCCAAACGCGAAACCGCCGCCTTCGACGAAATGGGCCTGAGGCGCCGTGCGGGGGGCTGATAACGCACCCTCCCCCTTCCCCCTCGAGGGGGGAAGGGTCGGGGATGGGGGTGGAGCCGCCGACGCTTCCTGTCTAGGCGCAGGAGACGCCTCCCACGCTCCAGTCGCTCAAGCGCCTGCCTTCACCCCCTCCCAACCCTCCCCCCTCGAGGGGGAGGGCTTTAGCGTCCTTCGCCGCCTCCTGCTCGCCGCGCCCCTCGCGCTCGCCGCCTGTGGGTCCGCCCCGCCGCCGCCTGCCCCGCCCCGCCTCTCGCCGCTGAAATCCATCGCCCCCTTCCCCGTCGGCCTGTGCGCCATGACGGGCCAGCTCAACGATCCGCAATGGGTCGATCTCGTCCGCACCCACTTCAATCAGCTGACCCCCGAGTGGGAGATGAAGATGGAGCGGATTCTGACGCCGACGGGCGGTTACGACTTCTCGGCCGCCGACCGCATCGCCGCCTTCGCGCGCGACAACGGCTTGCGCCTGCACGGCACCACCCTGATCTGGTACGCGCAGGACCATCCCTATTTCCATGATCTGGACCAGGCCCGGTTCACAGCCGAATACGACCGCTGGATCGCCACCGTCGCCGGACGCTATCGTGGGCAGGCGGTCGGCTGGGACGTGGTCAATGAGCCGGTGACCAACGACGGCGAAGGCCTGCGCGACTGTCTGTGGAGCCGACGTCTGGGTCAGGACGGCTACATGATCCGCGCCTTTGAACAGGCCAAGGCCGCAGACCCCGACGCGGTCCTGTTCATCAACGACTATAATCTGGAGAACACGCCGAAGAAGGGCGCGACCTTCCTGCGCACCGTCGAGCGCCTGCTGAAGGCCGGCGCGCCCATCGGCGGTCTGGGCACCCAGTCCCACCTCGACATCGAGATTCCGGCCGGCCAGACCGCCGCCTTCATGCGCGAACTGGCCGCCTTCGGCCTGCCCGTCCACGTCTCCGAACTGGACGCCTCGCTGCGCGCCGACCGCCGCCTCGACACTCGGTCGCAGGCGCAGAAGCTGACCCAGCAGAAGGCGCGCGTGGTCGAACTGGCCGAGGCCTTCATGGCCCTGCCCCCGGCCCAGCGTTACGCCTTCACCGTCTGGGGCCTGCGCGACACCGACAGCTGGCTGCGGCGCGGCGGCGAGGACGACGGCCGCGATCAGCCCCTGCTGTTCGACGCCCTGGGCCGACCCAAACCCCTGGCGGCGGCGCTGGAGGCGGTGTTCAGGAGCTGAGGTTCAAGGCTTTCCTCCCCATTCCATGGGGAGGTGGATCGGTCGCGATAGCGGCCGAGACGGAGGGGGCGCCGCCGCCGTTGCCCTTCGCACCCCAAAACGTCACCAGAACTTCAATCGTCGCGTCGCCCCCTCCACCGCTACGCGGTCCCCCTCCCCATTCCATGGGGAGGAAAGGCGCGAAGGCCGAGATTTACCGGAACGCAACGCCCGCCTGATCTAACGGCGTCATGAAACTGATCCACGCCCTTCAGGACAACGCCGACCCCAACTCGCTGGTGTCTCGCTTTCGCCGCGCCCGCGCCAAACGCGTCACGGCGTTGATCGAGGCCATCCACGCCGACAAGGGCGCGGTGCGGATCATCGACCTGGGCGGCGAGCCGGAATACTGGAACCTGTTCCCGCGCGACTTTCTGGACGCGATGAAGGTCCGCATCACCCTGGTCAATCCAGGCGGCTTCGAGGCCGTGGACGAGACCCTGTTCGACAATGTCGACGGCGACGCCTGTTCCCTGCCCCAGTATGCAGACAACAGCTTTGACCTGGTCCATTCCAACTCGGTCGTCGAACATGTCGGCGACTGGGTGCGCATGGAGGCCTTCGCCGCCGAGGCGCGGCGCCTGGCCCCGCGCTACTACGTTCAGACGCCCTATTTCTGGTTCCCGATCGAGCCCCACTTCTCGGCGCCCTTCTTCCACTGGCGCAGCGAGCAGAGCCGCGCCCGCGCCCTGATGCGCAAGGCCCACGGCTTCTCGCAGAAGGCGCCCGACATCGGCGCCGCCATGCGCGACGTCCAGCACGCCCGCCTGTTGGACAAGACCCAGTTCCGCTTCCTCTTCCCCGACGCCGCCCACCACGACGAGGTGGTGCTGGGCCTGACCAAGTCGGTGATCGCGGTTAGGGGCTGAAGCTCGCTTTTCCTTCCCATTTCATGGGGGAGGAAAAGAGTGCGCCGTCGCGCTCAAGCAGGCCGAAGGCCGTTAGCGCCCCAGCAAAACAAAACGCCCGCCGGTTTCCCGACGGGCGTTCTGATCTCAGACCCTGAGTGGAGGCTCAGGTCGGCTTTCAGGCGGCGACGTTGATCGCGCCTTCCGACGGGTCGCGCAGGACATAGCCCCGGCCCCAGACGGTTTCGATGTAGTGCTTGCCGTTCGCCGCCGTCGCCAGCTTCTTGCGCAGCTTGCAGATGAAGACGTCGATGATCTTCAGTTCCGGCTCGTCCATGCCGCCATAGAGGTGGTTCAGGAACATTTCCTTGGTCAGGGTCGTGCCCTTGCGGAGCGAGAGCAGCTCCAGCATCTGATATTCCTTGCCGGTCAGATGCACGCGGTGACCATCGACCTCGACCGTCTTGGCGTCCAGGTTCACGGCGATCTCGCCGGTGTGGATGATGGCCTGGGCGTGACCCTTGGAACGACGGACCACGGCGTGGGTGCGCGCGATCAGCTCGTCCTTGTGGAAGGGCTTGGTCAGATAGTCGTCGGCGCCGCCGCCGAAGGTCTTGACCTTGGTCTCGATCTCGTGCGTGCCCGAGAGGATCATGACCGGCGTATTGATCTTGCCGACGCGCAGCTGACGCAGAACCTCAAGGCCGCTCATGTCGGGCAGGTTCAGGTCCAGAAGAATGAGATCGTAGTCATAGATCTTGCCCAGATCGATGCCTTCTTCACCCAGGTCGGTCGTATAGACGTTGAAGCCTTCCGACTTGAGCATCAGTTCGATGCTCTGGGCCGTGGCGTGATCGTCTTCAATCAGCAGGACGCGCATTCATGCCCCTCCAGGCAAAGCTTGGATACGACCGCCAAGGGAGCGACGGCCGGGTAACCTTGTTCCAACGTTAACGGGTGAAAACCTTAAGAAGGGTTAACGGGTCCCGATATGAAACGCCTAAGGTGATTTGCGAATCGCCGTCCAGAGTCCCGAGTCAAGGATTCGTTAATTTATTAACCATGGGCCGCGACTTGCCCCCTTGACGCGTCCGACATCCCCTGCCGCGCATCCCATTCTCCACAGCCGATCCCGCGCCCGGCAAGGCGAAGCGACCGATTCTGACGTCGATTAGGACAAGATTCCTAACCTACCCCGCAAACGACCACATGATGGGGACCACAGAAAAATAGGTTCAGGAGCAACTGACGACATGGAATCCTATCGGGCCGAGCCCTATCGCGTGCCGGTGACGGAGGGCGACCGCATCCGCGCCGACGCGGCCCTGCATCTGGCGGCCTACGCCTTCGGGGTGCCCGCGACCGAGATGCTGCGGCGCGAGCGGGTGCGGCCCCGCGCCTGCCGCGCCCGCTGGTCGGCCATGTACCTGGCCCATGTCTCCTATGGCTGGCCGCTGGAGCGGGTCGGCCACGCCTTCGGCCTGAACCGGGCCACCGCCTCGACCGCCTGCCGCTGGGCCGAGGACGCGCGCGACGACGACCGATACGACGCGGTCATGGACGGGCTGGAGACCGGCCTGCGCGCCATCTCGGAACTGCCCGCCGTCGATCTGGCCCTCGCCCTGGGAGGCGGACGATGAGCCGGGTTCTGGAACGCGCCCGCTCGTTGCTGGCCCGCCCCGGCGCCTGGCTGGATCAGTCGGGCGGGGGATATCCCCTGCGGCTGGGCGGCGATCGGCGCGGGCGGGTGGTCCTGACCCTGGACGAGGCGGCGTTTCACGCCCTGGTCGAGCGGCCCGGCCTGCGCCGTCGCGACGGCGGCGGCTGGCTGCCCCGCCCCAGGGCCGTCGCAAACAGTTCGCCGTCGCCCTCCCCGCCCGGCCGCCCCGGCCTTATCGAGGGCGAGCGCCCCGTCATGGAGCCGGACGGCCGCCTGACCACGCGCCGCGCCAATCTGGGCGAAAGTCCCGTCGCCTGGCTGGCCCGGCGCAAGGACGCCTCGGGCCGTCCCTGGCTGAGCCCCGCCGAGGTCGCGGCGGGCGAGCGCCTGCGCCGCGAGGCCGAGATCGCCCTGTCCGGCCCCTCCCTGACCATGCGCTGGGACGCCCTGCCCCGCTCGGGTTCAGGCGGCGCCACGGCCCGCGTCGAGCTCAGCGATCGCGCCTTGTCGGCCTCGGCCCGCGTCGAGGCCGCGCTGAACGCCTGCGGCCCGCGCCTGCGGGCTCTGGTCGAACAGGTCTGCATCCACGGCACGTCTCTACAACTGGTCGAACAGTCGCTGTTCCTGCGCCGCCGCCAGGGCAAGACGGTGCTCAAGCAGGGGCTGCAGGCCTTGGCCGAGCACTACGGGATCGGGTGAACGGCGCCGCGAAGGCCGCGCGGGTTCGGTTCGGCCAGCCCCTCAGACCCCGGCAAACGCCGTGACACCGGGGGCGCCGCCATGACTCATCCACAAAAACCGGCGTTATCCACAATTGTCAACAATTGTTAAGGACGGGCGCCTTGGCCGTGTGGCTCGGTGATTCGCATGGAACCCTTGGGGGAAGCAGATCGCGCGCTGGACGCCTTGTGGCGGGGGCTTTACGGCCAGCCCCTTCCGCTGCGCGGCGCGGCGAAACTGGCCCTCGAGATCATCATTGAAACCGAGAGGCCCCAATGGCTGCCAGAATCCGCCGACGTCGTTCCGTTTGGGCCCTCTCGGCCTTCGAGCTCCTGCTCCTGATCCTGGCCCTGGCCGCCCTCCTGGGGGCCTTCCTGTCGATCGCCTGAGGCCCCAATGAAAAGACCCGCCCCGCGAACGGGGCGGGCGAAGTCAGAGGGATCACACGATCCGCGAACGCGCCATGCAGGTCAGACGCGTCCAGCCGAGTCGATCGAAGCCTTTCCGGGAACTTCGATCACCCGCCAGAAGCAACAAATCAACACAGTTGTCAATATGTCGTCGCCGCGTCCCTGATCCGGCCGACCATGCTGTTCAGGCCATTGGCGCGCTGACGGGTCAGGGCCGAGGGCAGTCCAAGGCGGTCCAGGGCGGTGCGGGCGTCGAAGGCCAGAACCTCGGCGGGGGTGCGGCCGGAATAGAGCTTCAGCAGCAGGGCGATATTGCCCTTGGACAGGGCGCTGTCCGAATCCGCGTCGAAGAACAGCCGCCCGTCGGCGCGGCGGGTCGACAGCCAGACCTGGGCGGCGCAGCCCGGCACCTTGTTGGCCTCGATCCGGGCGTCTTCCGGCAGGGGCGCCAGACCCTTGCCCAGGTCGATGACGTATTCGATCCGCCCCTCCCAGTCGCCCAGCAGGTCGAATTCCTCGACCAGTTCGGCCAGGGTCTCATCAAGGGTCAGGGCGGGAATGACGTCGTTCGGGCTCATGCGGGCGACATAGGCCCCGGCGGCGTTAACGACAACCGCCGCATTCATCCCCAACTGTCTGGTCAGGATGCCGCTTTCCCAGTCGCGCAGGAGGCGAGCAGCCTAGGGCGCAGCCTTGTCGCAGCCTAAACTGCACTGTTTGATTCACTGACGCGAAGTCCCGGTTTGTCCCGCCCCGCCGCCCCGCCCGACGCCGTCGAAACGCCCGCCTTGATACGCGGCGGCGCGGCCCTGGCCGTCTGGCACGCCGGTTGGGCCGCCGCGGTCGGGCTGACCGCGCTGGGCGGCGCCTGGCTCGGGCAAGGCGCCCAGGCCCTGGACACGCCGGCGGCCCTCGCCATGGCCACGCCGGGCCTGCTGGGCCTGGTTCTGCTGGGGCGCGACGGCCCCATGACGCGCGCCGCCCTGCTGGCCGCCTGGTCGCTGGCGGCGATCGCGGCGGCGGGCCTGTCAGGCGGCCTGACCGGCCCCCTGGGCGCCTTCGTCTTCATGCCGGTCGCCGCCGCCATCGCGCTCGGGACAGCTCAAGGCTTGCTGCGACTGGCCCCCTTCGGCGCCCTGGGGTCGGCCCTGGCGGCGCTGGCGGGCCTGATCGCCGCCGCCGTCCACGGCGCGCCGGACGCCTCGCCCGGCATGGCCGCCGTCACCGCCCTGCTGACCGCCGGCGCGACCGCCATGGCCTTCCGCCTCAGCGCCGTCGAACAGGCCCGCCGCCTGGGGGTCGCCGCCGGCGATCTGGCGCGGATCGAGACCGTCCTGGCGGGCCAGCCCGGCCTGACCCTGGTGCTGGACGCCTCCGGCGCCGCCCTGGCCGCCTATGGCGCGGCACCCTCGGCCCTGCCGGTCGAGCCCCTGTTCGAAGACGGCCTGATCGCCGCCGTCCACGCCCCCGACCGCCCCGCCGTCCTGGCGGCCCTGGCCAAGGCCCGCACCGGCGTCGAGGCCCAGGCGCGCTTCGCCCCGCGCCTGGCGCTGGATCGCCGCATCCTGCTGGTGCTGCGCCGGCTGGGCCCCTCGATGGGAACCGACGAGCCGCCGCGTCTGATCGCCCTGGCCCTGGACGCCACCCTGGCCCACGCCCGCGAGGCCGGGCTGGAGGCCGCCCGCGTCGAGGCCGAGGCCCAGAACGCCGGCAAGTCACGCTTCCTGGCCAATATGAGCCACGAACTGCGCACCCCGCTGAACGCCGTGCTCGGCTTCTCGGACATCATGCGCCAGGGCCTGTTCGGCCCCGTGCCCGAGCGCTACGCCGACTACGCCCGGTCAATCCACGAGGCCGGCGGCCACCTGCTGGACCTGATCAACGACGTGCTGGACGTCAGCCGCATCGAGGCCGCGCGCTATGACCTGAGCATCGAACGCTTCGACGCGCGCGAGGTGGTGTCGGAAGCCCTGGCCCTGGTCCGGGTTCAGGCCGACGACAAGGGCGTGGATCTGGCCGCCGTCCTGCCGCCGGACGCCCTGACCGTCGCCGCCGACCGCCGCGCCCTGAAGCAGATCACGCTGAACCTGCTGTCCAATGCGGTGAAGTTCACCCCGGCGGGCGGGTCCGTGACCGTCAGCGCCGAGGCCCTGGGCCCCGATCTGGAACTGACCGTCGCCGACACCGGCGTCGGCGTCGCGCCCGAGGATCTGGTCCGCCTGGGCCGCCCCTTCGAACAGGCCGGCGGCGCGGAACAGCGCGCGCAAGGCACCGGGCTGGGCCTGTCCCTGGTCCGCTCACTGGCCGAACTTCACCAGGGCGCCATGAGCATCGACAGCACCCTGGGCGAAGGCGCCGCCGTCACCGTCCGCCTGCCCGTCGTCGTCGCCGGCCGCGAACCCATCGAGGGCGAGGCCCAGGTCATCCCCCTGAACCGCACGGCCTGAGACGACCGCCGCTGTCAACGCACCGGGAAGCGGCCTCGCCGAATGTCGGCTAGGGGTGGGAAGCGGACATTTGCCGATGCGGCCCCGCGCGCTAGGCTCTCAACATGACCGACGCTTTTGCCGATGATGACGACAAGCCGGACCTGAAGCTCGGCGGGCTTTCCCTTTGGGCGGAAGCCCGAGAGCGACCCGACGATGATGATTATTGGGACGGCAACTGGCTCATCATTCACGCGAGAGTCGACGCCCCCGGCTCGTCAGTGGAGCTGAGGGGGCCTTGGCTGCGCACCGACGAAGTTGCTTCTTTCCTGACCGAAGTTGAGGCCATGTCGAGGAATTTGCATGGGAAGGCGACACTCGCCCCCATCGAACCGGCGATCAAAGCCACGCTTGAGATGAGCTCGTTGGGGCAAATCGCGGTCTATATCGAAGCCACCCCTGATCATCTTGAGCAGCGGCACTCCTTTCACTTCGGGTGCGACCAATCCTTCCTCCCTGAGATCATTCGGGGATGCCGAAAAATTCTCCTGAGATTTCCGATCAAGGGCTCCAGGCTGTAGGCACGCCAATGTCCGCACCGGGTCGAAAGCAGACATCGCCACCCTCACCACAAACCGTCACCCGGATGGCCCGCAGGGGGTCAAGGCCTTCAGCTCAATGGCGCCGGCGGAGAGGCCGCAAGCGCCTGGGCTCGGGGTTCGCTTCGCGCCCCGGAATGACGCTGAGGGGCGATCTCGTTTCCCGGCGTTGAAAGCCGATCACCGACGGTCGATCGGCCACCGGATGAAGGCCAGGATCCAGAGACCGAGGAGGTTGGCGTAGGGGATGAAGGCCAGGATGACCCACCAGCGCGAGAAGCCGAGCCGCCGCAATATTCTCGCCGCCGGGTATCCTAGAAAAACCAGCACGGCGCCGAAAACGAGCCAGTGCCAAATGCTGAAACTACCCATCTCTTGCCCCCAAAACGACAACCTATGCCAGATCACAGGTCTGGCATAGGTCAGGGCTCGCTGCCCGGATCAGCCGACGACCTGAAGCCGCACGGGTTCCTCCAGCGCGTCGCGGACGGCGGGAAGGCGGTTGCGGCTGATGGGCAGGGGCGCGCCTTCGTCCATCAGCAGGCGACCTCGGCCGCCGTCCCGCTCGAAGCCCTGGACGTGGGCCAGGTTGGCGATCACCGAGCGGTGGACCCGCAGGAAGCTGGCCGGCAGTTCCTTTTCCAGTCGATCCAGTCGGGCGGCGTGCAGCAGGCGCCGACCGTTCGTCAGGCGCAGTTCGACATAGTCGTCGGCGCCGACGATGGCGACGATGTCGTCCAGCGGCGCTCGCTGGACCCCGCGCGACGAGGCGACCGTCAGGCAGTTGGGGCGGGCGGCGGCGCGGGTCAGGGCGGCCTCGCGCGCCTGATCGGCGCGGCCCAGCCGCACGACCTCGGCCATCAGCAGGGGCAGGACGAAGCCCACGGCGAACAGGAAGTAGGACAGGTCCACCAGCCATCCGGGGAAGGCCAGACCAATGGCGATGAAGACGCCGAGATAGGCCAGCATCGGACGCGCCCCCGGCAGACGGCGGCGCACGGCGACGGCGGCGATCGTCGCGGACAGGCCCAGGCCGATCATCACGGTCAGGGCGGTCTTCAGATCAAAGCCGGGAGCGAGCCAGGTCGCGCCCACGGCGACCACCGCCAGGGCGACCACCGGACGCCGCGCCTGGGGCCAGAAGCGCGACACGACATAGGCGACCAGTAGGACCGCAAAGGCGGCCGTCAGCCCCCAGACGCCGACCAGCCGCAGGGCGTGAACCGGATAGGCGTAGGGCAGCAGGGCGCGCAGGCTCTCCAGCATGGCCTGCAACCCCGCCGCTCCGGCCAGGGCCGCCAGCGCCAGGCTCGAACCGGTGCGGCGCAGGCTGTAGATGACGCCGAAGCCGAAGGCGGCGGCGAACAGGGTCCCTGCGGCGAGGAAGGCGACCGCGACCGGAACCGTCCGCGACGGCCAGGGATAGGGGGCGACCATGATGGCGCCGACGGGATTGTCCAGACGCACCAGGCCGTGGAAGGACGACAGGCGAACCACCACGCGATTATCGGTCGGCCGCCACATCCGCTCGGGGATCGGCAGGGCCGTCTCATAGCGCCCGGGCGTCTCCGCCGCCTTAGATCCGCCCGGCCGCCCATTGGCGCCCAGCTTCTGACCGTTGAGCCAGGCCTCCGACGAGGCGGCCCCGACGACATAGAGGGCGACAGGATCGTCGCCGGTCGGACGCTGCACGCGCGCGCGCAGCCACAACTCCCGCCCCTGCGGATCGATGACGCCGTCGAGCGGGCGACAGTCGCTGAGGACAGGTCCGGCGACGCCGGATTCGCCGCTGCACGTCTCCCACGCCTCCTGCGCTCGCAGCGCCGTCGGCGGCGCGGTCAACAGAATCACGAAGAGAAGAATCCGCCACATGGCGGCGACCCTATCGCCATTCGCCGCAAAGCGCTGCCGTTCACCGATGCAGGCCGACCATTCACCGAACCGCGCCCCGCAGCGCCGCAAAGCCTGCTTCAACCGGGGTCATGACCCACACATCCCTGAACCGCCGCTCCATCCTCGCCGCCGCCGGCCTCGCCCTTCCCGGCCTGGCGCTTCTGTCCAAGGCCGCCCAGGCTCAGGACGCCCAACCCCCGGCCGGGCCCTTCCGCTACAAGTCCGGCGACGGCCAGGAGGTCGACGCCGAGCGCGGCTACTTCGAGGTCCCCGAGGATCGGCGCATCCCCGGCTCGCGCCGCATCCGCATCGGCTATGTGCGCTTCGCCTCGACCGCCAAAAATCCAGGACCGCCCATCATCTATCTGGCCGGCGGACCGGGCGGGTCCGGCGTGCGCACCGCGATGGGGCCGCGCTTCCCGATCTTCATGGCCCTGAGAGCGGTGGCCGACGTCATCGCTCTGGATCAACGCGGCGTCGGCCTTTCGTCCAGCATTCCCGACCGCGACACGACCACCCCCTACCCCGCCATGACCCATGCCGGCGTCACCGCCTGGTATCGCGAGGAGATGCAGAAGGCCTGGATCGACTGGAGCCGCGCCGGCGTCGCCATGACCGGCTACAACACCGAGCAGAACGCCGACGACATCGAGGATCTGCGTCGCCATCTGGGGGTGGAGAAGGTCAATCTGTGGGGCATCAGCTACGGCACCCACCTGGCCCTGTCGGTGCTGAAACGGCATCCGAATTCGATCGGTCGCGTCGCCCTGGCCAGCCTGGAAGGTCAGGACCAGACCATCAAGCGCCCGGCGCACATCGACATGTTCCTGGACCGCGTCGATCAGGTGATGGGCGCAGACCCCGCCGTCCGCGCGGCCATCCCCAACATGCCGGCCCTGATGCGCCGCGTGCATGAGCGGCTGGAGGCCGATCCGGCCACGGTGACCTTCGCCGGTGAAAACGGTCCTATCGACGTCAAGGTCGGCGGTTTCGGGGTTCAGCTGCTGGCCTCCGCCCTGGTCGCCAATCCGCCGCAGCTATCCATGCTGCCTAAGATCTACCTGGCGCTAGACGCCGGACAGACCGACAGCCTGGCCTCGATCATCCCCCCGCCCCACCGCTATTTCGGCATCTCCGGCATGCCCGAGGCGATGGATATGGCGTCCGGCATCTCGCCCGCGCGCCTGGCGCTGATTGAAAAGGAGGCGAAGACGGCCGTTCTGGGCGACGCCTTCAACCTGCCCATGCCGCATCTGCTGGGCGCCATCCCCGGCGTCGATCTGAGCGAGGACTTCCGCCAGCCCATCCGCATCGAGACCCCCGCCCTGCTGGTCGCCGGCTCACTGGACGGCCGCACGCCCCTGGAGGAACAGGCCGAGGTCATCGCCCAGTTCCAGAACAAGACCCAGGTGCGGGTCGAGAACGCCGGGCACAATGTCTTCGAGGCCCACCCCGAGGTCACGCCCCTGCTGGTCAAGTTCTTCCGCGAGGAAGCGGTCAGCGACACCGAACTGACCCTGCCGCCGCCGACCTTCGCGGTGGCCTGAAGCGGTGCGAGCGCCGCCGTCCGTCTCAGCCCTCTTCGCTGAACGGCGGCGGCAGGCGACCGGCCTTGAAGATGATGGTCGGGTGTTCGTCGTAATCGCCCATTTCAGTATCGGCAGAGACCGAAAAGGCGACGACCCCGAGACGCAGCGGCGCCAGACGCTCGGCCTTGCGGCGCGCCTCCTCGGCGTCCTTGCAGCCGACCTGGGGCTCGGCGCGAAGGGATGAGCCCTTGCCCTGAACATAGGCCTGAATGATGTAGACGGTTTCGCTTGCCATCCGTCGTCAAGGGGCCTGTTCGGCGTCGGGGTCAACCGCCTTTTGGCGCTTGACCCCTAGATCGCGCCCATCGTCAGGAAGGCGCGGCCGGCGGCGAAGTCGCCCGCCTCGAAGCGGGCCTCGGCGACGCTGTCGTCGCGGAACAGGAACTCGACGACGAAGGTCTCGCGCGGGTCCAACTGGGCCAGGGCCTCGGCGGCGTCCGCCGGGAAGATCCAGGCCTCGCCCTGACGCGCGCCCTCGGTCAGCAGGGTCGGGGCAGCGGCGTGGGACCATCCCGCGAAGAAGACGCGGCGCCCCGTTTCCGGCGGCAACCCGCCGCCGGTCAGCCAGACGCGCGGGGTCTTGTCGCGGTCGCGCATGACGATCCTCGCCGCATAGGGGCGGGGCTGTCCGGCGAAAGAGACGACGGCGGTCGGAACCGTCGTCTTCGGCCCCGTTCCCGCCAGACCGAAGCGCACGGGCGAGCGGCCGGTCGCGCTGTCCTGCACCAGCCGCCAGCCGGCCGCCTGGCTTTCATAGCGGTCGCCGCGCCAGGCGGAACGGTCGCCGGGGAAACTCATGCGCGCCGCGCGCATCCAGCCGGCGAAGCCCGCCTCCACCCGCGCCTTCACCCGATTCAGATCGCCGTCGTCGCAGGCCGTGCGCGCCGCCTTGGTCCGGGCGCGGGCGGCGGCGGCGGTCAGGTCGGCGGCGGGCGCTCCGGCGCGCAGGGCCGCACCCCGCGCCTGCAGGGCCGCCGCGTCCAGGGCGGCGATCAAAGCGGGCTCGAACAGGTCGCATTTGCGATGCGCCGCCAGCATGAAGGTGCGGTCGTAGAAGGCGTCCGTCACCGCCGCGCGCGCCGCGCCGACCGGCAGACCCGCCATCATGGCGGCGACCGCTGCGGCCAGCATTCTACTGGCGGTTCGGGGGGAAAGGCCTATCCTCATGCCCCGACCTTAGGGGCCGCATGGTTCCGGTCCCGTGTCCAAGCAGGGTTAGCGAATTGCTTCTTTCCACCGACGTCTGGGCCGGCGCCCTGATCCGCCGCGCCGAACTGGAAGGCGCCTACGCCACCGTGGTCAAGAAGGGCGACGCGCGCGGCGGGGCCGTGATCGTCAAGGCCTACAACACCTCTGACCGGACGGCGCGCCTCTATACCGAAGCCACCGGCCAGGACGGCGAGCCCCTGTGGATACAGCCCGTCGTCAGCGAGACGGAGAACGAGCTGGACGCCTATATCGAGCGTCAACGCCGCTATGACCCCGACCTCTGGGTGGTCGAGATCGAGGACAGGCAAGGCCGGCATTTCCTGACGGAGAAGGTGCAGGAGGGATAGAGGCGACGCTCGTCTTTCCACCCCATTCCATGGGGAGGTGGCGCGGCGCCGAAGGCGACGTGACGGAGGGGGCAACCGCCCTGTGCAAGTTCGCGCTTCATTCCAGCCGCCGTCGCGTCGCCCCCTCCACCGCTACGCGGTCCCCCTCCCCATTTCATGGGGAGGAAAGTTACGCCGCCTCTCCAAATCCAACGGGCCTCAAGTAGCGCGCAGCGCGGTAAGCCCCACTAAAATGGTAACCGTCCTGTTCACCCCGTTCGTCAACGGGACTGCAAGCGAGCCCGTCGTAAACCTGTCTCATCGGGCCAGAAGGGCCTGGCTAGCGGTGGACGGCCAATGCTGTTTCTCTTGAACGACGTCGTCTTCGATCTGGACGAGGCCTGCCCGGCCCCGAGCCACGACGTGCGGCGCTTCGAGAAGCTGGACTTCGACTATGTGCTGGAAATGGGCTGCGACCTGTTCGCCGAAGACCCCATGCTGCACCGGAACGATCCGGCCCGCGCCCGGCGTCTGGCCTGGCTGATCGCGCACAAGACCGAGGGCGTGAACGCCGCCCTGTTCGCCGCCCCCGACGCCGGCTGTGCACCCGAACTGGTCGAGCCGCGCTTCTGCGCCCTGCCCGAGATGGTCATGCGCCAACTTCAGTCGCGCGCCGCCCACGGACGCCTGAGCGCCGTAGCCGCCGACAAGGCCGTCTGGGGCCGCCTGGCGGCCTGACGCCGCAGCCCCTTCCGCGAGACAACAACGTTCGGTATGCCTGACGCCTATCGCCGCGGGGGGAATCGACGTGCGCCATTTCAACCACCTGTTGCAACGCCTTCGCAAGATCGTCGCTGTCGCCCTCCTGTCGGCCACGACGGCGGCCATGGCGGGGATCGCCCCGGCCCATGCGGACTGGCTCAAGGCCGAGAGCGAGCGCTTCATCGTCTATAGCGACGGCAACGAGGGCAAGCTGCGCGAGTTCGTGCAGGAGTTGGAAGGTTTCGACCGCCTGCTGCGTCTGCGCATGGGCCTGACGGTCGAGGAGGCGCCGCCCCGCAAGCTGCCGATCTATCTGGTGGGCTCACGCAGGGGTCTGCTCCAGGTCAGCCCCGATCTGGCCGAGAACATCGCCGGCTTCTACATGGCGACCGACGAGGATATTTTCGGCATCGCCCTGCGCGATCAGACCGTCAACACGCTGAAGCACGAGTACGCGCATCACTTCATGATGCAGAACTTCGCCTATCCCTATCCGGGATGGTTCGTGGAAGGCTTCGCGGAATATTACGCCACGGTCGAGATCGAGAAGTCCCGCATCCTGGTCGGCAAATACAATCAGAACCGCGCCTACTGGCTGCAGGCGGCGTCATGGATGCCCATGACCGAGTTGCTGTCCAAACGGCCGCTGCAGACCGCGCGCAACCGGGACAGCTACTATCCCCTGGCCTGGCTCCTGACCCACTGGTTCGTGGGCGATCCCGACCGGCAGAAGCTGCTGAGCGCCTATCTGCGCGATGTCGGCGAGGGCGGGGACCCTGTCGAGGCGATGCAGCGCGCCACCGGGCTGAGCCCCACCGAGCTGAGCCGCACCCTCCGCCGCTACATGAGGGGGCCGATGCCCTACCAGATCATGACCCTGAGCTTTCCCCAGCCCCCGGTCACGGTGACCAGGCTGCCGCGCTCGGCCAACGACCTGCTGCTGCTGAACCAGAGGCTCAAGGTCGGCGCCCCTGACGATCGACGCCCCGCCACGGCCGAGGAGGTGCGTCGCGCCGCCGCCCGCCACCCCGACGATCCCCTGGCCCTGCTGGCGCTGGGCCATGCCGAGCTGCATTTCGGGGACGCCGCCGCCGCCGAAGCGCCCCTGCAACGCCTGCTGGCGATGGAGCCCGACCATGTCGAAGCCCTGCAGTATCTTGTCCGCGCCCGGATGGAGGCCGCCAGGGACGCTGAGAGCCCGGAGGAGGCCGAGCGGCTGGAGAACGAGGCCCGCGCCCTGCTCCACCGCGCCTATCGCGCCGACGACGCCAACTACGCCACCCTGCTGTTGATCGCCGAAAACCGAGCCGGCGGCGCCGGCTACCCCAACGATAACGACGTGACCGTGCTGGAACAGGCCTTCACCCTGGCGCCCCAACTGGGTTCGGCGCGCATCAACCTGGCCCAGGTGCTGATGTTCAAGGACCGCAACGCCGAGGCCATCGCCCTGCTGGAGCCCCTGGTCAACGACCCGCACCGCCCATCATCCGGCGCCCGAGAGATGCTGCTGCGCGCCAAGGGCATGAGCGAGGCCGAAGCAGACGCCGAAGAAGCCGAAATCCTGCGCCAGGGCGAAGCCGAGGACGAGGCGGACGGCGAAGAACCTCCGGCCGGGAACTGATCCCCGCCGGATCGGACTCGGCTAAAAGAGTCCGAACAGGATATGCACGCAGGTCGCCATCAGGGTGATGAGGCCGAAGCCGGCCAGAAGGCAGAAGGCCGGATGGATGTTGCGCTCATTGCGGACGGGCGGGACCTTGCCCGGATGCACCAAAGCCATGTCGTTTCCTTTCCCTTGCGGCGTCGATCTCATGGACCGGCGTCTCACGAAAACGAGCATGCCCCTAAAAGCCCCGCTTCGCGAAGGGTCTTTCACACAATCGTGACAATCGACTTTTAGCCCCGCGCGCGCTACCTGCCGCCCCATGTCGAAACTGACCCTGCCCGAGGAGGCTGCGCGCCGTCGCACCTTCGCCATCATCGCCCACCCAGACGCCGGCAAGACGACGCTGACCGAGCATATCCTGCTGGCGGGCGGGGCCATTCGCGCGGCGGGCGCCGTGCGGGCGCGTGGCGAGAACCGGCGGACCCAGTCCGACTGGATGAAGATCGAGAAGGAACGGGGCATTTCGGTCTCGGCCTCGGTCATGACCTTCGAGCACACCACGGCCGACGGCGTGGCCAAGATGTTCAACCTGCTGGACACGCCGGGCCACGAAGACTTCTCGGAAGACACCTATCGCACCCTGACCGCCGCCGACTGCGCCATCATGGTGCTGGACGCCGCCAAGGGCATCGAGCCGCAGACGCTGAAGCTGTTCGAGGTCTGCCGCCTGCGCGACATTCCGATCATCACCTTCATCAACAAGCTGGACCGCGAAGCCCAGGACCCGATGGCCCTGCTGGACGAGATCGCCAGCCGCCTGCAACTGGACCCGGCCCCGATCTGGTGGCCGGCCGAGAGCGGCAACCGTCTGCGCGGCATGGTCGAAATGGGCACCGGCAAGTTCCAGCCCTATACCAAGAAGCCCGCCGGCGCCGCCGAGGACCCCGGCCACCCCGAGGCCCTGCCCCTGGCCGAGGCCGCGCAATACTTCGAGGCTGGCGAGCACGAAGCCCTGATGGAGGCCCAGGAACTGGTCGAGGCCGGCTATCCCGCCTTCAACCGCCAGTCCTTCCTGGAAGGCCACATGACGCCTGTGCTGTGGGGCTCGGCCCTGCGCCACTTCGGCATCGACGAGCTGCTGGCCGCCATCGGCGAATGGGCCCCGCCGCCCAAGGTCATGCCCGCCCGCAAGGAAGCCCCGCCCGAGACCCGCAACGCCCCGGCCCCCGTCGAGATCGAGGTCGAGCCGGGCCAGGCCGAAGTCACCGGCTTCGTCTTCAAGGTCCAGGCCAATATGGACCCCAACCACCGCGACCGCATCGCCATGTTCCGCATGGCCTCGGGCAGCTTCAAGCGCGGCATGAAGCTGAAGGTGCAGAACACCGGCAAGCAACTGAGCGTCAACGCCCCCATCATGTTCTTCGCCAGCGACCGTGAACTGGCCGAGGACGCCTATGCCGGCGACGTCATCGGCATCCCCAACCACGGCGTGCTGCGCGTCGGCGACAGCCTGTCGGAAAGCGGCATGATCCGTTTCGCCGGCCTGCCCAACTTCGCCCCGGAAATCCTGCAGCGCGTCCGCGTCAAGGACCCGCTGAAGGCCAAGCACCTGAAGAAGGCGCTGGAGGGTCTGGCCGAGGAAGGCGTGACCCAGCTGTTCCGCCCTGAACTGGGCTCGGACTTCATCGTCGGCGCCGTCGGCCAGCTGCAGTTCGAGGTCATGGCCGACCGCCTGGGCGAGGAATACAACCTCGACGTCGTCTTCGAACCCTCGCCCTATGCCGAGGCCCGCTGGGTGGCCGGCGACAAGGCCGACCTGGAAGACTTCGCCGGCAAGTATCGCCCCCAGATGGCCGTCGACATCGACCAGGCGCCGGTCTTCCTGGCCAAGTCGAGCTGGGAAACCGGCTACGTCTCCGAACGCTTCCCCAAGATCGCCTTCACCAAGACGAAAGAGCGGGGCTAGCCGCCTTCTCCTTCCCCGCCACAGCCGTGCCGACACCCGATCCTCGGGTCAAGCCCGAGGATGACGGCGCGGCGGCGTACAGGGGTAAGGTGCTCTTGCATAAACCACCATGGGCGGGCTCAATCCGCCCATGGCTGTTCCATATCGAAGCAATCTGGTCCTCGGCATCTGCGGCGTGGCCCTGGTCGGCAATATCGCCATAGTGATCTGGCGGCTGAGCCAGGGTCCGGACAGCCCCCTGGCCTGGCTGTTCGTGGCGACGCACGCCATGATCGCGCTTAGCATGGCCTTCCTCATACGACGCCATTGGCGTCTGCCCAGCTGACAGCAGCCTGTCTCAGGTCTTGCTGATCGACACCCCGCCGTCGACCAGCATGGCCGTTCCGGTCATGAAGCTGGAGGCGTCGGACGCCAGGAACAGGGCGGCGCAGGCGATCTCGTCCGGCGACGCCATCCGCTTCAGGGCGTGCATCCCCTCGACGAAGGCGATGATCTCGGGCGTGTGGGCGAACTCGCGCCCCGCCTCGGTGTCCGTGCCGCCGGGCAGCAGGCAGTTACTGCGCACGCCCTTGCTCCCGAACTCGGCGGCGATGACCCGCGACAGGCCGACCAGCCCCGCCTTGGCCGCGCCATAGGCCGCCATGCCCGGCATGCCGATGGCGTGGCCGACAAAGGTCGAGGTGAAGATCAGCGAGCCGCCGCCGCGCGCCAGCAGGGCGGGGATCTGATGCTTGGCGCCCAGAAAGGCGGCGGTCAGATTGACGTCCAGCGTGTCCCGCCAGCGGTTCAGCGCGATCTGATGGGTCGGTTCGTTGGCCCCGATGGCCCCGGCGTTGTTCAGGGCCACGTCCAGACCGCCGAACCGTTCGACCGCCGTCCGCACCAGCCGCTCGGCCAGAGCCTCGTCGCGGATGTCGCCCGGCACGGCGACGGCGCGACCGCCCTCGGCCTCGATGGCAGCGACCAGGGCCAGAAGCTCGGCCTCGCGCCGAGCCGTGACGACCACCGCCGCGCCTTCGCGCGCGAACAGGCGGGCGGCGGCGGCGCCGATGCCGGAGCTGGCTCCGGTGATGATGGCGATCTTGTCGGTAAGAGCAGGCATGACGACCTCGTGCGTGGTTTAGGCCGTCCTCCTGTCATGTCCGCCGGACGCGGTCTGGCGGTCTTCGGACGCCGCGTTCCCGACCAAGACCGATCATCATTTTGCGATTGTCATGCCCGGCCGATAGGCTGGGGGCGAGGGGGATTTCGCATGGTGATTCAGCAAGACGGCGCGCCGAACCGCCGAGCGCGGCGCGCATGGCGCGGCCTGCTTCTGGGCGCCGCCGCCCTGCTGTCGGCGCAGTCCGCCCAGGCGGAATGGCGCCGCGCCGAGACGGCCAACTTCCTCGTCTATGGCGAGGGCTCCGAGACCGACCTGCGCCGCCACGCCGAGCGACTGGAGCGCTTCGACGCCCTGCTGCGCCGTCAGTTAAGCGTGCCGCCGATGGAGGGGGGACGAAAACTGCCCGTCTATCTGGTCTATACGAACAGCGATCTGAGGCAGACGAACCCCAACCTGCCCGAGGGGGCCGCCGGCTTCTATTCCGCCAGCGAGATTGACGTCTATTCCGTGCTGAACCGGCGTAGCGGCGACGACATCCTGTTCCACGAATACGCCCACCACTTCATGTTCCAGAACTTCCCCGGCGGCTATCCGGGCTGGTTCACCGAGGGCTTCGCCGAGTTCTTCATGACCACCGGGGTTGATAATCCGGACAAGGTCAGGGTCGGCTATTTCAATCCGGGCCGCCTGCATACGCTGAACGAGGTCCCGTGGATTTCGACGGAGGCCCTGCTGGGCAGCCGCCCCCGCGATCTGGAGACACGGGCCGCTCGAAGCGCCTTCTACGCCCAGTCCTGGCTGCTGACCCACTACATGTTCATGGACGCCGGGCGACGACGAGGGCTGGACGCCTATCTGGCCGCGACGGCCCAGGGCATGCCGCCGATCGAGGCGCTTCAAACCCATCTCGGCCACACGCCTGACAGTCTGGAGAAGGCGCTAAAGGCCTATTTGCGCGGAAACATGGGCTATGCCGAACTAAGCCTGGATACGACCAGCCCCGCCATGACCTTCCAGACCCTGCCGGCCAGCGCCGACCGGATGCTGTTGGACAGTCTGACCATCCGCTATCCCAAGAGTGAGGCTGAAGGCCAGGCCCTGTTGCGAAAGGTGCGGGGCGACGCCGCGCGCTACCCCGGCGACCGGCTGGCCCTGGTGACGCTGGGGCGGGTGGAACTGACCTGGGGCGAGGCAGAGACAGGCGAGGCGGCGCTTCAACAGGCCCTGAGCGTCGCGCCCGACGATCCCGAAGCCCTGCTGCTGCTGGCCCAGGCGCGCATCAAGGCCGGGGATGAGGCGCCCGAGACGCAGGTGGCGCGCTATGTCGAGGCGCAAGCCTATCTGGCGCGGGCCCTGCAGGCGGACCCGACCGACTACCGCATCTATCTGACCCTGGCCCGCATCCGGCGCATCGCCGCCTCCTATCCCAGCGACAACGACCTGCAGACCTGGCGATTGGCTGTCTCCTATGCGCCGCAGGTGATGAGCGCCCGCGCCCAGGCCGCCGACGCCTTGCTGAAGGTCGGGCAGCGCGAGGAGGCGGCGGTCATGCTGGCCCCGGTGGCCAATAATCCGCACGGCGGGCCGCACGTCGAGCGCGCCCGCGCCCTGCTGGATCAGATCAAGACGTCCGGCGTGGGCGAAACCGCCTCAGATTGACGACGCGGACGCCGCCTCGGCCTTCGGCGCGATCTCGAAGCGGGCCATGAACCACTGGACCAGGGGGCCGTTGGCCAGGGCGTAGAGGACGGTGCCGACGCCGGCCACGCCGCCCAGCAGCCAGCCCATGGCCAGGACCGCGACCTCGATCGCCGTGCGCGCCCAGCCGATGCGCCAGCCGCTGATCCGCACCAGACCCGTGGTCAGGCCGTCGCGCGGGCCGGGGCCGAGGCCCGCGCCGATATAGGCCGCCGTCGCCGCCCCGTTCAGGACGATGGCCGCGGCCAGGAAGGCGATCCTCAGCGCCAGCCCCTCGATGGGCGGCAGGGCCCACAGCGCCACGTCCGCCGCCGTGCCGATCAGCAGGACGTTGCAGATGGTCCCCACGCCCGGCTTCTGGCGCAGGGGTATCCAGACCAGCAGGACCAGCAGCCCGACCAGGTTGACCACCATGCCGAGGCTGATCCCCGTCCGCTCCGACAGGCCCTGATGCAGGACGCTCCACGGATTGAGGCCGAGGTCGGCGCGGACCATCAGGGCCAGGGACGCCCCGTAGAGCAGCAGGCCGATTTGAAGCTGGATGAAACGACGCATGAACATGGGGCCATAGAGCGCATCATTGGCCTTGTTTTATAGGGCCGCTTTCGCGAGGATGGCCTTAGATCGCTTTCAACCTCGGAGCGCCCCTCCTTCCTCTGCCTTCCCCCCCGCCGTCATCCTCGGGTCAAGCCCGAGGATGACGGCGGTGGAGTTAGGCGACGCCCTGAGACGGAGAAGACCTTTATGCGCGACACCCTGGTCAACGCCGCCTCCCTGTCGCGTCAGCTGAACGGCTGGCGCGGGCCGGACGGCGAGCCCGCCTATCGCCGCCTGTCCGAGGCGCTGAAGCTGATGATCCTGGACGGGCGGCTGTCGCTGAACGCGCGCCTGCCCGGCGAGCGGCGTCTGGCCGAAACCCTGGGCGTCAGCCGCATCACCGTCAGCGCGGCGCTGGACCGGCTGCGGGCCGACGGCTTCGTGGTCAGCCGGACGGGTTCGGGCAGCTTCACCGCCCTGCCCGCCAGCCCGGCCTCGCGCCCGGTGCGGCTGGACGGACCGATGCAGAGGGAGGACGCGCCGGGGATCATCGACATGGCCTCGGCCGCCATGCCCGCCGACGAACAGGTCCACGCCGCCTACGCCCGCGCCCTGGAGGCCCTGCCCGCCCACCTGCCCAGCCGGGGCTATGAGCCGGTGGGGATCGAGGCCCTGCGCCGCGCCGTGGCCGAGCGCTACGCCGCCGACGGTCTGGCGACCGGGCCGGAGCAGATCGTCGTCAGCGCCGGCGCCCTCAGCGGCCTGGCCCTGCTGCTGCGGGCGGCGACGCGGCCCGGCGACCGAGTAGTGGTCGAGCACCCCGGCTATCCCCACGCCCTGGACGCCCTGGTGCAGGCCGGCCTCGATCTGACGCCCGTGGCCATGACGGCCCAGGGCTGGGACATGGACGGGATGCTGGCCGCCGTCGCCCGCGTCCGGCCCCGGCTGATCTATCTGATCGGGGCGCACCAGAATCCGACCGGCCATGTCCTGTCCGCCGAGGACGAGGCCGCCGTCGCGGCGGCGGCGGCGCGCGTCGGGGCGGTGCTGGTGCTGGACGACACCCTGCGTGAGCTATGGTTCGACCGCCCGCCGCCCCCGCCGGTCGATCACGGCCCCCACGTCGTGCGGCTGGGTTCGACCAGCAAGCCCTACTGGGGGGGCCTGCGCGTCGGCTGGCTGCGCGCCCACGCCGAGGTGGTCGAGGCCGTGGTGCGCCATCGCCCGTCGCTGGACCTGGGCGTGCCGGTCATGGAGCAGCTGGCCGCCGCCGTCCTGCTGGCCGGCGACCCGGCCCCGCTGGCGGCGCGCCGCCGGATCATTGTGGCGCGCGAGGCCCATCTGCGGGCGCGGCTGGCCGAGGTTTTGCCCGAATGGAAGACGCGGCGTCCCGACGGCGGCCTGTCGCTCTGGGTCGAACTGCCCCGGCCCGACAGCACCCGCCTGGCCCTGGCCGCGCCGGATCATGGCGTGCGGATCCCGCCCGGCACCCGGTTCGGGATCAACGGCGCCTTCGACCGCTTCATCCGCCTGCCCTTCAGCCGCGAAGAGGCCGACCTGGACCTGGCCGTCGCGGGCCTGGCCGATGCCTGGCGTTCGCTGGACCGCAGCAAGCCGCGTAAGGCGGTCATGCGGGCCGACGCCGAGCCGGTGATCTAGGCCCGCCGCTCCAGCCCGAAGGTCATGGCGAACATCAGGATGCAGACGGCGCTGGAGGCTGCCAAGGCCACCCCCGCAGAGCGGTCCAGCAAAACGCCGTAGCTGAGCGGCGCCGCCGCCTGAAGGAACCGCGCCGGGGTCAGGATCAGGGCCTGACGGGTGGCGTAGTTTTCCTTGCCGAACAGGTGCAGCGGCAGGACGCCCGAGGCCACGGACAGCAGGCCGTTGCCCGCCCCTTGACCCAGAGACACCGCCCCGGCCAGGCCCTTGCCGCCGAAGAAGGCGATGGCCGCGCCCAAGGGGTGCAGCAGAGTAGCGAAGCGCAGCACAACGACCGGCGAGCCCTTACCCGGCGCCAGGAAGGCCAGCAGCCGCACCACCACCGCCGCCCCCGCCATCAGGCTGGCCGCGACCGCCGCCTCGGCCGGTTCCAGCCCCAGCCGCCCCAGCAGGCGCGGCAGGTGGGCGCTCATGGCCGTGGCGATCCACCAGGCCCCGGCGAACAGGACCGCCAGCCGGATCATCCGCCCGTCCCAGCGCACTCGACCGGCCTCCGCCGTAGGACGCGGACCCGCGCGACCGTCCGGCAGCAAGATCAGATAGAGCGGCAGGCAGACGATCAGATGCAGCCCGGCCCAGCCGAAACAGGCCCCGCGCCAGCCGACCGCCTCGATCATGGCCAGGGTCAGCGGCCAGCCCAGCGCCCCGCCAAAGGCCCCGATCAGAGAGACCGCCGTGATCGGCTTCTTGGCCTCCTCGCCGTGGATCGCCACCAGAACCGCGAAGGCGGGACCATAGAAGCCGACCCCCATGCCGATCCCCAGGGTCAGGATGGACGCCACCATGCTGACCGGCCCTCGCGACAAGCCCAGCCCCGCCAGGCCCAGCGCGAAGACCACCGAGGCGACCGTCAGCACCTCGCGCCCGCCGCGCCGATCGACCCAGCGCCCGCCAAACGGACTGAGCGCCGCCGAGATCAGAAAGGCCCCCGACAGGCCCGCGAAGACCAGCGACGGCGTGGTCCCGGTCCCCGCCGCCAGCGGCTCGGCCAGCACCCCCAGCAGGTAGTAGCTGGAGGCGAAGGCGACGATCAGGCCGAAGCCGAGGACGGGAACGATCAGGCGATGAGCAGGCAGCGACATAGGCCGCTGTGATCCCCGCATTGCCGCCGGGACGAAAGCGACCTATCGGGAGGGGTATGTTCGAAAACCTCACACCCGGCGCCGCCCTGCCCTCGCTGAACGCCCTGCGCGCCTTCGAGGCCATGGCGCGGACCGGCAGCGCGACGCTCGCCGGGGCCGAGCTGAACGTGACCCACAGCGCCGTCAGCCGTCAGGTCAAGGCGCTGGAGGCCCAGATGGGGGTGCGGCTGTTCGAGGGGCCGCGTCACGCCCTGAGCCTGACGCGGGCGGGGCGCGACCTGCTGCCCGGCCTGACCGCCGCCTTTGACGGGCTCGCCGCCGCCGTGGCCAGGGCGCGGAGCGAGGGTCAGGACCTGCACGTCGCCGTCAACGCCAGCCTGTCGGTCAAGTGGCTGATCCCGCGCCTGGCCGACTTCGGACGGCGCCATCCCGAGGTCCGGGTCCATCTGGTCGAACTGGCGCCCCATGCGGTCAGCCATCGCGGCGCCGATGTGGTGCTGCGCCTGCTGGACCCCGAGCGGATCGAGACGCTGAAGGCCGAGCGGATCATCCCCAACGCCGTCGGCCCGGTCATCGCGCCGTCTCTGGCGGGCGACAATCCGCGCAACGCGGTGCTGAACGCGCCCCGCCTGACGGCGCGCACCCACCCCAGCGGCTGGAAGGACTGGGCGGCGCTCAGCGACCGGGCCTCGACCGCCACCTCGGAGCGCCCCGTCGCCCACCTGCATTTCGTGCTGGACGCGGCCCTGTCCGGCTGGGGCGCGGCGGTCCTGCCCTGGGCCCTGGCGGCCGAGGCGGTCGCGGACGGGCGGCTGCTGGCGCCCTTCGGCTTCCACGCCGACGACGGAGCGGTCGCGGCCATCCCCGGCGCGGGCGAGGCGTCGCGGGCGCGGCGCGCCTTCGTCCGCTGGCTGGTCGATCAGGGCCGCGCCATGCCCTCGGCCCCCAAGCCGACCTGACTGCAACCTGAAGCTTTACTGAACGCGTCTTTCATCCGACACACGACCGTGGTTCTCTAGGGAGATGCGGCGCCGGGCTCCTTTCCTTCTCGGGGCGTCGTGGAGTTCTTGATGTTCATCGCTGTCGTCACCGCCGCGCTTGCGGTTCTGGGCCCGCCCCAGACGACCCGGCTCGTCTCCTATGACGAGGCGGTGCGGTGCGCCGGGCTGACTCAGGCGGCGTCGGAGCTGGAGGGCGGCGAGAGCCGCTATGGCCGCACCCTCTATGACGCCGCCCTCTATTGGTCGCTGGCGGCCATGCAGGCGGCGACCGCGGCGGGCCGCGACCCGACCGTGGCTGAAAACGACCAGACCCGCGCCCGCCTCGATTCGGTGAAGCGTCTGTCGGCGGGCGAGGCCGACGCCCGCGCCGTGCTGACGCGCTGCCGCCAGAAGACGCCGCGACTGGGCTAGGCCGATGGCCCTTTCCTCCCCATTCATGGGGAGGTGGCGCGGCGATCTCAGGACCAGGCTCAGTGACTGAGGACGGCGACGCCCTCTCCACCGCTACGCGGTCCCCCTCCCCATGGAATGGGGAGGAAAGCCAACCGTGGAAGTTCACACATATGCTCAAGCCGAACCCTTCGGGCGGCGCTGCGTTTGCTTGTCCGCAAGGAGGATCGCCCGTGCGATCCCGAAGCGGGACGACGAAGGCCAGCAATGTTCGAATTCGGCAGGGATCTGCGACGGTTGTTCGAGAAGGCGCGCGACAGCGACGATCTCGGCTGGCTGGAGCTGATCGGCGTCGGCCTGGTCGAGGTCGAGGCCCGCCAGCAGAGCGTCGATGCCGGGCGCGTCTCCTGCGCTCGTCCCCATGACGCCGCCCTGCGCGCCTCGGCCCTGTGGCGCGAGCATGCGCGTCGCAGCGGCGCCGCGACCAGTCTGGACAAGGCCGAGGCCGCCGCCCGCGACGCCGCCCGCCATGCGCACAACGACGACGAAACCATCCGCGCCACGCTGGAATTGGCCCAGACCGGGATGCTGGCCTTTGACCTGTGCGGCGAACCCGCGCGTCTGGACGCCATCCTGACCCTGCTGGCCGCCCTGCCTGCGGCCCGGCGCGGCGACACCGCCGCCGCCGTGGTCGCCCTTCACGCGCGGCTGCGGGCGCGTCAGGCCTCGGTGTCCGGCGAGACCTCCGCCCTTCAGGAGGCCGCCGCCCTGCTGGACGCCGCCCTGCACGGCCTGAGGGGCCAGCAGCGCCCGATCGAGGACGACCTGCGGCTGGACCGCGCCGCCCTGATGCTGGAGGCGGGCCTGGCCGCGCGCGATCCCCGGATGCTGGATCAGGCCGGAGCCGACCTGCGCGCCCTGGTCGAGGCCGCCACACCGGAACAGCGCCCCCTCAGCCGCGCCCGCGCCCTGGCCCTGTGCGCCGCCGGCATGGCGGCCTTGGCGGCCATCGCCGACGACGTCTTGGCCCGCGATCAGGCCCACGCCCTGTTCGACGCCGCCGCCGATCAGTTCACCCCCGACCACAGCCCGCTGGACTGGGCCGCCATCCAGGTGCTGCGCGCCGAGCGCGAGACCCTGCCCCTGCTGGTCCTGGTCCAGGCCGAGGCCCTGACCGAGGGCGGCGGACTGGTGCTGGGCGCCCTGGCCCATGAGCGGCGCGTGGCCCAGGAAACGACGCGCGCCGGCTCGGTCGGCGACCTGACCGCCCTGCTGGAGATCGAAGCCGGATTGCGCCGCCGCCTGGTGCGCCCCTCGATGACGTCGACGCCGCTGGACTGGGCCGCCGATCAGATCGGCATGGCCCGCATCGCCCTGGCCCGCGCCCGCTGGACCGGCCAGACGCCGCGCGGCCTGGGTCTGGTGCTGACCGAAGCCGCCGCCACCGCCCGCGAACACGGCGCCCCGGCCCTGGCCCAGCGCGCCGAACGGCTGGCCCGCGCGCCCGAAGCGGTGTGAGAGACTCTTTCCTCCCCATGAAATGGGGAGGTGGCGCGGCGCCGCTGGCGACGTGACGGAGGGGGCGACACCGCCTCTTCCTCGTTCTGCGCCCTCGCGTCGCCCCCTCCACCGCTTCGCGGTCCCCCTCCCCATTTCATGGGGAGGAAAGAGAGAGCTTCAGCCCGGCCTTGACCCGGCCCCATTGGGCGCCTAGCTGACGGGCTTCTCTGAAAGGCCCCTTACCGTGACCGATCAAATGACTGCTGACGCCGCCGCCGACCCCGTCCACGCCTTCATCGCCCAGACCGTGGCCGAGCATGACGTGGTCCTGTTCATGAAGGGCACGCCGGACGCGCCGCGCTGCGGCTTCTCCTCGCTGGCGGTGCAGATCCTCGACCACGTGGGCGCGGCCTTCGTCGGCGTCGACGTGCTTCAGGACGAGAGCCTTCGCGACGGCATCAAGAGCTTCACCGACTGGCCGACCATCCCCCAGCTCTATGTGAAGGGCGAGTTCGTGGGCGGGTCGGACATCGTGCGCGAGATGTTCCAGGCCGGCGAGCTTCAGGCCCTGATGGTCGAGAAGGGCGTGCCCCTCGGCGAGGCCTAAGCTTCATGGCCCGGCCGCAGCTGCAACCGCGTGAAGACCGCGAGGTCTTCGTCGTCCCGCTGGACGTGCGGCCGGAGCACATCGACGAGAACAACCACGTCAACAACGTCGTCTATGTCGGCTGGCTGCAGGACGTCGGCACGGCCCACTGGAACGCGCGCTTCGACGAGGCGACGCGGGCTAAGTGGTCCTGGGTCGCGCTGAGGCACGAGATCGACTACCTGCGCGCCATCGCGCCGGGCGCGACCGGCGTCGTCGCCCGCACCTGGGTCGGCGAGCCGCAAGGCCCGCGCTTCAACCGCTATGTCCGCATCGAGGACGGCGAAGGCCGCCTGTGCGCCCAGGGCGTCTCGGAATGGTGCCTGGTCGACGCCGCCACCCTGCGCCCCGCCCGCATCCCGGCGGAGATGCTGGGGCCGTTTTCGACCTGACGCCTTGCCCTTTCCTCCCTGTTGCGCAGCAATGGGGAGGGGGACCACGAAGTGGTGGAGGGGGCGACGCCATGGCCGACAGTCTAAGTCACGAGCGGGCCCGCACGATGCGACGCGCCCTGACGCCACCAGAAGCTTAACTGTGGGCGCAGTTAAAAGGGCGCAAGCTTGAGGGGCTGAAGTTCCGACGCCAGCACCCCATCGGCCCCTACATCCTCGACTTCTATTGCGCCAAGCAGGAACTGGCGGTCGAAGTCGACGGCCTGATCCACGGCGACGCCGATCAGGTCCGCCATGACGAGCGGCGCAGGATCTGGCTGGAGGAGAAGGGCGTGTCGGTGCTGCGCGTCGCCTCATGCGACGTGCGCGACGATATAGAGGGCGTCTTGAACGCAATCAGAAACCGCGTGCTCAAACGGCAAGCTTAGCGCCGCCCCCTCCACCGCTTCGCGGTCCCCCTCCCCACAAAGTGGGGAGGAAAGTCTCGGCTTTTACCTACAGACTGATCGGGTTCAGCACGCGGACGTGCTGGCCGGTGTTCAGGCCCAGTTCGGCGTAGGTCCAGCTGACGACCACGCCTTCGCGGACGATGGCCTTGCACAGGTCGGGGGCGCGGCGGATCAGGCTGAGTTCAGCCGGGTCGGCGTCCTTGATCTTGACCTCGAAGCTGGAGGCCTCGGTGCAGCCGTTGGAGCCGACCACGACGCTCAGGCGCTGGCCGTCGAAGTCGACCTTGCGGACGGCTTCCAGGGCTTCGGCCTGGGTCACAGCCTGGTTGTTGATGTTGACCTTCCGCTCCCCGCCGTCGTTCGAATAGATGACGCAGCCGCCGAGCAGCGGCAGCAGGGCGACGGCCGCAACGGCTGCCCTGATGGAGGCCTGGCGCATCAGTTGGCCTCGGCCGGGGTCGAGTGGATGACGCGGGTGGTCGGCTTGTCGCTGGCGATGATGATGCAGCCCGACAGCATGGGCGCGGCGATGGCGGCGACGGCGAGAGCGATGATGATACGGCGCATAGGTGTTCCCCTTCTTGGCTGGCGGCAAACTGCCAGCGTCGCCGTTCCGGATCACGTGAATAATCGGAAAGGCGGGGCTTGAACGGAACAGCCACAGTCATAGCTACTGTGACCCGCCTCCCCGGGACACCATCGAAAGACCTCTGCATGAGCCTGCTGTTCACCCCGCGCGCCGTCGGGCCGCTGACGTTGAAGAACCGCATCGTCGTCGCCCCCATGTGCCAGTATTCGGCCGTGGACGGCGTCCCCCAGCCCTGGCACGCCCAGCACATCGCCCGCCTGGCCCTGTCGGGCGCCGGCCTGGTGGTGATCGAGGCCACGGGGGTCGAGGCGGCGGGGCGCATTTCCTGGGCCGACACCGGCCTGTGG
>RCUP01000244.1_pt1 | contig 47649 bp, 62 predicted proteins | sample 2166341 | NCBI WGS metagenome assembly RCUP01 (sample SAMN09932325, study PRJNA488358) | compost metagenome | isolation source: compost soil in succinonitrile-enriched | place: Germany: Experimental Botanical Garden | reverse complement strand
CAGCGGCGGTCGCAAGGCTCCTTGCCAAGAAGTCGTGGTCGAAGACCTATAGAATTCCGCAGGACACCTTCCTGTTCGCGACCGACGGCCGATCCTACTCGTTCCGGAACATGCCAACCTCGCTCACGATCCGAGGCGAGCTAATCATATCGAATGCCGACAACCTGCAGCTCCCGGGATCGCTGGCCGTCCTCGGCAACGTTTTCATCGGCGGCTCCAACGTCACACGCACGCCATCATACCTCATGTGCGGATCGCTTCAGATCGTAGACAGTTGGATGTCCACCATCGCATCAGTCCTCAAGGTCGAAGAACTAAAGGTCAGCCACTGCGCGATCGAGAAACTTTGCGGAATAGGCAACATCTCCGGCAACGCGACCGTGACGGACGGACACACTTCCTGCATTCCGCCGTCAGCACTCAGAGTCGGTGGCGACCTCACCATTTCCAAGGACAGCCTGACCCACCTCCATTCCGGCATCACCGTCATGGGCAAGATCATTCCGCAGGAACCGGGCCAGCCGCTTCCGAGGTCGACGGACTTCCTGGGGCGAGCGATCGGCGTCGGCGATTTCGTCAAGATCCTCGACTGTCCGAAATTCGTCAGGAACGGGAAGGAGATTGCAAAGCCCCTGGCAGGCTTCTGCGCCCGTTTCATGGGTGCAGACAAGCAGCAGAATGCCGTCCTGTCGATCGAGAACGACGGTTACCCCATGACGGATAGGATCCTGGTCACCAGCCAAATGATCCTGAAAGTGGATCCCAGCGAATACGCCAAGCACCGGATCTCATACGCGGAACTAGAAGCCCCCACCTGATGCTGTTGACAGTTCTCTTCATAGGCAGCCTCCTAGACCTGCAAGGATTGCAGCCAAGCCAACAGAGAGAGCCATATGTCGCGAATCCACTTTCACAGCCCGAGCGACACCTTCGATATCGCGGGGATGGAGCGCTACCACGCCGATTTCGCCACCCGCGACAAGATGTGGGAGGTGTTCGGCGGCGAGGAGGCGGGCATCGAGCTTCTGCACCCCTATCTCCCTGAGTTCTGGCGCCGCATGGACGCAAAGGAGGTCAGGTACTTCGTCAATGGCTCCCGCGGGTTCGGCGGCGGCGTGCTGAACATCGAGGGACATGAACTCTATCTCGATGACATCGCGCTGAACACAGCCCTCGATGTCGGCAGCGATGCGCTCAGGCTTCTCGCCCGCCTCCACGCCCAGTCCGAGATCCACTGCTGGGTCGACGGCCCGAACCGAAATTGGATGGCTGACATAATCGCGGCCGGCCGCGCCGAAGGTGTGCTGCGCGAGGAGATGGGCTGGGAAGCTCTCGCAGACTTCCTGCGCAGCCGCGACGACGAACCCGTCGTGTGCTCCTACAGCGTCTGCGAGAGCTTCCCGAACTTCGGCCTGCTCCCGGACACCCACCGCCTCAAGATCAGGGAGGCGAAAGGCGATGACATCGATGACATCCTCGACGCCTACTACAGCATGCGCTGGCAGACCCAGTGGAAGCTCTGCATGGGCGAACTCCGCAATCGGACGGGCCGTCTCGAAATGAAGCCGGACGACTGGAGAAGCTATCACTTCGGAAACGGCATCACGGCAGGCAGGCTGATTGCAGCCCTCGCGAAGGCCGCGTCAACGACAGCCGACGAGGTTCCGGCCGATGGCTAGAATCCGGCCGGGCCCCATACGAAGCGCATCTGCGACCGCATCTCGTTGTACTCCTTGAAGGACTCCCTCGTCACTTCGATCCTCTCAAGGAGCATCGGATCCTCATTCGGATCGTTGAATTCGACATCGGTCACGAGCGCGGTGATCATGACCTCTGGCTGATCAGGCTGCCGCCTGAATGGCAGCGCCTTGCTGAACCAGCCTAAGGTCTCATCTTCCTCGTCCATGGCATCGACGTCTTCGAGCAGTATCGCGAACTCGCCGTTCCTGGTGCAGGCAGCCAGGGTGTTGTTCTCTTCCACATAGCGCCGAAGGCCGTCCGCAAGCCGGACAGATACGCCTGCGGCGTTTCTACCCTGCTCAAGCTCTTCAAGATTGTCGATCTGAACGAGGACAAAGCTATAGCGTGTTCGGCGCGGCGCTGTTCTGATCATGAGTTCGAAGATCGGCCGCGCCATCTCGAAGTCAGGAACTTCCATCGACGGATGCTTCGGAATGGCGTCGAACGTCTTCAAAGTGGATCCGCCCGGCTTCCAGGCCCTGTCCCACGGGTTCTCGTCCGTCGGAGCCGTCTTGGCAGCACGGGTTTCGGTCTTGAGCATGTGCATCATGCCGTCCATCGGCATCCCCGTGATCGTCGCGATCGCTTCCAGGACTGACGAATGGCTGATGTCTCTTCCGGTCAATTCCCGGAGCTTCTTCGATAGCGCGCGCGTCTGCGCGTAGTCGAGGCTGATAGGCATCGATCTCTCCTAGGTCGCTGTCGGTGGCTATCCTCGTCGCCACCCATGCGACCACTGTGGAGGTGGATCGTAGGGGTGCCTGTCTAAATGCCAGCGTTCAGCGTGCCGCATCGGGCGAGGACTGCCGGAGACTGCTGGCGGCTCCTTGCCAGTAGGCTAGCCGATACCAACAAGCACCGCAATCCGACAACGCATTCCTCACTCGCCGATCACTTCATCGAACCTGCGGCGGTACTTCTGAATGAGGAGGGTGGACGCGCTCTTGGCCCAGAGACGATCACTTCCGTCCTTGCTGGCGAGATGAATATTCCATCCCGGCTTTCCGTCAACGCGGTTGTGCAGACGCTGACCATCCAGAAAGCTGCGGACCCGGGACATAGGCACGATCCAGCCCTGATTGGAACCGCGGACGGCCACCACGAGCCAGTCGGCAGAAAGGTGCTGCGGCTTGACATGAAGGTAGGCTTCGCCACTGACGCGGTGCGGCTTCGACACGTTCAAGCGCACCTTCTCGCCATTCGGCAAAGAGTAGAGACGTCCATTCTCCTTCACGAGAGGGGCCTCAAAGAACTTTCCAACCAAGCGGGATAGCTGCTCAACCGCCCCATCGCGACCCGGTTCTGGCGCACCAACCTCGCCCTGTCCGGGATCGGGAACAGGCAAGCCCCCGCATGGCCCCGACCCGACCGCGTCGCAGCCCGCGACAATATTCCTGAGGAGCTCTCCGGCGAAGACCGCCCGTTCCGCCTCACCGGCGTGTGGCCCGGCAACGATCGCTCCATGCGACAGACAGGCAATGCCCACGGGAGTGGAGGACAGCCGCGCAGACATCCACGCCCAGAAGAACTTGTCCGACTGCGAGTCCCCGGAACCTGGCCCGTGCCGCAGGATGTCGTCCGCAGCAGCCTGGTCGCCGCTCAAGATTTCGATGAGTGATGCCATCTTATTTCCCATGTGCCTTTCCAATCTCAGAACCGATGACGACAGTCATTCCGACACATCTCCGATCACCTGCCCGAACTCCTTGCGGAATCCCTCGACAAGCAGCATGGACTTCCTCGTCACCCACATCTTGTCGACCCCGCCAGCCCGCGCGAAATGCACGTTCCACCAAGATTTGCCGTTGTGCGTGCTTGAGTGAGGCACGTCCTGCATGAAGTCCCTGATCTTCGCCATCGGGACGATCCAGCCGTATGGCAGCCCGGTCGTCGCGACTGCGAGCCAGTCCGCCTCGAAATGGTCAGGTGCGATGCGGACAAAGGCTTCGCCGCTGTGGCGATGTGGCTTGGAGACGATCAGCCTGACGGTCTGCCCATCCGCCATCGAGAACAGTCTGGACCGCTTCCTGACGATCGAGGACGAGAAATGCCCTCCGACGATGGCCGCGAACTGCTCCAGCGCCTTCTCCTTGTCCTCGGAGGGTGTCTCGACCGCGCCATCGGCCACATCGGAAGTCATTGCTGCGATAACCCCCGCGGATGCCGTCTTGACGAGAAGACCAGCCGCGGCAAGACGGTCGAGCTCGGTGCCCGAAGAGGCAACCGCCGCAGCGCCGGCCATGTAGGCGCGACCAATGGGAGTGGCTTCGATCCTGCTGGCAATCCAAACCCAGAAATGTCGGTCGGCGGAAACACCGTCGTCCCGGATTCCCCAGCGCAAGATGTCGTCGGCAACCGCGCCGTCGATGCCGATAGATGAGGCAAGAGCCGCACACATAGGATTCATTTCCGTCTCCTTGAACCAACCTGATGCGTCACCTATCGAATCCTTGCAGCACATTGTCAACTGCGAAAAACGCTGCGTGCAGCTTTTTCCGCAGCACGGATTTATCCATGAGATCTCGACACCTTGTCAACAATTTCTCGACACCCCCTTCCCTTGGTGCGAATCCTGTGCCATTACGGGTGCGCAATCAGCAGAAAGGATTGAACAGATGTCGCTGATCACCAAGATCAAGACCGACCTCGTCGAGGCTCGGAAGGCCCGCACTGACAAGGAGCGCATCGCGCTTCTGACCACGCTGTCGTCCGAGATCGCGATCGTCGGCAAGAACGATGGCAACCGCGAAACCCGCGACGACGAGGCCCTGGCCGTCATCCGCAAGTTCGTCAAGAACGCGGACCAGACCGTCACGAACCTCGAATCCGCCGGCCGCGACACCGCAACCGTCCAGAACGAGCTCGCCATCCTGAAGTCGTACCTCCCGACCGCTCCGTCGGCCGACGAGATCGAGGCGGCGACGCGTGAAATCATCGCTGGCGCCGAAAACAGCGGCGGCAAGCCTGCCGCACTGCGCGGCCTTGTCATGAAGGAACTCAAGGCCCGCTTCGGCGACAGGTTCGACGGCGCAGCCGCCGCCCCGGTCGTAGGCCGCGTCCTCGGCTGACAGCATTACACCCGGCCCCGCGTGGGCCGGGCCTTCGGACGGCGACCATCCGCCGCGTCTTGTAGCAAGCGAGGCCACTGGTTCTGATTGATATCCGTAACCAGGATCGCGATGCCCCAAATGAATGAAGACATACTCTACTGCGCAGACCACCATTTCCTGCACGGCGGCCATCCCGACAGGCCTCGCGCGGGGGTCATCGAATGGTGCAACCGTCCTTTCGCCAACATCGACGAGATGACGGAGTTCATGATCGAGGCCCACAACGCCGTCGCCGAGCGCGGCACCGAGGTCTACATCGTCGGCGACTTCGCCATCGGCAAGGACTTCAAGGCAAAGCAGAAGATCTTCGACAAGATGAAGGGGCGGAAGCACCTGATCTACGGCAATCATGAGAAGAATGACACGATGCGCCTTGGATGGTCGTCGGAGCCGAAGTTCATGCACACCGTCGAGGACAACGGCCGACACATCGCCCTCTGCCACTATGCGATCCGTTCCTGGCCCGGCATGTACCGAGGTCACTATCATTTCTACGGCCACACGCATGGCCGCCTGCCAAGCCACGGGCGCTCGATGGACGTCGGCGTGGATAGCTGGGGATACGCCCCTGTCCGCGCCGACGACGTGATCGCGCGCATGATAGAGTGGAACTCGGACTTCGAGACCTATGCGCCTGAACGCAAGGAGATCATCGACTGCGCGGAAAACAACATGCCTCCCGGCTTCTACCTTCCGGAGCTCCGAGAGGATCCGGCATACGAGGCGCTCGTCGTCCGGCGCTGACCAACCGAGTGGGCGAGAACAGGAACGAACAATGAGTGCAGAAGCGTCCTTCTACGTGAAAGGCATCATCTGGGATCCCCCGGTCGGAGACCACCTGCCGACGACCCTCAATGGTGACGCGATATCCATTCTTCCCATCGATGATTTCCAATCCATCAGCGATGCACGAGCCTCTCTCGAGGAGGTCGATGACGAGCGCTGGGACTGGGGAAGCTGGTTCCACCACGCCATCTCTTCGGGATCCCCCACGATAGGCGTACGCGATCCCGAGACATCGAAGATCGTTGGCTTCTGCTCGATCGAGAGGGATGCATTCGTTGTCGGATCCCCTTTCCCCGGCATCGTGGACCTCAATCTCGAGATCACTTCGGTCTATGTCCGCCCTGACTACCGTGGAAAGGGCTTCGCAACCACGCTGAGGAATGCCGCGACAGCCTATCTCCGCTCGATCATCGACAGCATCGCATCAATTCCGACGCAAGACATCGCAGATCTCGGGCTGGAGGGCCTATCGGTGACGGTCTCTTCGTTCCCGGAATCACAAGAGGGGCACGCCTTCGCCAATTTTCTGAGCGGAGAGGTCGAACGTCACCTGGCCGCGATTTCCGGGACGGCCTGGTTCGGTCAGGCTGTCTTTATCGACGAGACGGATCCCGAAGAAACCCCCTCGCCCGCCTGAACGCTCAAGGAGCCGTCTCCAGGCGTTTGTCGTCGGTCTCCTCATTGTCGCCATAGGCGCTGGGAATAGGCTTTCCCGTGTGGGCGCAGACGAGATCCTCGTCCTCGTAGTTCACATCCAGACCGACGATGCGCCAGCCGTCATTGTGCCGCCCGGCGATGGAATCGACGATCTGGCGGAAATTCTCGCGGGCGGCCTCGAAGCTCAGAGCCTCGCCGTCGCTGGCGATGAAGTACAGCGGATAGCCGCCGACATTCGTGAACTGGCCATGGCGAAGGGCCGCCTTCAGGTCTCCGACGGTCGCTATCTCCTGCCCAGCGCCGACATAGCGGGTGCGCAGCGGATGCGACGACCAGTTGGCTTCGCGTGTGTCGTAGAGATTGCCGTCATCGGCGACAAAGAGATGCTCTGGAAGGCTGGACATGGGGCAGGCTCCTCGTTGATCTTAAAAACCGTCCTGACATCTATCGCAGAGTTGCGCTTTTCACGAGCGAATATCGATGGCGGCTCTACATGTGGAGGCCAAGTCCCTCCCCACTCATCCAGCCACAACAGTCACTTCATATTGACGGTTATTCAGCTTCTTATACATGACCTTCCCCCCTTTCTGATCGATTAGGGCGGCAATCTGGGGCCACGATGTGATTTCGGCTTCGCCTGATAACCCCGATGGGGGGCCGTGTCGCTCGAGTGCATCGATAACCTTCGTGTATACACCTCCGTTTTCAAGAACGCCTTGGATCACCTCGTATTCAATAGCCGCGTTTTCCATTTCCACTCCCAGTTTACATTTCACAATCGAGTTCATGAGTGATGTTCGAGACGACTCCGATCAACCCACAAAATGCGAGATCTAACTTGCCGCAGTCTTCGCCCCGCACCAACCTGAATGTTCAGACACATCATCAGAGGCAGACATGGAACACAGGAAACTCATCATCATCGGATCCGGCGCAGCAGGCTGGACTGCCGCCATCTACGCAGCTCGCGCGGGCCTCAAGCCCCTGGTGATCGCCGGCATGAACCGCGGCGGCCAGATGCTGATCGCAGGCGAAGTCGAGAACTTCCCGGGCTTCGAGGAGGCCGTGGACGGCCCCGAGCTCATGGACCAGATGGAGAAGCAGGCGCTGCGCGTCGGCGCCGAGGCGGAAGACGACATCGTCAACGACATCGATGTCACCTCCCGCCCCTTCAGGATCACGGGCGAGTTCTCCGAGTGGACGGCCGACGCGGTCATCATCGCGACTGGAGCGACCGCCCGCTGGCTCGGCGTTCCCGGCGAGGAGGAATTCCAGGGGCGCGGCGTGTCTGCCTGCGCCACCTGCGACGGCTTCTTCTTCAAGGAAAAGACCGTTGCGGTCATCGGCGGCGGCAACACCGCGGCCGAGGAGGCGCTCTATCTTGCGAACATCTGCGAGACCGTCCATCTCGTGCACCGGCGCAACGACATGCGCGCGGAACGAATCCTTCAGGACAGAATTGCGCGCCAGCCGAACATCTTTTTTCATGGTGAACGCGTGGTTAAGGAAGTGCATGGCGGCACCGACAGAACCTCGGGGATAACCCACCTGACGCTGGAGTCCACCGTTGACGGGAAGACCGAATCGCTTGAAGTTGACGGCCTGTTTGTAGCGATCGGGCATGATCCGGCAACGAAGCCTTTTGTCGGTAAAATCGATTTGGATTCAAACGGTTACATCTCGACGCAGAACGGCGGCGTTCGCACAAGCGTGCCGGGAATCTTTGCAGCGGGCGATGTCGCGGATCCGCACTACCGCCAGGCGGTCACCGCGGCTGGATTCGGATGCATGGCGGCGCTCGAAGTCCAGCGCTGGCTGGCTGAAACCGCGTAAAACTGGGGCCCGGGGGTGTTGCAGGGCGCGAATTTTCGTGTAATGCAATAGTTCCCATCATTCAAACAAGGGATTCGAAATGAACAAGAACGATCTGATCGCCGCTCTGGCGGAAAAGACCGAGACCACCAAGGCAGCAGCAAAGACTCAGGTTGAAGCTGTTCTCGAACTCATCTCCGCTGCAGTCGCAGCAGACGGCCTCGTCGATCTGCCTGGCTTCGGCAAGTTCACGACCAAGGTCAACCCGGCCAAGAAGGGCCGCAACCCGGCAACCGGCGCCGAGATGGACATCGCAGCCAAGAAGGTCGCCAAGTTCGCCCCGGCCAAGGCCCTGAAGGATCGCCTGACGGTCTAATCCCGTTCCGGCACTGCCTTAAAACAGGGAGCTTCGGCTCCCTGTTTCGTTTTCCGGCCACGCCAGCGAGTCCTCTCGCGCAATTGACTTGGCGGCGGCATGTGACACGATCTATCCTTGAAAGCGTTACTCGTCTCAAGGATTCATTCATGAACCGGAAGTTCCTCCTCGGCGCCGCCATCGGCGCTCTCCTCGCCGCCACGCCGATCGTGTACTTCTCGCACAGCTCAAACGCCTTCGAGATCGATTCCGACAATTCATCGGTCGTATCCATTCCTGATGTCAGCAAGGGTGAAGCCCCGCTCTCCGACTATCTCTACCGCGAGGATGTCGGCGGCCCGGCCCAGACCGGACTCATGACCACAGACATCGACCTCGACAAGCAGCCGATCGTCCCTTCCGCAGCCATCGATGAGAACCGCATCCGCGAGATCGTCCGCGAGGAGATCAAGGCGAATCCTGCCATCGTCATCGACGCAATCAAGTCCGATACCGGCAGCGTGCTCGCAGCCCTCAACAGCTACCTCGAAGGCCAGCGCGTCGAGGATGAGAAGAACCGCGACGTGAAGACGCTCGCCGCAGAGCCGCGCCTCACGAAGTCCGGAGGCTACCCCTTCATCGGCAACCCGGAAGGCAAGGTCGAGCTGTTCTACTACTTCGACGTCAACTGCCACTACTGCAAGCAGCTCGAACCCGAACTCGACCGCTTCGTGGCCGACAATCCCGACGTGAAGGTCATTCACCGCGAAATGCCGATCCTTGCCGACTCCAGCCGCTATGGCGCGGAGCTGTCGGGCCTGCTGTTCGCGAAGTACCCCGAAAAGTACGCCGAACTGCACCACCTTCTGATGTCGCTCAAGCCCGGCATGACGCCCGACGACATCGACGCCGCCCTGAACAGCATCCTCGGCCTCGAGAAGGCTGCACCGATCATCGCCGCGGCCCGCAACCCGAAGGCCAGTGAAGAAGCGCAGGCCGTCGCCGAGCGCGTCGCCGAAAGCCTCGCGGCAGCCACAGAGGCAGGTGTGACCGGCACGCCGTTCATCATGGTGAAGGACAGCGGCCTCATCCTGCGCGGTGCCGCGGCCGACTCCTACGCCCAGTTCCAGAGCATGGCCGCCAAGGCCCGTGCCAAGCATGCGGAGAAGGCGGCCAACTAACGGCCGCCAGCATCCAGAGTGACGATCGAGCGGTTCCGACTTCAGGGATTCAAGAGCTTCGCCGAACAGACGGAGGTCGTGATCGGCCGCGGCATGACGGGCATTGTCGGCCCGAACGGCTGCGGCAAGTCGAACCTGATCGAGGCCCTGCGCTGGGGCGTCGGCGAAACCTCGTCCAAGTCCATGCGCGCCGAGAACGGCATGGAGGATCTGATCTTCGCCGGAACGCAGCCGCTCAACGGCCGCCCCGGCAGACCTCCCCGGAACTCCGCCGAAGTCGTCGTCACGATGGACAACAGCGCCCGCCACGCTCCGGCCGAGTTCAACAGCGCCGACACCCTGGATATATCCCGTCGCATGGAACGCGGCGACGGCAGCTCGTACCGCATCAACGGCAAGCCCGCCCTCGCAAGGGACGTACAGGTCCTGTTCAAGGATGCGGGCTTTGGCGCGAAGTCATCGGCCATCGTGAGCCAGGGCAAGGTGGCTTCGATCATCAACGCGAAACCCTCCGAGCGCCGATCGATCCTCGACGAAGCGGCAGGAACCGCCGGACTTGCGACGCGCCGGCACGAGGCCGACATGCGACTGCGCGGCACCGAGCAGAATCTTGAGCGTGCCGAGGCTCTTGAGAAGGGCCTGTCCGACCAGCTCGGCTCCCTCCGCAAGCAGGCGCGGCAGGCCGCACGGCGGCGCGAGATCGATGGCCTTGTCCGCAAGGCGGAGGCCACCGCATTCCTGGTGAGATGGCGCGCGGCGGCGGCGAGGATTGCCGGATCCACGCAGGCCCACGAGGCGAACGAGAGCGTCATCAAGGACATGATGATCGCCCTTCGCTCTTCAGCCGCAAGCCTCGCCGAGGTCGAATCGATGTCCGCGCCGCTGACCAAGGCGCGCAGCGACGCCGAGACGGCGCTGGCTCTGGCGCGCGTCTCGGTTGACACCGTCCGCCGGGAGGCGAATGCGGCAAGAAGTGCGCTCCAGTCCGCACAGAAGAATGCCGCCCGGACAGATGCAGACCTGGAGAGGGAGCGAGCTGTTCTCGCCGAATCCGACGGCGAATACGAAGATCTCAAGGATCAGCTCTCCATGGCCGAAGAGGACAGGCAGTATGACGCCGTCCTGATCGAGGAGGCCGCCGCCGTCGCAGAGGAGGCAAGAACCGTTCTCGATGAGGCCGCCGCATCCCTGGAAGCCGGAAATGCGGAGCACGTCAGGGCCATCACGGAGAGAAAGGCCCTCTCGGAGCGGCTGGCGCGCGACGCAGAGCACGAGCGGACGCTTGCGCTGCGACTTTCCCAGACACGCGAACGCGTCCAGTCCGTCGCCCGGAGCCTGTCGGATCTTCCCAAGCCATCCACCGAGATCGCGGAGACGGCTTCTCGGGTCGCCGGACTGGTGATCGAGATCGAAGGCGCGGAGACACATCGTGCAGCGGCGAGAGACGCCGAAGCCGAGTGCCGCGCCGCCAGCGACCTCGCACGCAGCCGTTCGAAGCTCCTGGAGAGCGAAGCGAAGACTTTGCGGTCATCGGTCGGCGAGAACCAGCTATCGTCGCTCCTTGAGGCCGAGGAAGGCCTTGAGGACGCATTGGCGATCACGCTGGGCGATGGTGCGAGCGCCCTGGTCGGCGCCGAAGGCGACAGATGGTGGGGTGGCTCCGACGCGAGGGCAACGCCTCCGGCAGGAACCACTCCGCTGGCGCATCACGTGACTGTTCCGTCCGAACTCCTGGCCGTCGTCTCCGGCGTGGGAATCGCGGCCGACCACGCTTCAGCCGACCGGATATCCGCGACCCTGGAACCAGGCCAGGCGGTTGTCACGAGAGATGGCCACATCTGGCGATGGGATGGCTTCCGGTCGAGCACGAGCGGCGCGGCGGCGGAAGAGATCCGCCGCGCACAGCGGCTCCGCGCTCTGGAGGCCGAGGCGAGCGAAGCCGGAAAGGCCGTCGAGCAGACGCTTGCAGAACTCGAAGCGACCCGGAAGACCCTCGACGAGGCCACGCGCCGGGAAAAGGAACTGCGCGAAGCCGAGAAGGCGGCCCGAGCGCAGCTCGATGCCTTCCGCAAGGCCGAGGAAGACAGCATCCGCCGCCGCGCCGAACTGGAGGCGCAGCTCGAGTCAGCAAGGGAGAACGAACTCACTCTCGCAGCCGAGGCCGAGGCGGCCGCCGCGCGCAGGGAGGAATCCGAGGAGGCCATCCGGACGCTCCCCCGGCAGGATCTTGCCGAAGCCACGCTCGCGGCCCTCAGGAACAGCCACGCCGCCGCGGCCAGGACCTATGAGGCCGAACGCGGCAAGCTCGAGAAGGCGCGCCGCGAGGCGGACACGCGCAACGTGCTGATCCAGAGCATCCGCCAGAAGATCATGGAATTCGACAAGCGCCTCGCGGCCTCTCGGTCGATGGTCGCCGAATTCATACGGCGGGCCGCCGAGATCGCCGACGAGATCAGGACACATGAGGAGAACGTCGCGATCGCCCCCGAACAGGAGGCCGAAGCGCTGGAGGCACTCGAGGAAGCTACGATCGCCCATGAGTCTGCCGTCGATGCAGCAAGGGACAGCGAGAGCAGGCTGGCCGACCTGCGCGTTTCGACACGGACCCAAGAACTGCAGCTCGCCGAACGTCGCGAGCATCGCGCCACGATCCTGGCCGAGATGAAGGCCTTCGGAGAGGCGGCGTCGGAACTTGCCCGAGAGGTGCAGGACAGGCTCGGATGCACCGGGGATGGCCTGTCGGAGATCGCAGGGATCGAGCACGACACGGAACTGCCAGACCTCGAGGCCTGCGAGGCCCGCGTGCAGCGCCTGCATCACGAACGGAACGGAATGGGGATCGTCAATCTCCTGGCCGACGAGCAGCTCAAGGAAGTCGAGACGAAGCTCGGAGATGCCAGCAAGGTTCGCGACGAGCTGCGCGAGGCGATACGCCGTCTCCGCGACAGCATCGCCAAGTTCGATCGCGAACGCAGGGAGCGCCTCACCGAATCCTTCGCGCAGCTCGACACCAACTTCCAGGATCTCTTCGCGCGTCTCTTCCACGGAGGACAGGCCTACCTGAAGCTATCCGGATCCGACGACATCCTCGAGGCCGGGCTGGAAATCTATGCGGCGCCGCCAGGCAAGAAGATGCAGAGCATGTCGCTCCTTTCGGGCGGGGAACAGGCGCTGACGGCGCTGGCGATGATCTTCGCCGCATTCCTGATACGCCCCGCCCCGGTCTGCGTTCTGGACGAGGTGGACGCGGCCCTCGACGACGCGAACGTCGACCGGATGTGCGCGCTGGTCACGGACATGGCGAAGGAAACCACGCGCTTCCTGGTCATCACCCACCGCGCCCTTACGATGGCCAGATGCGACAGGCTCTATGGCGTGACGATGGCGGAGCGCGGTGTCAGCCGTCTCACATCGCTGAACATGGACGAGGCCGTCGCCTTCGTCGAATCCTTCGACCCCTCTTCCTCCAAGGATTGACCCGAAAGGATCCACCGTCCAACCTAGGTATCAAGCAAGAAAAAATCCTGGGGGCCACTGTGATCTACGACGCATTCAATTCCATCTCCGACACGATCGGGTCCATGTGGGAATCCTCTGGAAGTCCGACGGTGCATGCAGCGTTCATCGCGGGCATCGTGTTCTGGTTCGTCATCGAGCGCCTCATCGGCATCATCGCAACGCCGATCATCAAGGCCGCATCGATCGCAGTCGTCCTCCTGCTTGTCTTCTTCGGCATCTCGATCCTCGACAGCTTGGGAACCTATTCCGAAGGCGACAGGCCGGCGGTCACGATCGAGGAAGGCAACAGGCAGATCCTGAAGGACGCACTGGAATGAGCACTCACGAACGCGACCAGCAGAAGCGCCGGAGCGGAGCCGGCTGCATGATCCTCTGCCGACGCACGGGACGCTTCCTCATGTGCTTCCGCGGCGCCCGCTCTCCGGTGCCCCACACATGGTCCGTCTGGGGCGGGAGGGCCGAATACGACGAGACCCCCGAGGAGACCGCCCGTCGCGAGGTCTTCGAGGAGACAGGCCTGCGCATCGATGGCGACCTGGAGCACATCCACCATCAGGACACCTATGGCTTCCTCTACGACACGTTCCTTGCGGTCGTCGAGACCGAGTTCGTGCCGTTCCTGACCCCGGAAGCCGACGGCTTTGCATGGGTGCCGCTGGAGGATGTGCCACGCCCTCGCCACGACGGCCTCCAGGATCTCCTGACAAACCGCCTCGCCGCATCCCGCCTCGAACGCGGCGTCGAGCGCATCAGCGGCCGCCCTTGCGACCTGCGTGCATCCGCTGGATGATACTCGCCAAAGAGGATCATTTCATGCTTGCTGGCCTTCACGACACAACCGGACACTCCTTCTCCAATCCGCGGAGGCGCGGCGAATGGATCGAGCTGCTCAACGGCATCCAGACCTTCATCGACGAGCGCGGACTACAGGAGGAGATACTCTTCCATGGCACGACGATCGCGAAGGCGAGATCCATCCTGAAACATGGCATGCGCCCGACCGACGCCTTCGAACTGTACGATGGCGAGGAGATGTCGGCCGCGGGCAGCTACTGGGGATCCATCCGCACCGCCGCCTGGTATGCAGAGGATTCGTCCATCCACAGGAAGGGAGGCCGCGCGGTCATCATCGCGTGTCCGACATCCTTTCTCCAGATCTACTCGACCCTATCCGCCGACGTCCCCTCCAGGGACTTCCCCGTGCCCGGCCTGACGATGCTCGAAGACCCCGAAACCGCGGCCCGCTGGGGCGACGGCGTGCATCGCACATGGCGGGAGAGCCTTGCGGATCTGGGAGCCGTCACCGCACTTCACGACTACGACCTGTCACTGGATCTCGCCTTGATCGTGGACGAAGTCGAATCCTTGGAACGAATCCTTCCTGACAAGCGTTTTTCTGCTTGACCGGGTTTTTGAATCCTTGCTAGACGATGGTCAACGCAAATCAGGAACCGCTTTACATGTCAGGATTCGAAGTCACTCTCGAGGATCACGGCCTCTTCCTCGTCCCGGCGATGCACGCTTACGACACCGACCGCAAGATAGCCTATGACTCCGACCATCCTCGCCGCCCGTGGATCATCATGCAGATGGATCCGGCGACATGCCGCTGGGAACGTACCGACGCCTTCACCAACCTCGACGAAGCGCTGAATTTCGCCGTTTCCGAAGCCTCCGGCCTCGCCCGTCCGAACTTTCGCGTTAAACTTCCCTGCGGGCAGCGCTTCTCGCGCCCCGGACAGGTTCCGGCAGAGGCCGTGCTCTCGGCCCTCGGCTGGGTCTTCGTGACACACCTCATCGGCTTCTCGCACTTCAACTCCGCAACTGCCTGCTCCGAGCACCGTGCCCGCAGGCACTTCGTCGAACTGGTTCAGGACAGCCCTTCGGTTGTCGTGGGCGAAGTCACGGCATGCGACGATGGCGAAAACCGCTTCTGGATCGCCGACCTCCGAATTCCATTTGATGGTTTCATCCGCCGCGAGGATATTGAAACGGAGAAGAACATCTCCTTCGCTTCGGAGCGCATCCCGCTCGTTGAAGGATTCGATTGCATGATCGCAGTCGGTGGCGAGGCAAGATCCGCGGATCTCATCTCACTGGCCGATCATGTCGCCGCAAGGCAGATGAAGGCAGCCTGATCCGCCCAACGGAGGCGGTGCAGACCAGAGACGAGGAACTAGGACCAATGGAAAGCAGTGCAGTCGGACAGGAAGCGCCGGGAGGCGTATCCTTCGAGGGAACGGACTCGCTCGTTTCCGACAACGACAATGTGTCGTCCATCGCGGCGGTTCGCCGTGCCCGGGCGGTCGATGACGCCGTCAAGGCCTACTTCGACGCCCTCTTCATGGAAGACGTTCCAAATGAATTGGAACAGCTCGTGATCGGGCTACGCTGATCTCCAGCGACACGGCATACAAGCAGAAGGGGCGGCACCAATGGTCCGCCCCTTCTGCGTTCGGCCATATCGGCTGACGCTACGAGCAGAATCCCGCGGCCATGTCGGCGCCGCCGACGGTGTTGAGGATGAAGCAGGTCGACATCTTGGCATTGGCCATCAGCACACCGGCGACGATGTAGACCATTGCCATTCCCAATGATGCTTGGTTTCGCTGTTCCGCAATTCCCTTTATCATGAAGATACCGCGAACAAACGACCAAGCACCGAAGAAGGTGAGGATGACAAAAGCGTGTCCGATGAGTTCGCTGTATTTCTTGACAATCTCTAGGGAGGATCCCGACGTATAGGTGAGCAGCTTGCTGCCCGCTCCCGTGAGGCCACTTTCTCCGATCGTCCCGTCAGTTCCGAACAGCGTCTTCGACGCGAGGCCAAACGCCAATGGGGCGTTCATGAGCAATATCGCGGAAAAAATCTTAGTTACAGCACCTCTACCATGATTCGATTGGCCAGCCTCCGACGATCTTGCCAACTCTAGGATTTGGTTTGCGAAGATCACCAAGCCAACAATAAACACGGCAGCAAATATTGCGTAGACCGCGATCGGAATAACGTTCGTGGCAATGTTTTGCGCCATACAGGCGGCCGGGGTGGCCGATGTCAGGCAGTTCTCGACAGCCCCCACTGAAGAAAGGCTTCCGTTGATCGATGTCAACCAACCATCCAGAGACATCCCACCTTCGTTGTAGTCTAACCCGGAGCCGTCCAAGGTACCGCCGCCCCTTGCAGCACCAAGTAATGATCGCATTCCCAATCCAGCAGCATCTGGCAAAGCGATCAAAAACGCTGCACCGATCATATTCCCGAGTGCGGGCACAATATTAGGAACCTGATGTCCTCGTTGGTCATCACCCACTTGAGCCAGCTTCAACAGCCCTCTGAAGAAGACATAGAAACCGAGCAATGTGGATCCTACCGCGACCAACATGAAGAACGGATTCCACATCTCGGACAGCATGGCGCTTATGCGATCGCCAACTGTGGACTCTGCCGCAAACGCAAAAGACGGCGCCAGCATCGCAGTCATGAAGATCATCGATTTCGCAAGGATTCGCATCAGGATACTGCCCTCAAAAAGAAAAGGAGGGCGGAAAGCCGCCCTCCGCATTCGCAAATCCTCAGAAGGATGCGCCGCCCTGGACCGACATCGAGCCCGGGTCGCCGAGCGAGAAGGTGTTGGTCATGATCGCGGCAACGGTCGGGATTGCCACGAGGCCCGCGCCGACGGCGATGCGCCATGCACCGGCGCTGTACTTCGTCTGCGGGTTTTCGGAGGCTTCCTTCAGTTTGAAGAAGCCAAGTCCGAACATGAAGATGCCACCGAGAGCGAAACCGGCGAGAACCAGCTTGCCGACGTTGGTCGTCTGGTCGAAGACGCTCTTCGCAACGGTGCCAACGTTGTTGGCGGCGTTCGCCTCGCCGGCGACGCCAAGAGCAGCAACCGTGGAAGCTGCGGCGAGAGCGTATGGAATGTCACGGATCTTTGTGATCAGCTTGCGCATGGGAACCCCTCCTTGCTAAGGATTCGACCATCGAATCCTTGAAACCGTTGTTTCGGTTTTCTTAATGATTGCCCGCGCTATTGAGCAAAACAAGGATTTCTGCGGTAATTGAAATGTGCGGTTTCTCAATGATTCCAAATTGTTAAGCTCTATCGAGGTTTGTCAACGGAGTTGAAGGTCATGTCTCAGGCGAAAAACGTATGGCCATCGGCGGAATCCGCCGTAGCGGCCTTGCTGCTAGGCGACCTCTACGCCAACGCACGGCTTCACTTCATATCGCGAATTCTTGCAGGAGCCTTCGTATCGGCCGCCATCCTGATGATTGGCGTGTACGCGCTGCTTGATCGTCCGGCTCAGTTCCGGTATGTCCTGACCGACACCACGGGCGTCGTGATACCGCAGACCCCGCTGGCCCAACCAAACCACGACGACAAGTTCGTCATCGACTGGGCGCTCGATGCGGTCACACGGCTCTACACCTTCGACTACGACAACTACCGGCTCCAGTTCCAAGACGCCAAGAAGAACCTCACGGTGTCCGGCTGGGACAGCTTTGAAAGGGCCATGGACGCTTCGGGCAACTTCAACGCCGTCACAGGCTACCAGTACGTGACGACCGCAGCCCCCACCGGCCCCGGCAGGATCACGAAGACTGGCGCGATATCCCTTCCGGTCGCCCCCGGATTTCTCTCGCCAGTGATGGAAACCCGCTACGCGTGGAAGGTCGAGTTCCCGATGGTCATCTCCTACCGCTCATCGAGGGTCGGCAAGGATGGCAAGCCGCTCCTGACCGAACAGAACCTCACGATGTCGGCGACGGTCATCCGGGTGCCCGAATACGTGAACCCGACCGGACTCGGCATCAGGGCGATCGTGGCGGAGTGATGATGAGCATCGTCCGCGACGAGGCCGAGCTGCAGATCGAGGCGCTTGTCTTCGCGTCGCCAAGACCGCAGCCGCTTGACCGCATCCGGTCGGTTCTCGGCGCCGAGCGCACGGACAACGCCGTGGAACGGCTGGCGGAGTGGTGGAGCGGACGGGGGATGTCGCTGCTCCAGAAGGACGGGCACATCTCGCTCATCCCGTCCCGCGACGCCGTCCAGCTTCTTGCGGCGGCGGACAGCCGCAACAGGAGAAGACTGACCGAAGCGGCCGTGGAAACCCTCTCCTACATCGCGTTCAGCCAGCCAGTCACCATACCCGACATCGAAAAGGCGCGCGGCGTGGCGCTGTCGAAGGGCCTGATAGACTCCCTGCTAGACGCTGGGTATGTCAGGGCCTCGCTGAGGAAGACAAACTCCGGCAGAGCCGTCATGTATGTGACGACCGACCTCTTCCTCGAGCATTACGGCCTCGGATCCCTTGCCGACCTGCCCACTCCGGACGAGATGGAGGACTTCGGCCGCCCTCCGGTCGATCCTCAGACCGAGAACGACGTCCCGCAGCCGCAGGACGACGAAGCGTTGGGGTTGGAGATGACGAACTTCTCCTCCGCCAGCGTCGACTTCCAGTCAACCTGAGCACCATCGAGCAGCACGCCCGAAACGCCGTCGATCGCAACGGCCGGAACGCCATCGCCGATATCGATGAAGGCGTCGTCACCGAGCTTCTGCGTGTCCATGCCGATGTTGTAGGAAAAGCCCTTGCATCCACCTCCCTCGACCGCGACGCGGAAGAACACGTCGGCACGGCCGTCGGCGGCGATGAATTCCCGGATCTTGGCTCCTGCGGCCTCTGTGATCGTGACAGCCATTGATAGGACTCCCGTTTGATTGCCATATGGACACACAGTACATCCGCGGCCGTCGGTCTTCCAGCGGCACCTTTCTAAGAATCGAATCCTTCGCAGAAAACTCTTGTATCCCTGCGGGCATGCGCTGTAATGGCTGGGACATCACCGAAAAGGATTCAACATGTTCCTGATCACCAAGGACGAGATCGCCGCGGGCTGCACGAAGGTCCGCTACCAACCGGAGCTCGACGCTCCGGCCTATGCGGATGACGACGCCTATGAAGCCAAGGGCGGATCCGCGAAGGACATTACCGCGCCAGCCACGCCGATCGACGTCGCAGAGGCCTTCAAGGACATCTACGACCCGGAAATTCCGGTCAATATCTACGATCTCGGCCTCATCTACGACATCAACGTCGCCCCGTCGGGCGACGCCGTCATTCTGATGACGCTCACCGCACCGAACTGCCCGGCGGCCGGAATCCTCCCAAAGGAGGTCGCCGACTGCGCGGCCGGCGTTCCCGGGGTGGCGCGCGTAGGTGTTAAGCTGACGTTCGACACGCCATGGAACCCGGACATGATGAGCGAGATCGCCGAAGTCGAACTGGGCCTCTGAGGAGAGAAACATGCATGAAATCCTGAAGATCACCGACAGCGCCGTCTCCCGCATCCGCGCCATCCGCGCGGGCAAGGAGGACAAAGCCCTGCGCCTGTCCGTGTCGGAAGCCGGCTGCGCAGGCAAGCAGTATGACTTCGACTTTGCAGACGCACCCGGCCCGCACGACGAGAAGATCGAGAAGGACGGCGAGACAATCTACGTGGATCCGATGTCGCTGATCTACATCGTCGGCACCGAGATCGACTGGGTCGAGAACGGCTTCGAGCGCAAGTTCGCATTCAACAATCCCAACCAGACGGGCGAGTGCGGCTGCGGCCAGTCCTTCTACACGGGTTGATTCCCAACTGGACTCTTGCGGCATGCCTCGTCAGATTCCCATGCAAATGAAGGGATACCCATGACCGCTCTTTCCGACTTCCTTCGCCGCAATCGGCTCGATGACACCTTCCTTCGCAGGCTTGGATACGCAGTAGCCGTCGGATCGGTCACCGTCGGCATCGTCGCAGCAGCCGCGCTGGGTTCGGCCAACGAAACGACCGCACCCTCCACGGCTTCCGGAACAGAGATTGCCGAAGAACTGACCCCGCATGTCGACCGCACAGCCGACCGACTAGAGGACATGAAGGCGATACACAGAGCCCTGCGCGACGACCCTGCACTGATGATGCCCGGCCGCAGCGCGACCGGAAAGCTAATCAGCATAGCCAACGCACTCTATGCGAACACGCCGCATCCCGAACTCGCGAAATCCGACATTACGCGCTTCAGGTCGGACTTCCGCATAGCAGACCATTCGACGGCTGCCGACGCGGTTGCCGCCGTGAACGCGCAGAAGCTCAAGCTGGCAGAAGCGACACGTGCGCTCAACGGAGTGGTCAAGGCGCTCGGAAACGGATCGCGCCTGCATGAGGCGGTGGAGCGCTTCGACACAGCCGTTTCTCGGATGGATACTCAGTCAGTCGGATCGATCCGACTTTCGCTCGATCAACTTCGCGCTGATGACGGCGCGATCCATAACATCCGCTAGAACCACTCATCGATCCAATATCTTGGATTTTCGCTGTTCAATGGGACGTTTGAGCATTGTGATGAGCTGCCCTCGGAACACTCGGGGGGATTGCCTGCGCACCGCGAAGACGGCACCCTGCATTGGTCGTCTCCTGGAAGGTGGCCAGACAGCGATTGCATCAGCGGCAATCTTATCGGCGCACGGGCATCCAGTTGGCCGCTAATCCGGCTGTCCAAATTGGACAATCAACAAATCCTTGATGGGAAACGGGCGTGGCGATGATCTGAAGGTGGAAATTCACCAACAGGAGCGATGCCCATGAGCGGGAATGAAATGCAGCGGGGATATGACGACACCAACTATCTGACCGAGATGGCCACTGGCCTCGTCTCCCGCAGATACGCCTCGGTCGATGAGGCCGCCAAGGCCGTGCTTCGCGAGGATGCCGGATCCAATGTCGACCGCCTGCGACGCAAGTTCAGGGAGCAGGGCTGGTACGACAAAGGACTCGCCGCACATGTGGAGGCGGAGATCGCGAGCCGGGGGCTGATCGCCGAACCTGGCTACCACAGGACCGCACGGCAGATCATTCGAACCGTGACGACGCCCTTCGAGAGCCTTCGGCGCTTCAAGACCGCCGCTGCCCCCATGTCGGCGATCCGTCCGAAGACCTCCCTGATGGCATTCAGCCTCGCCACGACCATCCTGTTCGCCGCTGCGGCATCCGGCATCGTCGGCATGTCGACCGTTCTTCTGATCGCGGTTTTCTGCTGCGTCGCCATCCTCGTCGCATGGGCGGACAGGACATCGGAAACCGTCACCGCCTGGACGGCTGGAATCCACCTCTGCAGCCTCGGCGTTCTCACGGCATCCCTCGTCGCCGTATTCGGCTATTCCGACGCCGCGCCGGAATTCACGATGGGATCGCCCCAGGGGGCGCTCGCGACATCCATCGGCCTCACCATCATGGGCGTCTATGCCACGAGCTTCATTGGAACCCGGACGCGCCTCACAGGAACGCGCAAGACGCTCGAGATGGGTCTCCTTATCGCGGCGCTCAGCGTCCTCAGCCAGTCCGGCACGGCGATCCTCGTCCACGATGGCTTCGCCTCCACCGCACACGCAGCGACCATCGCGCTGGCCACCCGATAAGCAATCCGAAAATCGAAACCCGCCGCGATCCCCGGCGCAGCGACGCTGCCCGGCAATGGAATCGCGCATCCGGAGGAACACGACATGACCCTGTGCGGAAGCGCAAGAACACTGACGATAGCGACTGTCATCATGGCCGCCGCCATAGCCGCATACGCCAGCTACAAGGAGCGCGTGACATTCGCTGAAATCGTCGCGGACGCCTATTCGATCCCGTTCACCCTGTCGTGCGCAGCCGACGGAAGCCTTGACGGACGGCAGGCCGGCAACTGCTTCGAGAAGAACGGATATCGGTTCATCCGCGAAGGCCTTGGGACAATCATCGCGCGGACCAACCCCGACGGATCCACGTCGATCGTCTACCGGAAGGATATTGCCGACGATGGCGGTTCGCTCAGCCAACTGAAAGCGGCGCGCAATGCACTCGCCCGATAGCTCACCCATCAGCCCAAAGGAAAGCCAATGCCGAACAACTTCGAAGCCATATCCGTCCTGTCCGTCGGAGCCATCATCATCTTCTCCGTCATGGCATGGTTCGCGGCCACGGCCGATCATCGGCGCTATGATGAACTGGTCGAGAAGACGCGGTCCATGCCGTTCACCATGTCGTGCGCACCCGACGGCTCGGTTCTTCCGGATCACGGTAGAAACTGCATGGAGGTGCCGGGATATCGGCTCTTCCGCGACGGCCTCGGCGCCGCCATCGCCAAGGTCGCCAGCGATGGCACTACTACGGTCGTCTTTCGCAGGGGTACTCCCGGTGACATCGACACCGACATGGAACTGTACGAGGCCTACAAGGCCATCGTGTACAATGAAGGATGAGACGCGCGTCTTTGCCACTTGCGAAGGCCGCTGGCATCAGTAGATCTCGATCAGGCAGCCAAAGGAGCCACTCGATGATTCATGCAACACTTCGATCAGATGACGGCTTCGCATCCGTGTCCTTCGACGCCACGCCTTGGTTCGAACAGGCCTCGGACAAGGATATCGTCAACCTTTCGCAGTGCGGATGGGGCGGCGATTACCCGGCAGACGAGGTTAGCCAGTTTTTCTCCGGCGGAGTGACCGGGCAAGTGTTCGACTATCTGGACACGCACCCACTGCGGGAGACAAACGATGCGATCGGCCACGAGACCCATATCGATGCCGACGAGGCCATCGAATGGATCATTGAAAACCGCCCCGATGTCGCCAGCTCTCTCGGCGGCACGTGGTCTCCCAGCCGCTGAATTCATAGGAGCGACCACAATGCAATACAGATCCCAGCCCGAAGGATGGCCGCCGCACCACGAGGACGGCCATCTTCAGTGGTCGTTCCCGTCTGGCTGCTGGTCGGGCGAGAAATACGGCGAGGACATGATCAAGGTCACCCTCGACGTCGAGGGGCGCGAGTGGTGGGCCTACACTGAGATGGATCAATGCGTGAAGCGCGACCTCGATGACAGCGACATCGAGGAGATCCGCAAGGAATGCGGCCTGGACGCGTGGGTCACCCACCACTATCCCGACTACTTCAAGGACGCCGCGCCGAATCCCTGAGCATCGTTGTCGAAGCGCATCCGCTTTGGGATTCGGTCTTGATGCGCGGCTGCCCCGCCAATATCCTCGCCTCATAGATACTGCGGCCTCCACAAGCTCCCGAAAGGTCTTCATGCCCAGCAACGGCTTCTTCTCATTGCATCAGTCGGAGAAACACGACACGGCCTACTTCGAGGTCTTTGATCTCGGCGAGCAGAGATTCGTTATTGGTCGCACGATCAACCCCGATTCAAACATGGGCGAATTCTTCATGATGGCGCGGGCGAAGAACCTGGGGAGAAAGGCCGCGGCCAGCGACTGCTCAGCGGATGCACTCGAAATCATCAGAAGCTCGCCAGAGGATGAGCCATACTTCTGGTACGAGGATGAGGCGAGGGAGTTGGAGCTGAACGACAAGGTCTCTCAAGCCCTTCTGACATCGCTCCTGGATGCGGACGCGTTCAGGTCTTCAATGACGTTCTGCAGGATCATGAAGATCTCCGGGTCGGACGCGGTCTTCCACGGCTTCAATGATCGCTGGAGGCCAGCAGCGGCACCGACCGAGGAGATGATTCTTCAGGCTGCAAAGGAGATGGAGGAGTCTTTCATGGAGCAATATGGCGACTATCACGCCGATGACCTTCTCAGGATCCGGTCGGAAGTCTCTCAGGCACGACCAGGCAGATAAGCACCAGCGCCATCAGGGCGCTTCGCCAAAGCCAGCGGGCGCTCGGAAACCTTGATCGTCTTTGCTCGGGGCCCAGGTGAATTCCCGATCAGTCTGTGGTAGGTATCGCCCCTACACGCACGAGGAATCATGGCAGATCTGTTCGACGACCTTCCCGCCGGAAAGCCGAAGGCATCAAAATCGGCGAAAACCGCCCCCGCACCCACTCCGGCATCGGACTCCCAGCCCGCTCCACCCATGAAGGAGGCATCCGAGTACGGCGCATCATCGATCCGCGTCCTCGAGGGCCTGGAACCCGTGCGCATGCGTCCCGGCATGTACATCGGCGGCACCGACATCAAGGCGATGCACCACCTGTTCGCCGAAGTCCTCGACAACTCTATGGACGAGGCGGTGGCAGGGCATGCCACCTTCATCGAGGTCTCGCTTGGAGCCGACGGCTACATCACGGTGACGGATAACGGCCGCGGCATCCCGGTCGACGAGCACCCGCAGTATCCGGGCAAGTCCGCCCTCGAGATCATTATGACCAAGCTGCACTCGGGCGGCAAATTCAACGGCGACGCCTATGAGGCCTCCGGCGGTCTGCACGGCGTCGGGGTCTCGGTGGTGAACGCGCTCTCGGACGACCTGACCGTGGAGGTCGCCAAGGGCAAGATGCTCTATCGGCAGTCCTTCTCCCGCGGCGAGGTTCTTGGCCCGGTCGAGAAGCTCGGAGCCGTCCAGAACCGCCGCGGAACGACCGTCCGGTTTCATCCGGATCCGCAGATCTTCAAGGGTCACATGCACTTCGAACCCGCACGCGTCTTCCGCATGGCGCGCTCGAAGGCCTACCTCTACGCCGGGGTGGAGATCCGCTGGAAGTGCGACCCCTCACTGGTGGCTGGCGGCGACCCCACTCCGCACGAAGCCGTCCTGCACTTCCCCGCAGGCCTCGGCGACTATCTCAAGGAGCAGCTCGGTCACGAGCATCTCGTCACGCGGCATATGTTCGTGGGATCCTCCGGCAAGGCGGCCAAGCACGGCACCGTGGAATGGGCAGTCGCATGGTATGGCGGCGACCAGATGGTCAGCACCTACGTCAACACCATCCCCACGCCCGAGGGCGGCACCCACGAGGCGGGCCTGCGTAACGTCCTGACCAAGGGCATCCGCGCTTTCGGTGATCGCATCGGCAACAAGAAGATCGCTCAGGCGACGACCGACGACGTCATGACCTCGATCGCCGCGATGCTGGCTGTCTACATCCGGGAACCCGAGTTCGTCGGCCAGACAAAGGACCGCCTGGCGACCACGGAGGCCACGAGAATCGTCGAGAAGGCGATGTCCGACAGCTTCGACCACTGGCTGGCCGGAAACCCCCAGGATGCCGCCAAGCTCGTCGACTGGATCGTTGAGAGGATGGAGGAGCGCCTCCGCCGCAAGAAGGAGAAGGATGTCTCCCGCAAGACTGCCGTGAAGAAGCTCCGGCTTCCGGGCAAGCTCGCCGACTGCTCTCAGAACAACGCCGACGGCACCGAACTCTTCATCGTCGAAGGGGACTCGGCAGGCGGATCGGCCAAGCAGGCTCGGGATCGCAAGACACAGGCCATCCTGCCGCTCCGAGGCAAGATCCTGAACGTGGCGAGCGCCGGCCGCGAGAAGCTCGGCGCGAACCAGCAGCTCTCCGATCTCGTCACCGCGCTCGGCTGCGGCACCCGCTCGAAGTACCGCGAGGATGATCTCCGCTACGAGCGCATCATCGTCATGACCGACGCCGATGTCGATGGCGCGCACATCGCCTCGCTGCTCATCACCTTCTTCTATCAGGAGATGCCAACCTTGGTGCGCGAGGGGCACCTGTTCCTGGCGGTGCCGCCGCTCTACAAGATCACGCAGGGAGCGAAGTCAATGTACGCCCGCGACGACGCTCACCGGGCCGAACTCATGCAGAAGGAATTCAAGGGCAAGGCGAAGGTGGAGATCAGCCGCTTCAAGGGCCTTGGCGAGATGCTGCCAGCCCAGCTCAAGGAGACGACGATGGATCCGTCGAAGCGCACATTGCTTCGCGTCATCATCGACGAGGCCGACCCGGCGGGCACGAGCGATGCAGTCGACGCGCTGATGGGAACGAAGCCAGAGGCCCGCTTCCGCTTCATTCAGGACCGTGCGGAGTTCGCGCAGAACCTCGACATCTAGCTAGCCCGCTTGACCCGAACACCCGAATCAGCCGACTACCTGTCGCAGGGGAAGCCAACTCCTGCGAAGCTCACCGCTGCGAACAAATGGCAACGATCAGAACAATTGTGACCTCAGCTTTCCGCTGGGACGATGGTGGGCCGTCTCTACAGAAAATCTGGAGATCATGATGAAGTTCTTCACATCGGACGAGCATGCCAAGAAAGTCGCGCGCCATCTGGCCAAGGAGCTTTCCAAGGCAGGCAGAGATATCGACCACACATCCGTTCTCAACATTGTTGCCGTCATGTACGGTTTCGCCACCTGGGCCGAAAGATCAGCACTATCGAAAGGCCAGCCGCCTTCCCCGTTCGACCATGAATGCCCCCATGAGGAAGTTGCGTCGCGACGGCAACTGCATCTCGTTGCGCTGACCTCCATCGGGCTTCCGACCCTCGCTTCAGAAAAGATCGTTGATCGCATCCGGGCTACCGAGGCGAATGCTCCGGAATCAAGCAACGTCGATATTGTTTCGAACATCAACGTTGTCGGAGGCCTTGCCCTGGATGCTCTCAAGCAACGCCGATGGCGGGAGGCGGAGCAGTTCTGCATCGTTGGCCTGCAGCACTCAATCGACGACGCGAGCAGAGAAGCACTCACCACCATTCTGACAAGGACCGCCGAAGCCTTCCCACCTGCCCTCGTCAATCTCGCGCTTGCGCATGCATACGGTCAGGCGCGTCCGGCGTCTCGGAGTACCGCGATCAGGCTTCTGGACGAACTCCTGCAAGCAAGCGACCTCTCCGAGCGCGAGGAGGAAATCATCACCCTGGCGCGAAGCGACATCGAAATGGGTCGTGACGGACACGGGCCGAGAGACGCTGATGTCGCACTTCGACTGGTGAAAGGGATCGCCGACAAATACGGATCCGCAGACTCATGCTATCGGACTGCAGCAGGCCTTCAGGAGCGAAAGCAATGGGATGAGGCGGCGAAATACTATCGCCTCGGGATCGCCAGGGGACACGCAATGTCCATGATGGGCCTGTCACAACTGATCGCCATGGGCGTCATCACAGGCGACCAGAAGGATGTCGACAGTCTCACCGAGCGCGCAGCCAGACTTGGCCTTCCTCTTGCCATAGCGATGCTCGACCTCGACGAAGAGGATGACGACGACTTCTGAAGCGCAAGCATCGGCCACGGCAAACATGGCCGACGCTTGCTTCGGAGCTTGGATCATGCATTTTCGGAGGCGACAATCGGAAGAAACACCACTGGACACTGCGACAATGCGGACTCTCAACGACCTCATAAGCCTCTCTCCCCAGCTCGCCGCGGCGGGCCAGCAGGAATACGACGCATGGGCGCAGGACGAGGAAGGCAACGACGAGGAACTCGGCTCCGGCGGCATCTGCCACCTGATTGCAGACCGGATGGTCGGGATTCTCTGCGACGAGGGCTTCGATGCCGTCTCCACCCATTCCGATGGGATCGGCGAGAACCATGTCTGGGTCACCGCGCAGACTGCGCAGGGCGTGGTCACGATCGACATCCCACCGGGAGTCTACGAGACCGGCAGCGGATACACGTGGAAGAAGAGATCCGGCATCGTATTTTCGCCATCCGATGTCATCCTAGACGTGATAGACAGGGATCCTTCCCGCTTCCCCGAGTATGCGGGCTTCGAGGCGGATGAGATGGATCCATGAGCGACGACACGTTCGACTGCGACAGGAAGATGATTTCGTTAGCCGGCATCTTCATGGACGTTGCCGGCAAGCCCTTCAACGCAGACCGGGCTGCGACCCGGCTGTTGAACCGCATGATGGACGCAGGGGACTATCTGATAGTTCGCCTTCCGATCTCCCGCATCATCGCGACCCAGGAATTCGTGAACCCGGACTTCCATGAAGCGGCACAGAGGAGCCGCGGCGACGAGAACGACCTCCCATGCGTCGTCAAATACCATGGCAGGTTCTATGCAACCGACGGGCACCACAGGCTGATGGACGCCGCGTCGGTGGGCGCATCATCGACTCCTCTTCGGCTATACGATCTGGACGGAGACACCCAGTTGGACTTCCCCCTGCTCGACTGCCTCGATGACGACGATCCGGAGGAAGCCACGCTCTTCCGGCCATAGCATCCGAATCCTTCTCGCTTCTTCGTCTCAGAATCGAAGGCGGCGCAACGAATCCTTGCGGAATCTGCGGATAGATGCTTGTATGCAGCCCGAAAGCTGGCAACACCAAGGGCATTCCATGATCATCCAGGGCAAGGGAAACATCCTCGACGCGAACGTCGAAGCCGTGGTCAACACGGTGAACGAGCTCGGATACATGGGCAAAGGACTCGCGCTTGAATTCAAGAACCGCTACCCGTCCAATTTCAAGGCCTACGAAGCGGCGTGCGAGAGGGGCGAGGTCGTCGTGGGCAGGATGTTCGTGACAGAGCACATCGACATGTTCGGCCCCAGATGGCTCGTCAACTTCCCCACGAAGCGCGACTTCCGCAACGGCTCCCGGATCGAGTGGATCAAGTCGGGACTGGAAGACCTGGCGAGGGTCATCGAAGCAAGGCAGATCCGGTCGATCGCGGTTCCACCGCTCGGCTGCGGCAACGGCGGCCTGAACTGGAAAACAGTGCGGCCGCTGATCGTCGACGCGCTGGGCAGCCTTCCGGAATGCCAAGTCACCATCTTCGAGCCGGCGTGACCAACGGAACCGTCGCCACATACGCGTAGCCCAACTGACACCGCCGGGAGACCTGCCAGATGCCCACCAGGAAACCGATCACCGCAGTCCCCGCATCGTCGGGAGACCTGGAATGGCTCGATTTCGACACGCTGGCGACGGCTGGGAGTTTCATCGACGTGACCGGCGAGGAGACTTTCTCCGTAATCGACACATCTTCCGACTTGTTGCAACTTCCGCGCTGGCTGGCAGTCACCAATGACGGGCGACGTTTCGTCGCCTCGCTTCCGTGGGCCTGGAGCGAGCGACCACTCGTTGCCGACCTTGCGATCAACAAGACCACAGGCGCCCCCAGGGTCGAGGCAAGTGACCCGAGATGGACGGGGCTTCTCGAACTCGTCACCGGCGGCTTTTCGATCGGCGCTGCAGCCGTCGTGAAAGAACTGGTCGAAAGGAACGGGCTCGACGAGATCGAAAGCCCGATCGTGGCCGCCCTGGTCGGAACCATCCTTGTCCTGAGTGCCGAGAGTACCGAACGGCAGAGCTGGGACGACTGGCTCGACGACATTGCACGATCGAACACCCACATCCCCGACTGCGCCGCAGTGCTCGGCGAGCGCCATCTTCAGTGCCGCCGATACGCCGAGGGAGACGAATGGCTCCGCGAGTCCGTCTCACGTGGCCTGCCGTTCCTGTCTTCCACCTTCAGGCTCCTGTCGCTGGGGTTCGCACAGCTAGAGGACGATGCGCAGCGCAGGAGGATTTCTCGAGCGCTCGTATCGGTCGACCCGACCCAGCCCTTCACCGTTCTCGAGCTTTTCCAATCGCCCCAACCTTAGAACGCGCGCTTGATGCTCTCGCACCCATCATGAACCATTGGCTGGCATTCGGAGGATTTTGAAATGATCGGTGAAGACTACACAGGCGACCTGACGGCGCTCGAGGACATTGCAAGCGGCCCCATCGAGATCCGCGACAACTGGGTGACCTTCAACCTGGTCGACACCACTCTCACCGTCCAGATGAAGGTCTTTGCCGAAGGATCGACCTACGGGATCGGCAACGGCCGCATCAGCAAGCTTGCGATCTTCGATGACGCGGAGCGCCGACGGCTGATGAACTTCCATCAGGCCTGCGAGACGCACTACGACCGGGGTTGGGACATCAAGCCCAGAACCGTCGAAGCCCATGACCGATGCCGTCTCGTCGTCGAGACCATGGGGGCGCGCCTCAGGCTCAAGCGTCCGGCGGAGACTACGGCAACCGCAGGCCCCATCTGGGCTGCCTGAGAAGGCATTTCGACGGCAGGTGTCTCTTTCAAGCTCGAGCCGCATGATGCTCCATAAACAAATGGAGCTAACGCATGACCGACGTTTTTGAGAAACCCGAAGATCTTTCCGACTACCTGTTCCGCATCGTGGACAACGGTGGATCCAGCGCCGACCGCTACACGGTGGTCTTCAGCGACGGCAGCTACCTTACGCTGTCCGCGAACCCGAGCCATCCGCAGGGCGTTTCCCTGTCGGACGAGGGCATCGACCCGCAGGTCCTCGAGGACTGGGTGGAAGAGGGTGAAGCCGTCGAACTGGCGCTCGGAGACCTCCCAAAGCACCTCGTGGATCACATCCTCTTCAGAAACAACGAGGGCATGGAGGATTTCCTCCAGTTGGTCGAGGACAAGGATCCCAAGGTCGTGTTCGCGAACCGCGACGACGCCGAAGCAAACGAAGGCCTGTCCGACACCCTCGGGAAGGGCATCTACCTCAACAAGGACGGCCATTACATGATCAAGATGGAAGGCGGCCCCGACGACCGAGGCCCCTTTGACACGGCCCGCGAAACCCTGCTGAACACGATGCCGGATGCATACAGCCTCTCCGGCCCGGAATACCACTCCGGCGTGGACGTGATGCGGATGACCCCGGATCCGGCCGTACTCGAGGCCGTGAAAGCCCTCGAAGCTCGTCGCCAGGAGGAATGGGAAGCCGAGATCGAGCGCCGTTACTAAGGACTGGCAACATCCGAAGATGACGGGGCGTCGGCTCCGTCATCGAAGTCTTCCTCGTCATCGGCCGAAATCACGAATGGAGGGCGCTTGCGCGGCACGAAGCCCTCGATCAGCGTTTCCGAAGCCGTGGCCAGACCCCGGACATTCGACGCATACAGGCCAACCTGCCCGAGCTGCATCGGGTTCATCTCGATGACGGCCGGCTCGCCATTGATCATCGCCACGTCGATGACGGCGTGTTCCGGCGCCATGTCCGCAGCCACCCTCTCCGCAAGCGCGTGATACGCCTCGAAGTCCGGGTTCATCCGCCTGCGCGTGCTGACCGGCGTGTCGTAGGCCATCCCGACATTCTCCCTCCAGTCCAGCGGAGTGAGGGCGACCATCACAGGTGAATCCGCGACGATCCGCCGCCTGGCTACGAAGAAGCGATGCTCGCACTTCACCTCCGCCAGCGCCTGCACCATCAGAGACGGCCCTCCGTCCATGAAAGAGAAGGCCATCGGGCCAATCTCCTCATCGACGTCCGCTCCGACCGGGATCCGGCATACGAAATGCTTTATGCGGGTGGACTTCACGAATGCGCCGATCCCGCGCGCGTGAAGATCCGCCACCGCCCCTTTCAGCCCCTCGTAGGGCACGACGGAAAATTCGCGTCCACAGTTCTCAAGGAACGCGGGATCGTTCCAGTATTCCAGTTTCGATGAAACGGGCTCCTGCCCCGTGTCGAACCGACCGCCACGCCCAAACAGGATCCAGTCGTCTCCCGCAGGACTTTCGTCGGTCACGGCCGATATGCGGTCGCCGTAGTGATCCTTCAGCGCCTTCCAGAGAGCGGCCTCCTCGAGACGCTCCTCTGGATCCGCATTGTCCGTAAGGCGAAAACCGATGTGATGCACGCTATTACCCCCGCCGGCTATTCATTCGACCCGGAGCATAGCGGAGACTTCATGGGTCTCCAACATCGGTATCGAAATGAAGCCCGCAAGAAGAACAAAAAACGCGCTGCTCATCGCCCTTCCCTTTCTGCTTTTCGCGGTGATCGTGCTCATCGGCGAGATAGCCCCGGGAGGCGGAAGGAGTCTTGCATCCGCAATCGAGCAGGAATTGAAGGATTGAACATCGAATCCTTATTGGCATTGTCGCCGGAACATTGTAAGGATCGGCAACGAATCCCTGAAACCGGAGAAGCCGGATGGAAAACACGCTAGCATTGGCCGGGTCGGCGGGCCGCCAGGCGGACACCTCCAAGGTGTCGCGCGGTCTCTACGACCGCATGTTCGAAGAGACATGCCGCGTCATCGCACAATGGGACATCGAACACGCGGTTTCAGGTGGAGCAGCCTTCGCCGACCACCTCGCCGTCCGCGCCTTTCTCGAGGGCAAGGTCCGCCGCCTCACTCTCTACCTGCCTGCGCGCTTCGTCGGCCGCAGCTACCAGCACAACCCCCGCTTCCAGAGCAATCCGGGAAAGACGTCGAACGACCTTCACGCCCTCTTCTCGAAGTCCTGCGGCATCGACAGTCTCGGAGAGCTGGCCGAAGCCATCCGCCGCGGCGCGGAGGTTCACGTCCATGAGGGCTTCCAGACGCGAAACATCTACGTTGCCAACGCGGCCAGCCACATGCTCGCCTTCACCTTCGGAACCGCGACGAGCCGGGATCTCACACCGGAGGATCCCGGCTTCCAGAACCCGGCCGTCGCCGGACTGAAGATCACCAAGGGCACGGCGCACTGCTGGAGCGAGGCATGGAAGTGCCGCCTGAAGACCCACATCGACCTCAACGAACTCATGCGCGCTGCGTGAGCGGAGAACCAGAATGATCATCACGCTCGAACCCAACCAGACGATCGAGATCCGCTTCGCCCATGGCCGCGACAAGCACGGAGACCCCCTTCTCTCGGACGGCGCGATCACTGTCAGCTACGACGATGATGAGAAGAGCATCCGCGTTGAGGCGAGCGAGCCTGACAGCTCCGGACGGAAGGGCGTTGTCTACCAGGAGGACTTTGGCGGCGGACAGTCCGTGGATCTCGACGCCACCATCGCGCCAGCCTGCGACCGGGAAGTCGACCCCGCCCCCACGGACGATCAGCTTCTGAAAAACGCCTGCCGGATCGTGGCCGACCATATCGGCATCGCACTGGAAACCGTGAATGCAGACTCAGTCATTTATGACCTCGGCGCCGATTCCCTCGACCTGATCGAGATCGTGATGGCGTTCGAGTGGGAATACGAGATCGAGATTCCCGACGAGGACGCCGACGGCATCGAGACCGTCGGCGACATCGTCGCATATCTGCGCAAGAAGCTCTGACAGACCTCAGAGCGCTGCCGCGGGGGCCGCATCGGCCTCCGCTTCGGGAAGCAGGACGATCTCGTCCGAAACAACCTCATGGAGCTTTCCGATGAATTCGGCTGCCCCGTCGACCACGGCCCGGCGGAGATCATCCTCGCTGCCGTTCCTGGCTATCTCCGCAAGCTTCTTCAGAAGTTCCTCGGCATCGGCGGCCTTCGGACGCAGGGGCTGGCACATTCCAGTCAGCTCCTGATCCTCCATGAAGTCCTGCAGGGAGGTCACCGCCTCGTCAGGCGTTTCGCTCTCGGGATCGATTTCGAAGCCATCGTTGACGCTCATGGTCCACAGCGCGCGGAATTCGGCCTCGCCCTGGCACGCACCGTGCTCCACGTCCCCCCAGAGACCGCCGTCGCCCGGGTAGATGCCTTCCATGTCGTAGGCCCGCGTCAGCGCGTTGGGGATGCTCACGTCGGACAGATACAGCGTTTCGGCCACCTGGTCGATGCGGTCGAGATAAGCGGAGTCCGATCCGAACGAATCGTAGTCCACGGAGCGCGACGCGACCGCCTTTGCAGCCTGCGACCGGATGTCTGCGAGATTGTCCTTGAAGAACTCAGGAAGATCATTGGGGCCGTATTCGTCAGTTTCGATGACGGTCACGTGTTCGGCAATCTTTTCCCGTGTAACCGGATGCACCTCGAAGAGAGATACCTGTATCTTGTTCATGCCATGTCTCCTTTGCATTTCCTTGAAGCTATCAGTGAGTCAGGCAAGACAGAACCGCGGCGAATCCCCGCGGGTTGCGTTTTTCGGGAGGCCGTCGGATCCTTGAGCCGCAACAGAGCGAAAGTTACGACCATGCATGATGAATCCTCGATCGAGAGAGCCGCATCGGCGATCTCGAAATACGCCCCGCAGATCCCGTTCCTGAAGTTCGGAGAAGGCCCCGAGCAGCTTGCCCTCGCCTACCGCAAGAAGGGCTCCGTCATCGAAGACGATGCCTGCGAAGACGCATTCGAGGCCCTGCAGACGGGCGTGTACCGCCGCTTCCGCAAGATCTCCGGGGATCGCGAGGGCTTCACGTGGATGCGGATGTCCTCGATCGAGGGGGACGACATCCGCGACGCGCTGATCGAGCACTTCAATGCCATGAGCCATGTCGACATCGAGTCCCTGCCGCTCGACGCCGCCTACCAGGTCATGCAGTACCAGGAGGCGACCAAGCGACAGGCCGCCCGCAGTTCCTTCAGGCGCTGATCCGCCTACAGCCGTCCGAGCGAGTCAGGCACGCTCGGCGGCTTCTTCCCGGGAGCGCCGGCCGCCCTGTAGCGGTCGCCATAGTCCTTAAGGTACTTGGCCACCGAGTTCTTACCCTTGACCTCGCCGTAGGTGATCCTGATCATGCTGGTGCCCGACGACCCGCCCTCGGCGGTGAATTCGATCTGGCTTGCGTCATCCGTGATCGTCAGCGTGCCCCGCCCCTCCTTCTCATCGAAGAACCCAAGGCCGTTTCCTGCAGGCAGGAAGTTCGAGTAGTTCGTCACCAATTGGTTGGCGATGGCGATCGCACTGGGGGTCATCGCCTCCCCGTCGGCCTGGAGGATGACCTGCTCCACGATCCACGGTGCATGGAACGAGGGCAGCTCACCCACGTTTTCGCAGAACGGGATCACGTCCGAACATCCGCCGCCGAAGAGCGAGCCTGTGCCCATATCCATCCGCTTGGACCAGCCGCGGAAGCGCAGGTCATACCTCGGATCCTGCAGACCGTACGCCAGCCATCCCAGGTTAGGCTTCATGAGGATCTTCAGCGTGAACTCCTGCCCGGCGAGCGACACGGGCTTGACCCGGAGCACGAGCGGCTCCCAGAGAACCAGCTCCTTGGCCGCGGGATGGGTCGTGGCAAACCCCAGAGGCGTCTTGTCGGGGGCCTGCTCGGCGGCGAGCTGCACCACGTTCTGGAGCACCCGGCCGAATGGCATGCCCTTGTCGTCCTTGACCGGACCGTCAGCCGTCGGAATGAGGGACTGGACGATCTCGACGATCTTCTCGGGGCCGTTGTTGGCGCCCTGGAACGACGTATCCCATGAGCGGTGCGCCTGAGTGCCCAGGAACAGCACATTGAACCTGACGTTGCCGGGGACCGACTGCAGACGGCACCAAACCTGCACGAGACTGTCCCTCGGATTGATGTTGAGGAACCACTGCAGGGAGGCGGAGGATGAATAGTCGGGCGCCGCGCATCGCTGCTGCGCCTGCGGAGCCACTGGGGCCGACTGGGCCTGCGCGGACGTGCCGGATAGAAGCGCGGCCGCTCCGGCCAGAAGAAGGGGTATCAAGCGTCGCATGTGTTGATCCTTTCGATCAAAAAAGGGTCGCATCGGGCGCGACCTGGCGCAAGTCCGCAACACCCCCGAGCGTTGACAGCCTGGTGCGGCCGCATCTTAATGAATCCTTGGAACGGCAATGCCGCCACAACCATGCCACGGAAGCCACAGATGTCGAAGCGCCCCCAGAACAATCCGATCAAGGCAGAGTTCAACCGACTCGAAGCCGCCTCGACCCCGTGGTGGGCGCATGCCTTCAGCGTCTTCACACGCTGCGCCGCCCTGGCCGTTCTGCCGTTCCGGATGGCGGTCCTGGCCGCCGAGGCAATCGTTGCCTTCACTTTCGCGGGACTCGTCGTCGCGGGCTATCTATGGTGGCAGAAGATAATCCCGGATTCAGTCGTTACGGAGCTGCTTGGCAAGCTTGGCGAGCGCATCATAGGCATCATCGAATCCTCTGGAATCCTATAGATCGGCAATTCGAAAGCGGAAACTGGCGGAAACCCGCACGGAAACAAGAATTCGGTTCTTTTCAATCCTTGTTCAGCCTGATTTAAAGGGTGCTGAAAACGCACTCGATAAAGGACAGGACATGACCAGCCTCAAGGAAATCCGGATCAAGCAGGGCAGAAGCCAGAAGGAAGTCGCACGGGAAGCAGGCATCGATGCCAGAACGCTCCGCAAGATCGAGAATGGAGAACACGTCTCCGAGGTCAGTCTTCATGCCGTCGAGCGCGTGCTCCGAGCCTGCGAAGACTCCCCGCCGACCCAGCCACGCCCCAAGCCCCTGAGCATGCTGCGGAGCCTCATCGCCGACTTCTTTCCACCGCTTCTCCTGATTGGTTGCGGTCTCGTGGTTCTCGCTGTAAGCGTCCATCTGGCTGTCGGATTCCTTGCCCTTGGCCTTTGGATCCTCCTCGCGTACCTGTTCGTTCGGCTTCAGCCCGTGCAACCGAACACAGCGATCACGATCATGGCCGCCGCGGCGACGATCACTCCCCGGCACTTGTCGAATCCGGCGCTGGCGATCAAGGAATGGCTCGGACGCGAGGACGCCTCCCTCACTGAATTCAGAACTAACGCCACCGGTGCAACCTATCTGGTGAAGGCGAACATCACCACCAGGGAGTACGCCGACATCGTTGCCCGGCTGCAGGGCCTCGGCCTCAGCGCCACTGTTGCAACAGCCTGACCCGGCTATCCGCCACTACTTCGATAATCTGGCAAGAACCCGCCTGAACGCCGCCCCGCGCGCGCTCAGGCGAAGCTCTGGCCGGGCTTCCAGAACCGCCGCCAAGCCGAAATGCAAGGGCTTCGGCCAGTTTCCGGAACGCACCCATCTCGAGGCCAAAGTCTCCCAGCACAGCATGGGTTCAAATTCTCGCGGCACCTCCGCCATGAAGGTCTCGTAGACGAAGCCGGACGGATGTCTGTAAGTGTGCAGCAGCGAAAGCGAGAGTTCGCTTTCGTATCCGGTCTCTTCCGCGACCTCGCGCCGGACCGTCATCTCGGGATCCTCCCCTGGATCCACGGCACCGCCCCACGTCCCCCATGTCAGAGGTTCATCAACCTCCTCCGAGCGCAGACCGACGAGCATACGCCCGGTATCGGCCGCCCGAATGATGCAGCCTGCACCCCTGCTGCCCCAGAACCCGGCATCCGTCCTCACTCGGCCGACCCTCGTGGCGACATCTCGCGGGCATTGAAGAGGAATTCGCCGACCCCATGGCGATATAGGCTTCCAACTGCGACGCCCCCATCCATCCCGAAGTGGTTGAGGACGGGACGCAGCCTGTGTATCCGGTCAGCCGGAACAGTGAAGGACGGGCGCTCGGTTCCGAGCCATTCCATGGCGGATCGCGCAAGGACAACCGCCGTCTCGCCGTCGGCGTTCGAATCCTTCCAGAGAGTGCAGAGCTTCAATTCACCGCCGCCGCGCTTCGCGATCGCCACTCCGGAAATCTGCGAATCCGAGATTTCCGCAAAGACCCGCCGGGTTCCGTCCGCGACGCCGGGAACCACCTTCGACAGATACCAGTCGCGGAATCCCGGATACACGGACTCGAGTTCCTGGAGCCGCTGCAGCAGATCCATTGCATCGATGTCAGTCCTGATAGCCGTCATGTGACACCCCGTCTGGAAGGCAGGCGCAGGATTAAATCCTTCGAATTCCAGCGTAGCCGCGACCTGGGTGCCCGTCACCTGGAAAGCGAGACGTCTCCGAACGAATGAAGAGGCCGGGGCGGGAGAGCTCCGGCCTCTTCATTCGTCTGACAATGCCACTCCGGACTAGGCCGGAACGGCAGCCGCCGGAACCGGGATCATCTCGGCGACGAACTCATCGATCGCTTCCGGGAACCGCCGCACGTCGGATACGTCGAATTCGCGGTAGTCATCGCCATGCGACATCGAGCAGACGACGAACCCGTAGGCGGTCACGGCCGCCTCGACCTCGAGGCCGTCTCCCCGCGAAAGCCTTACCGTGCTCAGACGGCCGCTCTGGGCACCTTCCTGCGCGCCCAGCGAATAGAAGTTGCCAGCCGCCTGTCCGACCTTGTCGAGCTTGGCGAGGACATCCTTCACCGAGGCGTTCGTCACGACGCACTTATCGTCGCTGTCGATGGGATGGAACGCCTGCCCCACCCGGCGGAAAGCATCCTCCACGGCATCGATGTAGCGCGCGACCTGCGGATAGTGCTCCGGCACGTCGACGCCGATCTTCTTTCCCCTGAAGTTCCCTGCATCATCCGCACGGGACGCAATGATGCGGCGGAGCGGCTCTACGTCATCGGGGCGGCTGTAGGCCATCTCGAACACGTAGGGAGTGGCCCCGATCTTCTCGGAATGGATGCGGGCGGTGGCGACCGCCGCGTCGCTCCAGACTTCGCCGCTCTTCGGCACGACCACCGAAACCAGGTGCGTGCGGCCAGCGCCATCCAGAAACTGGATGACATGATTCACTGCGCCCCGTCTCGCGGGGACGATCATCGGCTGGTATCCGTAGTTGGTGACGATCGAGGAAAAGTCACGGAGGTCCTCGACGATCTTCGCGGCGAGCTGCATGGGTCTCTCCCGGGGCTATGATATCAGTAGGGAAGCTTGTACGAGCGGCTCTTGCGCCTCTCCACGATGACGCCGGTTTCCGTCCGGCTGACGGTCGGGCGCGAGACTTTCGGAGCCTGTGCCTCCTCCCCGCCGAACCTTCCGAAGACCTCCTTCGGATCATAGACCTTGTCGTAGTCGAAATTGTCGTCGTCCATCCCGGAATAGAGACTGCCGAAACCTGCCATGTTGTCCTCGCTGGATTTGCGGCTACACCGGCCGCTGCCGGAATCATGTCAACCGATATTGCATTCCGCAAATCCGCCGGCGGAGGCCCGTTTCACGCCTTGACGGACCCAACGCCTCGGCACAGGATTCGGAGAACAAAGACAATCGAATCCTTGGAGACCAAGATGCGCATCGAAATCGCAGGTGCCCTGTCGTGCGGCAAGTCCACCCTCGCCGGGAAGCTCGCTTCGCTGGGCCACAAGATCGTCTACGAGGATCTCTCGACAAATCCATATCTCGACCTTCGTGTCCAGGATCCGGAAAAGTACGACTTCCTCTGCCAGCAGCAGTTCGTCCTCGACAAGATCGCCTCCCTGCAGGCCGCAGAGGCGGACGGCGCGCCGTACTTCACGGACTTCAGCATCGCAGCCGAGCGGGCCTACGTCAGTCACTACGTCTCGCACCGCCCGGATTGGATCAGCGAGCTGACGGCCCTGCTGGACCGCTCGGAGTCGGAACAGGGACTGCCCGATCTCGTCATCCATCTGCAATGCTCCCCCGAGGAGCAGCTCGAGCGCATCCGTCGCCGCGGGCGCGACTTCGAGCAGGGGCATGACGTCGCCTTCATCACGAACATCAACGACCGCGTCGACGCCCAGGTGAGGCGCGTCTCCGGACTGGGCGTGAGCGTCGCCGCCTACCGCACTGACATTCTGGGCTGGGACGAGATCCTGAATTCCGTCTTCGGCCAACACCTGCCCGCCATCAAGGCGCTGGCCGCCTGACACAGGGAAACAACGACCCAAGCATCAGGCGGTTATACCTCCGAGCTCCATCAGAAAAGACATGTTGCCTCCCCCTCGCAAGCCGATTCACACTTGCCTCAAGGGTGACGGCGACAGGAAGGAACTGCCATGGCCGACGAGTTTTCAATGAAGTGGGGCAAGATGAAGTCATGGAGCCTGCGCTCCCCTGCCGCCCGCGTGGCCGGACAGAAGTACATCGACCTCGCGAAGGCGACGAAGTGGGAGGACTGGGACGGTTCCGACGCACAGAAACAGTGCCTCTGCGAGATCATCGACGCGGTGGACTGCGATATCACCAACGACTGGAACGGATCCGTCATATCCAAGGCCGACGCGAAGCGCTACGTGATGATGGGCACCCAGCCCATGTAACTTCGGAAGTCAGAGCACAGCTCGCTGCGGCTTCAGTCCAGCGGCTCGTCGATCCGGTAGCGGTTCTGCATCCACGGATCTCCGCGGACGTGATAGCCGCCGACTTCCCAGAACCCGCGCTCCTCGCGTTCCAGGAATGTGATCCTCCTGATCCACTTGGCGCTCTTCCAGAAATAGAGATGCGGCACCACGAGGCGCGCGGGGCCGCCGTGCTCCACCGCGAGCGGCTCGCTCGACCATGAATGCGCGACGATGCATTGCGGTGCAGAGAAGTCCGCCAGCGTCAGGTTCGTCGTGTAGCCGTCATAGCCCTCGATCATGACGGCGCTCGCCGCCGGACGTGGCTGGCAGAGTTCCAGCAGATCTTTCGTGGAGACGCCGACCCAGCCGTTGTCGTATCGGCTCCATGCCGTCACACAATGGATGTCGACCGTCATGGCAAGCTGCGGCAGCGCGTTGAACCCGTCCCAGTCGAGCACGACAGGCCTTGCCACCTCGCCCGCCAGCTCGAGCGCCCAGTCAGCCGTGGGGATGACAGGCTGAATCCCGAGGTCCAGAACCGGAAAGCTCTTCGTGAGATGCTGACCCGGAGGAAGCCGCTCCGTCGAGCGTTCCCGCGGCCCCTCCTTCATGAAGCGCTGCTCCCGAACCCATTGCTGCTTCGAGCGGGTCAGCTTGGATTCGTCGACGAGAAGAGCTTCGAGCTCCGCATTCGTTAGCTGGGCAACTTCCTCCGGCTTCGGGCCGATCCAGCCGCGGAAGAACTCCCCGATGTGACGAAACACGCCGCCCCCCCTTACTTCGGCACCTTCGTCCGGGTATCCGACCAGTTGGCGATCGCCTCCTTGATGGCCTCCTCGATCGTAATGGCCTTGTCGTGCCTGATCCACGTTCGGTGGCAGTCCTCGACGAAAACCTCGGTGTCGGCGAAGTTTTCGGGCTGGAGCCGGATGCCGAGGATCCTGACCTCGTTGCGGTGCGTCACGTCCTTGTAGGGGAAGTGGCCGTACTTCTCGTAGGCCATACGGAGGTATTTCTCGAACTCGTCGGGGGTCGGCGCAGGGAGAACGACGCGGATGTGAAAGCGTCTCAGGATGGCGCGGTCGAGCATCCTCGCGTGGTTTGTCGCACCGATGACCATGACGTGGGGAGGGACGTCATCGAGCTGCACCAGCAGCATCGAAACGACGCGCTTCATCTCGCCGGTCTCGTTCGGGTCATCGCGCTCCTTGCCGATCGAGTCGATCTCGTCAAAGAACAGAATGCACCGATGACTCTTCGCAAAGTCGAAGACCGCGCGCAGGCGCTTCGACGTCTCGCCGGGCTTCTGGGAGATGAGCGCGTCGTAGCGCACCATGTAGAGCGGGCAGCCCATGTAGTTCGCGAGCGCCTTGGTCACCTGCGTCTTGCCGTTTCCCGGAGGACCGAATAGCAGCGCCTTGTTTCTGGGATCGAGTCCTGCGTCGAGGTATTTCTGGTTGTTCTTCTGCTCGTTCAGGAAGTCGTAGAGGATCTTCTTGACGTGCTCCGGCAGGATGACGTGATCCATATGCGCGTTGGTCTTGAGCATCGACAGGCCGACAGGGATGTCATCCTCGCTCTCGAGCTTCTTGTCGAACGCGGCCGCCTTCTGGGACGTGTCGGTCTTGTCCTCGACGACTCCCTTCTCTCCACCGGCCGACACGGACGCGAGGAAGCTGGCCGACACGTCGTCGTTCGCGGCCTCGGCCGCGCGCAGGGCCTCTTCGAGCTCCGCCCTGAATGTCGCCTTGTCGCCGCTTGCCCCTGCTCGCAGGAGAGCCTCTAGGTTCAGGTACTGATGTATCATGTCCGCGTCTCATATTTCCGCTTACATGATGAATCCTGGCACGATGACGGGTCAAATCGGCAGGCTCCCGCCGGCCGTCAGGCAGTATGCGCCACCCACAGGGCACGGCCGACGATCTGCTCGGGTTCCAGGAGATCGGATCCTTCCCGGGCGAAGGCGGGATTGTCACACACCGCCTCCATCTCGCCCGACGCGGCGAGCCTCACCCGCCGCACGAGGAGACGGTTTCTGATGCTCACGACATGGGTCGCCCCGTCAACGACCTCTCCGCCTGGCAGGAAGAGAACCTCGGAATGCTCGGGAATGGTCGGCGACATTGCAACGCCCGACGAGATCATGCACCTGACGTTCCGCGGATCCTCGGCAAGCTGCTTGAGAAAGCTCGCCGCGTATGCGATGCCGTGCGGCGCAGTTCCCGAATAATCTACCAGCGGAACCATCACGAGCTTGTCGCCCGGCGTGACCGCGACTCCATGCCCGTCGATGTACCAGCGGAAGTCGATTCCCAGAACGTCGCAGATCCTCAGTGCCACGTCTGCAGGCGGAACCTTGCCGTGCACATAGCCGTGGACGGTGGACGCGACGACTCCGATCTGCTTCGCAAGCCACGCGTTGGACCGGTCGCCAAGGGCGTCCTTCAGTCTTGCTCCGCGTTCGCTGTTCTCTTCCATGATCGTCCAGTTTGGATTTCGAATTCTTGGTTCGAAATATCGAATGCTTGGTGTGCAGTCAACCGATTTGCATCTCAAGGATTCAGAATCTTGATCGAATCGATGGTCCGCGTTCGGAATCTCGAATTTTCGACTCTCTGAATCCCCTGGAATCTGACACATTCTCCCGGTCGAGCGTTTTCGAGAAACTTCGAGCGTTCGATATGTCGAATTTTTAGTGGACTTGCACGAGTCTTTCCAGGGAATTTCGGGAACAGACGGCCCGGACATGCAACTCGAGATTCGAGATTCCGAACGACACGCGCATAAGATTCATTATTCCGACTGGAATTACCCCGAATCAGGTCGGTTGAATCGATTTTTCGAACGGTTGAATCGAAATCTCGAACGTTCGGAATCTCGAACGCTTTCGACTCGACCCTGGCGAGACTCCCAGCGGCTTCACAATCGCCATGCTGGTGTGCCTGACGCACGTCCTCCCTGGCCGCGGCGCCACTTGCGGAAAGAGACTGGTGGAGAGCGCTGAAACCAAAGCCGGACTGGATGTCGAGGTGAGAAGACTACGGGGCGGAATGCTCTCCTGGAGGCCACCCTCCCGTGCTTGATACTGAACCGCGCGGCGTGGAACGAACCCTTCCGACGCCCGCCCTACCGCGAATGGGCCTCACGTACGCGCGCCGGCGAAACATTCAGTATTTGATCCGCCGGATTCGTCGGTGGATCATGGGTCAGCGCGACATTCCGCGAAACGTCAACAGGACCACACAGATGAACGCACCACGCCGAGCCGCGGCAGCAGCCGTCCTCATCGCAACAGTTCTCACTGCCGGGGCTGTCGCAGCGCAGGGTTTCGACACGTCCCCGCAATACAGCGCCTACGCCTCATCGTCTCAGACCGTGCCGAAGGTCAACCTTCCGAAGATGCAGACCTCCGGCACTTCCATGTCGGGGCCGTCCGTGCAGCAGAGCGGAACATTGCCTTCGGCCCCGGCCGCCTCGGCTCCCGCCATTCCGTCATCGGGAACCACCGCAGATCCAAAGAGACGCACCGACGCGGGCGCGATCCGCAAGAATGCCGACACGAAGAACGACGCGAAGAAAATCGAACCGACTGTGAAGACAGGAACGGCCCCGGCCGCAGCCTCCGAACAGAAGTATCCGTCCGGGATGGTCATCGAAGGGAAGGCTTCCGTATATGACGGTCAGAACCTCGTCGTGGAAGGCGTTCCGCTCAGACTCGATGGTGCGGAAGCTCCCGCCTCGGCCCAGCAGTGCATGACCCGCAAGAGCCTCGTCTGGAACTGCGGGAAGCGTGCTTCGGATCGGCTGACGGAACTTGCATCGGGCAGGAAGGTTCGCTGCGTCGTGACCGAACCTCTCGGGGCTGGTGCTGCTGCTATCTGTTCTGTCACGGGGATCTCCGATCTCGGGGCGGCCATGATCCGCGAGGGATGGGCGGTGTCCAACGGTCATGATCACGGCAGGTATTCGGCTCAGCAGATGAGCGCCAAGGCAGGTCGTCTCGGGATGTGGGTGGGGCCGTTCGAAGCCCCGTGGACATACCGGGCAAGGTACGGGCAGTAAGGATCGATACGCGCTTCGCCTCTCATCGAATCTGTTCGGACACCACCATCCGGAATCGAAAAAGAGGCACAACGAATCCTTCAATCAAGATTCTATATATTCCGAGATTTCGAGCGTGTCGCAGACCACTGATTCAAAACAGCTTTTGCGACCGCACAACCCTCAAGTCCCCTGGAAACCGAAACAGACTCCCCTAGAATCCGGACGGAATCTGCTTCAAGGACTCAATCCTTGTTGTCATTCGCGAATCCTTACGCTAATCAACTAAGGAGGATCACTAAGGCTTAGGCGAAAACGTTAGTGAAGTAGCGTGTGATTTTAGGATTTGCGAATCCCGGTCACGAAACGACAGACAAGGAAGCGACAGCAATGGAATTCGGGCTGGAACACGACACTTTCAGAGAAGGCAGCAGCATCATCACGGCTGTTCCGTACGAGAACTTTCCGTTCACTCCGCTGGACGAACATATCTTCACGTACCTGCTCTGCCGCTTCTACTACGAAATCTCCCAGGGGAGCGTGCATACGGTTCCTGTCCGCGACGTCCTCGAGTTCGCCCGCCTCGACCGTCCCGCCAAGCTGCACGAAGCGCTGCGCCGCCTCGGCACGGGCCTCATCGAGATCGACTACATCGACAAGGACACGGGCGAGAAGCGCACGCTGTTCGCGCACTACCTGTCCTCCGACGTTTCCCATGCCGACAAGGGAATGCTGACGTTCGCTTTCGACCCGATCCTTGTGCCGTTCCTTCGCGACCCGAAGATCTACGCCATCATCAGCGCGAGGGTTCTACGCACGCTCAAGACGGTTCCAGCCCAGCAGCTCTACAAGATGATGTGCCTCCGCTACCGTCTCCGTAATCCGGTATGGCAGGTTCCGGTGGAGAGCCTCCGGGCGCACATGCGCGTAGGCAACAAGTACGGACGTTTCGACAACTTCCGCACGCACGTGATCGAGAAGGCGATCGCCGACGTCAACGCGGTCGCCTACGAGTTCGACGTTATGCTCGAGGACACGATCCTCGGCGGCAAGGGAGGACAGGTCCAGGAGGTCGTCTTCCGTGCCGTTCCGAAGTCGCATACGCGCATTCTCGAGGCAAGCGGTCTTCGTTCCCTCCCCGTGCCGGGCAAGGGGAAACCCAAGAAGCCGAGGGACAATCACACCGTCGACCTGCTCGATGGCATGACCAACTCCGAACGCGGCCGGCCTGCCGAGGTCTCGAGCTTCGGCATCGAGAAGGCCCGCGAGGTCATGCCGATGGACGCCGATCTCAACCAGCTCCTCAGCGAATGGCGGGAGATCAACCGGGGCCGGACATTCGTGGATCCCGACAAGACATTCGTGGAATGGATCCAGATGTCCGTCGAGCGGGCCAACGACCCCGTCCTCAAGAACCTCGACGACGACGTGTTCGGCGCACTTCTGGCGCAGGGGGACTGACGCATGGATGCAAAGCAGAAGACATCGCTCATCTCCAAGAGGGTTTCGGCCCTCGCCTTTTCGGAACGGGTCTTCAGGGATGCGGACCGCATCGCCGAGAAGGCCGGCCTGACCCTGCCGGGCATCGTTCAGGAACTCTGGAAGGAATGGCTCAACGACCTCGTCGCAACCAGGGTCAGCTCCGAATACCGAAAGGCCGTGCGCGATCCCGGCGGCAACTTTCTCGAATGGCTGAAGTCGAGGGTCACCCGTCGCTTCCATGTCACCTGGCGAGCACTCGACAAGCTCTCGCGCTCCTACGGCCCCGAGATCGCAACGCAGTTCACGAGCATCATCTGGCCGCAGGAACTGGCGTGGGCGCAGCGGATGCGCCTGTTCGACAACCCGCATGTCGCGACGCGCGCGGCACTCTTCCTTCGCGAGACCGAAGGCAAGCCTTCCAAGACATTCGCCGCGCTGTGCGACATCTACGCCGAGACGGTCCGAAACATGGTCGAGATCGATGATCCGGCACGTGAGCTGACCCCGGAGGAGATCCGCTTCTCCGAAAGCCTGCCCGACTACACGCCGCTCTTCCTGCAATACGCCGGACGCGCCTACAGGGACAAGCTCGAGGGGATGGGCATCGACAAGCTCCGGATCCTGGCGGAACGCGCCCGCAAGGACGAGAACGCCGACCGCTCCGCGGACATCGCGCGCCAGATGGCCGCTGCGACCCGGTTGAATCCCATGCGCCACTCGACGTCCGTCATCAGCGCCGCAATCAGTCTCGGCATCGGCCCGAACGAGCTGTATCTCGCCGAGACCGCCTTCGTTGATCGGCTGGAGCGTGGCGACATCGCGGTCGAGAAGGGCACCCGCACGCCGCAGACCAGCTTCATCACCGCCATCTCGGACAGGAAGAACCGCAAGGCGCTCGTATCGTCCTCGATCGCGCCCGAGATCGATCCTGCAGGGGACATCTGGGAGGTGGCGCGCCTCGACCGCAGATGGCTCGACACGCTCCCCGGCGGCTATGCGGCGTTCCCTGGTCTTAGACAGAAGCTGGAGGAATGGAAGCTCGCCGTCGTGGAGAGCCGCCGCAACATCCCCTACGACAAGGTCTCCGACTTCGGCTTCTTCATTTCGGGTGCGCCGTCGGCAGCGAGGGCGGCCGATGCTTGACAGCGTTCCCGCCGACATGGTCGCAAAGCTACTGGAACGGGGCTACGAGGTCGCCAGGGGCACGGCCGCGCGAGCCTCGGCGATGGCCGAGAACAGAGCACGCATCCGCGCGAGCCTCGATGAGCACGAGGCGATCTTCGAGGTGCCTAATGACGTTCTCGATGATGCCGATCTCCGTGACGATGAAGTCTCTGCGGTGGATGGCGCCTTCATCTGCGATAACCAGAACATCGGTGACCTGTGCACCGCAGTTGCCGTATCGGTCGGCCCGAGGGACGGACAGGGCAGCAGCGACGTGTTCATGGAAAACGTGCCCCGGAACGCGACGAACAAGGAACTCACCGCGGGCGTGATGGCCGCGATGGAGCTTCTGGCTGCGTCTGCCTCCGACGCCAAGGTTGTTCTCGTTGACGGCTCCATGCTTTCAGGCCTGATCACGCTCTCCAAGGCCATCTACAGCGCTGGCGCAGGCGGTAATCCGCTCACCGATCGCGTCCTCTCCTGCGCCAGCCACGAGGTTCGCGAAGCCGCTTGCCGCCTCCTAAGCGATAGGAAATTCGTCGCGCTTCCGAAGTACACGACGACCAATGAACTCGCCAGATGGCTGCCATCGGAGTTCCATGCGCAGGATGGCAAGATCCTGGCGACTATGGCGCTCCGTCCAGGAGAAATGACGCACTGGATCGAAAAGTCGGAGGCGACGCGCAACGCCCAGAGAAGCGTCGGTCGGGCGCTTGGCTGCGACGAGGCGGAGGACAAGCACCTCAAGCACCTCATGGAGGAAGTCGTCTCCTGCTATTACCGTCCGCATCCGTGGACCCAGGCGCTGCGCCTCGACGTGGCGCGCACGACCTCCGAGGATCCCGAAGCCACGACCATGATCATCAAGGCGATCAGGGACAGCACGTTGACATCGGGCATCTTGGAGCCGTTCCCCCTGTACCTCGTAGACCAGTACGCCAAGCAGATTTCGAACGGTGCGGCGCCGATGGTCTCCATGGCTGCCATGGCGAACCTCGATGACGACGACGCACAGATCATGCTCGCCATGCGCTACAGAAGCTAAGGAAACCGAAATGACAGAACGAAGCACCGCCATCGCCGCCGTAGGCAGCCCCTCGTCAACCGACGAGCTTTCTCTCGACGTCCTGTCCACCGCAGCGGAGGCGCGGCTCGTCGGCTCGCTCGTCG